>Ga0134128_10007385_pt1 | contig 13281 bp, 7 predicted proteins | sample KB31754_FD_96462 | JGI IMG/M metagenome (GOLD analysis project Ga0134128, IMG submission 96462) | Terrestrial soil microbial communities with excess Nitrogen fertilizer from Kellogg Biological Station, Michigan, USA - KB3-175-4 | ecosystem: Environmental > Terrestrial > Soil > Unclassified ... | reverse complement strand
ATCAACACCATGGCGGTGGCGATCGGTGCTGCAACGTTCCTCATCACGCGTGTCAGTTGGCGCCAGCTCGCGTTCGCGGGGTTGGTGCTGATCGCGGCCGGCAGCCTCGCCACGGCCTTCGTGCATACGGAAGCCGCGTTCATTGGTGCGCGCGTCTGCGCGGGCTTGGGTGAAGGTTTGGCGGTAGGTGTCTCGTTCGCCGCGCTCGGACAAGCTCGCAATCCCGATCGCGCGTTTGGCGCGTACCTCGCCGCCGGGCTCACGATCAGCGCCGTTATCCTGCTGCTGCTGCCCATCCTGCAATCTCGCATCGGGACTGCGCCATTCTTCATCGGGATCGGCGTGCTCGCGGTGCTCACGGGCGCGCTGGTTCCGTGGATGTCGACCGGCAATGTCGCCGCGAGCTCTGGGCCATCCGGCCCCACCGGTATTCACTGGCCCCTGGCCAGTGCCGGCTTGCTCGGGGTGTTGCTCTACTTCCTCGCTCAAGGCGCGGTGTGGAGTTACTTCGGCCAGATCGGCGCCGCGAGCGGCGTGCGGGCTGATTTGATCGGGCGGGCGCTCGCGATCTCGTCCATGGCGGGCATCGGCGGGGCGCTGCTCGCAGTGCTGATCTCGACCCGCTCCGGCCGTGCAATCCCCCTGATTGCCAGCGCTGCCGTCTCGGCGGCGAGCTTTCTGCTGCTCGAGGGCCATATCTCCGGATTCGCCTTCTTCACCTCGGGGATGCTGTTCAATGCCGCATGGAATTTCTCCATGCCGTTCCTTTCCGGCCTGTGCGCGGATGCGGATGGCCGTGGCCGGGTAGTCTGTGCGATGGGATGCATTCAAACGGTCGGCACGGGCTTAGGTCCGGCCGCGGCGGCCCTGTTACTCGGGCGGAACGGCTTCTCGTCCATTCTCTGGATGAGTGTCGCCGTCCTCATCGTGAGCGTGCTGATCGTCCTCGTCGGAATCCGAGCCCATCACCGGGAAACAGCGGTTCATCTGCCGGGATCGGCTTGAGCGGCTCGCGCCAGATGAGCCGTGGCGGTTTTCACTTGGCTCGGCTCGCGAATAGGCCCAACGCGATGTGGGTCCCAAGAGCCTGCGCGCGAGCAGTGAGCCGCTTCGCTTCCGCGGCACTGGGGGAGTGAGCGCCGCGCACGACGATCAGCCCTTCGATCATCGCCGCGAGCAGCGCCGCTCGCCGCCGCACCTCCTTGGCGGGACAGCGCCGATCCAGCTCGGAGATCTGCTGACAAAGGACCGCGAGATCCATTTCGTAAAACTGCTCGAGCATGCGACCGGATTCGCCGTGCAGCCTATCGAGCAACGCCCAGAGCTGGATGAAAAGCCGGCGCGTTTCAGCCTTCCCGGTATCCTCGAGATTGAATTTCAGCACCGCCTTGAAGCGCGCCAGGCGATCGGGCGAAGCCGCCGCGAGGCACTGCTCGTATGCGGCCCCGTAGCGCGCCTCGATGTCGCGCATCAAAGCGCGGATGAGGTCGTCGCGCGTGCGGAAGTAGTACTGAACATTGTTCAGGTGCATCCCGGCTGCAGCGGCCACATTGCGCATCGAGAATTGCGCATAGCCTTTGTCCATCAGTACCTTGCGCGCGGTCTCGATAACCCGTTTCGCCGTCTCGGTTCCGACACGTGTCGAGGCAACGGAGCCGTTTCCGGCTCTTTCCCGGCGTGACCGGGGGCGGCGTGCGGCCATTCGGATTGGTCACCCTACCAAAACAGATTGGTCACTCTACCAAAAACAAAGCCTCACGCAACTGTTGACGGGTATCAACGATTAGCCTAATTTAAACAGCATTGTTGCGGAGATCCCGCTCGCCTCGAGACTTCGAGCGCTGGCATTGCTGCAAAAAAAAGGGGCCACGAGCAGCCGATACCGACTCCACGCTTTTCACTTCGACTCGAGGTAGACCAAAGGTGAGCAGAGCGTCCCGTTACGACATCCTCTTCGAGCCGGTCCGCATCGGCCCGGTCACCGCGCGAAACCGCTTCTATCAAGTCCCGCATTGCAACGGGATGGGACATAGACACCCATCCGGGATGGCGGCGATGCGCGCCGTCAAGGCCGAGGGAGGATGGGGCGTCGTATTCACCGAGGTCTGCGAAGTGCACTTCAGCGGCGACGTCTCGCCGAACGTGGAAGCGCGGCTTTGGGACGATAATGACATTCCCGCGCTGGCGCTGATGTGCGACTCCGTACATGCACATGGCTCGCTGGCGGGCGTCGAGTTGGCACATCACGGCTTGCGGGCCTTTAATCGCTACTCGAGGGAGGTCTCGCTCGGTCCGAGCACGCAGGTCATCGGCCTCTATGAGCCGAGCTCGGCCAAGGCGATGAGCAAGCGAGACATCGCGAATTTCCGCAGTTGGCATCGCGCAGCGGCCCTGCGTGCAAAGACTGCGGGTTTCGACATCATCGCTGTCTACGCCTCGCACGGGCTCACACTGCCCTATCAATTCCTCTCCCGCCGCTACAACAGGAGGAGTGATGAATACGGCGGCCGACTCGAGAACCGCGTCCGCCTCCTGCGCGAGGTCCTCGAGGACACCAAGGAGGCTGTAGGTGACCGCTGCGCTGTCGCGCTGCGCTTCGGTGTGGACGAGCTGCTGGGCGCCGGCGGATTGGAGTCCTCCGGAGAAGGCCGCGATGTGGTGGCGATGCTGGCCGAAATCCCGGACCTGTGGGATGTCAATATCAGCGGGTGGGACAACGATTCCGCGCCTTCCCGATTCGCGAAAGAGAATTTCCAGGAAGAGTACGTCGGCTTCGTCAAGAAAGTGACCACGAAGCCGGTGGTCGGCGTCGGCCGCTTCACGTCTCCGGACCTCATGGTGCGCCTGGTCCGCGCCGGTCAACTCGACATGATCGGCGCGGCAAGGCCTTCGATTGCCGATCCCTTTTTGCCCAAGAAGATCGAGGAAGGGCGTCTCGAAGACATTCGGGAATGTATCGGCTGCAACATTTGCGTCAGCGGGGATTTCACCTTCAGCCCGATCCGCTGCACCCAGAATCCGACCATGGGCGAAGAGTGGCGCAAGGGATGGCATCCCGAACGGATTCCTCCCGCACCGACATCGCGGAAGATGCTGGTCGTCGGCAGCGGGCCGTCGGGCCTGGAGTGCGCGCTCGCGCTGGCTCGCCGCGGCCATGAAGTGATGCTCGCCGAAGCCGACAAAGAGCTCGGCGGACGCGTCAGCAAGGAGCCCCGTCTTCCCGGCCTCGCCGAGTGGGGCCGCGTGCGCGACTATCGCATCGTGCAGCTACAGCGCATGACCAACGTCGACATATATCCCGGAAATGCCCTGACCGCGGCGGACGTCCTCGCGCTCGATGCGGCTCACGTGGTACTGGCAACCGGAGCCAGCTGGCGAAGAGATGGAATCGGCCGCAACCAGTACGAGGCGATACCAGGGGCGGATCTCGGCAACTGTGTCTACACCCCGGATGACATTCTTGCGGGCGCTGCGCCCAAAGGACCGGTAGTGGTCTTTGACAGCGACCATTACTACATGGGTGGCGCCATCGCCGAGCATTTGCGCAATATGGGCATCGAGGTGACGCTCGTCACTCCGGCGGCCCTGGTCTCCCAGTGGACAGTGAACACCATGGAGCAGGAGCGGATTCAGAGCCGCCTGTTGCAGCTCGGCGTACGCCTGATTCTGTCACACGGCCTGGTGGCAATCGGCGACGGCGATGTCTCACTCAGTTGTTCCTTCACCGGAGCGAGACGGCAGGTGCCCGCCGCAGCCGTGGTGTTGGTGACTTCCCGCGCGCCGAATGACGCGCTATATCAAGAGTTGACGGCCCGAGAGGCCGAGCTCGCGGACGCGGGCATCCAAGGCATCACCCGGATCGGTGACTGTCTCGCGCCGAGCACGATCGCTGCCGCAGTGTACGCGGGACATCGATTCGCCAGGGAATTCGAGTCCCCGCCGGCCGAAGGCGTGCCGTTCCGGATGGAGCGCCGGCCGATTGGGGATTGACCGACATCACCATTCATGAATTACAAACAAGGTGAATTCTCACATGCTACTCGACCTTGTCGACCGCGTTGCCATCGTTACAGGCGGTAGCTCCGGAATCGGATACGCGATAGCCAGAGCTCTGGCCCAGGAGGGGGCCCAGGTCGTCATTGCGGCACGGCGCACGGATGTGCTGCAGAAAGCCGCGGCCTCGCTGACGGCCGAGACGGGCCGGAAAGTGATTGCGATCGAGACGGACACGACCGATCAGGAGAGGGTGGAGCGCATGTTCGCGGCCGTCAACGACAAATTCTCCCGCATCGATATTCTGGTCAACTGTGCCGCAATCCCCGGTGCACTCGCCAGCAACCGCATCGAGGAGTTGGACGATGGCGCGCTGCTTCGCGACCTCAATACCAAAGTCGTCGGTTATGCGAGGTGCTGCAAATCCACCGTTCCCTTCATGAAGCGGCGCAGCTGGGGAAGAATCATCAACATCGGCGGCCTGACGGCCCGGGAGCCGCAGGCTCTGGGTGGGCTGCGTAATGTCGCCATTTGCCATCTCACCAAGGCTCTATCGGATCAGCTTGGTCCGCACGGCATAACGGTGAATGTGCTACACCCAGGCATCATCAGGAGCGCGCATCTTCTCGAGCTGCTCGGCGCGGAAGCCAAGCAGACCGGCAAGACGCTGGCGGAAGTCGAGGCGGAGTATCTTGCCGAGACACCTACTCGCCGATACATCGATATGGCAGAAATCGGCACCGCCGCAGCCTTTCTCGCATCTTCCGCGGCGGCATCGATCACTGGCGAGTCGCTCGGTGTGGACGGCGGGATCACCCGCGGAATATATCTTTGAAAATCCACATACCTCACCGCGTCCTTAGCGGTGTCTACCTGTAGCGTTCTGACGGCCGCAACGGGTTGGCAATCTCTTCACGCCCAATTGGTGCAGTTATGAAACTATCTCCTACAATCAAGGGCCATAGTTTGCACGCCGTTCCGTGGAGCCCTCCCGCCACGCAACAGATCGAATCGGGAAAGGCGTGGCACGTCCTCATCTCGTTGTGCGGCGTTACGATGTGCCTCATGCCTGTTGGCGCGCCTGCGCAGGAGGCAGTGACATTGCAGCCGGTCGTCGTCACGGCACAGAGAGTGCAGCAGAACATACAGGACGTGCCGATCTCCGTCGCGGCGCTCAGCAGCAATCAGCTCCAGGGCGAAGGAGTCGTGGCTCTAGATCAGCTGGGCGCCAAAGTACCAGGGGTCGACATCTTCCAGTTCGGCTCACAAACGACCACCACCATCACCATCCGGGGAGTCAGTCAGAACGACTTCTCGGATCAGAACGAGCCGCCGGTAGCGGTATACGAAGACGGCGCCTACGACAGCTTCATCGGAGGCGCTGGATTCAATCTATTCGATGTAAACCGGGTCGAGGTCTTGCGGGGCCCGCAGGGGACGCTTTTCGGCCGCAACGCCACGGGCGGCGTAGTCCAGGTCATAAACAATACACCGACGGATACATTCCAGGCGTATGCCAGCCTCACTGGCGGTCAATACGGGCTCGAGCGCCTCGACGGCGCCGTCAGTGGTCCGCTGACGCAGGATATCTCCTCGAGGCTTTCTATCTCGGCCACACACGAGACCGGATATATAAGGAATACCGTAGGGCCGACGGACGACGGGACGAACGACCTCAGCACGCGCCTGCAGTTCGACTTCCATCCCTCCGACGCGGTCGACTACCTCGTAAATCTGCACACCGTACGGGACGATGTAACCGGCGCCGTGGGATATAAGACTGCCCGCACGGAGTTCTTTCCTGGCGTCGACAACGGCATGGTGCACTATCCTGCCAGCTTTGCCGAGTGGCAGTCATTCTGTCAGGGGTTCCTGGGCGTCACACCGCCTCCCGGGAGCAGCGATTGCTTCGGCTACGTGGATCCCAATCAAGGCAATCCTTGGGTCGTTTCCCACAATACCCCGGGCTATATGGATCGAACGGAATTCGGCGCGACGGGCACCCTTACCTGGCATTTGAGCCCGGCAGTCACATTGACGAACATCACCGACTATCGTCGCCTGCGCCGCAATTACCTCGAGGACACCGACGGCACGCCGGAGCCCCAGTCGACTTTCAATTTTTATTCCGACATGAACAGCTGGCAGCTGTCGAACGAGACTCGCCTGGCGGGTAAAGTGGGCTCGGTGAGCTGGCAGACCGGTGTGTATTACCTCGACATCCAGCACCACATCCTGGACGGCGTCAACGGAGACACCGGATTTTCTCCGCTGACCGACTTCTACACCGCCAACACCGTCAATCAGTCGACGAACTCCTACTCCTTGTTCGGTCAGGCCGACTGGCACTTCGCTCCGCGGTGGACGTTCACCCTCGGCGGGCGCTACATCGAGGACCGGAAGCACATGAACATCGACGCCAGCTGCCTCTACGGCGGTTGCGCGACCTTTGGCCTCACGGCCCCCGGGATCCTGCAGGGTGCCGGTTTCAATTCCGCTGACGCCCCTGGGCTCACTCATGAGCGCAATGGGATGTTCGCCGGCAAGGTGGAGCTCGATTGGCGCCCGGTAGACGGACTTCTTCTCTATGGAATGGTCGACCGCGGCACGAAGGGCGGCGGCTTCAATGCGGCCGGGATCGAGAACATTCCGATCGACCGGACGCCTTACAAGCCTGAGACGCTCACGGACTACGAGGTCGGGCTCAAGAGCACCTTCTTCGATCGGAGGGCGCAGCTTGACGCCAGCGCTTATTACTACGACTACCACAACTACCAGGCATATACGCTCATCGGATTCTCGCCGCTGGTATTCAATTCCGACGCGCTCAATCGAGGCGGAGAGCTGTCACTTCACGTCCTGCCAGCGCGCGGACTCGATATTTCGTTGGGCGCGGCGTACCAGAATGCAGTCGTCAAGAACGTGCCATTGCAGTTTCCCGCCGGCCCGTTCCTCGACCAGCGACCTCCCCAGTCACCCCGGCTCACGGAGAATCTGACCGTGCAGCAAACGTGGATGCTTCCGAGCGACGCTCTGCTCGTTTTCGAGGGAACGGTCAATCATGTGGGACAGCGCTATTTCAATACCATCAATGACCCTGTTCTCTCGGACGCAGGCTATACCACGGAAAATCTGCGGTTGACGCTGGAGTCTCCCAGCGACCGTTGGGAGCTTGGGCTCTGGGTCGATAATCTGACGAATACGCAATACATCCTTACCGCTTTCGACCTTAGCAGTACCAACGGCGTAGTGACCCGTGTGTACGCGCCGCCCAGACAGGTTGGGGGCACCGTTACTTATCACTTCAAGTGATCGAGTACACTTTGCCGTTGGTTGCGACTTCAGTTCTCCGAGGGCTGTGAGCCCTACGTTGGCAGATCGTTTCCGGCGCATTCCGTATCGGCGGCGCCGCGCCCAGCTATGAGGTATTCCCAATCCGCGTCGGCAACGGGCTCGTGGCCGGATTCGACGAGATTCGCCAGCTGCGCTTTGTCGCAGATATCGAGCTTCGCGTACACCGTGCGCAAGTGGGATCGAATCGTCGCCGGTGACAAGCGCAGCTCGAGCGCAATGTCTTTGTGAGACTTGCCTCTGCTGAAGCCGTCTGCGATCGCGCGCTCGCGCGGCGTCAGACGATCGAGCGGTGATCGGGTACGCACCTCTACCAGAAAGAGACCGCATACCGGAAAGCCGCGCGCGAGTACCTGCGATCCGGCCGCCCGCGACTGGGTGCGCAGGCAATCCTGTATCAGCGGGGGCAGTTGTGGGCCCTGCCACTCAGGCCATTCCTTCCTCATGATGGCGAGGAAGCCAGGCTCCGCCGTGTGCAGAGTGCCCAAGGCGTCGGCGATCGCCAATGCGGCGCGCCGCAGGCCGCAGTGCGCACGAATGCGATCGAGTTGCGTGATCCAGTTCGAAGTCCACGTGGCCCACAGGTGCGGCATCAGGAGCTGCTTGAGGTCGGCTTCCTCCCCTGAGAAGAGAGGCGCTGCGCTGTGCCGATAGAGTGAAAGGAAGGTGCTCAATCGCAGCTCAGGATTCACGACCACGGTACACAAGGCCTGCTGAATGCCAAATTCGGCAACCAGATGCCGCAACCCGGGGGACTCCTGCATCTTGCGCGGGTCGAAACGCACGGTGATGCCAGGCGCCGCGGAGGTGACTTGCGCCAGCGTGTCGCCCCGTTTGATTCGCTCCCACGCTTGCGGATAGTGCGCTGGCAGACCGAAAAGGAAGGAGCTGTGCAGGTCGTATTCCGGACATGAAATGCCCCACCACGCGGAGTCGAAGGGTAGGGCCTGGCGCAGCCGCTCGAGCGTGGAACGCTGGAAGTCCCGCATTGCGAGCTCGCGGGAGTAGCGATAGAGGTCGAGGAGCAGGACGCTGAAACCTTCGACCTCGAGCCCCGGGGACTTGGATTCGGTCATGGCGAGACCCCTGTTAAGCCAAATGTGGGTCCTGCAATTGGACGATACCACGAAAGATTGCCTTCAGATAGCTTGCGTACAACCCCCAACGCATAGGGGGTGACATGACGATCTGATTGAGGGGGAGATCACAATGACCGGGAGATCCGAATGACCGGAGCGAGTGCCCCTGCCGCACCGACCGGGCTCGTGTGGCATGAGCTTTACGCCTGGCACAACACGGGGAACTACGCGTTGGTGGCGCCATACGGGTTTCCGGTCCAGCCCGGAGAGCACGCCGAGAACCCGGAAACCAAGCGCCGCATCCGCAATCTATTGGACGCCACGGGGTTGCTGAAGCGGCTCCTGGCAATCGAGCCGCGCGAGGCGACCGATGAGGAGCTTCTGCGCGTTCACTCCCGCGAATACCTGGATCGCCTGCGCGCACACCAGGACGACCTTGCGTGGCCCGTCGGCAACACAGCGGTCATCGGGCGTGGGAGCCTTGCAATCGCCATGCTCGCGGCGGGCGGGTGCATTGAAGCCGTTGACGCCGTCCTGGACCGTCGCGCCAGGAATGCGTATGCATTGGTCAGGCCGCCCGGCCACCATGCAAAGCGCGACGATGGAATGGGTTTCTGCATCTTCTGCAACGCGGCAATCGCTGGAATGCACGCCCTGGAGGTGCGTGGCCTGGACCGCATCGCTTTCGTCGACTGGGACGTACACCACGGTAACGGCACGCAAGAGGCGTTCTGGACCGACCCACGCGCGCTCACCATCTCCGTTCACCAGGATCGGTGCTTTCCTCCGGATTCCGGCCTGATGGGCGAGCGCGGCGGTGGCGGGGGTCTGGGTTACAACATCAACATCCCGCTGCCCCCTGGCTCCGGAAATGGCGCGTACGAAGCCGTGTTCGATCGGGTGGTGCGCCCGGCACTAAACAGGTTCAAACCGCAGATGATCATCGTGCCGTCGGGATTCGACGCCGGCGGCTGGGATCCGCTCGGGCGCATGATGCTCTCGAGCTCCGCCTTTCGCAGTTTGACGCGCAAGCTGCTCGAAGCCGCGGACGAGCTTTGTGATGGGCGTCTCGTCATGACGCACGAGGGCGGATACAGCGCCGCGACGGTGCCCTTCCTGGCGCTGGCAGTCATCGAGACGATGTGCGGCATTTCCTCGGGTGTCGACGATCCATTCCAGCCGATGGTGGATGGCTTCGGCCAGCAGCAGCTGCAACCTCATCAGGAGGCGATCGTCCTCGCCGCCGAGAGGCTGCTACCCGGTTTGGATTGATCGGCACCGGAATTATTGACGGAGTTGACAACGTGATTCGATACTCGAGCTCCGCAACAGCAACGTGCGCGTTGGCCACCCTGGCAGTCCTGTCCACGGTAGGTGCTCCGGCCTGGGCGCAAACGGCGCAAGCGTCGAATGCTGCAGATTCTACCCTCCAGACAGTCATCGTTACTGCGCAAAGGAGGAAGCAGAATATCCAGGAGGTCGGCATCTCGATCACCGCGCTCAGCGGTACGCAGCTCTCCGAGCTCGGCATCCGGGACACCGATACGATCGCGAACATGACGCCCGGGCTCTTTGCCGCCAATCTCGGCTCGCAGGGTATCACCACGTTCACCCTGCGCGGCGTCAGCCAAAACGACTTCTCCGACCAGAACGAGTCGCCCATCGCGATGTACATCGACGGCGCCTACAACAGCTTCATCGGCGATGCCGGCGCGGCCATGTTTGACGTCGATCGCGTGGAGGTATTGCGCGGCCCGCAAGGCACTCTCTTCGGTCGCAATGCCACCGGCGGGCTCATTCAGATCATCTCGCGCAAGCCCACGCGGGATTTCGAGGGCTACGGCGAGGTCGATTTCGGCGAGCGCGGCTTGCGCGAGTTTCAGGGTGCCATCAGCGGACCCGTTACGGACAAGCTTCTCGCGCGCCTCTCTGTAGAGACACGCCGGGACGACGGCTACATCCGCAACACGCTCGGCGGGGAGCTGCAAGGCAGCAACGATTTCAGCGCGCGCCTGCAGTTCCAGTGGTTTCCGACGGAACATTTCAACGTGCTGCTCAATGTCCATGGCGCGCACGACAAGCTGGATGATGCGAATGGGTATCATGCAGTCCGCGCTGTCTCGAGCAATGGACTCGTCTATCCGGCGACCAGCCAGGCGCAGTACCACGCGTTTTGCAATGCTGAGTTCGGGGTCTTCACGCCGAACGTTCCGCTGCTGCTGACATCCACCAGCGCCTGCTCGGGGGCGCAGCTTTCCGGCAACCCGTACGTGACGTCGGTGGACAACGCCGGACTGATGAAGCGAAATACGTACGGGTCCACGATCACCGCGACGCTCGACATCTCGGATTCGGTCTCCCTCATTTCCATCAGCGACTACTTGAAATTCAAGCGAGCCACCTCGCTCGACGACGACGCCACGGCGCTGAGACAGTTCAACTACTACACCCGTGCCGACAACTACCAGTATTCACAGGAGCTGCGCCTGCAGGGGCAGCGGAGCCGACTCGAGTGGACTGCGGGTGTCTACTATCTGGGTATCAACGACGATATCCGCACGGGTATAGATGGTCTACCCGACGCCTACACCCTCGCAAATGCATATGCGGGGACGCTGCTGCCTTTCAAGACGGATAACCTGGCCCGGCAATACACGGAGTCGCGCGCGGTCTTTGGCCAGACGGAATTCAAGTTGCTGGACGAGCTGTCATTGATTACGGGTGTACGCTGGAGCCAGGACAGGAAGCACCTCGACTTCGACCCCTCGTGCACGGACGAGCTGTTTCCTGCCTGCGCCCTGATTGCGCGGGCTGGGACCGTCCAGGCGGATGGCTTCAATTCCATGAGCAACGCGGGACTGACCCACGAAAGCAATGGAGAGTGGAGCGGCAAGGTGGAATTGGATTACCGGCCCGTATCCGGCTGGATGGTGTACGGCAGCGTCAATCGCGGCGTGAAGGGCGCGGGTTTCAATGCATCGGCCATTGCCAGCATCACCCCTGCGCTGACGCCCTACCGTCCTGAGGTGCTTACCAGTTACGAGGCCGGCTTCAAGTCGACGATATTCAGCGGAACCACTCGCCTCGACGGGGACACTTTCTACTACGACTACTCGAATTACCAAGCCTACACGCTGACGGGCCTGACCCCGACCATCTTCAATACAGATGCCACGGTCAAGGGCGCCGAGCTCCAGCTCGAATCGAAGCCATGGCGCGGGCTCGATGTCTCATTCGGCGCGGCCTATCTGGATGCGCTCGCCCACAACGTGCCCGTGAATCTCCTGGGTGGACGGGACCTTGGCGATCAGCGGATGCCGCAATCGCCTCCTTGGTCGGTCGATGGGCTGCTCCGTTACGTGTGGGTCGTCCCGCAGGGGAGGATTGCGGTGGAATCGGATGCCCGCTACGTGGGCAAGCGCTACTTCAACACGGTGAATCATCCTGCGCTCGTCGACGACGGGTACACCATCGTGGATGCCAGGATCAGCTATGACACGGCCGATGGCCGCTGGGAGATTGCCGTGTGGGGAAAGAACCTGGCGAATCGGGAATACAACGTCATGGGATTCGACCTCACGACGAGCAACGGCACGGTCATCTATGAGGTCAGTCCGCCGAGATGGCTCGGAGGCTCGGTCTCATACCGGTGGTAGAACGCAAGGGAGCCGTCGTAACGGTTATGCGGTTCGCTTGCCGGACTCGGCTTGAGGCGGTTCCGCCCGACGCCTGCCCGGTGATGTCAGTAGGGTGACAGCTTGCGGCGGCCGCGGGACCGCGAGAACGCAGTGGGGTGCCCGACTGCGGATAACCGATCGGTTAATTCAGCTTCGGAGTGAAATGGCGGCAGTGTCTGCGAAGCGCCGCGATTGACCGGAGACGCCTTCACGGATTCTTGCGTAGACCCGCTCCGGGAAACCCGGTGGAAGCCTCGCTTCGATTCTCGCGAAAGCCGCCGACATCTGCGCAACGAGCGTCTGCATTCGATTCCAGAGATTCGCGACGCCGGCTCGCTCGGCGAGCTCGCGCCAATGGCGGCCGGTGATCTCATCGATGCGGTAGTGGGGCTTGCGACCGCGGACTGCCATCGCGAGTCTGGAGCGCTCGGGTGCAAGCTCGTTCCGGCCGTGTCCTAGAATCGGCCAGGCCGACAACACGTCGTACAGGGGCGTAAGGGCATAGGTCCCTCCGCGCTGGTGAAAGATCGAGAAGTTCTTCCCGTGTCCGTCGGTGGCCGCGAGGAGCCAAAAGGCCAGCTGCGCCAACAGAAAGGTGGCTTGATCCTCGTCCGGTTGCGCACTACCGCTCAGCAGGGCGAGCGCGCTTTGGATCGAGGGTCCACCATCGGACTCATAGCGTCTCGTGGGCGGCAGCCCCGAGGCCTGACAGAAATCTTCCTGTGGCAAGCGGGTGACCCAGACGCCGCGCGTGGGCTTGAACGAGCGCCGCTGGACTTCCTCCGCCGTAACACCAGTCCAGCGGCGATCGAAGCGGCTCACGACCAGCACGCGCTGCTCGCCAAACCTTGCAACTTCGCTCTCGGCCGCGGGCAGACCGACCTCCCGCAGCACTTGTCCGCAGAGCCACTCGTTTTCGACCGAATCGGAGAAATCCCCGCGGAAATTGCCAACGAGCCCCATTGGGAGCTTCAGGATGTGGGTCGTGGGGGTCGCGCCGGTGGGTCGGAACCATCGTCCTGACATCCGAAGCAGAGCGGTCTTTTCCTGGGCGCCGGCGAGGGAGATTCGAAACTCGTCCTGTTCCTCCGCCCCCAGGGGCGCCGTCACGGTGACCTCCCGCAGCGCCGCCTCTACTCCCGCCTCGGTGAGAGGCTCGGCGGTGATCCGATCCCATCCTT
>Ga0134128_10007384_pt1 | contig 13282 bp, 10 predicted proteins | sample KB31754_FD_96462 | JGI IMG/M metagenome (GOLD analysis project Ga0134128, IMG submission 96462) | Terrestrial soil microbial communities with excess Nitrogen fertilizer from Kellogg Biological Station, Michigan, USA - KB3-175-4 | ecosystem: Environmental > Terrestrial > Soil > Unclassified ... | reverse complement strand
CACGCCAAGCACGCCGACCTGGTACACCTGCGCGTTCTGCCGGTACAGCGGCGTCGCCAGCAGGTTGCCGCAGACAACCCCGGCGATCGCGCCGATGACCGCGGGAACCGCGACGAGCAGCAGGTAGCAGCCGACCACCTGGGCCGGGGTGAAGCCGACCGACTTGAGCACGCCAATCCGCGTGGTGCCGGCGACCACCGCGCCGCCCACCACGTTGACGACGATCAGCACCGAGATGACCAGCGCGATCACGCCGAACGCGATGATGAACGGCACCCACGGCGCCACGTTGGACTGCTCGGACTGGCGGACGGCGAGGTAGGAGACCGTGCCGAGGACCGCGCCCTTGGGCAGCGCGGCGGTGACCGCGCGGATGCCGGCGGCGATGGCGCCGCTCGTCGCGCTTGACGCGAAGCGGTAGAGCAGCTCCGCCTGGCTGCCGCTGCCGCCGCCGCTGCTCTTGGCGAGGGCGGCCAGCGCGCCCGGCCGCACCCAGCCGTCGGCGGTGTTGGTGACCGAGTTCGCGATGCCGACGACGGTCAGCGCCTGCTCGCCGACGGTGATCGTGTCGCCGACCTGCGCGGGCCCGCCGGCGTTGACGGAGAGGACCACCTGGTTGTCGCGGGCCGGCCAGTGCCCCAGCTGCAGCACCAGGTCGTCGGCCGCACCGCCGGGCGCGGCGCGGCCTGCCAGGGTGAGCGGTACGCCGATCGTGCCGTCAGCCCCGGGAACGCCCATCTGCGCCGTGACGTTCTGTACCGGGAACGGCCCGGCCACGGCGGTGACGCCCGGCACGTGCGCGGCGGCCGCCAGCTGCGCGGCGGATGCGGCGGACGTGTCCACGGTGACGGCCAGGTCCGCGCCGCGCTGCGCCGTGAACGCGTGGTCGAAAGGGCTGTGCGCGTCCGCGAGCATGCCGAGGGCGAGCGTGGAGGCGGCGGTCGCGACGAGGACGACCAGGCCGATGATGACCGCCTGCAGTCTCCGGCCGCCGAGACCGCCGCGCGCGGCGCGGAACACGGCGTTCATGACGCGGTGTTCCGCGCTGGGATCGCCGTGTCCGAGGCGACCCGCCCGTCCGCGATGTGAATGACCCGCCTGGCGTAGCGCCTGGCGAGGTCGGGGCTGTGCGTCACGACGACGAGCGTCTGCCCGGCCCGGTTCAGCTCGAGCAGCAGCGCGCCGATCTCGTCTCCGGTGGCGGAGTCCACCGCGCCGGTCGGCTCGTCGGCGAGCAGCAGCGACGGGCGGTTGATCAGCGCCCGCGCGATCGCCACCCGCTGCCGCTCGCCGCCGGACAGCCGGGCCGGGTAGGCGTCGCGGCGGTGGCCGATCTTGAGCGTGCCGAGCAGCGCGTCGGCGCGCAGCCGCGCGTCTTTGGCTCGCGCGCCGGCCAGCTGCGCGGGCAGCAGCACGTTGTCGATCACCGTCATGTCGTCGAGCAGGTTGAAGAACTGGAAGATCATCCCGACCTGCCTGCGGCGGAACCGGGCGGCGCCGGCCTCGCTGAGCATGTCGACCCGTTCGTCGCCGACCCGGACCGCGCCGCTGGTCGGCCGGTCCATTCCGGCGATGATGTTGAGCAGTGTCGACTTGCCGCTGCCCGACGGCCCCATAATGGCGACCGCCTCTCCGGCGTCGATCCGCATGCTCACGTCGTCGACGGCGGGCGCGGCCGCGCCGTCATAGCGCTTGGTGACGTTCTCTAGCTGAACCAGCGTGTCCATGACGGCGAAGCTAGCGGCGCCGAGCTGTGACGCGCGTCACTCTGAGTACTGATCATCCCTAACGGATTCGGCTGACTCCTGACCGCCCGTCATCCTCGCGATGTAGCCGGATATACACGTCCCGGTGGATGCTCCCGGCCGGATTAACAGCCACAATGATGAGGTGGCTGGACGCATCCGCAGGCTGCTCGCCCTCTTCGGCAGGGCGGAACCGCGCGAGCCCGAGCCGTCTGGCTGGGCGCTCGCGTTCGACGCGGCGGTCGCGGTCGGCGCGGCGGCCGGCGCGGTCTACGAGATGGCACAGCGGGCACTGACGCAGGGCCAGGTAGCGCCCCCGCCCGGCTCGGGGCTTGTGCAGATCGTGAGCCCGGCTGGCCTGCGGATCCTGGTGCCCGCCAAACTGCTGTTCCCGCCTACCGCGGTGACGCATGCCTCGTTCTGGCTGCTCCTCGCCGCCGCGATGACGGCGCTGCCGCTCGCCGGGCGGCGGCTGTATCCGATCACCGCCTGGCTGACCATCATCGCCGCGATCCTGGTCGTGCACGCCGAGTTCGTGCCGCCTGTCGCGCTCGGCACCGCCGTGTACGCGGCCTACAGCGCGATCACGCACAGCAAGTACCGGAACCTGGCGATCGCCGCGGTGGCCGTGGCGACGGTCGCCGTCACCGCCGCGCTCGGCAACGAGCTGCCGCGGTTCCCCGGCCGGCTCACCGCGGTCTTCGCCATCTTCCCCGCCACCGCGGCGGGCCTCGGCATCAGGGAACTGCGCCGCCGCCTCGCCGACTCGACCGCGCGCCTCGGCCGCGCCGCCGCCGAGGCCAGCGCCGCGACCGAACGGGCGCTTGCGGCCGAGCGGTCACGGATTGCCGCCGAACTGCACGACGTGGTCACGCACAACGTGTCGGTGATGATCGTCCAGGCGGGCGCGGCGCGCAAGATCATGGGCTCCTCGCCGACGGACGCGGAGGACGCGCTGCTCGCCGTCGAGGCGACGGGCCGGGAGGCGATGACGGAGCTGCGCAACCTGCTCGGCCTGCTCAGCCCGGCGGCGGACGGCGCGGACGCGGCGGACTCCCCCCTCGCCGGCTCTCTTGCGGTCGGCGCGGCGGTTGCGGGGCGGCCCGCCGCCAGCTCGCCCGCTGCCGGCGCCGGCGCCGGCGCCGGGACGGTCCCGGCCCTCGGTCCCGGCGCGGTCCCGCTCGCCGCGCCGGCGCAAGCAGCGTTGCGCCCGCAGCCGCGGCTCGGCGAACTCGACGCGCTGATCGGCCGGGTGTCGGCCGCCGGGCTCGCCGTCACGCTCGCCGTGGCCGGTGAGCCGCGGCCGCTGCCGCCTGGCGAGGACCTGGCCGGGTACCGGGTAGTGCAGGAGGGGCTGACCAACGTGCTGCGGCACGCCGCCGCGGCGACCGCGACGGTGACCGTCGACTGGGGGGAGAACCTGGTGATCACCGTCGCCGATGACGGGCGCGGCGCCGTCGCGGTCCCTGGGCGCGGCCTGCTCGGGCTGCGGGAACGGCTCGCACTGTACGGCGGCGAGCTGACGGCGGGACCGCGGCCTGCGGGCGGCTGGCAGGTCCGCGCGGTCCTGCCGCTCGCCGCCCCGGCTGCCGGGCCTGAGCCAGGCCCGCCTGAGCCAGGCGTTCCTGAGCCAGTCGCTCCTGGGGCCGGCGGATGAGCGGTTACAGCGTCTTCAGCGAGCCGCTCGACACCGGGCCGCCGATCGTCGTGATCGCCGATGACCAGGCGCTGGTGCGCGGCGGGTTCCGGCTGATACTCAAGGCCGCGGGGATCGAGGTGGCGGCGGAGGCGGCCGACGGCGAGCAGGCGGTCGCGGCGGTGCTCGAGCACCGGCCGGACGTGGTGCTGATGGACGTCAGGATGCCGGTGATGGACGGCATCGAGGCGACAAGGCGCATCCTCGCCTCCGCTGACTCAGGGACGACCAGGATCATCATCCTGACCACGTTCGATCTGGACGAGTACGTGTACGCGGCGCTCGCCGCGGGGGCGAGCGGCTTCCTGCTCAAGGACGTGACGCCGGAGCACCTGGTCGCCGCCGTCCAGCTGGTCCGCACCGGCGACGCGCTGCTCGCCCCGTCGATCACCCGCCGCCTCGTGGAGCGCTTCGCGGTCTCCCCCGGCTTCGCCGGCGGCGGCCCGGCGGCGGGCGGGGTCGTGCCTGGCGCGGCCGGCCGCGGAACCGGCAAGCCGGGCGCCGCCAGCGGATCCGGCTGCGACCTGTCCGCGCTCACCCCGCGCGAGCACGAGGTGCTCGGCCTCGTCGCCCGCGGCATGTCCAACGCCGAAATCGCCGCGGAGCTGATCCTGTCCGAGGCGACGGTGAAGACGCACGTCGCCCGCATCCTCACCAAGCTCGCGCTCCGCGACCGCGTCCAGGCCGTCGTCCTCGCCTACGAAACCGGCCTGATCTCCCCCGGCGCCAGCTGAAGCGCCCGAGCACCCCTGCCCAGATTCCTGCCGCTAGCCCATTTAAAATCAGTTGCCGGGCCCGCGGGTGCCTGTGGTCAGATGGCGCTCGGGAACGACGGAGGGAAATGACGCCATGGACACGGCCGCGACGGCGCTGCCACTGCTCGGGCTGCGGATCACGGCGGGTCCCGTCGAACTGCGGGGCATCACCGACGACCTGCTCGGGCCGCTGGCCAAGCTGGCCATCGACGGCATCCACGACCCGGACTTCATGCCGTTCACCTTCCCCTGGTCGCTGACCGAGGCCACGGACATGCCGCGCAGCGTCGCGCAGTACCACTGGGGCAAGCGGGCCAGCTTCTCCCCCGCCGCGTGGACCGCCGACTTCGCCGTCTTCTATGACGGTCAGCTCGTCGGCGCCCAGGGATTCACCACGAAGGACTACCTGGTCGTCCGCGGCGGCGAGACCGGCTCCTGGCTGAGCCGCCGCTTCCAGGGCCGTGGCATCGGCACGGCGATGCGGCAGGTGATCTGCGCGTTCCTCTTCGACCAGCTGGACGCGGAGTACATCACGTCCAGCGCCTTCGAGGACAACCCAGCATCCCTGGCCGTCAGCAGGAAGACCGGCTACATCGACAACGGCACGGAACGGGTGAGCCGGCTCGGCAAGCCGGCGTACCTGAACCGCATCGTGCTGCAGCGCGGCGGGCTTGTCCGTTATGAGCACGAGCTGACCGTCGCGGGCCTGCCGGAGTTCCGCAGGTCGATCGGGCTTGACGCGCCCGCCGAGTAGCCGGCCGTAGCATTCAGGCGTGGCAGACAGCTTTTTCGTGCCTCTCGGCGATGACCGGTGGCTGGCGACGGCGCGCACTAGGGGTCCGTGGGATCCCGCCGCGCAGCACGGCGGGCCGCCGAGCGCGCTGCTCGGCCGGGCGGTGCAGCGCTGCGAGCCGCGCGCGGACATGATCGTCGCCCGGTTCACCTGCGAGATCCTCGGCCCGATCCCGGTCGGGGAACTCGCTGTCCGTGCCCGGGCGGTCCGCCAGGGGCGCAGCGTCGAGCTGCTCGAGGCGGCGCTCAGCGCGGGCGGGCGCGACGTCGCGCGGGCAAGCGCCTGGCGGGTGCTGCGGGCCGACGGCGCGTCAGTACCCTCCAGGCTGCCGGCGACGGCCGAACTGCCCGACAATCCCACGGTTCCCGCCTTCGGCGCGGTGAAGGACGGGTTCCTGTCGGCCATGGAGTGGCGGGCGGTGCGCGGCAGCTTCCGTGAGCCGGGCCCGGCCACGGTGTGGGCCAGGATGCGCTATCCCCTGGTTCCCGGTGAGGAGCCGAGCCCGCTGGAGAGGGTGCTTATCGTCGCCGACAACGGCAATGGCATCTCGTGGGAGCTTGACATGAAGCGGTGGCACTTCATCAACCCGGAACTCACCGTGCACCTGCACCGGGAGGCGGCGGGCGAGTGGATCTGCCTTGACGCGCAGACCTCGGTCTCGCCCGGCGGCGCCGGGCTCGCCAGCTCAGTGCTTTCCGATTTCGGCGGCCCGGTCGGCATCGGCGCGCAGTGCCTGCTCGTCGCCCCGCGGGTCAGGAGTGCCGGGTCAGGAAGTCCAGCGTCTTCGCGTTGAACTCCGCCGTGCTCTCCACGCCCGGGCGCCATCGCGCCCCGCTGGCCGACGGCACGCGGTAAATGGTTTGCGGCCCGCGGTATCCGCCGCACCCGTGCGCGACGATTGCTTGTATGTATACAATCAATATATGTCTACAAGCAATCGGCGGCAGTGGCTGATCCTGTGCATCTGCTGCCTGAGCCTGCTGATCGTGGGCACCGACGTCACCATCGTCAACGTGGCGCTGCCCGCCATCAGGCGCGATCTTTCCGCCTCGGTGAGCGGCCTGCAGTGGACGGTGGACGCGTACACGCTGGTGATCGGGAGCTTCCTGATGGCCGCGGGATCGGCAGGCGACCGCTTCGGCCGGCGTCGCGTGTTCCAGGCAGGCCTGGCCCTGTTCACCCTCGGCTCCCTGCTGTGCAGCCTGGCGCCAAGCGTGACGATGCTGGTCGTGTTCCGCGGCGTGCAGGCGCTCGGCGGGTCGATGCTCAACCCGGTCGCGCTGTCGATCGTGAGCAACACCTTCACCGAGCGGCGCGCACGGGCCAGGGCGATTGGCGTCTGGGGTGCGGTGTTCGGCATCAGCATGGCGCTCGGCCCGGTGCTCGGCGGCCTGCTCGTCAGCAGCCTGTCCTGGCGGGCGGTCTTCTGGATCAACATACCGATCGGCATCGCCGCCATCGTCTTGACGCGGCTGTTCGTCCCCGAGTCCAAGGCGGCCACGGCGCGCCGCTTCGACCCCTGGGGCCAGCTGCTGGTCATCGTCTTCCTCGCCGCGCTGACTTACGGCGTCATCCAGGGACCAGAAGACGGCTGGGGATCACCGGCGATCACGGCGGTGTTCACGATCGCCGCCGCGGCCGCCGTGGCACTCGTCCTCGTCGAGTCGCGCCGCAGGCAGCCGCTGCTTGAGGTGCGGTTCTTCCGCAGCGTGCCGTTCAGCGGCGCCAGCCTGATCGCCGTGCTCGCCCTCGGCGTCCTTTCCGGGTTCCTGTTCCTGAACACGCTGTACCTCCAGGACGGGCGCGGCTACAGCGCGCTGCACGCCGGGCTGCTGACGCTGCCGATGGCGCTGATGATCTTCGTGTTCTCGCCGGTCTCCGGCCGCCTGGTGGGCAGCAGGGGCCCGCGGCTGCCGCTCGTCGTGACCGGCCTGCTGATAACGCTGGCCGCGACGCTGATGCTCCGGCTCGGCGGCGGCACGCCGACCGGGTACCTGCTTGGCTGCTACGTGCTGTTCGGCATCGCGTTCGGCCTCGTCAACGCGCCGATCTCCAACACCGCCGTCTCCGGGATGCCCGACAGCCAGGCCGGGGTGGCCGCGTCGGTCGCCTCGTCGAGCAGGCAGACAGGAGCGGCGCTCGGCGTAGCGGTGGCGGGCTCGCTCATCGCGGGCGCGTCAACCGCCGGGCTCGCGTCAGCCAGCCACGCGGTGTGGGCGCTGTTCGCCGTGTGCGGGCTCGCGATCGCCGCGCTCGGCTACGTGTCCACCGGCCGGCCCGCGCTCGCTACCGCGGACCGGGTCCGTGCCATGCTGGCCGATGACGAGCCCGCCGGGACCAGGGCCGGGGACAGGAAGGAACGCGACCATGACGCCGCCGCCGGCCGGCGATGACAGCAAGGCGGAACGCGCCTGGGTCGCCATGCGCAACCTCGTGGCGAGCCACCCGCGGAAAGAGCTGATCCGCGACGCACTCGACCTTGGCCGCGGCAGCGGCCGGGTCAAGTCGCTGATGTGGCTGTCTGAGGGGCCGCTGACGCTGAGCGGGCTGGCCGAGGCGATCGGCGTGGACGCGCCGTATGCCACCCTCATCGTGGACAGCCTCGAGGAACGCGGCCTCGTGGAACGCCAGCCAGACCCCGAGGACCGGCGGCGGAAGCTGGTCAGCCTCACCCCGGCGGGCGCCGAGGCCGTCAAGCGGGTGATCCAGATCGACAGGCAGCCGCCACCTGGCTTCGCCGCGCTGAGTGCCGCGGAGCTCGACACCCTCCGCGAGATGCTGCGCCGGGTTGCGGCCTGGCGCGCGCCCGCGCCCGGCGATGAACAGCCAGGCCAGGGGTAGCCGGCCAGCCGCGCGGCTACCGGTGCGCGGCCAGCCAGGCGTGCACGTCGCCGATGTGGTTGACGCCAAGGGTCAGGTGCCCGTCGTCATCGAGCAGCCGTGCCTCGACGCCGGGGATCTGCCCGGCGAGCCAGGCGCCGTGCGCCTGCGGCACGAACTGGTCGTGCCTGCCGTGCAGCAGCAGCACAGGCACGGAGATGGCCGACAGCTCGAACCCCCATGGCCGGACAAGCGCCAGGCTGTCGTCCCAGTAGCCCTCGGGACCCGGCCCGAGGCCGTCGCGCATCGTGAAGGCGAAGTAATCGGTGAGGTCCCTGCTGAGCACGGCGGCGTCCGCCGGGGTGAGCAATGACGCCATGGACGCGGCGATGGCGTCGCCGGTCACCTCGCGCATCTGCGCCCATTCCCGCTTGTGCTTCTCCCTGGCGGCCGCCTCGTCACCGGCGAGCAGCTTGACGTCCTCGACGTTCTCTTCGCCCATCCCCGCGAAGTAGTCGCCGATGCCGTCGGCCGGGTAAGGCGCGGGCGAGGCGAGCGATGCCGCGGCCGCGACCAGGTCGGGCAGCAGCGCCGCGCAGGCCAGCGCGTGCGGGGCGCCGCCGGAGATGCCCCAGGTCCCGACCCGCTCGAAGCCGAGCGCCGCGCAGATCGTCCGCGCGTCGCCCGCCACGTCGGCGATGGTCCGTCCCTGTTGCGGCGTCGACCCGCCGTAGCCCGGCCGGTCCCAGCAGACAAGCCGCAGCCCGCGCGTCACCGCGTCCACCACCTGCGGCCCGTACAGGTGCCGTGAGTTCGGCGTCCCCGCGTGCACGAGCACCGGCATGCCCGCCGGGTCCCCGACGTCCTGGACCGCCAGGGTCCGCCCGTCCGGCGTGCTGATCGAATGCTCCATCGGATCTCCCCGGCACTGGCCGCGGTTGATCGCGCGGACCTCGCGCTCGTAATCCTACGCAAACGCGGCGTGGCCCTTGTCCTCCGGTGGCGCGAGACGGTGAATTGGTCTAGACCACGGCATGGGTAACCAACGGTAAACGGTCTCCCGGCCATCGCGCCGGTTGCGTGCCGGGATAGGCTCTTGATCGTGGCATGGCGCCACGGGGACTTCATCCTGCCCGCGTTCCGCCGCCCGCCCGAGCCTTTCCGCCGGCACCGGCGGACGCCAGAGAAGAAGCCTTGCAGAAGGGATCTGTGACATAACGGTGAGCAACCACGCCCTTGACTGGACGGCCGCGGACAAGCGGGCCGTCGACTTGGTCCGTGTCCTCGCGATGGACGCCGTGCAGAAGGCGGGCAACGGTCACCCTGGCACCGCGATGTCCCTGGCGCCCGCGGCCTACCTGCTGTTCCAGCGCGTGATGCGGCACGACCCGGCCGACCCGAAGTGGCAGGGCAGGGACCGTTTCGTGCTTTCCTGCGGGCACTCGTCGCTGACGCTTTACATCCAGCTCTACCTGTCCGGCTACGGGGTCGGGCTTGACGACCTGAAGGCGTTCCGCACCTGGGGGTCGATCACCCCCGGCCACCCCGAGCACGGGCTGACCCCCGGCGTCGAGACCACCACCGGGCCGCTCGGCCAGGGCCTTGGCAACGCGGTCGGCATGGCGATGGCCGCGCGCCGCGAGCGCGGCCTGCTCGACCCCGAGGCGGCGGGGGGCACCTCGCCGTTCGACCACTTCGTGTACGCGATCGCCTCCGACGGCGACATCGAAGAGGGCATCACCCACGAGGCGTCCGCGATCGCCGCGGTGCAGGAGCTCGGCAACCTGGTCGTCATCTACGACGACAACCGGATCTCGATCGAAGACAGCACGGTGATCGCCAAGTCCGAGGACGTCGGCGCCCGCTACGCGGCCTACGGCTGGCACGTGCAGCACGTCTCCTGGGTGACCGAGTCCGGCTACCAGGAGAACGCCCAGGCGCTGTACGACGCGATCGAGGCCGCCAAGGCCGTCACCGGCAAGCCGTCCTTCATCGTGCTGCGCACCATCATCGGCTGGCCCGCGCCGAACAAGCAGAACACCGGAGCGGCGCACGGCTCGGCCCTCGGCGAGGCCGAGGTCAAGGCGACCAAGGAGATACTCGGCTTCGACCCGGCCGTGACCTTCCCCGTCGAGGAAGAGGCACTCAACCGCGCCCGCGAGGTCGCCGCCAGGGGCAAGGCGCTGCACGCGGAATGGGATGCTCAGTTCGCGGACTGGGAGAAGGAGAATCCCGAACGGGGGCGTCTCTTCGCCCGGCTGTCCGCCCGCCGCCTGCCCGAGGGCTGGGAAGCCGCGCTGCCGGAGTTCCCCGCCGACCCCAAGGGCATCGCCACGAGGAAGGCGTCGGGCGAGGTGCTCACCGCGCTCGCGCCGGTGCTGCCCGAGCTGTGGGGCGGCTCGGCCGACCTCGCCGAGTCCAACCTGACGACGATGAAGGGCGAGCCGTCCTTCCTCCCGGCCAACCGCCAGTCCGCGATGTGGCCTGGCAACCCCTACGGGCGGACGCTGCACTTCGGCATCCGCGAGCACGGCATGGGCGCGATACTCACCGGCATCGTGCTTTCCGGCCTCACCCGCCCGTACGGCGGCACGTTCCTTCAGTTCAGCGACTACATGCGCGGCGCGGTCCGGCTCGCCGCGCTGATGGAGCAGCCGGTCACGTACGTCTGGACGCACGACTCCATCGGCCTTGGCGAGGACGGGCCGACGCACCAGCCGGTGGAGCACCTGTGGTCGCTGCGGAACATCCCCGGCCTCGACGTGGTGCGGCCAGGCGACGCGAATGAAACGGCCGTCGCGTGGAAGACGATCCTGGAGAAGACCGACCGCCCGGCCGGCCTGTGCCTGTCGCGCCAGAACATGCCGACGTTCGACCGGACCGAGTTCGCGCCCGCCGCCGGCGTGGCCCGCGGCGCGTACGTGCTCGCCGACGGGTCTGACGTGATCCTGATCGGGACCGGATCGGAGGTACAGATCGCCGTCGCAGCCAGGGAACTGCTCGCCGCCGGCAACATCTCGGCGCGGGTCGTGTCGATGCCCTGCGCGGAATGGTTCGCCGAGCAGGACGCTTCCTACCAGGAGGAGGTGCTTCCCACGGCGATTTTGGCGCGGGTCTCTGTCGAGGCCGGCATCACTGCCCCCTGGAAGGTGTTCGTCGGCGACGCCGGCGAGTCGGTCGGCATCGACCACTACGGCGCGTCCGCCGCGGAGTCGGTGCTCTACAGGGAGTTCGGCATCACCGCGGAGGCCGTCGCGGCCGCCGCACGCTCGTCCATCGAACGGGCCTCCATCGCGAAGGCGCCCGCCTCTGGGACACAGGGCTGAGCGCCTCACAAGCAGCTAAAGACGGAAGGAACGCGGGTCACCATGACGGACGTACTCGGGGAACTCACCAAGGCCGGCGTGTCGGTCTGGCTTGACGACATCAGCAGGGAGCGGCTGCGCTCAGGCAGCCTGGAGTCCCTGGCCAGGGACTTCCACGTGCGGGGGATAACCTCCAACCCCACCATCTTCGCCAACGCGCTCGCCAAGGGCGACGCGTACGACGAGCAGACCAGGGACCTGGCCATCCGCGGCGTCACCGTCGAGGAGGCGGCCCGGATGATCACCACCTACGACATCCGGTGGGGCGCCGACGTGCTCCGCCCGGTCTACGACGAATCCGGCGGCGTCGACGGGCGGGTGTCCCTCGAGGTCGACCCGCGCGTCGCCCGCGACACGGACAAGACCGTCGCCGAGGCCAGGCAGCTGTGGTGGCTGGTCGACCGGCCGAACGTGTTCATCAAGATCCCGGCGACCGCGGCGGGCGTCCCTGCGATCACCGCGACGCTGGCGCAGGGCATCTCCGTCAACGTGACGCTGATCTTCTCGCTCCAGCGCTACGGCGAGGTCATCGACGCCTACCTGGCCGGGCTTGAGCAGGCCGCGGAGAACGGTCACAACATCGCGGGCATCGCGTCGGTGGCGTCGTTCTTCGTGTCCCGGGTGGACACCGAGGTCGACAAGCGGCTGACCGCCATCGGCACCCCCGAGGCGCTGGCGCTGAAGAGCAAGGCGGCGATCGCCAACGCACGGCTCGCCTACGAGCTGTACGAGCAGAAGCTGGCCACGCCGCGCTGGCAGGCGCTCGCCGCCAAGGGAGCGAAGGTGCAGCGGCCGCTGTGGGCCTCCACCTCCACCAAGGACCCGTCGCTGCCGGACACGCTGTACGTGGTCGACCTGGTGGCCGCCGACACGGTCAACACCATGCCGGAGGCGACGCTGCACGCCACCCAGGACCACGGCGCGCTGCGGGGCGACACCGTCCACGGCACGTACGAGGAGTCCCGCGCGCTGATCGCCAAGCTCGAAGAGCTCGGCATCAGCTACGACGACGTGGTCAAGGTCCTTGAGGACGAGGGCGTCTCGAAGTTCGAGGCCTCATGGGCCGAGATGCACGCCACCATCAAGAACGAGCTCAGCCTGAACTCGTAAGTTTTCGGGCCTACACAGGAGGTTCCGCCGATGGACGTGCCGAACGCCGGCACCCGGGGACCGGCGCCGGCGAACCCGGCGGTGATCGCGGCGTCGGGTGACCCTGTCAACCCGCTCCGCGACCCGCGGGACCGCCGGATCCCGCGGGTCGCCGGCCCGTGTGTCATGGTGATGTTCGGTGTCACCGGAGACCTGGCGCGCAAGAAGCTGATGCCCGCCCTGTACGACCTGGCCAACCGCGGCCTGCTGCCGCCCGGCTTCTCGCTGGTCGGCTTCGCCCGCAGGGACTGGGAGCACGAGGACTTCAAGCAGATCACCTACGAGGCGGTCAAGGAGCATGCGCGCACCCCGTTCCGTGAGACGGTCTGGCAGCAGCTCCAGGAGGGCGTGCGGTTCGTCCCAGGCGAGTTCTCCGACGACGCCGCGTTCGACCAGCTGGCGCAGACCGTCCGCGACCTGGACGCCGAGCGCGGCACCGGCGGCAACTACGCGTTCTACCTGTCCATACCGCCGAAGTTCTTCCCGACCGTGGTGGAGCAGCTGAAGCGGTCAGGCCTGTCCGACCCGGGCCCCGCCGGCCCTGGGTCTGACGGCGCTGCCGGGCACGTCCCGTGGCGCCGGGTGGTGATCGAGAAGCCGTTCGGGCGCGACCTGGAGACGGCCAAGGAGCTCAACGCCATCGTGGACGCGGTATTCCCCGCGCACTCGGTGTTCCGCATCGACCATTACCTGGGCAAGGAGACCGTCCAGAACATCCTGGCGCTCCGCTTCGCCAACACCCTGTACGAGCCGATCTGGAACCGGTCCTACGTGGACCACGTGCAGATCACGATGTCGGAGGACATCGGGATCGGCGGCCGGGCCGGCTACTACGACGGAATCGGCGCCGCCCGCGACGTCATCCAGAACCACCTGCTGCAACTGCTGGCCCTGACGACGATGGAGGAGCCGGTGTCGTTCGACGCCGACTCGCTGCGCCAGGAGAAGGAGAAGGTGCT
>Ga0134128_10007383_pt1 | contig 13282 bp, 12 predicted proteins | sample KB31754_FD_96462 | JGI IMG/M metagenome (GOLD analysis project Ga0134128, IMG submission 96462) | Terrestrial soil microbial communities with excess Nitrogen fertilizer from Kellogg Biological Station, Michigan, USA - KB3-175-4 | ecosystem: Environmental > Terrestrial > Soil > Unclassified ... | reverse complement strand
GGGCGGCTTTCTACTGGGGGCCCGCAGACTACTTCGGGGCCGGCAAAGTTCTGGTCTTCGGCGACGTGATCGACAAGGGCGGCGCCCCTTACGGGGCCGACATTCGCGGCATTCTCAAGCTTTATGCCGCGCAACAGTTCAAGGACGAAGGCTACACCCTGAACGCGGCCAACGAAATTGAGGGCTTCCTTTTTAACGGCGTCGACGCGGAGCGGCGCTACAACGAGACCGGCAAGTTTGAATACGTGAATACCGGCGGATATTACCACTCGCTGCCTGGCGATCCGCTGCGGACGTTTATCGATACCACCGCCGAAGTGCAGCGCGCCATGGGCTTCCAGAACGAGAAAGACCATCCGGAAGTGGCGCCTTCGCAGTTTGAAATCAACTATGGGTACGGAGAAGTGGTGGCGGCAGCCGATCAGATCCAGATCTACAAGCTGGTGTGCCGGCAGGTGGCGACCAACATGGGTCTGACTGCGAGCTTTCTGCCAAAGCCTGTGGTGGGCGTCAATGGCAGCGGCATGCACACCAACGTGTCCATCAGCAAGGGCGGGAAGAATTTGTTCTGGGATCCGAAGGGCGAGGAAAAGCTCAGCAAACTCGGCTGGTCGTTTGTTGACCGCATCCTGACGCACGGCAATGACATCTGCCTACTCCTGAATCCGAGCGTGAACGCCTACCGACGGCTGGATCCACACTTCGAAGCACCGAACCAGCTCAAGGCTTCGGCGGTGGATCGCGGTTCCATGATTCGTATTCCGATCGGCAACGAGAAGAGTATGCGCGTGGAAGTTCGCTCGGTGGCTCCCGACGCGAATCCTTACATGGTGATGCTCTCCATCTTCAAGACCGGCATTGACGGGGACACGTCCAAGATCAAGAACCTCCGTCAGGCCGAACGCTACCTGCCGGATAACATCTACGATGCCTTGGCCAATTTCAACAAGGCAGAGTGGACGACCAAGCTCTTTGGCGAAGACGTGAAAGGACGGTATGCGGACTTGAAAAAAGCCGCAGCTGACCGTTGTCCGCGGCTGTTGGGTACGTTTGTAAAAGCGCCGGAGGTGCAGTATCACCACGACGTTTACAATCAGTTCCTGTGGAACATGTTCTAGCCCCAAAAGGGGCCGCCACCAAACGAGCCACGTTCAGCAATGAGCGTGGCTTTTTTCGCGGGCGACAGGACCCAGCGGGGTAGACGGTTTACAAATGTTTGCGGACGTTGACCGTGTCTTTACACGTGGTCTGGGTCCGATTCATAAACTACACTGGTTCGAGTTGACGGCTCCGGATACTGGCGCGCCGGGAAGGAGTATGAGTGTGAACCGACTAAGGTTGCTGGCCATCGGAACATTACTGCTGCTTTCCGCCACTCTGCTGGCCCAGCATGGCGGACATGGCGGTGGTGGTGGCCGCCGTGGAGCACCTGGAGCTGCGAGCGGTGACACCAGCGATGCGGGGCTGGCGGACTTCAACCGCGCGCTGGCAGTCCAGGCTACCTCGGACCAGGTATCCCATTTCCCGGGGTTGACCAAAAACACGGAGGCCGCGAGGAATCTGGCGAAAGACTTTTCCGGAATGAGTGGGAAAGCCGATAGCTCCAATGATTTCTTCCACCGGACGGCAGCCTTGAAGGAAGCGGTGGAAGAAGCGCAGGGGAGCAACCAGGATTTTGTGAAGAGCTTTACGAAATCTCAGAAAGCTGGACTAAAGGAATTGACGAAGAAGTTGAGAAGGCGGATTCGGAGGTCACGAGACAGTGGAAAGACCTGGAGAAGCAGGTTGGAGGAGCGAAGGCCATTAGTGAAGGCATGGCCGGAGCGGCTGACAAGTTGGAAAAGGCGCTGGAGGAGTTTCAAACTCAGCAGATTGAGCTAGGCAAAGAGATGGGGATTACTCCGGCGACCTGAGAGCGGCTTGGGCCTATATTTATTGGTGGGGTGGGGCGGGCACGGTTGTCCGCTGCGTTTGATTGGGACTCGTCACTCATTCGATCCGTGCGACGACCCGGGGAAGGGACTATTGGCGGGCCATAAAGTCAAAAGCGGGGGACCGGAGTGTCCGCCCCCGGCCGCCAAGTGCTACCGCTCGATTCCCCGCGCTACCGTTTGCATGACCTTGATCGTTTCATCCCATCGAGCGTCGGGGTCGGGCTCGGGCCAGGCTGCGGTTTGGACGATTACCACGTGGCGCTTGGGATTGATGTAAATCGTCTGGCCGTAGATGCCGAGCGCTGCAAACGCCCCGTCGTCATTGTCGAGCAGCCACCATTGATATCCATAGCCAAAATTCTGATGATCGTTGGTGCCGGTGGGTTGCGGCTGCAGAACCTTTCCCTGAGGCTCGGTTGACTCCTTGATCCACGAATCCGGCACCACCTGCCCTACTCCCAACGTGCCTCCGTACATGGCCATCAGGCCAAAGCGGGCGTAGTCGCGCAAGCGGACATTCAGAGCAGAGCCAGCACAGGTCTGAGGTTGATTCTTGCTGCGAAACAGGAACGCGTCGCCGTCCGGACCGATCTTGCTCCACAACTTTTCTTCCGCATAGTGATTGAGCGTCTGGCCGGTTGCCGCCTCGAGTGTCATCCCCAGGACTTGGGTGTTGATCGTCTGATATTCAAACTTCGTCCCCGGCTTGATTTTCGCCTTGATGGACAGAGCCAAATCGTGGAAGGAAGGCTCACCGTGCAGCAGGGCCGAGGCATAGCGGCTGATGTCCGCATCGGGATTTGTGTACTGTTCGTCGAACTGCACGCCGGAAGCCATCTCCAGCAGGTTCTTGATCGTGGTGTCGCGGTACCCGGTACTGTCTTTCAGCCAGGGCAGGTATTTCACGACGGGGTCATCCACGCTCTTGATTTTGCCCTCTGCGATGGCCGCTCCAATCAGAACCGAGGTGAACGACTTCGAAACTGAATTCGAGAGAAACCGCGACTCTCGATCCGCCCCGTGGAAATACTTCTCCAGCAGGATCTGATTGTCGTGCAGGACGACAAATCCGACCACGAAGTTGCGGACAAAATATTCGTCCAGCGTGTGCCGCTGGTCGGCGTACGTGTAGCTTGCCGAGAACGGAGCCGACGGCTCGCGGAGAGCGTAGACGGCGCCACTGCGATGAATCCAGTCCTGCTGGACGTTCAGCTTGTCCATGTGATGGAAGTAATAAAGATTGTAGGGCGGGACATAGAAGCTGTAGGGACTCACGGCGCGGCGAGCCGGATCCATTTTGTTGAGATCGATTGGGCCGGGATAGACCTCTTTTGCCTCGGTCTGGGCAACGGCCGGTGCTGCGTGGGCCAGCATGGCAGCGAACAGTGCGGTGAGGAAGATATGCTGTTTCATTGCGACAACGGCTCCCTTTGTTCGCGACTGCTTTCGTTAAGATTCATGGGGCGCGCGGGCGAGTCGCCCGCGGCCACACATTCCAGATCAGCGGAGCTCCAGACTAGAACAGAGCGGTGGGTCGCCGCTTCCAGGTCTTTCCTTTCTCTTTGGCGATGTTTTCCATGTCGTTGACGTAGGCGCCGGCCTGAGTCAGGACGTGGTGCAGGTCGTTGCCGATGCTGATGAAGGTGAATCCCTTTTCGAGGAACTCGCCGACGCGAGAGGTACCGAACAGGAAGAGTCCGAGAATGACGTTGTTTTTGCGGGCGTGATCCACCAGTTTCTGGGTGGCGGCGCCGAGTTCAGGCGAAGTGTACATGTGAGGGAATTCGTACTTCGCGTATAGACCCATCGACATGCACAGATCGTTCTGGCCGAGGAACAGAATGTCCACGCCCGAAACGGCTGCGATTTCAGCAATATTTTCGATACAGGAAGCGGTCTCGACCTGCAGGGCGATGATGCCGTTGTTATTGAAATTCCCGGCGTATCCTAAAAGTCCAGCTCTGTTCATGCTGCGCTGGGGAAAGTAAACCGAGCGGGTTCCTGCGGTTGGGTACTTGGTGCAGCTCACGGCCTGGCGGGCTTCTTCGGCGGTGTTGATGTAAGGGACCAGAACTCCGTCGGCGCCCATATCGAGGGCTTGTTGAATGCCGGGGCGATCGTCGTATCCGCCAACGCGGACCAGGGATTTCGCGCCGCCGTTGGAAATTCCGGAAAGCATGGCGGAAAGCTTTTCGTAACCCATGGGTCCGTGCTGGGTATCAACCAGCAACCAGTCGTAACCGCTGTAGGCCAACTGCTCGGCGACGGTCGGGCTGTGCGCGTTCAGGAACAGACCCATCTTGGGCGAGCCTTCGCGCAGTTGCTTCTTGAAGTCGGCGCCACTAAGGGTGGCTTCGGGCATAGCAGATTCCTCCTGAGAGTCAATTCAAAGTTTCCTAGTGTAACCCACCGGGCAGGCGGATTTCTCGGAGTAACTATGACCCTTGGACACCAGGAACGGACCGAGTGGCCCGCGCGCCCTCGCCCGCGTGCGTGGGCGACGACCGATTGTCCCAAGGCTCAGGAACTAACCTGCTTTGGATTTTTTGTGAATGGTCGGGTACCAGGGCAGCCAATATGGCGTCGAGCTTCTGTATACAAAACTCAAAGTCGAAGTCCGCGGGCGAGGGCGCGCGCGCCACACGTGTCAGGCGACGCGGTCGTTGACTTCGAGCTTTGTTCCCAAGACCGTCAGGAATGCCGACAGCCAGGCTGAGTGTGCCGGCCATGCCGGCGCCGTTACCAGGTTGCCGTCGACACAGGCTTTGTCCATTGGAACTTCGACATAGGTGCCACCCGCTGCCGAGACGTCGGGCGCGACGGCCGGATAGCAACTGCAGCGGCGTCCTTTGAGCACTCCGGCTGCGGCCAAAAGTTGGGCGGCATGGCAGATGGCTGCGACAGGCTTACCCTTCTCGAAGAAACTTCGCACCAGGTCGAGCACCTTTGGATTCAGGCGCAGGTATTCGGGCGAGCGTCCGCCGGGAATGACCAGCGCGTCGTAGGTATCGGGCTTGGCCTCGTCAAACGTCGCGTTGAGCATGAAGTTGTGGCCACGCTTTTCGCTGTAGGTCTGGTCGCCTTCGAAGTCGTGGATGGCGGTGCGCACGGACTCGCCATTTTTTTTGCCGGGACACACGGCGTGCACGGTGTGGCCAATCATCTGCAAGGCTTGAAAAGGAACCATCACTTCGTAGTCTTCCACGTAGTCGCCGGCCAGAAGCAGGATTCGCTTTTCGCTCATGTTGTTCTCCGTGTGTCTATTCTGACAGATGGGCCGGCGGGGTTAGAGTGCATTGCGTCGGGCTTCGCCCGACCCGACGGCCGAGCGCGGCCGTCCCCACGCGGTAATGGTTCACACTTTTCTAGTGATGGTTGTGACGCCACTCCCAATATTGCTTTTGCTCGTCCCTATTCAGGCGGCGGAAGTCACGGTGATCGTGATGTGTCTCGATGACCCATTGATTGTAGTAAACCCTTTCACCATGGTTCCAGCGATGATAGTCGTTGTAGTAAGGATCGTGATAGTTGTGAGTTGCGCAACCGGTAGTGACCGCAGGCAGGAAAAACGCGGCGGCCAGAAGCAGCGAACTGAAATATCGGGATCCGGAATGCATAGGGGCATGCCTCCTTGGCAGGGTGAATATTGCTTGCGGGACTTGGGTGCGGTCGGGGACCTTCTAGTTGCCTGGTTTCGCATGTTCGTGGAGGAGGCGCGGACTCTTTTGACCTTCCGCGGAATGTTATTGCCGCGTACCCCCCTGATTCGGTGAGGGTTAGGTTCCAAGCGGCGCTTCAGCAGCTTGCCCCGGGTCAGGTCGCCCGCGTATGATGCTGCGTTTATGACTGCCAAAATATCTGCACGTCCGTTGGGCTTGCGCGAGAAGGCGCAGCTGATGTCGGCCTCGGAAATTGAACGAACCCTGGTTCGGCTGGTCCACGAAATCATCGAAAAGAACAATGGCGCCGCGGAGCTCGGACTGGTTGGGATCCGGCGCCGCGGAGTGCCGCTGGCGCAGCGCCTGGGACAGATGATTGCGCGCATCGAGAAAACGCCGGTTCCGGTGGGAACTCTCGACATCACTTTGTACCGTGACGACCTGTCCACGCTGGGGCCTAAACCGGTGGTGCAGAAAACCGAGGTCGGCTTTCCCATTACAGGGAAGAACGTCATTCTGGTGGACGACGTTCTTTACACCGGCCGGACCATTCGCGCCGCCATGGATGCGCTGTTCCGCGAAGGGCGCCCCAAGCAGGTGCAACTCTGCGTTCTGATTGACCGCGGCCACCGCGAATTGCCGATTGAGGCGGGATTTATTGGACGCAAGGTGCAGACCTCGGACCGGGAAATTATCGAAGTGAAATTGCGCGAAGTGGATGACATGGAGAAGGTCCTACTGGTGGAACGGCAAGATTGATTCGGGTGGGGTGCGAAATCGCTTTACAGGGATCGTCCGCACCCTGGTTATTCATACGCCCGTCATTCACAGGTTGAACAAGCATACGTCGGACAAGCACGCGTCGGGCAGGGCACGCGTCGGTCACCCTGGCACACCATGAAACAAGCTGCTCGAGGCTCCCTGCTGGGCATTGAACATCTCGGCGCACCGGAGATTCTGGGGCTGCTCAAGCTGGCCCGGCGGATGAATCCGCTCAAGCCGCGCCCATTGCTACGAGGCAAGCGGGTGCTGTTGTTGTTTTACGAACCCTCCACGCGTACCCGCAGTTCGTTTGAAATCGCGGCCAAATCGCTGGGCGCGATGACCACGCTGGTGCTCTCCAGCGGGTCGAGCATAGAGAAGGGCGAGTCGCTGCTCGACACTGGCTACACGCTGCGTGCCGTAGGCGCGGATGTGATTGTGATCCGCCATCCCCAGGCCGGCGCCGCGGCGCTGATGGCGCGGTATCTGGATATACCGGTGATCAATGCCGGGGATGGGATGCACGAGCACCCGTCACAGGCGTTACTGGATGGCTACACGATCCTGCGCCACAAGAAGACGCTGAAGGGATTGCAGGTCGCAATCGTTGGCGACATTTATCACAGCCGGGTGGCGCGGTCTGCGATTCATCTGCTCAGCAAGTTCGGTGCGCGTATTACATTGTGCGGCCCGACGGAGTTTTTGCCCGAGACCGCGATCAGCCTGGCGCCGGGCTTGCACATTACGCGAACGGTGGAAGATGCCGTACATGGCGCCGACGTGGTGCTGACGCTGCGGGTACAGAAGGAACGGCTGGCGGGGACGAAGATCAGCCTGCAGGATTACGTTTCACGGTACCAGATGACCATGGCGCGACTGAAATTGGCAAAAAAAGATGCCATGCTCATGCACCCGGGGCCGATTATTCGCGGTCTGGAGTTGACGTGGGAAGTGGCGGATTGTCCGCAATCGGCGATTGTGGAAGAAGTGCGGAATGGAGTGCCGGTACGCATGGCGATTCTGGCCAAGGCGCTGGGGAAGGCAGGATGAGAAGCTCATTTCACCACAGAGCGACACAGAAATTCTCTTGCAGTTTTATTTACCTGGGTGGAGTTCTCTGTGGCTTCGTGTCTCGCTGGTGATGATTGTTGGTTGGGAAGGCGATTTGAATCCAAGAAAAGAAAATTACAGCTTGTTAGTCAAAGGCGGGCGGCTTATCGACCCCGCCGCGAAGATCGACGCCACCATGGATGTCCTGCTGCGCGACGGGCAAGTGGCGGAGATCGCGTCGCCCGGCAAGACGCGCGCTACCGCGCACGAAAAATTCGACGCGCGCGGACTGGTCGTGGCTCCCGGCTTCATCGACCTGCATGTCCACTTGCGCGAGCCCGGGCAGGGTTATAAGGAGACTATCGCGACCGGCACTGCCGCAGCTGCTGCCGGAGGATTCACTTCCGTTTGTTGCATGCCCAACACTCAGCCCGTGGTTGACTCGCCGGAGTGGGTCACCTGGCTGCAGCAACCGGAGCGCGGTGCGGTTGTAAATGTCTTCCCGATCGCCGCAGCGACTCATGCGAGCAAAGGGGCGGTGCTCACCGATTTTCGCGCGTTGCAGCGCGCTGGCGCCGTGGGCGTCAGTGATGACGGCAAACCCATCCTCAACGACAGCGTCATGCGCGAGACGCTGCGGCTCTCCTCGGAAATCAATCTGCCGGTCATTCAGCATGCGGAAGATACACGGATGACCGACCGCTGCTCCATGAACGACGGTCCGACCGCATTTCGCTTAGGACTGCGCGGTATGAAGGCGGCAGCCGAGGCTGCGGTCGTGGAACGCGACGTTCAGCTGGCGCAACAGTTCACCGGCGCCAGGCTGCACGTGGCCCATCTTTCGACCGCCGACGCGCTGAAGGCGGTGCGCCGGGGGAAGCGCAGCAAGTCTGGCGTGACCTGCGAAGTGACGCCGCATCACTTCGTGCTGACCGACGCGGATGTTGGCGAGTACGACTCCAATTACAAGATGAATCCGCCGCTGCGCTCGGATTCGGACCGCGAAGCCATCATGGTGGCGCTGGGCGATGGCACCGTGGATGCGATTGCCACCGATCACGCGCCCCACGCTCCGCACGAAAAGATCATCGAGTTCGAGCGCGCGGCTTTCGGAATCACAGGCCTCGAGACCGCGCTCGGCCTCGCCATCACTCACCTTCACCGCGGACAGAAGATTTCGCTCAGCCGGATTGTCGAACTCTTGACTTCCGGTCCGGCGCGCGTGTTCAGCCTGAGAGGGCGTGGAACGCTGATTCGCGGAAGCCATGCCGATGTCACGATCTTCGATCCGCAGAAGCGCTGGACGTTCGACGCGGCCAAGTCTCACTCGCGGTCGCAAAATACTCCGTTCGGTGGAGCGCAACTGACGGGGAAAGTTGTAGCCACGATTGTGAGTGGTCGGGTTGTGTACCGCACCGAGTAATGTAGGCGCGAGCGTCCCGCTCGTGCTGCGTCATTCATTACCTAGCGTCGTTGGGATCGTTGCCGCACCAGCGAGGGCACTGGCGCCTACACGATCGCCATTCTTTTTCCCACCCGCTTCAGTACGTCCAGCGCCCGCTGCAATTCGTCTTGGGTATGAGTGGCCGTCATGATGGTACGGATGCGGGCCTTGCCTTCGGGCACCGTGGGAAACACAATGCCTGTGCCCAGCACGCCTTCCTTGAACAGTTCGCGGGAAAAGCCCATGGTGAGTTTGCCGTCGCCGACGATGATGGGAGTAATTGGCGTTTCGCTGGCGGGCGTGGTTTTTCCTCCGATGTCGAAGCCGAGCAGGCCTAGTTCTCTTTTCCAAAAGCGTGTGTTCTCCCAGAGTTTCTCAATGCGCTCGGGTTCATTTTCTAAGACATCGAAAGCGGCGATACATGTGGCCGCCACCGAGGGTGGATGAGAAGTTGAGAAGAGGAACGGACGGGCGCGGTGATAAAGGAAGTCAATCAGGTCACGGGTGCCGCAGACATATCCGCCGAGTGCTCCAATTGCTTTCGACAGCGTTCCGACCTGGATGTCAACGCGGCCGTGCATGGTGAAATGGTCGATGGTGCCGCGGCCGTTGCGACCCAATACGCCTGACGCGTGGGCATCGTCGACCATCATGATGGCGCCGTACTTCTCCGCCAGGTTGCACAGCGCGGGCAGCGGGCCGATGTCGCCGTCCATGGAGAAGACGCCATCGGTGATCAGCAGCCTCTTGCCGGGCTGGTCTTTGATGCTGGCCAGCCGCTCCTCAGCCTGGGCGATGTTCTTGTGCTCGAAGACGAGGATCTTGGCACGAGACAGGCGAGCTCCGTCAATGATCGAGGCGTGGTTCAGCTGGTCGGAGATAATGAAGTCTTCTTTGCCCAGAACCGCCGACACCGTGCCGGCATTGGCCGCGAATCCGGATTGAAAGACGACGCAGGCTTCGACATTTTTGAAACGGGCGATTTTCTCTTCCAGCTCCATGTGAATTTTCATGGTGCCGGCGATGGTGCGCACTGCGCCTGATCCGACGCCGTATTTGCGGGTGGCCTCGAGTGCGGCCTCGCGTAGCTTGGGATGGGTGGTCAGTCCCAGGTAATTGTTCGAGGCCAGATTGATAACTGTTTTGCCGTCGAAGGTGCAGACGGCGGCTTGTTCATCGTCGAGGACGCGCAGGCGGAAGTGGGTGCCCTTGGCTTTTAGTTCGTCGAGTTGGTTGGTCAGGTAGGAGAGTGGGTTGGAGCGGGCGGTGGTGGTTGCCATCTTTGGGTCTCCGATGATAGGTGCTGAGCCATATCAGTTTAATACTGAACAACGAGTCTCTAGTTCACCGTACTCAGCTCTCAGACAGGCGGGCCAGGGTTTCGAGATTGGGGACTTCGAGGTCTGGTTGTCCTGTGGCTGCTCTGGCCGCGCCGGATCCTGGCCGGCTTGAGGGGCGGTTCACCCAAACGGTTGCGATTCCGAGCGACCGGGCTGGAATCACGTCGTGATAAACGCTTTGGGCGACGTGCAGCCATTGACCTGGCGCTGTCCCTGTCCGCTGCTGCGCCAGTCGGAACATCTGGAGAGAAGGTTTGTACGCCTGGGCCTGCTGAGCGGTGACTACGTAGTCGAAAGGTATTTGCAGCCGGCGTGCCGTGGGGGCGAAGAGGTCGTCGTCCACGTTGGAGATGACCGCAAGCTGGTAGCGCTGCTTGAGTTTCCGGAGGGCCGCGATCGTGTCTGCGAAGGGCGGCCAGTTGGATAGCGATTCCGGTAGCGAACGGGTCTGGGAATCGGTTGGGCTGAATCCCAGATGTTTTCCGAAACCGCGCACTACAGATTGCAGAACTTCGCGATAGGGATGAAATTCGCCCTGCTGTGCGGCAGATTCGAGCTCCGAGTAGACCCGTAAGAGGTCCGCGTCGGCGATGGTCTTGCCGTGGGCCGCGAGAGTGGGGCGCAACGCCGAAAATATTCCCGCCTCCCAGTCAATGAGCGTCCCGTAACAGTCAAAGCTGATCAGGCGGTATTGAGCAAAGTTCAACATGGGTTGACACGCAACAAAAACGAACCCAGGGCTTGTGCCCTGGGCTGCATTTCTGGCAATGACTAACGTCTACCTTATTTCTACCGGCTGTTCCAGCTTAAAGCTGAGGGCGGACTCTGCGGGCAGAACGATATCCTTATTTCCGGTGAAAGCCGCGCCGCCTGCGCCTGCGCCGCCGCCGGCGAGTGCGCCAATCCCGGCGCCCTTACCACCGCCAGCCAGTCCGCCAATCAATGCTCCCAGCGCCGCGCCCCCGCCTGCCAGGACCGCGGTGCGCTTGCCTTTACCGGTTGCGGAGCGTGACACCGAAGATGTGGAAATGGACTGCTCCGAACCGCCGACAGCGATCGAAGTCAATCGCAGCTGCAGCGAAGCTCCGCCCTTGAAACGGCCAAGCGGCTTGGCGTCAACTACGACTCCTGATGCCGACGCGCCCGCAGGAATCGCTGTTTTGCCATCCACCGAAACCGGGCTGGCCAAGGTGGCGGTAAAGGTCTGGCCGGGTGAGCTGATTTTTGAGCCAACCGATTGTCCCAGGCGAACCGTCAAGACGGTGCCCGCGGGAACCACCAAAGGCTTCGGCGCCTCCGGCTTCATGCTCGACATCGCCGTATTCGACATGGCCGAACCCGAGCCACCGCCGGACCCGCCACTACTGTTGTCGCTTGACGATGGCGACGAGGTGGAAGAAGGAGTTGAATCCGCCGGAGCTGCCGGCTTGTTGCAGCCGAGCAGGGCGAAGGACAAATAGAGACCAAGAGTAAGTGCTGTCAAACGGATTCGCATGATTCCCTCCATGTCGGGATGGTCGATCGGAAAAACCAGGTTGCGCGTAAATACTCTTACCAGGATGCTGACGAGGGCCGCAGAACAAATTGGCCTAAATTTTATCCTTATGCGCGGCCGATGTCATGGCGGCGCCGTTCTTTTCTTTCGCAGGGTCTAGTTCGGACGGTTCGAGGCCCAAAGGCATGGCATCCGCTTCTGCGCCTTTGTCCGAAACCGAAGCTGACGGGTCCGCCGCAATCTGCTCCTCTTCTTCGTCTGAAGTCTTCGTCGCCAGGAATTTTGCGGTATTCAGCAGAGGCCGGCCCAGCGACGGATTGTAGCCGGTCCAGGCGCCCTCCAATTCTCCCCCGCGCTCGAACTGCGCCCGCATGGCTTCCATCTTTGAATCAAGGTCATCGAGATAGTGCAGCATGAGTGCTTCCGGGAACATGGGCAGCTTGGGCGAGCCGAACTCGTACTGGCCGTGATGGCTGATGATCAGGTGCTCCACCAACGTCTTGAGCGAATCGGGGAAATCAGGCATCTGCTGCAGCTTGGCCTGGAGCATTTCCAGTTCGATGATCATGTGTCCCAGCAACTGGCCGCGCGTGGTGTAGGAGAACGAACGATTGTAAGTGAGCTCGTGGATCTTTCCGATGTCGTGGAAGAATGCGCCGGTAAGCAGCAGGTCGCGATTGACGTGTGGATAGTTGCGGCACATCAAATCACAGGAATTGCATAGCGAGACTACGTGGTCCAGCAATCCGCCGATACAAGCGTGATGCAGAGTCTTGGCGGCCGGGGCGTTGCGATAAGCTTCCGCCATTTCCGGGTCGGCCATAAACGCCTCGACCAGGGCCTTGAGGTGAGGGTCTTTAAAACTGGCGACGTATCCCGCCAGGGTCTGCCATAGCTCACCGATATCTTTCGTGGTCTTGGGGAGGTAGTCGGCGAAATCAACTTCCGACTCTCCCAGGCGGCGCAGCTTGTGGATGGTAAGCTGGAAGCGGTTCTTGTACTTGTTGATCAGGCCCTTGACCTTGATGAAGTCATCCTGATCGCAGGCGTCGATGGCGTCCTCGACGTTGTCCCACATTTTAGCCTCGATGTGGCCACTGCGATCGCCGAGGGTCAAAGCCAGGTAGGGCTCGCCACTCTTCTTGGGTTTGACCTGGCGGGAAACCACCACGAAGGTCGAGGTGACGACCTTGTTCTCGTACTGAACACACTCGGAAACGAAAAACTCTTTCATAGCTTATGGCCTGTTCGCTTCCGGAGGTTTTCGGAGAGTCCGCCGAACGGCAAATCGGTCCCATCTCAGGCTAGATGATACCCAGCTTCTTTTTCTTTTTCTTCAGTTCTTTCGCGCCAGCTTCTTTGGCGTTGGTTTCGACGGGCGCAGTCTGGTTGGGACTGGCTCCGGTGTCCACGTAGCCGTCCGCGATCTTGATGTAGGCGTCCTCGCGCAGCTTTTGCAAGTACGCTCGCAACGCGGGCTGCATCTTCTGCACGGTGATCGCTTCCTGAACTCTGCCCTCGATTTCACTGAGCGGAGGCACGCCGACTTGCTGATGTTCGGTGACCTTGAGGATGACAAAACCCTGCTTGGTGCGGAT
>Ga0134128_10007382_pt1 | contig 13282 bp, 9 predicted proteins | sample KB31754_FD_96462 | JGI IMG/M metagenome (GOLD analysis project Ga0134128, IMG submission 96462) | Terrestrial soil microbial communities with excess Nitrogen fertilizer from Kellogg Biological Station, Michigan, USA - KB3-175-4 | ecosystem: Environmental > Terrestrial > Soil > Unclassified ... | reverse complement strand
TGGCTCCCCGACCAGGGCTCGAACCTGGGACCTGCGGATTAACAGTCCGTCGCTCTACCGACTGAGCTATCGGGGAACTGGGAGACGCGGCGCGGTTGTTGTCTCTCTTTGCGACGCGGCCCGAATTTTAACACGACGAAGCCGGCGATAGCGGCGACGGCAACGCCTTCAATGCACCGGCGGTCGCGCCGGCCGCACGCCGGCCTTCGGTTCGCGCGGCCGCTCCGTTTCCCGAGCAACGGGCTCGGCGCGAAAGTGCGGTGCCGCGCGGCGCAGGTAGTGGAACATCGACCACAGCGTCAGGATCGCGGCGATCCACAGCGCGGCCGTTCCCAGGATTTGCGTCGAGATGCCCGGGACCACGTTCTCCCACAGCAACAGCGCGATGATCGCCGTCATCTGCGCGACCGTCTTCACCTTGCCGATGAATGCGACTGCGGTCTTGCGCGACCGTCCAAGCTGCGCCATCCATTCGCGCAGCGCCGAGATCGCGATCTCGCGGCCGATGATGATGATCGCGAGATACGCCTCCGCGCGTCCGAGCTCCACGAGGAGAATCAACGCGGCCGCCACCATCAGCTTGTCGGCTACGGGATCGAGAAACGCGCCGAATGCGCTCGTCGCGCCGAGGCGCCGCGCGAGATAGCCGTCGAGCCAGTCGGTGATGGCGGCGAGCGCGAACACGCCCATGCCGACCCAGTTCGCCATCGCCTGCGACAGCCACTCCTGAGGCACGTAATAAATGCCGACGAAGACCGGAATCAGGATGATTCGCAGCCACGTCAACGCGGTGGGGATGTTCGGAAGCATTTCCGATCGGAGGACAACTCCAATTCTACGCCCGCGGTGGCGCGCGAGCCGGCCGCCAAGCGCCCAAGAGTCAGTGCAACTGCGCGTAGATCCGCTGCGCCAGCGCACTGGAGATTCCGGGCACTCGCGCAAGGTCTTCGACGCTCGCCGATTGCATCCCCTTGAGTCCGCCGAAGTGCGCGAGCAGCGCCTGCCGCCGCTTCGCGCCGATGCCGCTGATCTCCTGCAGCGTCGACGTGTTGCGCGCCTTGGCGCGCCGCGCGCGATGCCCCTGGATCGCGAAGCGATGCGCCTCGTCGCGGATCTGCTGCAGAAGATGCAACCCCGGATGGTCCGGCGCGAGATGCAGAACCGCCTCGCGTCCGGGAAACACGATGTCCTCGAGTCCGGGTTTGCGCTCCGGGCCCTTGGCAATGCCGATCAGCGCCGTCTGATGCAATCCCTGCTCGGCGAGCACGTCGGCGGCGATGCTCACCTGCCCCTTCCCGCCGTCGATCACGAGCAGGTCCGGCGCCGGGTATTCCCCGGCGACGATCCGCGCGCAGCGCCTCGTCAGCGCCTCGCGCATCGCGGCGTAATCGTCACCCGCCTGCGCAGGCGTCACGTTGAAGCGGCGGTACTCCGACGTTTGCATCGCGAGCTTGTCGAAGATCACGCACGACGCCACGGCCGCCTCGCCCATCGTGTGCGACACGTCGAAGCATTCGATGCGCTGCACCGTCGGCGGCAGGTTGAGCGCTTCCTGCAGCGCCGCGAGGCGATCCTCCTGCGTCGCTTTCTGCGCGAGTCGTTGCCGGATGGCCAGCGTCGCGTTCTGCGTTGCCATCGTCACCCAGACGCGCCGCTCGCCGCCCGGATGCGTGATGATCTCGACCTTGTGCCCCGACTGCTCGGTCAGCACTTCGGCCAGCGCGTCGACCTCCTCCGCTTGCGGGGCGACGATCGTCCGCGGCACCGGCCGCTCGACGTAGTGTTGCGCCAGGAACGCTGCGACGACATCCTTCGCCTCGCCGGATTCCGCGTGACGCGGAAACAACGTCCGATCGCCGACATGGCGGCCGCCGCGCACCATCACGACGTTCACGGCGAAGACGTTCTGCTCGTAGACGGCGACCACGACGTCGATGTCCGTCGCTGTCGCGCTCGCGACGAACTGCTTCGACTGCAAGACCTGGAGCCGCGCGATCTTGTCGCGCACGCGCGCCGCGCGCTCGAATTCCAGCTTGGCCGACGCCTCGTCCATCTGCCGCTTGAGCTGCGCGAGCACTTCGTCCGTCTTGCCCTGCAGGAACAGCAGCGCGGCGTCGACGTCCTGCGCGTAATCGGCCTCGCCGATCATGCCGACGCACGGCGCCGTGCAGCGCTCGATCTGATGCAGCATGCACGGACGCGAGCGGTTGGCGAACACCGTGTTCTCGCAGGTGCGAAGCTGGAACACCTTCTGCAAAAGCGCGATGCCTTCGCGCACGGCGCCCGCGCTCGGAAACGGCCCGAAGTAGCGATGCTTGCGGTCGAGCGTGCCGCGGTGGAAGCGCAGTTGCGGATACGGATCGCCCGACAGGCAGATGTACGGATAGCTCTTGTCGTCGCGATAGAGGATGTTGTAACGCGGCTCGAGCGCCTTGATGAGGTTGTTCTCGAGGAGCAGCGCTTCGCCCTCCGAGCGCACCGCCGTCGTTTCGACGCGCGCCACCTGCCCGATCATCGCCGCGATCCGCGGTTCGTGGCCACTCTTCTGGAAGTAGCTCGCGACGCGCTTCTTCAGATCACGCGCCTTGCCGACATAGAGCGCGCCGCCCGCCGCGTCGAACATCCGGTACACGCCGGGCAGATGCGGCAGCGATGCGATCAGTTCGCGCGCTTCGAACTCGGTCGCGTTCGCTTCGGCGTCGACGACGCGGCGGTTCAACCGGGAAACCTTCGTCACGGCCGCGCGCGCCCCAGGTGATCCGCGATCGCGTCGAAGACGCCGCGGAACGTCGCCGCGGTCAGCCGTCCGGTGTTCGTGTTGTAACGGCTGCAGTGATAGCTGTCGAAGAGCGCGCGTCCGTGCGGCAACGCATGACGCGCGCCGTGCGCGAACGCGAAATGGTTGCGGCGAAGACCGAGCGCGAGCAGCGCGGCTTCATGCGCGATGCGCCCGAGCGCGAGCACGGCGCCGCCTTCGGGCACGAGCGCGAGATCGGCGGTCAGGTAGTCGTTGCAGTTGCGGATTTCGCCGGGCAACGGCTTGTTCGCGGGTGGCAGGCATTTCACGGCGTTCGTGATCCGGCAGTCGTCGAGCGTCAACGGATCGTCGGCGGTTCGCGACAGCGGCGACGACGCGTAGCCGTACGCGTGCAGCGTCTCGTAGAGAAGGATGCCCGCGTAATCGCCGGTGAACGGCCTGCCTGTTGCATTGGCGCCATGCAGACCCGGCGCAAGGCCGACGATCGCGAGCCGCGCCTTGCGGTCCCCATAGGGTGGAACCGGCAGGCAGCGGTAGGCGGGATGCTCCGCCTTCACTTCGTCCAGGAACGTCGCCAAGCGAACGCAACGCCGGCACCCGGCGTCGTACGTCGGGGATGCGGGAAGTCCGTCTGGCACAATTTCGGCTTTTTTCGATTCGTGGAACATCACCGGTTGCCGCCGCGCAATGCTACCGCCTGAGGGGCTTCTCGAAGTCCGCAAGCGGTTGCCGGCGACGCCATCGCGCAAGCCACCGCTCCTGTTCATCCACGGCGGTTATTGCGACGCGTGGTTCTGGGAGCCGTATTTTCTCCCGTGGTTTGCGCAGCAGGGATATCCCGCTTACGCATTGAGCCTGCGCGGCCACGGCGCGAGCGGCGGCCGCGATTCGCTGTTCCTCGCCGGGCTCGACGATTACGAGGCGGACGTCGAGCACGTCGCGGGGATGCTTACGCAACCGCCGATCCTGATCGGCCACTCGATGGGCGCGGCGATCGTCGAGCGCATCGTTGCGAAGCGGCCGGTGCGCGGCGCCGCGCTGCTCGCTCCACTGCCGCCGGCAGGGCTGCTCGCGATCGCGACGCGGCTTGCGGCGTCGCACCCCGATTATCTCGTGCACATCGGCAGCGTGGATCAGTCGCGCCTTTCCGAGGACGTCCTGAAGGCGCTGCGACCGTTCTACTTCAGCCCCGACGTGGCGCCGGCGCTGCTCGCGCAGGCGGTGCAGCACTTCCATTCGGAGTCGCCGCGCGCGCTCTTCGATCTCTCGCTGCGGCTGCATTGGGTGCTGCCCACGCGTGACCATCGGCCGCTCTTCGTGCTCGGCGCCGAAGGCGATCGGATCTGCACGCCTGAAGACGTGAGGGCGACCGCGCGCCATCACAACGTCGGGGCGACGATTTTGCCCGGTCTTGCGCACATGCTGATGCTCGAGCCGGGGTGGCGCGGCGTCGCCGAGGCGCTGGAGAGATGGATCCGCACTCTGAACGGCGCGGCCCCAGGCAGAAGCTAACTGGGGTCAGAGACGACGTTCGCAGATCAACGAACGTCGTCTCTGACCCCAGGTTAGCTTGGCCGCTTCTTCACGAACTCGACGAACTCCGCGGCCGGCAGCGGCTTGCTGACCCAGTAGCCCTGGAAGCAGTGGCATCCGCGCACGTCGAGGAAGTCGAGTTGCGCGCGAGTGCCGACACCTTCTGCGACGACCTTCAGGCCGAGGCCGCGCGCGAGGCCGATGATCGCCTCGGTGATCGCCGCGTCGCCCTGGTCGGTCTCGAGGTCGGCGATGAACGAGATGTCGATCTTCAGCGTGTCGATCGGGAAGTGCTTCAGGTGCGTGAGCGACGAATAGCCGGTGCCGAAGTCGTCGATCGCGACGGTGAAGCCTTCGCCGCGGAGCTGGTGCAGCACCTTGCGGATCGCGTCGAGATCGTGCATCAGGCTCGTCTCGGTCACTTCGAGCTCGAGCCACGCCGGCTCGCAGCCCTCGGCGCGCACCATCTCCGTGATCCGCTGCGCGAGATCGTCGCGATAAAACTGCTTCGCGGAAAGGTTGACCGAGATCTTCATCGGCATGCCGGCGCGACGCCATTCGACGCACTGCGCAGCGGCCGTCTTCAGCACCCAGTCGCCGAGCGCGTGGATCAGGCCTGACTCCTCGGCCAGCGGGATGAACACCTGCGGCGGCACGACGCCATGGTCAACATCGGTCCAGCGCAGCAGCGCCTCCGCGCCGACGATCGCGCGGTCGGTGATCCGCACGACCGGCTGGTAATGGAGCTTGAGCGCGTTGTCCTTGAGCGCGCCGCGAAGCGCCGTCTCGAGCGTGTGCTGGCGCAGCCGCCGCGCGGCGAGGTCGGCGTCGAGGAACTGATACGTGTTGCGGCCGAGCTCCTTCGAGCGATACATCGCGACGTCAGCGTGCTTCATGAGCTCCTCGGGATCGTCGGAATCGTCGGGGAACACCGAGATGCCGATCGACGACGTCACGTAGATGTCGTGCTCCTCGATCCGGAACGGCTGCGAGATCGCCTCGAGGAGCTTCTGTGCAATGCGCCCGAGAACCTGCGGCTCGTCGAAATCCTCGACGATGACCATGAACTCGTCGCCGCCAAGACGTGCGAGCAGGTCGCTTTCGCGCAGCGCGTCGCCGAGCGCACGCGTAACGCCTTTCAGGAGCTCGTCGCCGATCCGATGGCCGAGGGTGTCGTTGACGTTCTTGAAGCGGTCGAGGTCGATGAACAGCACGCCGACGCGCCGGCCGCTGCGCCGCGCCTGCGTGATCGCGTGCGTCAGCCGCTCGTGCAGCATCAAGCGGTTCGGGAGGCCGGTCAGCGCGTCGCGCGTCGCGATGTACTGAAGCCGCTCCTCCGCCTGGATCCGCGAGCTCACGTCCTGCACGAACGACAGCAGCGACACGACCTTGCCGTCGTCGCCGACGAGCGCCGAGTGATACCACTCGCACCAGATCGTGTTGCCGTCCTTGCGATAGTTGCGCGTGACCGAGGTTTCGCGCGGCTCGTGCCCCGAGAGCAGCCGCTCGATCAGGCCGCTCATCACCTGTCCGTCGGCCTCGTGCAGCAGCGGGTTCGCGGTGATCGCCTTGCCGAGCATGCTCTTGTCGTCCCAGCCGAAGATCACCTCCGCCTGCGGCGACCAGCGCACGAGCTCGAGCTTGCTGTCCCACTCGAGCACCGCGAGCGGCGTGTTGCTCATGTGCGACGACAGCATCCAGTTCGCGTGGCGCAGCGCGTCCGCGTTCTTTTTCTGGTCGTGGACGTCGGTGTGCACCGCGTAGATGCCAATAACGTTCCCGTCGCTGTCGCGGTTCGGCGCGTAGTGGATCGCCTCCCACTTCATCTCGCCGGAAGGCTGCGGCAGCATGAGCTCGGTCGACACCACCTGGCCGGCCAGCACGCGATCGAACAGCGGCTTCAGCAGATCGAAGCGGCCCGCGCCGGCTACTTCCGCGATGCTGCGGCCCGTCATGTCGTCGCGGCTCGCGCCGAGCCACTTCTCGTTGTGGCCGTTCAGAAAGCGATAGCGATAGTCCCGATCGACGTACGACACGCGCGCCGGCACGTTGTCCATGATGAGGCGCAGCTCGCCTTCGGACGCGCGCAACGCCTCCTGCGCCTGCTTGAGCCCGTGGATGTCGTTCATCAGCACGAACGCGCCGTGCACTTCGCCGGAAGGACCCGCGTCGGGTACGACGCGAATCGTCATCCAGCGGCGCACGCCGTTCGCGCCGGGCACGAGACGATCGAACGCCGTCGATTCGCCTTCGAGCGCGCGTGACAGCATCGCCTGCGCGCTCTGGTAGATCACGTGGCCGACGATGTCGCGCAGACGCAGGTAGCCGACCTGGTCGACCGTCAGCCCGAAATATTGGAGGAACGTGCGGTTGACGTAGTGGCAGCGCTCGTCGCGGTCGATGTAGGCGACCGGCGCCGGCACGCCGTCCATGATCGCGCGAAGCTGTGACTCGCGCGCGGCGAGAGCGTCCTGCGCGATCTTGAGGTCGGTGATGTCGTGACCGACGACGTACTGGCCGCGCACGCTGCCGTCGAAGTTCAGGTCCGGCACGCAGCGCGCGCGTATCCACCGTGTGCGGCCGACGACGTCGACGACCGCACGCTCGTAGGTGAGCGGCTCCCGCTTCGCCTCCTGATCCGGATCGGGTGTCAGCGCCTGCGAGCCTTCGAGCTCGAGCACCTCCTCGGGCTTCTTGCCGATCACCTCGTCGCGCGTGAGTCCGTAGAGGTCGAGGAACGCCTCGTTGACGAACACGTAGCGCCGCTCCGCGTCGAGGTAGACGACCGGCTCGGGAATGTTGTCGGTGAAAAGACGCAGCTGCTTCTCGCGCGCAGCGAGCTCCTGCTCCGTCTGCTTCAGATCGTGGATGTCGTACTCGGTGCAGTAGAGCCCGCGCACCTTGCCGGTCGAATCGAGGTCCGGCGCCATCCGGCCGTGCATCCAGCGCCGCTGGCCATTCGCGTTCTGCCCGATGCGCTCGTACTCGACGTGCTCGCCGGCCTGCGCGCGCTTCAGGACCGGGCGCAGGAATGCGGCGACGTCGGGCGACATCACCTCGAACGGCGTCTTGCCGTAGATCTCGTCCTGCGGCTTGCACACCCAGTTCGCGAACGCCTGGTTGACGAACGAGTAGTGCAGGCTCTTGTCGAGATACGCGATCGGCCCGGGAATGTTGTCGGCGAAGAGGCGGAGCTGCTGCTGCTGCGACTTGAGCGCGTCGCGCACGCGCACGTCGTCCTCGATGTCGTTCCAGACGACGAACGCGCCGCCGACGCGGCCTCCCATCTCGCGATCGGGAAACAGCGTCACGCGAACCCAGCGCAACTCGCCGGATGCGCGGCGCTCGCGCCGCTCGTACGATACGGTCGCCCCTGCGAACGCGCGCTCGATGTAGCCGCGCATTTCGGTCAGCGCATCGGACGCGAGGAAATCGGAAAGCGTGTGGCCGATCAGGTCGTCGGCGGGCACGCCGATCCAGTCGGCGAACGGCTTGTTCGCGAAGCGCAGCCGAAGCTGGCGATCGAAGTGCAGGATCGGCAGGCCCACGCTGTCGGTGACGAGCCGCAGCCGATGCTCGCGCTGGCCCGCCTCCACTTCGAGGCGCTTCAACTGATCGACGTCGCTGTAGGTCGCGAGGACGCCGCGAATGTGGCCCTGCGGGTTGCGGTCCGGGTAATAGTCGACGCGAATCCAGATCGGCTGGCGGCCCGGCAGCGCGAGCTGCCATTCGTAGCCGGTGCGCTCGCCGCCGAGCGCGGCCTCGATGTACGCGCGGTAGAGCTGGTAGCTCTCGCGCCCCATCACTTCGATGATCTCGCGGTTCAGGACCTCCTCGGTCCGCTTGCCGAACCAGTCGAGCAGCGCCTTGTTGACGAAGCGGTAGCGCTGATTGCGGTCGATGTAGGCGAGCGGCGTACCGAGCGCGTTCAGCTTGCGCTGCGACAGCGCGAGGAGCGGCCCCCGTTCGATGGCGTCGCCGACCGTTGGCGGCATCGGCGCCAGGTCGAGACGGCTGATCGAACGGGTAAGGGCCATCGGTCTTGTCGGACGTTTCGGGCCGGCCGCGAAGACGCAAGCACCCGGCCGGAGAGCTTCCTCCGGCCGTGCCTGCTCCCATCCCCGGCATCGCTGCCCGTTGTCGGGACCCAAAAAAGCAAGGATTAGGCCCGGGCGCAAAAATGCCGCGACCGATCCTCCTGCGGTGGACGATCCCCCGCACGGTTACAATCCGCGTCACCAAAAAACGCCGGACGGCAGGACGGGCGGCGGCGCCGGGGTAGCGGCCCGGGACGACCCACGAGTGACCGTCGACGCCGAACCGGCCCTTCCGCGGGATTGCTCATGGACTTAGCCGTCGCGCGCCTGCGTGCGCTGCTCCTGCCGGTCGCGCTTTTCGCCGCGCCGTGCGCGTTCGCCGCCGCCGGCGCGCTGCCGGAACCGCCGGCGATCGGACGCGTACCGATCGACTTCATCCTGTTCGCGCTGACGCTCGCCGGCGTCGCGATCTTCCACCACCACACGCTGAAGGTTGCGCTCACCGGCCTCGCCGTCGTCACGCTCTACAAGATCCTGTTTTCGCCATTCGCCGAGGGCACGGGCGTTCCGGGCTTCGTCGCGCATCTCGCGCACGAATGGGTGCTGCTCGCGAACCTGCTCGGGTTGCTGCTGGGCTTCGCGCTTTTGTCGAAGCACTTCGAGGCGAGCCAGGTGCCGGCGTGGCTGCCGAAGCTCTTGCCCGACGATTGGAAGGGCGCGTTCTTGCTGCTCGTGATGATCTTCGTGCTGTCATCGTTCCTCGACAACATCGCAGCGGCGCTGATCGGCGGGACGATCGCCGGCGTCGTGTTCCGGCGCAAGGTGCACATCGGTTACCTCGCCGCGATCGTCGCGGCGTCGAATGCCGGCGGCTCAGGCAGCGTCGTCGGCGACACGACGACGACGATGATGTGGATCGACGGCGTGTCGCCGCTTTCGGTCGTCGAAGCGTACATCGCGGCGTCGATCGCGCTCGTGCTGTTCGGCATTCCGGCGTCGCTCCAACAGCAGCGCTATTCGCCGATCACGCGCGATGCCGGGGCGAGCGTGCGCATCGATTACGCGCGCGTGTTCATCGTCGCCGCGATCCTGATCACGGCGATCGTCGTCAACGTCGTCGTCAACGTGAGGTTCAACGGGTGGTCGGATCGCTTTCCGTTCATCGGCCTCGCGGTATGGGTTGCGTTGCTCGCGTGCGTGCCGCTGCGCAAGCCGCATTGGGAAGAGCTGCCGGGCGCGTTCACGGGGTCGATCTTCCTTTTGTCGCTCGTGCTCGCGGCGTCGATGATGCCGGTGCACAAGCTGCCTGATGCATCCTGGCATGTCGCGCTGGGACTCGGTTTCGTCTCCGCCGTGTTCGACAACATTCCGTTGACGGCGCTCGCGCTGTCGCAAGGCGGATACGATTGGGGCTACGTCGCGTTCGCGGTCGGCTTCGGCGGCTCGATGATCTGGTTCGGCTCGTCGGCCGGCGTTGCGCTCACCAATCAGTTCCCCGATGCGAAGTCGGTGTTCGCGTGGCTGCGCGGCGGCTGGCACGTCGCGGTGGCGTACGTGATCGGCTTCGCGTTGATGCTCGCGCTGCACGGCTGGGTACCCGATCCGCCGCTGCGCAGCGGCGTTCAACAGGTCGGAACGGCGAGCGCGCCGGTCGCGCGCGACGGAACGACCTGAACCGGGACCTATCTCAAAATCGGGCGAGCGAGCCGAGAGCGCGAAGGTCCACAGCGAGCCCGGAGATGGTACTTGGAGCCACAGCGAGGGGCGAGCGAGGACACGGAAGCTTCAACTCGGCGAACGCTAATGCGAGCGGAGCGAGCGTTAAGCGAAGCGGCGTTCGCTCCAACATCGATCGGCTCGCGCAGCCCATTTTGGGATAGGTTCTAACGGGCGAGTTCGACCTGCGTGCCGAACACGCGAACGCGATCTCCCTCGCGCAGCAGGGGCTCGTAAAGCTGCGGCAGCACGCGCGTCGCGCCGGTGTCGAGCTTGACGGTCACGTCCCAGCGCGGGCGCTGGTAGGAGTTCGGCCGCTTCGCGTAAACGGCGCCGCCCGCGGCGCCGACGAGCACGAGCGAGGGCTTGCCTTCGCCGCCGAACGCGAATGCCGTGCGCCCCTGCGCGTCGCCGCTCGTCGCGCTCGATGCAGCGGACGACACGCCAAGCGGGGTCCACGCCTCTTCCTCGACGACGCGCACGATCGAAACGACGACGCCGCAGTTGGCGCATGGCGGTGCCTGATCGGTCTGCGCAAATGCGCTGCCCGCCGCGATCAGGAACAATCCGACTGCAAGCAATCGAATCATTCGGGCAGCGCGTTCAGGTAGAACATCGCGTTGAGCAGCGGGCTCGGCCTGCCGAGCGGCGCGAGCCAGCGCTGGAAGATCGCGTCGATGCCGCCTTTCTTGTAAGTCTCCACCAATGCGCGGTTCACGGCGAGGCGAAAATCGTCGTCGTCCCGACGCACGACGATGCCGTAAGGCTCGTACGAGAAGTCGTCCTGGAGAATCGACAGCGCACCCGCGTCGTATCGCGTCAAAAGCTGGATCAGCACGAGGCGATCGCCGGCGTAGGCATCCGCGCGGCCTTCGCGGACCGCTTCCGCGCCGTCCTCGGGCTTCGCGACCGAAACGAGCGTCGCGGACGCTTCGGCAACGTCGAGCGCAGCCTGCAACGCGCGTTCGGTCGTCGTGCCGCGGATGACCGCGATTCGGCGACCCTTCAGGTCGGCGAGCCGCTTGACCGGCTCGTTGCCCGGCACGATCAGCGTGCCGCCGTCGACGAAGATCGGCACGCTGAAGTCCACGCGCTCCATGCGCGAAAGCGTGATCGTCGTCGTGCCGCATTCGGCGTCCGCGCGTTCCGTCGCGACCGCATCGATGCGCGTATCCGCGTTCACCGGCATCCATTCGATCCTGAGCGGCGAGATGCCGAGCCGCCGCTCGAGCGCCGCGGCGATGCGCGTGCAGAGATCGACGCTGTAGCCGCGCACGACGCCGCTGCGGTCCTTGAACGAGAATGGCGCGGCCCCCTCGCGGTAGGCGAAGACGACGGCGTGACGCTCGCGAATGCGGTCGAGCGTGCCGGCCGCCCACGCGCTGCCCGCGACGAGGCACATCGCAACCACCACACAGGAGCCGAGCCGAAGCGTGCAGCGAGTCATGGGCGCCAACCGCGAAAAGCGGAGGCGCGAGTGTAAGGAGTCGCGCACGAAGTTTCAAGCGACGATCGGAAGCGTCTTCGCGTTCGCGAGGCTGCGGCCTGACGAGAATTGTGAAGACGACCCGGCACGCGGGGGACGATGATCGTGCTGCGGTGGCACGCGAGTCGTGTTCGACCGAATACGAGCGCGCGCGGGGGACCGGCCATGCGCAACACCGAACGTAGGGCAGTGCGCGCGCTGCTGATCGCAATCATGAGCGGATGCGTGACGGCCGCGGCGGCCGATCGTTCGCATGGCGCTCTCGACGCGCCGGCGCTTCGTACCGGGGACCAGTGGACCTACCGCGTCGTCGACGGTTATCGCCAGAAGAGGACGTGGGACGAGAAGCACGAGGTCACGAACGCGGGCCCCGAAACGATCACGATCGCGGTGACGGTCAGCAGCACGAGCGGCTTCGCTAGCCGCGAGGAGTCGTGGACGACCCCGGGCGTCGTGCGCATCGGCACGATCGCGGGATTCGAGACGAAGCACTTCGACCCTGCGCTGATTCGCTTTCGATTCCCGTTGACGAGCGGCGAGAAGTGGTCGCAGCGCGTGCGCGATTCCGGCAAAGCGCCAGGTCCCTACGGCGACATCAGCTTCAAGGCGAACGTCGTCGGTCACGAGATCGTGTCGACGCCGGCAGGCAGCTTCGACGCCGTCAAGATCCGGTATGTCTACCAGCTCGACGACGAGTCGCTGTCGAACTATCCGACGCAGTGCGAGTACGTCGTCTGGTATGCGCCGAGCGTCGGGTCGGCGGTGAAGGAGCAGCGACGCTCGTGGTCGATGACGAAGGGCCGCTCGCCGGTGCGCACGCCTGCCGAGAATGCGACCTACGAACTGACGGCGTTCAAGCGCGCCGGCTGACCGCAACGCGGCGCGCGCGCCGCTCAACGCTCGACAGCGGAGGCACATGATGGACTGGCAACGAATCGCCGACACGGCGAGCACGCAGTTGACGACCGTCGGGCTCAAGGTGGCCGGTGCAATCGCGCTGTTCGTCATCGGCCGCGTGCTGATCCGTCTCGCGGTACGCGTCATGTCGGCGGCGCTCGACCGCCAGCGCGTCGATCCGACGCTCCAGCGCTACGTCGGCAATATCGTCGGCGTCGCGCTGAACATCGTTCTCATCGTCGCGATCCTCGGCTACTTCGGTGTCGAGACGACGTCGTTCGCGGCGCTCGTCGCGGCGATGGGCATCGCGATCGGCGCCGCCTGGGGCGGGCTGCTCGCGAACTTCGCGGCCGGCGCATTCCTGATCGTGCTGCGGCCGTTCAAGGTCGGCGACTACGTCAAGGCCGGCGGCTCCGAGGGAACCGTGAAGGAGATCGGCCTTTTCGCAACGACGATCGTCACCGGTGACAACGTCACGACGTTCGTCGGCAACAACAAGATCTTCTCCGACACGATCCAGAATTTCTCGGCGAATCCTTATCGTCGCGTCGACCGCCTCGCGCAGCTTGCGCACGGCGTCGACGTCCACGATGCGATCCGCCGGCTCGAGGACGCGCTCGTTGCGATTCCCAACGTCGCGCGCGAGCCGCCGCCCGACGTCGAGATCGTCGACTTCAACGAGCGGGGCGCCGTGCTGGCGGTGCGGCCGTACACCCACACCGACCACTACTGGCAGGTCTACTTCGACACGAATCGCGTGATCAGCGACGCGTTCGGAGCGGCCGGCTACCCGGTGCCCGAAGCGTACGTTCGCATGCGGCAGACGCCGCCGCACGAGGTCGCCCACGAGGCGCG
>Ga0134128_10007380_pt1 | contig 13284 bp, 9 predicted proteins | sample KB31754_FD_96462 | JGI IMG/M metagenome (GOLD analysis project Ga0134128, IMG submission 96462) | Terrestrial soil microbial communities with excess Nitrogen fertilizer from Kellogg Biological Station, Michigan, USA - KB3-175-4 | ecosystem: Environmental > Terrestrial > Soil > Unclassified ... | reverse complement strand
CTGAGTTCAGCTCGATCTCGACCAGGCTGTCCCTGGCCTGCGACTTGAGCGCGGCCCGCAGGATCGCCCGGTCGGTACCCCGCCTGATCATCGCGGCGTCGGTGAAGACGCGGTGGCTGCCGAAGGTGGCGACGTAGTACGCGGCCTCGATCAGGTTCGTCTTGCCGGCGCCGTTGGGGCCGGTGAACGTCGTGATGCCCGGGCCCAGCGTGACATCAGCCGACGGATAGCAGCGGAAGTCGGTGAGAGCCAGCCTGACCAGATGCACGCCTGACCTTAACTCGCCCCGCCGACTACGAGTTGAGGCGGAACGGCATCAGCAGGTAGCGGTATTCGGCGGTGCCGTCTGGGCCCGGCTTGCCGGTGAGCAGCGCGGGCTTGCCGGCCTCGGTGAACGCGATCCGCGTGGTGTCGCTGTCCATCTGCGCCAGGCCGTCGAGCAGGTAGTTCGGGTTGAACGCGATCGACAGCTCGTCGCCGTCGAAGCTGGCCTCGATTACCTCGTCGGCCTGGGCCTCGTCGCCGGTGCCGGCTTCGAGCGTGAGGTTGCCTGGTGCGAACGTCAGGCGGACGGCCGTGTTGCGCTCGGCGACGAGGGCGACCCTTCGCACCGACTCGATGAGCGTGGCGGTGGAGAGCTCGGCCGTCGCGCTGGTCGCTGACGGCAGCAGCGTGCGGTACCGGGGGAACTCGCCGCTGAGCAGCCTGGTGGTGGTGCGGCGGCCGCCGGCCTCGAAGCCGATCATGCCGTCGCCCCCGGCGCCGTAGTTTGGGGCGCTGTGGGCGCCGACGCTGCCGCTGGCCGCGTGGTCGTCGCCGGGGAGCGCCAGCGCGATCGATACCTCGGCGGCGGTGGTCAGGGACTTGGCCGTGTCGGTCAGTGCCTTGGCGGGGACGAGCACGGCGGCCGACAGATCGGGCTTGGCCGGGGTCCACTTCAGCTCGCGGACGGCGAGCCGGTACCGGTCGGTCGAGATCAGCGTCAGCGTGTCGCCCTCGATCTCGATCCGGACTCCGGTCAGCGACGGCAACGTGTCGTCCCGCCCGGCCGCCACGGCCGTCTGGCTCACCGCGGTGGCGAACGCGTCGCTGCCCACGGTCCCGGCCGCCGGCGGCATCTCGGGCAGCGCGGGGTACTCGTCCTCCGGCATCGTCAGCAGGTTGAACGTCGTGCTGCCGCAGGTGAGCACCGCGCGGCCGCCGTCTGAGCTGAGCTGGACCGGGCGAGCGGGCAGGTTGCGGCTGATTTCGGCGAGGAGCCGGCCCGAGACGAGCGCGCTGCCCGCGGACTGCGTGTCGACCGGCAGCTTGGCCTGGGCCGAGACGTCGTAGTCGAAGCTCGACAGGGCGAGCTCGTCGCCGTCCGTGGAGAGCCGCATGCCCGCGAGTACGGGAACCGTCGGCCTCGCTGGCAGCGCGCGAGCGGTCCAGGCGACCGCTTCGGCGAAGACATCGCGTTCGATGATGATCTGCACGGCAAGCCGCCTTTCGTGCTCGCACCCCGTCCCGCGACCCCGTGGGCGCGCCAGCGCGCTAAATGCCGGACGTTAACGCGGAAAGCCTAGCCTGCATAGTGCGGGCCCGTCTGACGAAATCGATGGCGCCGCAACTTCGCCGCAACTCTGTGCCCTTTCGCCCGCCGCTCGTTTCAAGATCAACTTCTCACGGGCTGTGCGCTACTTGGCTCTTGGCAATCTCGAAATTTAGAAGAGGTAGTCGTCATAGCTGGGGTGGATACTGGGGACAACGGCGTTTCCGCAGCTCAGAGCCGAATTTTGATGCACAGCCGGGGTGGATAAGTCTGAGCCCGCCCGGCCGCCCTGTGGAAGAGTCCGGACCTGTCTACGACGGGCTCAAAGTTATCCCCCGGCCAGTCCCAATCTAAACCCGGCTATCCGCAAGGTCATCCACAAGTTCATCCACAGCCTGTGTGTACGGATAGTGATGACCGGCGTCGTTGAGTTAGTGAATGATTACGGTACGCAGTGTCATGTATTCCGAGCGTCGGATCTAGGACGCAGCGGCGGCCGCTAGGTAGCGGTCAGATGACCCAGGGCTGACCCGGGGCTGACTCGGAGCCTGGTTCAGCCTGCTCAATATCCTGCGGGGGGACTACCCCCCGCACCTCCCGCATACCTTCAAGTAGGCAGAGCCTGCTGCTTGATCTTGTTCGTGAGCTCGGTGACCTGGTTGTAGATCGACCGGCGTTCTGCCATCAGCGACCTGATCTTCCGGTCGGCGTGCATGACGGTGGTGTGATCGCGGCCGCCGAACTGCTGGCCGATCTTCGGCAGCGACATGTCGGTGAGCTCGCGGCACAGGTACATCGCGATCTGCCGGGCTGTGACCAGCACGCGCGACCTGGAGGTACCGCACAGGTCATCGATCGACAGGCCGAAATAGGACGCGGTCTGGCCCATGATCGTGGCCGCGGTGATCTCTGGCCCCTGCGACTCCGGGATGAGATCCTTCAGCACGAACTCGGCCAGCTGCAGATCGACCGACTGCCGGTTGAGGCTCGCGAACGCGCTGACCCTGATCAGGGCACCTTCAAGCTCCCTGATGTTGGTCGAGATCCGGCTGGCGATGTACTCGAGCGCCTCGGGCGGCGCGTTGAGCCGGTCCTGCACGGCCTTCTTGCGCAAGATCGCGATTCTGGTCTCGAGTTCGGGCGGCTGGATGTCGGTCAGCAGGCCCCACTCGAACCGGCTGCGCAGCCGGTCTTCCAGCGTGACCAGCCGCTTAGGCGCCCGGTCGCTGGAGATCACGATCTGCTTCTCGGCGTTGTGCAGGGTGTTGAAGGTGTGGAAAAACTCCTCCTGGGTTCCTTCCTTGTTCTCCAGGAACTGGATGTCGTCCACGAGAAGCACATCGACGTCGCGGTAGCGGCGCCGGAAGCCGTCCTGCTTGCCGTCCCTGATCATGTTGATGAAGTCGTTGGTGAACTCTTCCGAGCTGACGTAACGGACTCGCACGCCCTGGTACAGGCTCTGCGCGTAGTGGCCGATCGCATGCAGCAGGTGAGTCTTGCCCAGCCCGGAGTCGCCGTAGATGAACAGGGGGTTGTACGCCTTGGCCGGCGCTTCGGCGACGGCGACCGCGGCCGCGTGCGCGAACCGGTTGCTCGATCCGATGACGAACGTGTCGAACGTGTACTTCGGGTTGAGCCGGGTCTGGGCCTGAGTCGCTCGGGCGGCGCCTTGACCAGGAATCTGGTTGCCGCCCTGGTTGGAGGAACGGCCGTCGGCCGGTCGGCGAGAATCTGACTGGCCTGCGCCGAGGCCGTTGCGCTGGCCGCTCGGCCGGTGGCTGCCGGTCAGTTGCTGGTCGTGCCCGTGATCCTGGCCATCGAACTGGCCCTGGCGCTGCGTGGGCAGGTGCGGCAGTCCAGCCGGCCCCGGCTGCAGGGGGAACTGCCCGGTCCGCATTCCGCCGATGGACGGCTGGCCGTTGATGCCCGGGCTGGTTGAGTGACCCCAGTGCGCCGGCGATGGCTCCTGACCGTCGGCCGGATCCTCATCGCCAGCCTGATCGGCCGCCGTACCGAACGGGATCCTGATGCCCAGCGGCTCGGGCGGGGCCTCGGCGCCATCGGATCTTGGGTCGGAGTGCGCGACGGCCGTGCTGCCCCAGGGGGGCGACCCCCCAGAACCCCCCGAGGTGGCGATGGGGTCGATGATCACCGCGAGCTGGATGTTGCGCCCCAGCTCGCGCGAGAGCGCGTTGGTGATCAGCGCCCGCAGCCGGTTCTCGAGCTGGTCTTTGGCGAACTCGTTGGGTGTCGCGATCAGCGCGGTGTTCTCGACTAGGCCGAGCGGCCTGGTGAGCTGCAGCCACGCCCGTTGGTACGGTTCGATCTGCATTCCGGCGAGGTCGTTGAGAGATCTGGCCCAGATCTCGGCGAGGTCCGGTTCGCTCATCTGACGATCACCCCGCGCCCCCCAACGTGTTCAACAGGTTTTTCCACAGCATGTGTAATGCTGCGGCTCGCCCCCCGCGCCGCGTGTCCGCAGACCGCACGCTTGCCGTCCACAGCATCTGACCGAGCTTTCCACAGCCTAGGGCTGCCGGGGGAAGTACGTTAGGGAAACGGTGAGTGTCACTGCTTTGCCGGGCCAGGTTGCCTGGTCAGGCGGTTTGACGTAAGTCGGAAGTGAGCGTAACGTTCGCTAGTCTGGCTTTACCTGCCCACCCGTCTTGCCACGCTGCCCGTTTACCGTGAGCGCGTGCACGCTAACCTTGTAGTGAGGTCGAGCAACGCCGTGGTGGGAACCTCTGACGACGGGCGCCGAAACCGTTGGCGCCGAAACACTGACGTGTACTGGAGTTGAAGTGAGCAAGCGCACGTTCCAGCCGAATAATCGCCGGCGCGCGAAGACGCACGGGTTCAGGCTGCGCATGCGCACCCGGGCCGGACGCGCAGTCCTCGCTTCCCGGCGCCGCAAGGGCCGTGCGCGGGTCAGCGTCTGACCAGCGCCAAGCCGTCTCGGTGACGGTGGCGTGCGATGCTTCCCGCTGCCGCACGGATGCGCCGCAAGGCGGACTTTTCCACTGCCATCGAGAGAGGCAGCAGGTCAGGCAGATCGTTGCTGGCCGGGTACCTGCGTGTACGGGCGGACGTCGATGAGCCGCCCAGGATCGGTTTCATCGTGAGCCGCGCGGTCGGTCAGGCGGTGGTCAGAAACAAGGTCAAACGCCGCCTTCGTCACCTGGCCGCGGGGTATCTGCACAGCCTTCCTAGAGGTAGCCTGCTTGTGTTGCGCGCTAATCCCCAGGCCGCGACGGCAAGACAAGCGGAGTTGGCTGCCGAGCTAGATGTCGTGGTACGAGCTTTGCTGCGGCGGCAGGGTGGTGCGGTGTGACGGATCACGAGCGAGCCGGCAGCGAGAGGGTCGGCCAGATGTCCGTGCTGGCGCGATCGCTGGCCGGGCTTATCTCCGGCTACCGCAAATTCGTCAGCCCGCTGCTAGGCCCGCGCTGCCGGTTCTACCCGTCCTGCAGCGCCTATGCCCTGGAGGCGATTCAGCTTCACGGAGCTGGACGTGGGAGCTGGCTGGCTGTTCGGAGGCTGAGCCGATGCCATCCGTTCCACCCGGGTGGTCTTGACCCGGTTCCGCCCGCGCCGCAGGACAGGCGAATAGACGAGAGTGCCGCTGAAGCACAAGCAAGGGAACTAGCGCATTGAGCATCTTGAACCCAATCAACGACCTGGTCGCCTGGGTCATCATGCACATCTACGGCGTGATAGGCCCTGTCTTCGGCCAGACCAGCGGCCTGACCTGGGTGCTTTCGATCGCGTTCCTTGTGATCGCGATGCGCTTGATCATGCTGCCGCTGTTCATCAAGCAGATGCACACGCAGCGGGCGATGACGGCGCTGACGCCGAAGATCCAGGAGATCCGCAAGAAGTACAAGGGCGATAAGGAAAAGCTCAACCAGGAGACGATGAAGCTCTACCAGGAGGCGGGCGTGAACCCGCTGATGGGGTGCTTGCCGGTCGTGCTCCAGATGCCGCTTTTCTTCGCCCTGTTCAGCGTTCTCCGGGTGATCGCCGAGTACAGCCCGCACACGCCGCTTAAGTACAACCTCACGAAGTCGTTCGTGACGAACGTGAACCAGGCCGAGATCTTCGGTGTGAAGATCAAGGACACTTTCCTGCACGGGACCTCGCTGCACGTTCATATCGTCGTGGCGCTAGTGGTCCTGCTCAGCATGGGGACGACCTACCTGACGGTCCGGCAGAGCATGAAGCGCGGCATGATGCCGAGCAGTTCGGACAGCCCGATGGGCCAGTCGCAGAAGCTGATGGCCTACGTCATGCCGTTGTTCGCGCTGACCGGCCTATATTGGCCGTTCGGCCTGGTCTTGTACTGGGTCATGACCAACCTGTGGACCCTTGGCCAGCAGTACGTGCTGCTGCGTAAGTACCCAATTGGCGCCGCGGCGGCTGCCACCGGCGGAAACCTGCCGATGAGCAAGCCCGACCAGGCGAAGCCGAGCACCGGCAGCGCGGCTAAGAGGAGCAAGCCGTCCGCTCCGGTCAGCGACGCGGTGCCGACCGACGCGGCCTCATCATCTGGGGTGCAGGACGCTGTGCCGGACTCCGTCGCTAGCTCGAACGGGCAGGGCAGCGCTAACGGCAAGAAGCCGGCCGCGGCTAGACCGGCCGCGGCGAAGCCGGCGACTGCGAAGCCGGCCACTGCGAAGCCGGCCACTGCTAAGCCGGCCACTGCGAAGCCGGCGGCGACGGCCAAGTCGTCGGCGGCGAAACCGGCGGCGAAGCCGGCCACCACCGCGGCGTCGCGGAACGGCGCGTCGCCCACGAACGGACACAAGCCAGCCGAGGCTGGCGGAGTGCTACGGCGGTTCGGCCGACGGCCGGAACCCGAGGCGCCCGTCGAGCCGGAGCCGACGGCTAAGATCGTCAGGCAACAGCCGCAGCGCCAGTCGCGCAGCAAGCGCTCCGGTAAGCGCTAACCGGATCTGCTTGGCTTGCGTCGGCGCACTGCCCTTGACGCCTGCCTGAAGGCGTGTTATCAGCTAGGAGGATTTTGTCGTGGGCCAAGGGGAGAACGTTCTCGCCGACTCGGCGGAGTTGGCGCCCGATGAGCTTGCTGCCCCCGGTGCCCAGGACTCAAGCGAATCCAATGGCGCCGTCGAGCTGAGCGACGCTGACGACGGCTCGCCCGAGCCGGATATAGCCGACCTTGAGCAGGAAGGCGAGATCGCGGCTGACTATATCGAGGGACTGCTTGACGTTGCCGATCTAGACGGCGACATCGATATGGACGTCGAAGGCGACCGAGCGGTGGTGTCGGTGGTCGGGGCAACGCTCGACGAACTGGTCGGCTCGCGCGGCGAGGTGCTCGATGCGCTCCAGGAGCTGACCCGGCTAGCAGTGCACCGCCAGACTGGCGGTCGTACCCGGCTAATGCTGGATATTGGCGGATATCGCGCCCAGCGCCGGGCAGAACTCACCGAATTGGGCACCAGCATCGCCGAGGAAGTTAAGCGGACCGGCGAGGCGAAGGCGCTATCGGCGATGAACGCGTTCGAGCGCAAGATCGTGCACGACGCGATCGCGGCGGCCGGACTGCGTAGCGAGTCCGAGGGGATCGATCCGAACCGCAGGGTGGTCGTTCTTCCTGTCGGCTAACTCGGCTGATCCGACCGCTTCGCTCGGGCAGGCACCGTCTGATGCTGCCCGCTTGATCTTTGGCTCTGTCTTGCCGACCGCTCAGGCCTACGCCGAATTGCTGACCGGGCCTGGGGTAGAGCGGGGGCTGATCGGGCCCGATGAGACGACCAGGATCTGGGACCGGCACCTTCTGAACTGTGGTGTTGTCGCCGAACTGGTGCCAGATCGCGGGCGGCTGGCGGATCTCGGATCTGGGGCGGGGTTGCCGGGACTTGTTCTCGCGATGCTGCGTCCGCAGGTCGAGGTGATCCTTGTGGAGCCGATGGCGCGCCGGACGGCGTTCCTGGCCGAATGCGTCTATGAGCTTGACCTGGCCAACGTGCGGATCGAACGCGGACGGGCCGAAGAACTGGCCGGAAAGATCAACGCTGACGTGGTGACCGCCCGAGCGGTGGCCCGGCTGGAGCGGCTCGCGCCGCTAGCGGCGGGCCTGGCGAAGCCGGGCGGTCCTGTGCTCGCGATCAAGGGTGCGGGTGCGGTGAGTGAGGTAGCGCAGGCGGAGCCGGTGCTAAGGCGGCTGGGGGCGACCGAGGTGTCCATAGCGAGTCTCGGTGATGACGTGCTGGACCAGCCGACTACTGTCGTTCGCTTCGTGACCAGTGCGGTGGTCCGCAAGAGTCCGGTACCGGTGGTCCGCAAGAGTCCGGTGGTCCGCAAGAAGAGCGGCAGGGCTCCCCGATGAGGGTCCGGGCAGCTTAGGCTAGATCCGATCTAACCGACGGGCGGGTCGCTGTCGGTCAGTGGGCACCTACCGAGCTGGCAAGGGGACGCGCTGGATGACGCCCGCCGGATTTGGTCTTGGATGGCCGGAAGACGGCCGAGCGTGGGAGCCTGTGGCCGATCTCAGCTGTGGTGACGCTGAGTCGATTGGGTGGCCAAACGGCGACGAACGCGGAGATAACCCGCTATCTACGGCAGGTCCGGCCAATCGCGTCGGCGAAGTCGGGCCCGGAGGGACGGTGCCAGGTGAGACGGTGTCCGATGGTGCCGGCCGTTCGAACTATGTCGTCGGTCGCCATCGCCGGACGGCCGAGCGCCGGACAGCGGATCGTCCGATAGCGGATCGTCCGATAGCGGAGAGCCGGACAACAGAGCGTGCGGCGGCGGAGAGCCGGACAACAGAGCGTGCGGCGGCGGAGAGCCGGACAACAGAGCGTCCGGCGGCGGAGAGCCGGGCAGCTGAGAGCCAGGCAGCTGAGAGCCGAGTAGCGGAGAGCCGAGTAGCGGAGAGCCGCGAGCGGGGCGGGAAGAGCGAGAGCCTGAATGGCCAGGCATGGAGCCGCAACGTCGATGGGGAGGGGGCAACCGCCATGCGGGCGATGAGCGGTTCTGGATCGGGACTGGGCTGGCCGTCGGCGAGTTCGGGCGACCCGTCGGCCGGCGTGCCTGGCCTTGGCTGGCCGACGAAAGGAAGTCGGCGTGATCGGGCCCGGGCCGATGGGCGCTCGGAGTCCAACTCCTGGCTTGAGCCGAGCTCCTTCCGGGAGTCGAGACGGCAACCAGGTCTGGCGCTCGTTTCACGTGAAACCCTTAAGTCAGCCGCTCATTCCGGGTTTGCGGTGCCCGGTGTCAAGGTAGCTGCAGCCCCGGATAGGGGCGGTGGCGCGCATGGGATCTCGGACCGGTCAGGCAGCAACTTCGGACCAGCCGATGTCAGCATGCCGGGCTGGGCCAGTTCCGAGCCCGAGCCGACGTCGCCCCACCTCGCGACGGCGGCCGACCGGAGGTCTCCCGTTCGGGAGCAATTCCCCTCGGCCGATCTTCAGACGCAGTACGCCGATTCCGGTCGGCCGGACGCCGATGCCAGCGGCCTGCATGCCGATTCCGGTCGGCCGCATGCGGGCGCGCCGCAAGTCGGCTCGGGCTGGCCGGAATCCGACTCCGATGGACTGCCCGTCGATTCCAACGGTCCGTACGCTGACGGCGGTTGGCAGAGCGTCGATCTCCACGGGCGGGGCGCCGTTCCGGAGGTGCGGCGCGCGGACCCAGGCGGGCCGGGCCCTGATCCTCAAGCGGGAAGCACCGATCTCTACGCGCGGGGCGTCGATCCCTATGCGGGCGCGGGTCAATACACGCCGTCGGGAGATCACCTGGCCGACGCCGGTAACTATGGACCTGGCGCGAACGACTCCGGGCCAGGCGCTGCTCATCCGCGGGATGCGGGTTACTACGAGCCGGGTGCGAGTGAGGCAGACGTGGGCGGGGAGGGCTCGGCGAGCCCGCGCCATGGACGCCCGCTGGGCTGGTATTCATCGGGGGCGGCTGAAATGACGAATGAAGATACCGTGGAATTTGCCGCTCCCGCGAGTTCGTCGGCCAGTCCCGGATCGATCGCTTCCGCTGAGCAGCCCTTTCACGGCGCCCCGGCGCCGATGGTCTCAGACGGGCCTATGATCGCGGGTAGTTATCTCGGCGCTGAGCGCGCTCATATCGAGAGTGAGGATGAGGTGGCCATTCCAGTAGCGCCGGATGCCTCGGCGGACACGCCGATCGCGCGAGCGGCTCAGGCCGCGATGAAGGCGCGGTCGGTCGGTGGGACGTGGCCGCGTCCTCGGTCGTGCCGGATCCTCACGATCGCCAATCAGAAGGGTGGCGTCGGGAAGACCACCACGGCGGTCAACTTGGCGGCCAGCCTGGCCATGCACGGGTCGCGAGTACTCGTCGTAGACCTGGACCCGCAAGGCAACGCGTCGACGGCGCTCGATGTGGAACATCGGTCAGGAACGCAATCGATCTACAACGTCCTTGTGGACGGATTGCCGCTGACCGAGGTGGTCAAGGCTGTGCAAGGGTTCCCGACCCTGCACTGCGCACCGGCCACAATCGACTTGGCGGGTGCGGAAATTGAGCTGGTCCCGCTTGTCGCGAGAGAGTCGAGGTTGTCCAGGGCCGTCACCGAGTACGACGCGTCGAACCTGGACTACATCTTCATCGACTGCCCGCCATCGCTAGGCCTGCTGACGGTCAACGCTCTAGTCGCGGCACCCGAGGTCCTGATTCCGATTCAGTGTGAGTACTACGCGCTTGAGGGACTGGAGCAGTTGCTCAGGACCGTCGACCTGGTCAAGAACCACCTGAACCCAAATCTCAAGGTCAGCACGATCCTGCTCACGATGTTTGACAGCAGGACTCGTCTTGCGTCGCAGGTAGCCGACGAGGTACGCAGCCACTTCAGTGACATGGTGCTCCAGTCGGTGATCCCGCGCAGCGTCCGCGTCTCCGAGGCCCCAAGTTACGGCCAGTCCGTCATGACCTACGACCCAGGTTCAAGCGGGGCCCTCGCGTACCTAGAAGCAGCCAAAGAAATGGCTTTCAAGAACACTCCGGCTGCAACTGCGTAACTGATCGCTGTTTCCAGAGGCCGGTGCCCTGTGGGTTGATCTCACGTCGGTTTCAGTTTGTCGCGCGGGATCCCGGCTCGCCCGGCCGCCTGAACGGCTGGCCGAACGACCCGGCGATCCCGGCCGGGCGGCCAGGGACGGGTGATTTACGACTGGCGTCGATTGGGCTGGGAGGACTCCAGCTCATCCTGGCTCTAGCTGGAGGCAGTCCTGGGAGCCAGTTCGGGCTGGTCAGGCTGGAAGCGGGCTCGATGAGTGATGGGAGACATGAAGTGAGCGTGCGATTCCAGCTCGTGACCGACTGCACTGAGCCAGAGCCGCTCGCTCATTTTGGGCCGCTGCGCTGGGCTATGTGGTTGATCCGCCGCCGAGTGGGTTCGCCAGCGGGGATGACTACCGGCGCGACTTTGGGTTGCCGGAAAGCCATGCGAGACCCAGAAGGCACCGAATTCGACATCAACTAACAGCAGCAGAGCGCGCGGACGACGATGTGAGAGATCCAGCCGCGAGTGCCAACTGGTCGGACTGCTCGGCCGACAGCATCGATGTCGACATCAGTGACGGTTCGACCAGTCTCTGGCTGTCGGCGGGATCGCCGGGTCGTCCGGCAAGCCGTTCAGGCGGCCGGGCGAGCCGGGATCCCGCGCGACAAACTGAAACAGATACAAGACTAGCCCGCCAAGACACAGTCCTCCGGGACACCTGACAGGCGGCAAACTGGCCCCGGTCGCACCGGCTTCTGGAAGCTGGGACCGGTGGATTAGCTGTGGATGAGACTTTCGGGTCAGGGCTGGTGAGTCGGCAAGTCGCAGGTAGGTGATGGGATAGACGAGCAGAGCGGGCGGGAGTTTATCCACAGGGCATGTGCAGATCTTGTCCGCGCTTGCTATTGGCCTGGCAGGATGGAGCCTGCCGGCAGGTCGGTGAGTTTCTTGATCGGCGTCGATGGTTGCAGCAGGGAGAGGTACATGGCGCAGCAGAAGCGGGGTCTCGGTAAGGGCTTGGGTGCTCTGATCCCGACAACTCCGATTGGCGTGGCGGACGCGCCGGTCGATGGCGGTCGTTCGACCGAGTCGGTGGAGTCGGGTTCGCCTAGCCTCGGTGCGATTCCTGGCGCCTACTTCGACGAGGTCCCGGTCAACGCGATCTCCGCGAACCCACGCCAGCCAAGGCAGATCTTTGACGAGGAGGCCCTGGCCGAGCTGGCCGCCTCGATCAAGGTCGTCGGATTGCTGCAGCCAATCGTGGTCCGCAAGATCGCCGACGGTGAATTCCAGCTTGTCATGGGAGAGCGCCGATGGCGCGCAAGCCAGCTGGCCGGGCTGGAGGTCGTTCCGGCGATCGTCCGGGAAACGTCGGACAGTGACCTGTTGCGGGACGCTCTCATCGAGAACTTGCACCGCCAGCAGCTGAATGCACTGGAGGAGGCTGCGGCGTACCAGCAACTACTCGACGACTTTGACGCTACGCACGAAGAACTGGCGCGCAAGATTGGTCGATCTCGGCCGCACATCACCAATACGATCCGGTTGCTCAACTTGCCGCCGAGCGTCCAGCGCCGGGTCGCGGCCGGAGTCCTCAGCGCAGGGCACGCCCGAGCGCTACTTGCGGTCGCCGATCCCCAAGCCCAGGAACTGCTGGCTCATCGCATCGTTGCCGAGGGACTGTCGGTCCGGGCCGTGGAAGAGATCGTCGCCATGGGCGCCGCCGATTCAGCGAAGCCGCAGCGACAGCAGGCTCGACGCCAGCCGGTGGCACCACGCCTGGCCGATCTCGCCGGTCGGCTCTCTGATGTGCTCGACACCAGGGTCAAGGTCGAGCTGGGACAGCGCAAGGGCAAGATCGTTGTCGAGTTTGCCTCACTAGACGACCTGGACCGAATCGTAAAAACGATCACCCCAGATCAGCCAAACGCGTCCCAGTAGCCGCCGTTTCACGTGAAACAGCGGACCGGTCGTCGCCAGTTCTTCCTCCAGTACCGGGCTGCGCCTCGGGTCCAGAGGCCGGTGCCCTGCGGGCTGGGTCTTGAGCTGTTTCAGTTTGTCGCGCGGGATCCCGGCTCGCCCGGCCGCCTGAACGGCTAGCCGGACGACCCGGCGATCCCCGCCGGCAGCCAGAGGCGAGTCGATCGATGGGCTGATCCATGACCTGCCTGCCATTGAGCTCGGCATCGGTCCCACTCCGCAGCAGTCTGCGGGCAACACTCAGGCCGCCGCCGCTGTATGAACTCAGTTGGCTCAAATTGGTGCGCAAGCGCGGAGTTCCGGTCGCTCCGTGCGATCGTTGAATCCCGGATCTGGATCAGCGGGACGACCTCAGCCGAACTGCTTTACTGGGAAGATGCCGCCGCCGGGTTCTCGCCGAGACACCGCCCGCGTCATCTTGGCCGGTCCCGATGATCGCGTCTTGCTATTCAGGTACCTCCTTCCGGCTCCGTGGGCGAGAGAGGGATGGCTGACGCCAGGCGGTGCGATCGATCCCGGCGAAACCCCAGCGCAAGCCGCAGCGCGGGAACTGGCCGAGGAGACCGGGTGCCTGCTCCCGGCGGCCAGCATCGGGCTGGCGGTCGCGGTCAGCTCGGGCCGCTGGTACGACGCGACCGGAACCACGATCACCACGGCGAGCTGGTATTTCTTCGCCCGCGCGGGCAGTTCTCGCATCAGCCTGTCCGGCCAGGGCAACAGCGAGCGCCGCAGTCTCCTCAGGCAACGTTGGTGGAATGCCAACGAACTCTGCGAGACTTCG
>Ga0134128_10007379_pt1 | contig 13284 bp, 11 predicted proteins | sample KB31754_FD_96462 | JGI IMG/M metagenome (GOLD analysis project Ga0134128, IMG submission 96462) | Terrestrial soil microbial communities with excess Nitrogen fertilizer from Kellogg Biological Station, Michigan, USA - KB3-175-4 | ecosystem: Environmental > Terrestrial > Soil > Unclassified ... | reverse complement strand
GTCCAAATACAATCCCGAAGAACTCTTACTGGCGTCTTTGTCTTCATGCCACATGCTTTGGTTTTTGCACCTGTGCTCCGCGAACGGAATCGTTGTGACCGCCTATGTTGATGTACCTTCAGGAATCATGCTTGAAGAAGAGGACGGTTCGGGAAAATTCAAAGAAGTGATATTGAATCCGATCGTGACCATCGACGATGAAAAGTTGCTCGGCAAATTAGATGAGATTCATGTGGAGGCCAACAGGTGTTGCTTCATTGCCAATTCGGTAAATTTTCCGGTCAGGCATTTTCCAAAAGCGAAAGTTGATAGTTGACGGGTTTGTAAGAAAACTTCAATTTTATTTGAAAAGTGGGTTGAACTAAAACCTCACAGGTTGGAAGCAACCTGTGAAGTTATCCGCATCAATAAAGGGCATAGCCTTTGCTGGCATCTTTCAACAATGAAGATACTTTTAACCGGCGTAACCGGATACATCGCCCAGCGATTGCTTCCTGTTTTATTAGATGAGGGCCACCAGGTAATTTGCTGCGTGAGAGATGCACACCGCTTTAATTCACAAAAATTTCCGGCCAATCAAGTTCGCGTCATTGAGGCAAATTTTCTCAAGCCCGAAACGTTGGCGAATATTCCCGATGATATTGACATTGCATTTTATCTGATCCATTCGATGTCGTCCAAAAAAGGTGATTTCGAAAAAATGGAAGCGGACTGCGCACAAAATTTTCGCGACAGGTTAGAGAAAACTACGGCGACGCAGGTGATTTATTTAAGTGGTATCGTAAATGAAACGCATCTTTCCAAACATTTGCAATCGCGCAAAGCGGTCGAGAAAATTTTATCCGGTGGGCGTTTCGCTTTAACGACGCTGCGAGCCGGTATCATCATCGGCTCGGGGAGCGCTTCTTTTGAAATCATCCGCGACCTGGTGGAGAAGCTTCCTGTCATGGTCACGCCGCGATGGGTAAATACGAAATGCCAGCCCATTGCGATCAGGAATGTCATTCAATTTTTAAATGGCGTGATCCGCTATGAGCCTGCCTATAACAAAAGCTTCGACATCGGCGGCCCCGATATTCTGACTTACAAACAAATGATGCTTCGCTTTGCGAAGTCCCGTGGTTTAAAACGACGCATCGTTACGCTGCCCGTGATGACACCGCGGCTGTCGTCTTACTGGTTATTTTTTGTGACGTCTACTTCCTATTCTTTGGCAAGGCAGCTTGTCGATAGCATGAAGATTGAAGTGATTTGTAAGCCGAATGATCTTGCCGAACAACTGGATATTTCATTGATCGGTTACGATACGTCTTTGAAAATGGCTTTTGATAAAATCGAACAAAACCTGGTTCTGTCCAGCTGGAAAGATGCCCAAACGAGCGCCATTCTTGATAATGGAATTTCGAGCTATATCGAAGTGCCGGTCAATGGTTGTTTTAAAGATGTAAGAAAGAGAAAGGTACAAGACGTTGACAAAACACTTCAAAGGATCTGGTCGCTTGGGGGCAAAACAGGGTGGTATTATGGAAATATTTTATGGAGAACACGGGGTGTGATGGACCAGATGGTTGGTGGTGTAGGGATGAGGCGTGGGCGGCGCAGCCTTTCTGAAATTAACGCCGGCGATGCGCTGGATTTCTGGCGTGTATTGCTGGCGAGCCGTGAAGAACGGCGCCTGCTTTTATATGCAGAAATGAAGCTGCCGGGAGAGGCGTGGCTGGAATTTAAAATAGAAAAACATGAATTGATACAGACAGCCACGTTCCGCCCTAAAGGTTTGTCAGGCAGGCTTTACTGGTACGCGGTCTATCCCTTTCATGGATTTATTTTTAACGGACTTATTAATAAATTGGCCGCGGCATAAAGGATTTATTGCGCGCCAGACAATCCAAAATATAGATTATTTGATTTTTATAAAAGGATTTTTCTTTTCTACTTCGATGCGACCGGTGGCTTTCCTCCTTCCGGAACAAAAATAAGTGCATCCGTATCCAGGCAATATCTTTTGTAAGTGGGAGCGGGGCCATCGTCAAATACATGTCCGAGGTGGGATCCTGTTTTGGAATCCACTACTTCCAGCCTGGTCATTCCATCCGTTTGATCCTTCACGAGGCGCACGGCGTCTTTATTCACGGGGGCATAAAAACTGGGCCATCCCGTGCCGGAATTGAATTTTGTTTCTGAGCTAAAAACAGGTTGGAGCGATGCGGCGGAATAATAAGTTCCCTTTTGGTAGAAGTGGTCATATTTTCCTGAAAAAGCCCTTTCGGTGCCACGATCACGAAGGATAAAATATTGAGCGGGAGTCAGCCTGTTTCTCCATTGTGCATCAGTATATTTTACGGGAAAGTTTGCGTAGGAGTTTACGATCTCTGGATCGGGATATTTACTTTTTGTTTCTTTTGTTTGGGAATGGGAACAATTAGTAAGCAAAGTACACAAAGCGATCGCTGATAAATAAAGCATTCTTTTCATGATAATAGTTTTGCTTATAAACGTAACAAAGCTATTAAAGGTTTCAAAAAGTTGCGTTAATCGGGTGGTAAGGTTGTGATAAACCTAAGCCTATGCTGGCTGGGATCAGAGTTATCGACGTTACATTCCTACGGGATGTTTGTGAAGGACGGGATTTTTTACCGATATTTTATCCTAACGGCATGTTTGTATCCGGAGGATTACTTTTATCGGAATTTTATCCTGAAGAAGGTTTTTAACCGGGAGGCATCTTTTCAATTCTTAACTCATAATTCTCCATTTTCAATTTTCAATTATCCATCCTACCGTACTTTCCCCGTTTGCTTGAGCAATTTATAAACGTTTGAATTACCTGATCCTTCAATTTTCATTAAATAAAGTCCTGCGGGTAGAAAGTCGAGATGGAGGGTTGTTTTTTGAGACTGGATCACCTGGCTAACAACTAATTTGCCCGTCATGTCAAATATCCTTAATGATTTTCCGACAACGTCGGCAGCGTTTTTAGAATTGATGTTTACCTCTGAAACGAATGGATTAGGATAAGTCGTAATGAAAGATGTAGCCACGGTATCTGTCGGCGTCACAACCGGCCCGGCTTCTGCATTTGTGCTGTCGCAAACAAATGTATTCAGGAAAGAATTTTTGAAATTTCCCTTGGCAAAAAGGCTTCTCATCGCTGATTTTTGTCCCTGCGTAAACATATTCATACAAGCGTCATCCGTAAAGTCCATAAAGTTCATGAACATATCTCCATATTGATTTGTGGAGCAAGCCGAAAGATGCGGAAACGATGGGCAGAATGTGTTGCTGGTTTGTTGTGGTGGCGTGTCTGCAATGCCGTCATCGCCACAATCGGAATCACCCCACAAATGCTTAAGTCCAAGCCAGTGGCCGATTTCATGCGTAGCCGTACGTCCTTTATTATAGGGAGCCGTGAGCGTTCCGGTCGTTCCGAAAACGTTGTATTTAATAACAACGCCATCTTTTTCCCGTGGACTGCCGGGCAAAACAGCATATCCTAATGTGCGTCCAAAAAGATTGCAAACCCAGATGTTCAAATATTTTGTCGGGTCCCATGCATTATCGCCGCCTTTCGATGAAAATTTCATCTGGTCATCGGCAAGGAAGCTGCTTTCTTTTGTGTACTTACGGATAATGCCGGTTGTGTATTTCCCTTCTGAATCCACCTTCGCAAGACAAAAGGAAATGCGCGTGTCCGCTGCAACGAGATTAAAAGGGCTGGGTGTATTGATTGCATCAGCATTCCGCCTGCGATAGTCATTATTTAAAGCGTCTATTTGGGACTTTATTTGTTGATCACTGATGTTTTGTTCCGAGTTGTTGTACAATACGTGAACTACTATGGGGATCGTGATCACTTCATCATTTAATGTGTCCCTGTCACCCGCACCCTTCACAGAAGCATTCGGATTAAAATTTCTTGAGACAGGATTTAATTTTGAATAAGCAGGCGTTGCGCAGCGTTGCGCGTTAGATATAAAAGTAGATAGTAAACAAATCAGCGTAAGTGTAATCTTCATGTATTCCCGGTTATTAAACCCAATTTGGGTGAATGAACGTTGTGGGATTACATAGGCCTGGTTAAAAGGTAGTTACACGGATAATGGAATGAATGGATTTAAAGACGGGATAGGTGGTTACTTTCCGGAGATGATGGATTAGCTGAACCCCAAGCCGGAGTCTGATGTACGAAAAAAAACAACTGAAATAATTAGGTGTTATTTACGGCAACAGAGGTTTGAGAGCACAAATAACGATAAAAATATTCAAAGGCAGAAATTTTAAATAATTTATTTTTTATAAATGACTTAACAAGCATAAACTTGTCGTTCATTACTTTTACACTCTTCAAAATAAAAAAATGATTAGAAAATTACTCGGCTGTGCACTGCTTTTTTCTTTTTTTTCCTGCGGAAATAATTCAAATCCTGACATAGATTCCTCACTTCCTGTGGCCAAAGTCAACAATATTGCGGCACCGCCGCCGATCATGTTTACAGTGGACAAAGTATATCCGCACGATCCAAAAGCATTTACCCAGGGACTTGAATATTACAAAGGCAAATTATATGAAGGAACCGGCGAATTGGGAATGTCAAATCTTCGGATAGTAGATATTCCAACAGGGAAAGTGGAGAAAAATTATTTAATTCCTGATCCCAAAATCTTCGGGGAAGGCATTACTATTTTTCAAAATAAAATTTACCAGCTTACCTGGCAGAATCATAAAATATTCGTTTATAATCTGAGCGATATCACCAGGCCAATCAGCACGCTCAACTGGAGCCGCGAAGGCTGGGGCGCTACTAACGATGGCACCAATATTATTATCAGCGATGGATCGTCAAAATTATTTTTTGTGCAGCCCGATGAGAGCCGCAAAGAAATGAGAACTTTAAAAATTCTGACCGTCGTGGATAACAGGGGCGAAGTCGATAGCCTGAATGAGCTTGAGTTAATTGACGGCTATGTATATGCAAACAGGTGGCTTACGGATGAAATTGTAAAAATTGATACTGCCAACGGGCATGTTGTCGGCAAATTAAATTTCGCAGGCCTTTTGAATCAATATGATCCCGGAGTACAAGTGGTGGATGGCGCAGTGTTGAATGGTATTGCCTATGATAGCACCACGAAAAAATTATACATCACGGGAAAGGATTGGCCAAAATTATTTGAAATGAGATTGAACCCCTAGCCCCTAAAGGGGAACAACAACTTTTCCATGCCAATTCTTAGAGAAGATTCAGTTTGTATGAGCCGGTTATTCCTGGTGATTAAGAGCCTCATCAGAAAAGCGAAGATGTAGTTAATTCTATTTTTACAAATGGTACGTGGCAGATAAAATAGTTCAATAATAAAATAATCTAATAATTAATTAGCCGACGCGATATAAATAACGGAACTGCATTTCCCCGTATCGCTTAATGCTTTCAGATTTGAGACAGCGCCGGTCGCGAATCCTTTTACAGGGTTGGAATGCCCGGTTTTATATTGCTCGCTTAACATGCTTACATACACGCTGTCATACCACATCGGCTTCATTTGATCCAACTTCATTCCGTGCTTCTCCAATAACATTTTCATAGCTGCCGGAGAAAAATGATAAAGGTGGCGTGGCACATCATAAGCCGCCCAAAATTCCTTATAAACACCTGCATCATACGACGTGTAATTAGGCACCGCTATAACAAGCTTGCCACCAGGTTTTAATAAATTTTTTAATTGATCAATATACGCATGCAGATCATGAACGTGTTCCAGCACGTGCCACATGGTAATGGCATCAAAGCTTTGAGGAGCAAGCTGGAAAAATTTTTCGGAATCATTTAAATGCAACCCATATAATTCCAAAGCTTTATCACGGGCGGTTTTGTCCGGTTCCAATCCGGTGGCATTCCAGCCTGTATCTTTCATGGTGTGCAAAAATGCGCCGGTACCGCAACCGACATCCAGGATATTTCCTGTTGTTTTTCCGGTGATCTTTTCAATCAGTTTTCTTTTTTGCACCAACGTCCGTTTCCGGACCTTATGATAAATACTATTGATAAAACCTTCCGAAGTATCACTGTGAGAAATATAATTTTCTGATTGATAATATTTTCCAATGCCTTCTTTATCCGGGATATTTTGGGTAAATCTTTGGGTACAATTTTTACATTCCCAGATATCAAATTTTTCCCCGGACACAGTGTAGTCTTTGCAGGTGATCACGAGCGAAATGTTTTTACTATCACAATTTGGACAAGATGTGTATACAATCATTTCGCAAATATATTATCAGGATTAAGAATTTCCGGAGATTAAAATCTATTGGGTGGAATAAGTCGCAGGCGGCGCTTCAGTAACATGGTTGCTTTGATTTCCCAAAGAGAAAGGATGCGAATAAAAATGAAAGGCCAAAATAAGCAAAGCGATCACCAAAAGAACAAGAGCGCTAATCTTCCATGCATTGTTTTTTTCTACTTCTTTTTCATGAAGATATTGATTCATCGCCGATGAAGTAGTTTCTTTGTCACCCACCAATATCGCATGATCTGAATCCTTATGAATCACTCTCTCTGCGGGAACCGCTTTATTAAAAAACATTGGCGCCTCTGCCTGGAAAATAATATTTCCTGCATTGTTTTTTTGTAAATTTCCAAGTTTGCCCAATATTATTTTTTCGCCACTGTTTAATTTTTCTTTGATGTTGGTACACCATTGAAGCAAAGACTCAAGCGCCTCGCCGGCTGGAATATTCTTCTTGAAGGCCAGGTATTTTATTAAATCCTCAGAATTTTTTTCGGGTTTTGTGCTGAAAGAAATATCCTCTGCTGGTGGCAGCATGCGCTTGTTAGCCACATCGAGCTCAGCAGGTTTTGTAACGATGTTAAACTTCCCTATGCCGGGCAGACTGCACTTTTTATTTTGAATTAAGAAAGAGGTAATCAATTCTTGCATATTGGCAAATATCGTAAAATGAATTAAGCAATATCGCTAATTTTTAATCGTAAATAGCTGCGGATTTTTAGAAAGGACATTGCTGAAATCATGAAATCTATAAAATGACTTATGCCGAATTCAAATTATAAAAAATAGCCGCTGCTTTTCGTCTACCGATCCGTTATATTAAAAATGAATCAGAATACCGCCGATCACCTGTAAGCCATAAACCGGGTAATTGTTCCAGCGCTGATATTTACTATTGAAGATATTATTGAAATCAAGCCATGCGCTGAACTGCTTGTTGATCTTGAATTCCGCACCTGCGCTCAGATCCGTGCCACCTTTTAAGTTTTTTGCATCACCATTCGGCAGTAACGCTTTTGCGCCCGAAAATGCCTGAATATCTCCCTTAAATAAAACCTGTTTGAAAGCATTCCACCTGAAAGATCCGGTTAATTTTAAAGGCATCAGTCCCCATGGTTCGGCATTATCTTTAAGGCCGGTGTAGGCATTCAGATCAAGTGCACCGGTAATGGTAAATTTATCCTGGCTGATAAAATTCATGTCGCCATGAATCTGCAGGTTACTCATTTTACCTTCATTGCTCACGTAAAAACTTTTGCCGTCTAGCGAGTCATTGATGAATAAAGGCATGTCTGTGTAGGAAATAAATGCGGCTTTGGCGTTAAAGTTGAAATGCTTGCTCACAGTGGCTTTTATGCCGCCGTAATATTGTATTTCTTTGGTATTATTTAAGAACGATGGATCCTGCATGTAAGGATTTTCTGCGCTGAGCGTGCGGAAACTATTAGGAATGTATCTTCCAACCCAACCAGCCTGCACCACCAGTACTCGTTGCTGTAATTGCGCCTCAACATAGATGTTAGGCAAGATCGAGGTTGTGTTATTGTTCCAGGAAGGAGTTACGCCACCGTGAAAAGTAAACCGGTCGCTATAATAAACCAACTCAGGAGCAATTTGAAACAAATTATTTTTTAAGGAACCAGTTGTATTCTTCAATGAATACCTGTTGAAGTTACCAAGCGCAGCCACTTTGAGGGAAACATTATCACCAAACTTTTTTTCTGCGGGCAGGTTTAAAATAACCGTGTTTTCGCTTACCTGGTCCTCCCTTGAGAACGCATGGAATTCAAGATGAGGATCGTAATTGATGCCCAAATCATTGGAGACGATGTTTCTGATTCCAACGTTTGCGGAAATATCTCCATAAGCTCTTCTTATGTTTTCTTTGCTGAATGTTTCAAGGGTGTGGTCATAGCCATATTGAAAATATTTTCTTTGAGAAAACCCAATGCCTCCATAGGTTTCATGTTTTTCAGAAAAAATGCTCCCCATGCCTTTCAAATTAATTTCACTGAAATCCTGGTTTTCAATTTTTCCTTTTGAAGAGATGTAATCTCCATAAATATTACCGAGACTTTTTTTGCCATCACCAAAGCTAAAGGCACCCGCGATGTAAGGAGTGGTGAAATTTCCAAATCCTACTTTTAACTGATTCCTGTCACCAAGCTGTAATGCTGTGTCCGTCTGCAATGCAAGAGGCTTCAACGACACTGGCTGATACGCGAAGAATAAATTTTGTGCTGGAATATTATAGGCCATTCTTGGGCGTGAGGTGTCAGCGGCAATCGGCGACGCGTACAAATTAATCTTTACTGAATTGCGCAAAACCGGTTTGTAAGACGAGGTGATCTCAATCGTTTGTCTCCTGGTTGTGTCGTTCTGTGCATACGTTTCGCTTCCCAAAAAGCATAATAGCGTTATGACAAGAAGGATATTATTTTTGTTGCCTTTATTTATCATCTTCAATTTATTAAACATGGATTGTAATTAGTCGTTGATTATTTTTTGTTGTTAGACGGTGTGGATTCTATCTTTGAATTGCCTTGTTCTTCGCTGGTTGCCGTTGCCAGCTTATCCTGCGCTTCTTTTTTCAGATCAGCAATCGTGACATTATCGGCCACACTTTTATAAGTTGCTTTCGCATTGAAATAATCTTTTTGCTTCAAATAAATATCGCCCAACAGGATATATGCTTTGGCAACCCAATAATCTACACCAGCCACTTTTATGACATCAAGCGCGGATTTTTCTGCTGTGGCTAATTGGTTCTGGGTGAAATAGCAATTCGCAATTTCGTAGCGCGACTCCGCGCCCCAGGCCGATTTATTGATGGCGGCCACTTGTTTAAAGGCAGTGATCGCCTCATCGCATTTATTGTCAGCCTGTAAAGATTTTCCAAGTACCAAATTGGCGATGGCTTTATCATCTGTACTCAGGCCTTTTTTGGTAAGAAGCTCTTTTGATGTGTTATTCGCTTCTGTGAAATCTTTTGTTTGATAATAGCTTCTTACCAGTCCGCGTAACGCTTCCAGCTGATTTTCCGGCGTGGTAGCAAGATCACGAAGTTTGGAAAAATAGATCTTTGATTTTGCATAATCCTGCAATTCAAAATAATCAATTCTCGCGGCGGCGAAGGCGGCTCTTTCCGCAAACCTGCTGCTACCCTGGTTTACAACTGCCTCATAGCCTTTAAGCGCATTCTGCCAATCTTTACTTTTAGAATAGCATTCGGCCATATAAAAATTGGTTTCTAAAAGGTAAGCGCCCTGCGGATATTTAGAAAGATAATTGGAGAAAGAAGCCAATGCGCCTGCGCAATCATTGTTAGAATATTTCAATTCCGCCGCCGCATAAGTTAATGAGTCCGCTTCCGAAATACTGATGACTTTTCCGGATTTTTTTACAAAGTCGACATAATCATTTGGTCTGCCCATCTCTACATAAATATTTTTCATGTTGTCGAGCGCTTCGTCTGCTTCAGGCGATTGAGGATAAAGCGTGATCAGGTTTTGATAATCTTTTAATGCTTCGGCATTATTATTCAGGTTGTAATTGGAAAGTCCCAGTTTCAGATAAACCTTAGGATATTGTCCTGACGCGGATTTGATGGCCAAGACTTTATTAAGATACGGAATAGCATCCCTGAATTTTTCCTGCAACATGTAGGCATTGGCGATTTGTAAATAGGATTCAGCAACCAGATCGCTCTGCGGATAACGCTGAATGAGGTCATTAAATGTCTTAATTTTTTCAGTAGTATTATTAATTCCATTTATTAGGGCTACCTGGTAAAGAGAATAATCACTTTGCGAAAGGCCGGCGTTAATTACATTCTGGTACATAGTTTTGGCAGTGGCGTAATTTTTTTGCATAAAATAGGCATCCGCTGTTCTTACATAAGCATCCTGCGATAATAAGGAAGATTGGGAAGAAACGGCCGGCGCCACTTGTTTGAAATTTTCCAGCGCTTTCGCGTAATTTTCTGTTTTTAGATAGCTGTATCCCAACACGTACCTGGCGTTGGTTGTGTTGGCTTCACCTTGCAAACCACCAGCTGTGAGGTAGTTGCTCATGTATTTAATGGCATCATCATAACGGGCAAGCCTGTACGCAATTTCGCCTTTCCAGAAATTGGCCAATGGTAATACATCACCGGCATTAGGATCCGCGATGATTTTGCTAAGTAAGTTGTCTGCTTCATTTAATTTTTGATCATTGACAAATTCCGTTGCTCTGCCGAAAAGTATTTTAGGATAAATTCTCTGCATCATGGCGGTTGGTTTACCATAAGATTGGTATAGCTCAAGCGCTTCAGCGTAATTATTGGTATTAGCCAACAAATTGATTACGATTTCTTTTGCCTCATTCGCATAAGCAGAAGTAGGGTAGAGGTCTAGAAATTTATTCATAGAGCTTAATGCAACATCTTTATAACCCAATTCATAAGAAAGCTTGGCGTAGTTAAACCTGGAGATTTCCTGTTGCTGAAGGTTACTGTTATTATCAGCACTGTATTGAAAAGCATTTCTTGCATTAACTTTTTGACCGGTTCTTAAATAAAGATCGCCCAATAAATACATAGAGTTTTGACCGAGCGAATCTTTTTCATTGCTCAATTGTTTAAACCCTGCAATCGCTTTGTCTACCTGGTTTGCGTCATAATAGCAATAGCTTAATTCATACATCACTTCTTTAGAAACTTTGTCGCTGCTGTTTACATAAGCTTCTAACAATGGTAAAGCTTTTGAAAATTGTTTTTTCTCAAAATAAATCTGCCCGGTTAAGAGACTGAGGTCTTTGCGATAATAAACATCATTTTGAGCGAGCGCTCTTTCTCCATAAACCAATGCTTCGTCTTTTTTGCCCTGGAAATAATAGATCTGGGTGATGTAATAAGGTACCAGGCCTTTATATTTCGGAATCAATTCTACCTTTTTGAAAGAAGCAAGGGCTGAATTAAAATCCCTGTCGCGGTAGCTTAAGAAGCCATAATAATAATTGGCGTCGTAATAATATTTATTATCCGGTAACTGGTGAATTTCATTAAACAAAGGTTTTGCCTTGTCAAATTGATCCACATTAAAATAAGAATATGCCAACTCAAATTTTGCATCAGCGATCTCATCATTGCTCAAATTATCATATCCGGCACGCTCATAATAAATGATGGCACGGGCATAATCATTTTTTGTAAAATAATATCTTGCCAGGTGGAAGCTCATCATTTGCTGGCGCGGCTCATTGTTTGCAGCATCGATAAAAAGTTTTGCAGACTCTTCCGCAATTTCATGGTTGAGCTTCAGTCCGCATACAATATAATAATAGTCAACATCCTGGTTTAAATAGGAATGACTGCTTTTAGTATTCTCAGGATACTTGTCCAGCAAGGGTTTCAGAAGCGGATAGGCAAGACTGTATTCTCCTTTAATAAAAAACTCCTTAGCCTGTTTGAAGTCTTTTTCAGGATCTGTAACATTATAATTGGGCTGAGAAAAACAGGAAACGGATAACAGGATAAAAACGGGGAGCAGGAAACGATTCATCAATGGTTTGGTTTAATTTTTATAATGCGATAGCAAAATGATCTGGTAAAAAAGCTCAAAAAAATTACGGGCAAAAATACAAACACCGTTCCACTAATTCCTTACCCATTAATTTTTAAGAAGATGTAAAAACGCTTTAAATTGCGCAAATCTTTGTTAACACAATTGTAAAAAAATATGAATAGATTTCTTTCAACCAAATATTCGACCGGTGCATTCAATTTTGGAATGCTTGTTTTAAGGGTCGTACTCGGTTTATTACTGGCGAGCCATGGCTACACCAAGTTGGTAAAATTCAGCGGACTCAAAAATAAGTTCATGAATTTTATGCATATGGGATCGACGCTTTCGCTGTCGCTGATCACTTTTGCGGAGCTTGTTTGCGGAATTCTTTTGATACTCGGATTGTTCACGCGGTTTGCATGTATTCCCATTATTATAGGAATGTGTGTTGTAGTGTTTGTAGCTTCTAACGGACAAATATTTGGATCGGGCGAGAGAGGTATGATCTATCTCGCCGCAGCGATCACCGTATTATTTTGCGGACCTGGACGGATAAGTGTTGATGGAATGATTGGGAAGTAACGCCTACATCCCCTAAAGGGGACTTTAGCCTAAAAGGAAGAAGCGTTTTTCATTGTGCAGATAGTTGTTAATAGTTGAGTTTGTATTGTGAAAAGCGGAAAAGTAGATTTTAGCATTTTTGAAAAACATAAATTTCTATATTTCCACTTGTTTGAGATAGAAAATATTCAGTATCTGAAAATCAGGCAGAATAGCTCTTAACAATTCAACAATAAAACCATATAACAATCCCCCAATAATTTAATAATAAAATAATTTAATAATCAATTGTTCTCCCATAAAACACAAATACGAATTCATTACGCATTGACCGATCAAATGGGCGTGGTCTATCATGGGCATTATGCCCAATTTTACGAGATCGGGCGCACGGAAGCCTTACGCAGCCTGGGTTTGACATATAAAGAAGTTGAGGCAACCGGCGTGATTATGCCGGTTACGGAGATTCACAGCAAATTTGTAAGGCCGGCCTTATATGATGATCTTATCACCGTTGTTACTACCGTAAAAGAAATGCCACTTCATCATAAAATTGTTTTTCACAGTGAGATTTATAATGAGAAAAATGAATTGCTGAATGTTGGCGATGTCACGCTTTATTTCATGGACGCAAAAACGATGAAGCGCGCTGAAATGCCGCAACAAATCAAAGAAAAAATGTCTGACTTTTTCAGATGACCTTTTAATTTTCCTGTTTGTATCAATTCTGAAAAGCTAAATGTCGTTTTTTGTATTTTAAGATTACCATCACTTTTCTAAATCCTCAAAAACTACATTTTAGTTTATAAGCCGTTATTTTTCTTCGGCAATTTCAATCTCTTCAAAATATCTTCAGAATCATTTTGTATTTTTTCACAAATATTTTATT
>Ga0134128_10007378_pt1 | contig 13285 bp, 9 predicted proteins | sample KB31754_FD_96462 | JGI IMG/M metagenome (GOLD analysis project Ga0134128, IMG submission 96462) | Terrestrial soil microbial communities with excess Nitrogen fertilizer from Kellogg Biological Station, Michigan, USA - KB3-175-4 | ecosystem: Environmental > Terrestrial > Soil > Unclassified ... | reverse complement strand
GGGAGACGCCTTTCATGGATTTGCAGCTCGCGGGCCGCACCGCGCTGATCACCGGCGCGTCGAAGGGGATCGGCCTCGCTGTGGCGCAAGCTTTCGCCGCCGAAGGCGTCAACCTCATTCTCGCCGCGCGCTCCAAGGACCAGCTCGAAAAAAAAGCGGCCGACCTCAAAGACCAATATAAGATTAAGGTCGACATCATGGCGCTCGACCTCTCGGACCAGGCCGCGCGCGACAAGCTGGTCGCGGCTCATCCGAATGTCGACATCCTCATCAACAACGCCGGCGCCATCCCCGGCGGCACGATCTTCGAGGTCGACGACAAAGCCTGGCGCGCCGGCTGGGATCTGAAAGTCTACGGCTACGTCAACCTGACGCGCGCCTATTTCAAGAACATGGCCGAGCGCAAGAAGGGCGTGATCATCTGCATCTGCGGCCTCGGGGGCGAGAAGGTCGAGTTCGGCTACATCGCCGGCGCCGCGGGCAACGCGTCGCTAATGGCTTTCGCGCGCGCCATGGGCGGGCGCAGCCCCGATTACGGCGTGCGCGTCCTCGCGGTCAATCCAGGACCGGTGCTGACCGACCGCACGGTCTATCTCGGCAAGATCCGCGCCAAGCGCGAGCTCGGCGACGAGAGCCGCTATAAGGAAAGCTTCAAGCACATGCCCTTCGGCCGGCCGGCGACGGTCGAAGAAGTGGCGCCGATGGTCGTCTTTCTCGCGTCCGATCTCGCGAACTACGTCAGCGGCACCGTTATCACCATCGATGGCGGCATCGCCAATCGCCACAGCAACCCCTGAGTAGTCCGATGCCGCAAGCCAAAGCTGCCGATGGCACCAGCCTCTACTATGAGAGCCAGGGCAGCGGCCCGGCTATCATCTTCGTGCATGAGCTCGCCGGCACCTGCCATTCCTTCGACCTGCAGGTTGCGGCGCTGAAAGAGCGTTATCGCTGCATCACCTACAACGCGCGCGGCTATCCGCCGTCGGACGTGCCGAGCGCGGTCGACTCCTATTCGCAGGATATCGCCGCCGCGGATATCGGCGCGGTGCTCGATGCCGACGGCGAGAAGGACGCGCATGTCATGGGCGTCTCGATGGGCTCCGCCGCGGCGCTGCAATTCACAATCTCGCATCCCAATCGCGTGCGCTCGGCGATCCTGTGTAGCATCGGCAGCGGCTCCGACGTCAAGCCCGACGAATACGTCGCCAACATGGAAGCGATGGCGGCGCGGGTCGAAAAGAACGGCATGGATCAGATCCGCCAGAATTTCACCGCCTCGCCGGCCCGGCAGAAGCTGAAAGAGAAGAGCCCGGCCGAGTATCAGAAATTTCTTGCCGATCTCGAGCGTTTCTCGGTGCAAGGCCTCGCTAATACGATGCGCGGCGTGCAGAAGCGCCGGCCGCCGCTCTATGCGCATAAAGAGAAGATCGCCGCGTTGCGCGTCCCCGCGCTCGTCGTGCTCGGCGGCATCGACGAGGGCTGCAGCAAGCCAAGCCGTTTCCTCGCCGAGACCTTGCCCGGCGCGCGGCTCGAAATACTGCCGAACACCGGCCATGGCGTGAACATTGAAGAGCCCGATCGCGTCAATCGCTTGGTCGCGGAATTCGTCGGCGCGGTCGAGGCGAAGAGAAAATGATATTCTGCGCCGTTATCCAATGTCGTCATTGCGAGGGCGAAGCCCGAAGCAATCCAGAGCAGCGTGTGCGTCCCTGGATTGCTTCGCTTCGCTCGCAATGACGGGAAAAGCCTAGGAGTCCACGGAATGCCGTTTCGTCCTGCATCGTCCGCGCTGAGTGATCTTGTGGTGCTCGATCTGACGCGCGTGCGCTCGGGTCCGACCTGCGTGCGCCAATTCGCCGATTGGGGCGCGAATGTCATCAAGATCGATGCGCGTGAGGAAGGCGGCAACGACGGCGCCGGACCGTCGGATTTCACTGCGCGCCACGATCCCGATTTCCAGAACCTGCACCGCAACAAGCGCGCGATGGCGCTCGATCTCAAGAATCCCGACGGCATCGCGATCTTCAAGAAGATGGTCGCCAAGGCCGATATCGTCGTCGAGAATTATCGCCCCGATGTGAAGAACCGCCTCGGCATCGACTATGAATCGCTGAAAGCCATCAACAAGCGTATCATCCTCGCTTCGATCTCCGGTTTCGGCCAGGAAGGGCCGTACAAGGATCGCCCCGGCGTCGATCAGATCGCGCAGGGCATGTCGGGCTTGATGTCGATCACCGGCGAGGAAGGCCGCGGCCCGATGCGCGTCGGCATCGCAGTCGGCGACGTCGCCGGCGGTATGTGCGCCGCCGTCGGTATCCTTATCGCGCTGCATGAACGCGAGCGCTCGGGTGAGGGGCAATGGGTGCAGACCTCGCTCCTCGAAGCGCTGCTGTTCTTCCTCGATTTCCAGGGCGCGCGCTATCTGATGAAAGGCGAAGTCGCAAAACAGGCGGGGAATAACCACCCGACCGGCGTTCCGACTGGCACGTTCAAGACGCGCGACGGGTACGTCAACATCGCGCCGACGCCGCCGATGTGGAAGCGCTTCTGCAAGGCAATTGGCAAGCCGGACTGGGGCGACAATCCCGATTGGGCCCATCCGCGCGAGCGCCGCAAACATCGCGAGACGCTCAACGGTCTGATCAATGAGATCACCTCGAAGGAGGACACGGCAACGATCGTCGCGAAGATGAATGCCGGCGGCATTCCGTGCGGCCCGGTCTACGACATCGGTCAGGCCTTCAACGATCCGCAGGTGAAGCATCTCGGCATTGCGAAGAAAGTGCCGTCGCGCGCCTTGGGCGACATCACGCTGATCGGCCAGCCGGTCAATCTGAGCCGCACCAAGACGACGATGGTGACAGGCGCGCCGGATTATGGCGAGCAGGCCGACGAGATCCTTGCCGAATTCGGTTACAGCAGCAAAGACATCGATTCGTTCCGCAAGAGCGGTGCGATCTAAGGAGTCGGTTCTATGGATTTCGGCTTCACCGAAGAACAAGCGATGCTGCGCGACAGCGTCAGGAAGCTGATGGATAAGCACGCGCCGCCGGAATATATCCGCCGCCTCGAGCGCGAGCAGGCATATCCGTATGAACTCTACGACGAATGGATCAAAGCCGGGCTTCTCTCGATGCCGTTCCCGGAGAAATACGGCGGGCTTGGCGGCAATGCGATCGATCTCGCGATCATCGGCGAAGAGATCGCCTATCGCAGCACCGATCTCTCGATGGCGCTGGGCGGCAGCATGTTCTGCGGCCTTAACCTCGTGCGCAAGGCAACCGAGGAGCAGAAGCAATATTGGCTACCGAAGCTCCTCTCGGGCGAAATCCGCATGTCGATTTCGATGTCCGAACCCGATGCCGGCTCCGACATCGGCGCGATGCGCACGACGGCGGTGCTCGACGGCAATGAGTGGGTGATCAACGGCCAGAAGCTTTGGGCGACTGGCGCCGCGGCGAAGAACAACGTCATCAATATGTACGTGAAGACCGATCCCAAGGCGCATTACCGCCAGGGCATGTCGCTCTTCCTCATCGACAAGGACACGCCCGGCATCGAGATGAAGAAGCTCGACATGCTCGGCCGCCGCTGCACCGGCACCTATGAGATCTTTTTGAAAGACGTGCGCATCCCGGCCGACCGGCTGGTCGGCGGCGATGCCGGCCTCAATAAGGGCTTCGATTTCGTGCTCTCCGGCCTGCAGGTCGAGCGCGTCGTCTCAGCGGCAGGGTCTTGCGGCGGCGCGCGCGCCGTCGTCGACCTCGCCTCGTCCTATGCGAAGGAGCGCAAGCAATTCGGCAAGCCGATCGGCACCTTCCAGGCGATCGCGCATATGCTCGCCGATATGGAGACGAAGGTCGAGGCGGCGCGCTCGCTGATGTGGCGGGCGGCGTGGATGGTCGCCGCGGGGCAGAACGCCCTCAAAGAGATCACCATGGCGAAGCTCTTCTGCGGCGAGACTTATGCCGAGGTCGCGAATATGGGGATGCAGGTCTTGGGCGGCTACGGCTACAACAAGGAATTCGACATGGAGCGGCATTATCGCGACGCGCGCGTCGCAACCGTCGCCGCCGGCTCGTCGCAGATCCAGCGCAATCTCATCGCCAATCTGATGGGACACAAGGTGCAATAGGGCGCTGCCAGAGAAGCAGCGAAGGACATCGGATGGATTGCCGCTTCACGGAAGAGCAGGTGCTGCTGCGCGATACTGTGCAGAAACTCATGGCGAAGCACTGTCCCCCGGCAGTGATGCGTCAGATCGATCATGAGAAGCGATACCCCTATGAGCTTTATGAGGCCTGGGTCGAGGCGGGACTGATCGCGATGCTTTTCGCCGAGGTCTATGGCGGGCTCGGCGGCGGCACGGTCGATAGCTGCATCATCATGGAAGAGATCGCGCGGGTGAGCGCCGATCTCTCGATGATGATCGGCGGCAGCACCTTTTGCGGCCTCAACATCCAGCGCAAAGCTTCGGAAGAGCAGAAGCGGCAGTGGCTGCCGAAGCTTTTGAAAGGGGAGATCAAGATGTCGATCTCGATGTCGGAGCCGGATGCCGGCTCCGATGTCGGCGCAATGCGCACAACGGCGGTGCGCGACGGCGACACTTACGTGATCAACGGCCAGAAGCTCTGGGCGACCGGCGCCGGCGCCAAGAACAACGTCATCAACATGTATGTACGCACCGACCCCAAGGCGCATTACCGCCAGGGTCTGTCACTCTTACTCATCGACAACGACACGCCGGGGCTCGAGCTCCGGAAGCTCGACATGCTCGGCCGCTATTGCACGGGTACTTACGAGATCTTTCTCAAAGACGTGCGCGTGCCGGCCGATCGCCTGATCGGCGGCGAGAATAAGGGGTGGGACTGCATTCTTTCCGGGCTACAGGCCGAGCGCGTCGTCGCGGCGGCGGCAGATTGCGGCTCGGCGCTGGGCTGCGTCGAGATGGCGCTCGCCTATGCCAAGGAACGCAAGCAATTCGGCCGCCCGATCGGCACTTTCCAGGCGATCGCGCACATGCTCGCCGACATGATGACCGAGGTGGAGGCGGCGCGGGCGCTGATCTATCGCTGTGCATCGATGCTCGATCAGGGGCAGGACGCGCTGCGCGACATCACCATGGCCAAGCTCAAAGCCTCCGAGGTCTATGCCGAGGTCGCGAACAAAGGCATGCAAATCTTCGGCGGCTACGGCTACAACAAGGAATTCGATATGGAACGCCACTACCGCGATTCGCGCGTCGCGACGGTGGCGGCCGGCAGCTCGCAGATGCAGCGCAACCTCATCGCCAATCTGCTCGGGCTGAAGGCGCAGTAGACAAGGAAAGGCACAAATGGCGGAGCAGCTCGGCGGCAATACGGTGTTGGTGGAGTTCGATCAGGGCATCGCCTGGGTCACGCTCAACCGGCCGGAAAAGCGCAACGCGATGAACCCGGCGCTCAACAAAGAAATGACTGAGGTGCTCGAGGCGCTTGAGATCGACGAGCGCTGCGGCGTGCTCGTGCTGACGGGCGCGGGCGATGCTTTCACCGCGGGCATGGATTTGAAGGAATTCTTCCGCGAATCCGATGTGAAGTCGCCGGAGGAATGGGGCCAGATCGCGCGCCAGGCGCAGCTCTGGCAGATGCAGCGGCTCAAATGGTTTCCGAAGCCGACGATCGCCATGGTGAATGGTTGGTGCTTCGGCGGCGGCTTCAATCCGATGATCTCCTGCGACATCGCCATTGCCGCCGAGGAAGCGACTTTCGGACTGTCGGAGGTGAATTGGGGCATCATCCCGGCGGGCAATGTGCTGCGCTCGATTGCCTCGAAGCTGCGCGACACCGACGGACTCTATTACGCCCTGACCGGCGACACTTTCGACGGCAAGGAAGCGGCGGCGATGGGCCTCGTCAAATTCGCCGTGCCGCGGGCCGAGCTCAAAGCGAAGACGCGGGAGCTTGCCGTGAAGTTACTCGCCAAGAACCGCGCCGCGGTGCGCGCGATCAAGCATGCCTGGCGCAAGCAGGAAGAGATGTCCTGGGACGCGTCGGAGGATTATCTCATGGCGAAGCTCGATCAGCTGCGCCTGACCGATCCCGAGAAAGGCCGCGCGCAGGGCATGAAGCAATTCCTCGACGAGAAGAGCTATCGCCCCGGTCTCGGCCAGTACGAACGCAAGGAATAGCGTCATGCAGCGCAGCACCGATCGGATCGTTACGACGCATGTCGGCAGCCTGCCGCGGCCGCCGGAGGTCATTGCACTGCTCAAACGCCGCGACCGCGACGAAACCGTCGATCCTGCGGAATTCGAGAGCACCATCGCGCGCGCGGTGAACGATGTCGTCGCAAAGCAGGTCGGAATCGGCATCGATGTCGTCAACGACGGCGAGGCGAGCAAGGCCTCCTATGCGACCTATATCCAGCAGCGCCTGACCGGCTTCGGCGACGTCGACAGATCGAAATGGCCGGCCGAGAAGAGTCCCGACCGCGCCGAATTTCCGGAATATTACGCGCGGCCGGGCGCAACCTCGGGACCAGAATCGCGGCGCATGCTCGCCTGTGTCGCACCGGTCGCGGTCAAGGACCGCAGCCTCGTCGAGCGCGATATCGCGCGCCTCAAAGCCGCCGCCGCAGCGTCGGGCGCCAAAGGCATCTTCATGAGCGCCGCGTCGCCCGGCGTGGTCGCGCGCTTCCATCCGAATTTCCATTACAAGGACAGCGCCGATTATCGCGCCGCGGTCGGCGCGGCAATGCGCGAGGAATATGAGGCGATCGCCACGGCCGGCTTCATCCTGCAGCTCGATTGCCCCGATCTCGCCTCCGGCCGCATGAGCGTGTTCTCGATGGTGAGCGACGAGGAGTTCGTCCGCCAATGCCATATCAGCATCGATATCTTGAACGATGCGCTGAAGAACGTCCCGGCGAGCCAGGTGCGGCTCCACCTCTGCTGGGGCAATTACGAAGGCCCGCATGTGCACGACGTGCCGCTCCAGATGATCCTGCCGGCGGTGCTCAAAGCCAAAGCCGCGGTGATCTCGTTCGAAGGCGCCAATCCGCGCCACGCGCATGAATGGGAGCTGTGGAAGAACGTTAAGCTGCCCGACAACATGGCATTGATGCCGGGCGTGATCGACACGACAACGAATTTTGTCGAGCATCCAGAGCTCGTCTCGCAGCGGATCTGCCATTACGCCGATTGCGTTGGCCGGGAGCGCGTCATCGCCGCTGTCGATTGCGGCTTCGAGACCTTCGCCGGCGGCAGTGCGCGGGTCGACGCCCGCGTCGCCTATAAGAAACTCGAATCCATGGTGGAAGGCGCGCGGATCGCGACGAAGAAACTCTGGGGCCGCGCCTAGCCATCCATGGTTGCCGTCTCGCGCAAAGCCATCGACCGGCTGCTGCGGCCGCGCTCGGTCGCGATCGTCGGCGCTTCCGCAGAGCCGGCGTCGCCCGGCTTCCGTGTGCTCGCCAATCTCGAAGCGCTCGGCTTTTCCGGCGAGATCCATCTCGTCACGCGCCGCGCTGCCGAAATCGGCGGCAGGCGCTGCGTGCCGGCGATCGCCGATCTCCCGCAAGGTATCGACGCGGCGGTGATGATCGTGCCGGAAGCCGCCGTCGCCGATGCCATCACCGCCTCCATCGAGCGCGGCATCGGCGGCATTGCGCTGTTCGCTGCGGGCTTCGCCGAGACCGGCGCCGAAGGCCGCGCCAAGCAAGAGAAGATAGCGGCGCTGGCACGCAACGCCGGAATCGCGCTCGAAGGCCCGAATTGCATGGGCTTTTCCAACTTCGTCGATCGCGTCTCGGTGTCTTTCGGCGCGGTCGAGACGGGCATCATCGCCGCCGGCGAGCATGGCGCCGCGGTAATCGCGCAAAGTGGGGCGATGATGGGCAACATCGCCTCGGCGCTCGGCGCGAAAGGCGTTGCCGTCAACTACACGATCTCGACGGGCAACGAGGCGGTCACCAGCGCCGAGGATTTCCTCGACGCCGTGCTCGACGATCCGCAGACGCGGCTCTTTGTCTTGTTCCTCGAACAGATCCGCCAGCCGGCACGGTTCTTCGATCTCGTGGAGCGGGCCCGCCGGCTCGGCAAGCCGGTTCTTTTGATGCATCCCGGCAGCTCAGAGCGGGCGCGGGAATCGGCGCGCTCGCACACAGGCGCACTCGCCGGTAATTACGCCGTGATGCAGACCGTGCTGCGCCATGCCGGCGTGATGCAGGTCGAAACGATGGACGAGCTGATCGATACCGCGACCTTGCTCGCGCGCTGGCCCCAAGGCGCGCGGAAAGGCGCAGCGATCGTCAGCAATTCGGGTGCGGTGCGCGGTATCGCCCTCGATTTCTGCAAGGACATCGGCCTCGATGTGCCGAGGCTCGGCGCCAAAACCGAAGCCGCGCTCCGGCCGATCGTGCCGAGCTACGTGCCGGTCGACAATCCGCTCGACCTTGCGACCGCGGGCATGGGGCAGGGCGACATCTACGGCAAGACCGCGCGCATCATGTTGGCCGACGACAATATCGGCTGCGCCATTCTGGCGATGGTGCCGGGCACGCCGGCGCTGCAAATGGCCAAGGCCAATTCGCTGGTGCCGCTGGTCCAAGAAGAGACGCGGCCGATCGCCTTCGTGATCATGGGCGACGAAGTGCCCTTGGTGCCCGAATTCGTGAAGCTGATCGGCGAGAGCCGGATACCCTTCTTCCGCTCGCCCGATCGCGCGATGCGCGCGATGGGCCATCTCTATCATTACGGCCGGCGGGTCGGTCATTTGAGCGAAACGCACGCGCCGATCGCGCCAACGCTCGCGCTGCCGGGACACGGCGCCATCACCGAGCATCGTGCGAAGGAGTTTCTGCGCGCTGTGGGCATCGCAGTACCGCAAGGCGCGCTGGCACCGAATATCATCCAAGCACGCGCGATCGCCGCGCGCCTTGGCTATCCGGTCGCGCTGAAGATCCAATCGCCGGACATTCCGCATAAAAGCGATGTCGGCGGCGTCGCGCTCAGTATCCTCACGCCCGACACGCTCGATGCCGCCTGGGAGCAGATGGAGGCGCGCATCGCCGCTGCCTGCCCAAACGCCAAGATCGAGGGCGTGCTGGTCGAGCGCATAGCGTCGCCCGGCTTCGAGACGATCCTCGGCGCGCGGCGTGATAGCGATTGGGGACCCATCGTGATGGTCGGGCTTGGCGGCATTTGGGCCGAGGCGCTGGAAGATGTGCGGCTCTTCCCCGCAGGGTTGTCATCCGAGGCGATCCTCGAGGAGATCGAGCAGCTCAAAGGTGCGCGTGTCCTTACCGGTATCCGCGGCGGTCCGCCGCTCGATGTTACAGCGGTTGCGGCGACTGCGGCGACGCTCGGCGCGCTGATGCTGGAGTATCCCGAGCTCGACGAGATCGAGATCAATCCGCTGATCGTGCGCCCGCGCGGCGAAGGCGTCCTCGCGCTCGACGCTTTGATGCATGCGCGCTAGAAAGCCGCTCCGGGGTTCTTGGGGCAAGAAAAGGTTATGAGCAATTCGGCGCACCGGCTGCGCATCGCCGTCGATATCGGCGGCACTTTCACCGATCTCGCGGCATTCGATGAACTCGGTGCCAAACTGACCTTCGGCAAGGCGCTCTCGACGCACGATGCTCTGGCCGAGGGCATCCGCGACGCGCTCGCCGGCGCGAAGACCCACGTCGAAGAGGCCTATATCTTCCTCCATGGCACGACCATCGCCATCAACACGCTGCTGGAGCGCACCGGCGCGCAAACGGCGCTGCTGATCACGGAAGGCTTTCGCGACATTTACGAGATCGGCCGCATCAACCGGCCGGATTCCTACAATCTCTTCTTCGGCAAGCACGAGCCGCTGGTGAAGCGCTCCTGGCGCTTCGAGGTCGAGGAGCGAATGCTGGCCGACGGTTCTGTCCATCGGCCGCTCGATGAACAGAAGGTGCGGGCCATCGCGCGTGAGCTCAAAACCCGCGGCGTCGACTCCGTTGCGATCCTGCTGCTGCATTCCTATCGCAATCCGGCGCATGAGCAGCGGGTCGAGGCGCTGGTACGCGAGGAAATCCCCGGTGTCTTCGTGTCTTCCTCGCATCGTTTGTCGCAGGAATATCGCGAATTCGAGCGCGCCTCGACCGTCGCGGCGAACGCCTATATCGGCCCGCGCGTCGAGCGCTATCTCGGCGAACTCGACCAGCAATTGCGCGCCGATCGTTTCGGCGGCGAGTTCTATGTTGTGCAATCGACCGGGGGCCTTTTCCCCGTCGATGAGGCGCGCGATGAATGCGTGCGCATGCTGGAATCCGGACCAGCGGCCGGCGTTATCGGCGCGCAGGCGATCTGCGCGCAGCTTGGCCTCAAGGACGCCATCGCTTTCGATATGGGCGGCACCACGGCGAAGGCCGGGGTCATCAGCGACGGCCGGCCGCTGACCACTGGTGCGGCGCTGATCGGCGGCTATGAGCGCGCGCTGCCGATCCAAATCCCGATGATGGATATTTTCGAGGTCGGCACGGGCGGCGGCAGCATCGCCCGTCTCGCCGAGGGTAAGGCGCTGCGCGTCGGCCCGCTCAGCGCGGGATCGATGCCGGGCCCGGCGTGCTATGGCCGCGGCGGCACCGAGCCGACCGTCACCGATGCCAATCTGCTGCTCGGCCGGCTCGATCCCGCGCATTTCCTCGGCGGCACCATGGCGCTCGATCGCGATGCGGCCGAGCGCGCCCTCCGCACGCGTATCGCCGAGCCGCTTGGCCTCGATGTAATGGAAGCGGCGGAAGGCATCCTGCGCATTGCCGCCACGGCGATGTCATATGCGGTGAAGGGCGTGACCACCGAGCGCGGCCTCGATGCGGGCAAGTTCACCATGATCACCTATGGCGGCGCCGGCCCGCTCCATGCTTCGGCGATCGCGCGCGAGATCGGCATCCGCCGCGTGCTGATTCCGTTCTCGCCCGGGCATTTCTCGGCGTATGGCATGCTGTTCAGCGACCTGAGGCGCGATTACGTGCGCTCTTGCTTCCAGCGTCTCGCGACAGCGCCCTTCGAGGCTATCGAAGGGCTCTATGCCGAAATGGAAGCCATCGGCTGCCGCGCAGTTGAGGAATCCGCAGTGCAGCCGAGGCGGATCGTGGTCCAGCGCTATGCCGATATGCGCTATGTCGGCCAGGAGCATGCGGTGACGGTTGAGCTCGATCGCGCGCTTTTCGAGAAGCGGGATCGCGCCGCGATCAAGCAGGCTTTCGATGCCGTGCACGAGCTGCGTTACGGCACCTGCGCGCCGAAGGAGCAAGCCGAGATGGTGAGCCTGCGCGTAACGGTCATCGGCGAAGTGCCGAAGCCGCCGAAGATCGAGCTCGCGCATGGCGATGCCGCGCCGGCGAAAGCCGCGTTGGCGCGCCGCCGGCCGGTCTATTTCCGCGGGCCGGGCTTCCTCGACACGCCGATCTATGCGCGCGACCAGCTGCTCGCCGGCAATCGCGTCGCGGGCCCGGCCTTGATCGAGGAATATGCCTCGACGACGGTGGTGGGGCCGGGCGAAAGCGCTGTCATCGATGGCATGGGGAATATCGATATAGCGGTGGGAGGCCAAAGCGTGGGTAAGCCATCATGAGCGCCGCGAAGCATCCGGTTGATCCGGTCACGGTCGAAATCGTCCGCAACGGCCTCATCGCCGTGACGGAGGAGATGAAGACCAATCTCATGCGCACGGCTTACAACCTCATCGTCTATGAGGCGCTCGATTTCACTGTCGGCCTCTTCACCCCGGAAGGCGACACGATCTCGATCGGGCTCGGCCTGCCGATGTTCATTCGTGGCATGGCCGAGGCGGTGAAGGCGAAGATCAGGCATTTCAGCAAAGAGGGCATCCAGCCCGGCGATATCCTCATCACCAATGACGGCTACATCACCGGCAGCCACCTCAACCACGTAACCTTGACGATGCCCTATTTCCATACAGGCAAGCTGGTGGGTTTCGGTTGCTGCATGGCGCATTGGCTCGACATCGGCGGCGCCCGCGGCATCGTCACGACCGACATCTACAGCGAGGGTCTGCAGATCCCGATGCTGAAATATCGGCGGGCCGGCGTGGTCAATCAGGACATTGTCGACATCATTCGCATGAATTGCCGCCTGCCGGATTTCGCGATGGGCGATCTCAGGGCGCAGGTGACCGCGCTGACCACGGGCGAGCGGCGCTTCCTCGAACTCGTCGAGCGCTACGGCGCCGATGCGGTCGCGGATTCCATTGCCGCCATCATGGACCAGACCGAGGCCGAGGCGCGCGCCAACACGCTCTCGATCCCCGATGGCACCTATGAAGCCGAGAGCTTCATGGATGATGACGGGCTCGATGTGGGTAATCGCGTGACGCTGCGCGTCAAGGTGGTCGTCAAAGGCGATCGCATGACGATCGACTTGTCTGACGTTGCCAATCAGGTGCGCGGCTTCTTCAATTCGGGACCTGCGACCGGCACCGCTTGCGCGCAGGTCGCCTATAAATGCCTGACGACGCCGACCTTCTATCCGCTCAATGAAGGCAGCTTCCGCTCGCTCGATGTCATCATCCCACCGGGCAAGGTGATCAGCGCGGTCCGGCCGGCGCCGCTGCAGAACTGGATGTCGTTTCCGCAGACCGTCATCGACACCGTCTTCAAAGCGCTGGCGCCAGCGATCCCGGAGCGCACCATCGCCGGCCACCATGCCGATCTCGTCATCGGACAGGTGCAGGGCATCTCGCCCGAGGGCAATTTCTTCGTCACCCATCTCGGTCCTGTCGGTGGCGGCTGGGGCGCGAAAGCTTCGGAGGACGGCGTCTCCGTCACCGTCTGCATCAATGACGGCGACACGCACAACACGCCGTCGGAGCAGGTCGAGGCGAAATTCCCGCTGCTGATCAATCACTACGCGCTGCGTCCCGACAGCGGCGGCGCCGGCACGACGCGCGGCGGTCTCGGCGCCGATTACGCCGTGACGGCGCTTTGCCCGATGATGCTCAACACAAGGATCGAGCGGAAATTTTGCCCGCCTTGGGGGCTTTACGGCGGCGGCGATGCCGCCGGCAATTCGATCGAGCTACGCGTCGACGGCAAATGGACCGACAATCCGCCGAATGCCAAGCTGATGGCGCAGCGCTTGAAGAAAGGCGATGGCTTCATGATCCGCTCGGGCGGTGGCGGCGGATTCGGCGACCCGAAGCTGCGCCCGGCCGAGCGCGTCGCCCATGATGTCGTCGAAGGCTACGTCAGCGCGGCGGCGGCGGCGGCGGATTACGGCGTCGTCGTCGACCCCGTCACAGGCACGATCGAT
>Ga0134128_10007377_pt1 | contig 13285 bp, 12 predicted proteins | sample KB31754_FD_96462 | JGI IMG/M metagenome (GOLD analysis project Ga0134128, IMG submission 96462) | Terrestrial soil microbial communities with excess Nitrogen fertilizer from Kellogg Biological Station, Michigan, USA - KB3-175-4 | ecosystem: Environmental > Terrestrial > Soil > Unclassified ... | reverse complement strand
CGAGGCTCCCCCCGGAACCGTTCCGTTACCTCGGTGGGCGACTGATCCAAAAGGCGATTCTCGAGTGCGAAGAGGCTGAGGAAACTGGAAAGAGAGGCTCGCGCCTAAACCGACTAGTCGCCGCGCTCCCACAAACGCTCGGCATGCGGATTGGGAGTCGCTGAGCTCTCGACAGATCGGTAGAACTGCCGAGGGGCAACCTCTCCTTCCGATGCCTCAGACCCCGACCGCCAGAGGTCGCCCGTGTCGATCTCGTCCACTGCTAGTCGTTCGCGTGCGTCACGAGGATGGGTGAAGCACCTCGTCAGCGACGCGGAAAGCTTCGACCGCCGTCGGCACACCTGCATAGACAGCGAGATGGAGCAGCACTTCCCTCAGCTCGTCTTCAGTAAGACCGTTCCGCAAGGCACCGCGGACGTGTGTTCTGAACTCCTGCCACTTACTCCCGCATGCGAGCGCGACGAGCGTGACGATGCTCCGCTCCTTTCGCTCTAGGCCTGCCCTCGACCATGTATTTCCCCAACAGTGTTCGTTTAGGAACTCCTGGAGGGGCAGCGAAAACGGCGTTGAGCGCTCCAGTGCACGCTCGACGTACTCGTCGCCGAGCACACTCTTGCGCACCGACAGGCCATCCGCGACTGCATTGCCGTCCGCGACCACTTAGTCCTCCTTCTGGTTGGAGAAGTAACCGCGGAATGCCGCGATCGCCTCATCGATGTCGTCTTCCGTGTGCGCGAGTGAGAGATAGAGCTTCGCGGCTAGGTTGCTGAAGACGCGACGTGCAAGAAGCCCGGCCTCGATGTCCTTCAGCCGAACTTTGTCGGCCCGCAGAAATGTATCGGGAGCAAACGGATCGCCGACCGCACAGGCTATTCCCACCATTGGTCCTTGGCTTGTGACAGTAATCTCTGCGCCGAACTCGTCGCTGAGCTCCGTCAGGGACGAGCTCAGGCGGTCGCCGATGGTCTTTAGGTGCGGATAGCTCCCTGCTTCCTCGAGGACCTGCAAAGTCGCAAGTCCGGCAGCCGACGCCAGTGGGTTGCCATTCAACGTGCCGCTGAAATAGACGTACCGCGCGTCCGTACTCGCGACCCGCGGATTGGCCAGATCGAGTATCTCGGCTCGTCCCGCAACCGCCGCGAGTGGCAGCCCGCCACCAATGACCTTTCCATACGTAGCCAGATCCGGTGTTACGCCGTACAGCTCTTGGGCGCCGCCCCACGCGACCCGGAAGCCTGTCACTACCTCGTCGAAGATCGCAATAGCCCCATAGCGACGCGCGGTCTCAACAACAGTGTTCAGAAAGCCAGGGGCCGGCGGTGTACTCCGTTGGATCGGCTCGAGAATGACGGCCGCAATGCTCGGTCCGTGCTCGGCGAAGACTTCCTCGATGCCTGTGGCGTCGTTGAATTCGGCCGTAATGACGCTCGCGGTCAGCGTTGCCGGGACGCCAGCGGTGGCCCCGAGCATGCCGTAGTCATGGTGGCCGTGATACCCGCCGCGAAACCGCACGATGACATCTCGGCCCGTGTAGGCACGCGCCAGGCGCAATGCCTGGAAGGTTGCCTCGGCGCCACTTGATGTGAACTTCACGCGCTCGGCGCAGGGGACAGCTGTGATGATCTTCTCTGCGAGCTCGATCGCTGGTCGGTTTGCAGCGTAGTACTGTGTGCCGTCCTTTGCCTGCTCTGTGATGGCCGCCACGACTCGAGGGTGGGCGTGGCCCACGACGAGTGGGCCTGATCCCATGACAAGGTCGAGGTACTCAGTACCATCGGCCATTGTGACGCGACACCCACTTCCAGACGCTACGACCGAAGCTTGGCCGCTGATTGGCACAAACGTTCCGATTACACCTCCGGGGAAGAGCGCCTGCAGATCTTGCTCGACCGGACCGAGTTTGTCCGCCCCGAATTCTGCTACTTCTTGCATTCGAGCTCCTTTCGACCAGGGCTTACGCGGCTGCCTTGGCTATCGCGCGTAGCGTGTCATTTTTGTGGTCCCCCAACAGGGTCAGCACAGCGGTTGTTGCGCCAGCGTGGAGGTACTTCTCGATTTGCTCAATGGCCTGCGTCGTTGTTCCGCACGCTGCGACCGAGTGGACGAGTCCATCGGGCACGAGCCGCATGGTGCGCTTGATGTTCTCGAGAGTCGTTGGCCAGCCAAGCTCATCTTTGATGCGATCGACCAATTCTGGTTCGATTCCACAGTGCGCGCCGATATGAGGTTGCTGTCCCAAATACATTGTCAGGAAAGCCCGGCACGCATCGACCGCCTGGTTGGGGTCGCGATCATCGACACTGCATGCAACGAGTTGTGGTCGATCGACGTCGCTGATCGTCTTGTCGGGCCGAGACTCCAGACCTTGCACGATGTGGCCGATCGCGCTCTCGTTGTAGCTGGCTGGGACGAGGAAGTCGAGCAGTACGCCATCGGCGATTTCGCCGGCGAGGGCTAGGCTCTTCGGCGCGACCACGCCGAGGTAAATAGGAACGTCAACAGGCTCGTTAGCTTCGTAGGTGCGGTCGAAGCGAATCCCATCAACCCGGACATACTCGCCTTCGAAGGTCACCGTCTCGTTCGCGAAGAGACGCCGTACAACTTCAATGTATTCCCGAAGCTCCGCCCTCGGCTTTACGAGCGGCAGACCAACTTTGCTAGCGAGGGGTTCCCACCAGGGCCCGATGCCCAGCATGATCCGGCCGGGCGCGAACTCGTCAAGGGTCTTGAAGGTCACAGCCGTGAGTGCGACGTTCCGGCTCTTGTGATTAATGACGCCCGTCCCGATGCGGATATGTGTCGTCCGTCCCGCGATCAATGACGCAGGGACGATCGCATCGCGCGTCAGGCGACCTTCGGCAACCCACACCGACTCGAATCGGGCGTTGTCGGCGAACTCCGCGAGGTCGAAGGTCTCCTTCTGCGTCAACCGCTCGCCCGCCTGTAAACCCAACTGGAGTCTCATCGTGCTTAGTCCAACCCTCGGGCCTCTTCGTACATCAGCCCGCAGCCCCAGGCGCGAGCTTGGCGAGTTCAGTGTCTTGTCCGGCGCAGTACATGTGTAAGGCCTTCATGGCTGGCTCGTACTGCGCCGCGACCGTCTCCCACTTTTCGTAGAGAGCGAGCGCCTCAGGTGCACGTCGCCGCACTTCTTGAATTACCTCTTCCTCATCGATCATCGTGAGTGCGCGGTCTCGCACAACGAAGTCTCCATTGACGATCACATCGGTGACTGAGGAGCCATTCTCCGAATAGACAAGCTGCCTAGCCGGGTCGTTAAGTGGAACGAACGGTGGTGCATCGGTGTCCAGCAGAACGATGTCGGCCTTCATCCCGGGCTCGAGCGAGCCAATCTCCTCTTGCAGTCCTACGCACACCGCGCCACCCTTTGTCGCGGCACGCAGAACTTCTTCGGCGCTCGGCCAGCGGTCATAGTCCGGGTCGGTCACATTGTGGATCAGCCCCGCGAGATGCATGACATCGAACAGACGCCCGGAGTCATTTGCGTCCACTTCGTCTGTCCCGAGCCCGACGCTAATGCCAGCGTCGATCAGTCGCCGCAGTGGCGCGATGCCTGACCCGAGCCGTAGGTTGCAGACAGGGTTGTGCGCGATCGAGCTTCCAGCGCGAGCAATCAGTGCGATGTCTTCTTCGGAAACCCAGATGGCGTGCGCGAGCGCCAGCCGAGACGTGAGTGCGCCGACCGCGTCCATGTGCGCGACAAGGCTCTTGCCGTAGAACTCAAGGCCGGCGAGCAGCTGAACCTTGGTTTCGAGAAGATGCGTGGTGTACCCGGTGTCATGCTCATCGGCGAAGCGGGCAGCAGAAGCGAGAAGCTCCTCAGTGCAGCGTTGAGGCCCTGAGGGCGACACGACGAAGCGCAGCCGCCCACCCCTACCGTGGAACCGGTCGACGGCATCTTTTGCAAAGGACAGGTACGCCTCGGTGCTTGCGGCTGGGCGCCGTTGCAAAATCTCGCGAAGCTCGGGCGGTATGAACCTATCCGCGTAGGGGATCGTCTCGAGGTATGGCTTGTCGATGATGCGCCCTGAGCAGTTCGCTCGCATCCCAGCGTCCTCGTACGCTCGGAAGACCTCCGAAAGCTCTCGCAAGCCCTGTCGCGGCAACTCGATACAGTCGTCAAGGACGCAAGTGACGCCGCTCTTTAACGCCTCGATGGCTCCGAGCAGGGTGCGGAGATAGATGAGGTCCACAGCTAGGGGTTCAGCAAGATTCTGCGGGTAGGCATAGAGGATTAGGCCCTCCAAGGATCGGCCTCGGTGACGTCCACGAAGGAAGTTCTGATTGGAGTGGAAGTGCGCGTTAACTAACCCGGGGATTGCGAGCCTACGCGCGCCGTCGATGACGGAGCCCTCGTCAGGCTGGAGGTTCTGCCCTATCTCGGCGATCCGGTCGCCGCGCACACGAATGTCAGCCTGAAATGGTCGCGCCCCGTGGGTCTCGTCTAGGGCAACGACCTGAGTGTTTTTGATCAATATGTCCATGTACGGTTCCTGCTTCTCCGCTCAGGCGTTGCTCGTCGCCAGGTGGTCGCTGACTCGCTTTTTTGACGGTGCGGCGAGGTACTCGCCCCGGCCCGGCCGAGCGACGACTTCGTTGTCGGCGACAATGACTTCGCCTCTCGAGAAAACGGTTTCGGGTTGCCAGTGTGTTTCGAAGCCCTCGTAGAGGCTGTAGTCGATGTCGCCGTGTTGCCGTTGGAATCGGATCGGTTTCGCCACACCGCGTCGCCAGATCACGATGTCGGCGTCCGCGCCGACAGAGAGCGAACCTTTTCGCGGATAGAGCCCCATGATCTTGGCAGGCTGCGTTGACGTGATGTCGACTACGCGGGGGAGCGTGAGCAGCCCTTGCTCTACGCCTCCTTCAAGCACGAGACGCAGGCGTTCCTCGATTCCTGGAACGCCGTTCGGCACCTTCGGGAAGTAGCCGCGTCCTCGCTCTTTGCTTCCAAGATCTGCGTCTCGTTCACGAAAAAAGAAGGGCGCGTGGTCAGTTGCAACCACAGAAAGGTGGTCGTTGCGAAGGGCACTCCAGAGGGCCGCCTGGTGGCGTCGCTCGCGAATCGGCGGTGAACAAATGAACCGCGCCGCGTCGAAGCCGGCATCCCTGTAGTCTTCGTATGCGCGGAAGAGGTATTGGGGGCAGGTCTCGCCAGTGACGTGAGAGCCGGCGTTGCGGGCGCTTGCTATGCACTCCGCGCCAGATGCACTCGATACATGGACGATGTGCAGTCTGCACCCTACTGTGTCCGCGAGTGTGATCGCTCGGTTGATTGCCTCGGCTTCAGCTTCTTCTGAATGTGCGTGAAAGTGGTAGTGCTCAGCGGTCTGGTGGCCGTCGAGTAGCTGTTGCGTGCGGTACGCGATCACGTGTCCGTTCTCGGCGTGAGCGAGCACGACACAATCGAGCTCCGCGGCCTTCGCCATCACTCGGAGGATGGTCTCGTCGTCGCTCATCATCCGCCCGGGATAGGCCATGTAGACCTTGAAGCTGTGCGCACCGAGAGCATGCGCCGCTGCCATATCGTCAGTACCTTGAGTTAACCCGACGCCGGTGATAGCCGAGTGGAACCGGTAATCGATTATCGCTCCATGTGAAGCCGCTTCACGCCGCGTTTCCACAGCCTCGGCGAGTGAGAGATCATCGCGGTTGCAGGCGAAGTCGACGATCGTGGTCGTTCCGCCTGCGGCTGCCGCGGCGGTTCCGGTGTAGAAGTTGTCGGAGGTTCGGAGTGTCGGCCCGACTCTGTGCTCTAGGTGCGTGTGAGGATCGACCCCACCAGGCATCACGAAGCGATCTTGCGCGTCGACTATGCGGGCATCTGCTGGATGACCGTCTCCTCCTTCTACGATCCCAACGATCCGACTGCCCCTGATGACAAGATCGGCATGCTGAGCGCCCTCCGCGGTGACGAGGGTTCCACCCCGAATGACTGTCACATCCCCGCCGCCGCCGCCGCCGCCGCCCGCGGACGTCCGCGAGGTTTCGCTTGTCCTGCCAGTCATCGGAGACTCGCTGTCGCTCACGTGGCGACCCCTGTCGTAGGTGGGAGGTGCAGGTCGCTATAGAGCTCAGGTCGGCGATCTCGAAAGAAGGGGAGCGTGTGACGCTGCTTTGCGACAAGGTCGAAGTCGCAGTCGGCGACGATCACCTCGGGACGATCGGTGGCAGCTTGCGCGAGTACGTCGCCGGTGGGAGCGACGATCATACTTCGACCGTAGTACGTCTTCCCTCCTTCATTGCCTACGCGGTTCGCGGCGGCAACGAAGAGACCATTGAAGACTGCGTGTGCTCTCAACTCAAGTTCGAACACCGCGCTTGTCGCGGGTGTGGCACATGCGACCGGGATAGCTATGAGTGTCGCCCCAAGCAGCGCTGGTACGCGAACTATCTCAGGGAAGTGCCGCTCGTAGCAGATCACGACGCCGAGGGTCGCGTCCTGCCATTGAAAGACCGTCGGCGGTTCACTTCCGGGCCGGAAGTAGAATTTCTCGGGAAACGCGCTCGAGTAGGGCAAGTGCGCCTTTCTATACGTTAGGACGCGCTCCCCGCGAACGTAGATGCAGGCAGTGTTGTGGTAGACGCCGGGAATCGTCGCCTGTTCAAAGACTGAAGCCACGATTGCAACTTCGTGCTGCTGTGACAGCCTTTTGACCATTTGGACGGTCGGCCCATCCAAGGACTCGGCGTACTGGAAGTAGTCAGGATCGACCTCGCCCGCCGACACGAACGGCACGCTGAACAGCTCTGGCAGCAAGATCACCTCAGCTCCTTCATCAACCGCCTGCCTGCCGAGATCCGCGGCATGCTCGAGGTTCTGGGCTCGATTTTCAGTGGCCTCTACCTGGATCGCCGCTACACGCATTTCATGCCCTCGCGGTTCATTGCAATTTCCTCGCTTCCTTCCGGCTGCCGCCGCCGCTCCGCCGCGCACGATCACTCATCGCTAGGAACAGCCACGGCAATTGACTTCTCTCTGAGGTGAACAAAGACGCGGTCTGCCGGCCCAAAGCTCTTCGCCTCAGTGGACCTCTCGCGTATGCGTATTTCCCCGCCCGCGTCCTGGTCGATAACCCAGACCACGTCTTGTCCCAGAAACATCCGCTCGCGCACGATTCCGCCGGCGACCGCGCCCTGCTCGAAGCTTGCAGCCCCGGGAAACAGCTCGAGATGCTCCGGTCGCGCCACGACAAGTGCGCGATCGCCGCTAGCGAAGCTGTGAGGGCTCGGCACGGCCAGGACGGACTGGGATGCAAGAAGTCGCACGTCAACCCGTCCGAAGCTCGTGGCTGCGGCGGCGATTCCTTCGAACACGTTTGCGTCACCGAGGAAGTTCGCGACGAAGAGCGACGCTGGGCGCGTGTATAGCTCCTCTCCGCTCGCCACTTGGACAAGTGCGCCGTCGCTCATGATCCCTACCCTGTCCGAGAGCACAAGTGCCTCTTCCTGATCATGCGTGACGTAGACGGCGGTGAATCCGACTCGCGTGTGAAGCTCGCGCAGCGCCTCCTGGAGGTATTGGCGAAGTCGCCTGTCCAGCGCTCCCAGGGGCTCATCAAGCAAGACGATTTCCGGCCGCCCGACGAGGGCCCGGGCCAGGGCCGCACGCTGCCGCTGTCCACCACTCAGTTGCCCGGGCTTGGCGCTGCGGCGGCCTTCCAGTCCCACAAGTTCAAGTGCCTCACTAACCCTGGCCCGCAGATCGCTGCCTCGAATCCGTTGCCTCCGCAAGGGAAACGCCACATTCTCGAAGACCGACATGTGCGGAAAGAGCGCGTATGACTGAAACACGACGCTCACATTGCGGCGTTCTGGAGGGTCGGATGTGATGCTACGCCCGGCGACTCGGATGTCGCCTTGATCCGGTTGTAGGAAGCCCGCGATTAAGTTCAGGGTCGTCGACTTGCCAGATCCGCTCGGCCCCAGAAGCGTGAAGAACTCCCCACGTTTCACGTGCAGGTTGAGGTCGACGACGGCCCGATGTGTCCGATCAAAGGCTTTCGTAAGGTCGATCAGCTCAAGCCCCTCTGCAATGGTCTCGCTCGCAGGCGGAGCCGGCAGCTGCTCGGTCACGGCCTGCGGTGTGATTTCAGCTGGCTCGTGCACTTCTCCACCTCCAAAGTGCAGTCGCAAGCGCAAACCCTCCGAGCGTGATGAGAACTGAGACGGCGGCAACCGCAGCCACGTCTGGCGTGGCGTTGAAGCCGATCTGCGCCCACATTTGAACTGGAAGCGTGCCGATCACGCCTCCGCCCACGAAGAGTGTGATGATCAGTTCGTCGAAAGCGAGAACAAACGCGAGAACTAGGCCGGCGATGATGCTCGGCGCAGTCAGAGGCAAGACTATTCGCCCGAAGACGACAGGAGGTCTCCCCCCCAGGCTCCGGGCTGCGAGCACGAGATCGTGGTCAAAGTTGGCGAGTCCCGCCACAACATTCAAGTAGACGATCGGCAGACCCAGGACCGACAAACCGAGGATCACCGCAGTCATCGAGCCGATCATGTGGAGGCGGCTGAACAAGCTGTACCAAGCGATTGCCAGCACCACCGGCGGTATCACGAGGGGCGCGACAGCCGCAAGCTCCAGCGGACGCGCAAGCCAGCGGTTCGTCACCGGCAGTACGAGCGCCGCGACCGTTCCCACCACCGTCGCAACGGCGGCGGCGGCCCCGGCGACCTCGAAGCTAGTCCCAAACGCGTGAAGCCAAACAGGCGAATGAAGCACATTGTTGAAGTGGCGAAAGCCGAGTCCCTGTGGCGGGAAACTCAGGACGTCCGTCCTGTTCAGGGCGAGAGGAAAAATGAAAACGGTGGGCAGGATCACGAAGGCGCCGAACAAGCCAACCGCGATGAACTTCAGCGGCGTGAGGATGAACGAGTAGGAGCGGGATAGGCTCACTCGCTCGCCCCAGCCTCGCCCTTCGCCTGAAGCTCGCTGACGAACAATGCGCTCGCCCCTCCGCCTCCCTCACGTACTCCGCGCAGGGCGAACGGCATCAGCACCAACACCACTCCGCCGAGCAGAACTGCAAACACGGCCGCGGATGTGAAGTCGCCCAGCTGATTCACGAACACGCTGATGACGTTCGCGACCATTTGATCCCGCGGACCGCCCAGCATAGCGGGTGTGACAAAAAAGCCGAGCCCCGCGACGAAGACAATTACAGCCGCCGTAACGATGCCGCCCTTGATAAGCGGAAAGGTCACCAGTCGAAAACTCGCAACCGGCCCGGCGCCGAGTGAACGCGCCGCGGCCAGGAGCGTTCTGTCCATCTGAATAAGCTTGGCGTAAATCGGTATAACGGCGAATGGTAACAAGTAGTGCACCATTCCGATTATCACACCAGAGCGACTGAACATTAAGCCATACGGGGCGCCGGGTGCTCCGACGTCTTTGAACACTCTGTTTAGGACGCCATTGTCCTGAAGGACCACGGACCACGACAAATTCTTAACGAGAATGCCGGTAAAGAATGGGATGAAGATGAAGGCTAGACACACCAGTCGTCCGATGGCGCCACGATTCCACACGAAGTGCGCGAAGGGAAGAGCTATGGCCAGCGTAAGCGCGGTGGTGATCGCGGAAATCTCGGCCGTCGTGATCAGGATCTGCCTGTACCCCGCAACCTCCAGCACGGCGCGGTATGCATGGCCGGACAATCCAGGCGTCAGACTCGTTCTGACGACGTCGTAGAACGGAATGAAAAGAAGCAACACGCAAAACGCGCCGAGCGCGAGAAGTAGCACATATCGGCCCGCGAATGCACTACGGAGGCGCGGCCGCGTGGGCCGCGCACTCCGCAGTTCCGCAACGCGATTACTCGCCGAGCTCACGCGATTGCGACGATGAAAGGCATCGTTCCGTCGAAGTTCCGCCGAGTTCTTACCCAGCAGTGGTGAGATAGACCTCGAACTTCTTCTCGAGAGCGGCATCGTTCTTCGCCCAATATGTGAGGTCCTGCGACCACGTGTTCTTCAGCACGGCTGGATTGGACGGAAGTAGCTTGCGGACACTGGCAGGGGCGCTCTTGTCCCCAGCGGCGTTCGGGCCGGCATACCCGGTCATTTTCGCCATGGTCCTGCTGCACTTTGTGCAATGGGCGATGAACTTGAGGAACCGCATCGCCGCAGCCCGGTGCTTGCCGTTCGGCGCCACATACGACGAGGGGGCGCGAATGCCAACCAAGCTATAGCCGAGATTGTGGTTCGAACGCAAGAGCCCGCGGGCTTCCGCAGTGGGCAATTGCGCCATAGCGGCATTGCCACTCGCGACCAACTGCACGGCCTGGGCCTCACTGTCGAACCAGATCAGGTTTCCTCCCAGCGTCTTCCAGGTCGCTTCCGCCTTGTTGAAGTTCAGCGGATAGAGCTTGCTCTTCGAAACTCCACTTCCCAAGAGCGTGTCTTCGATCGCCCCATCAGGAATGAACTTCTCGAGAGCGCGCTTTCCCGGATACTTCGCAACGTTGAAGAAGTCCTTCCAGGTTGGCGCATGCGTGATTACCTTCTTGTCATAGACGATCCCCTGCGTGAACAGACTCGAGGCAACCGCGCAACGGGCGATCGCCCCTGGAGCCGACGCATGTGCCCGCAGCTTGAAAGACAGCTTCAAAATCTCTTTCTTCTTGCAAGCCACACTGAAGTCGGGTCCGCTCAACTCGGCAACGTCCCACGTAACATTGTGATTCTTGACTTGCAACTCGAGCGCCCCGAGTGTCGGCTCTGCTGGGATCGCCTTGATCTTGATCCCCGTCGCCTTCTCAAACGGAACGTAATAAGCAGCCTTCTCTGCGGCACCATAAGCCGCCCCCCAGGCCGCAACAGTCAGCGTTGTGCCCGCGGCCTGACTCTTATGGTTGCTGCGAGCTGATGCTGTTGCGGAAAAACTTGCGATAGCCACGACTGCGAGCAGTCCGGCAACCACAACACCGTACCTACGCCTACGCGGTCCAATCACAGTTGAGCCCTCCAATCTCGATCCACTCACGAACAGATTTAACGACTTACCGGCTCATCGCCTAGGTCACTGGGCATCGCCTGAATCGCCGCCGCTAGCCGTAGCCTTCCCCCCCCAAAGCTGAATGGCGACTTGTATCGGGTTGTCCCCTCCTTCCAAAGCTCCCCCGGACGCCAGATCCGAGTCCGCGACTGATTGCACCACCTGGAAAAGGCTGTGCGCGGCCGCTTGAACGTGTTCACGACACTCACGCTCGGCGGCGTCCGCATCGCCTGCGACGATCGCATCAACCACCCGGCGCAGCTCCGCCACTGACGATTCTGGCCTGCCCTCGGGAACGAGCGACAGAAAACGAAGGGCAGACACCCGAGCCTGAAATTGATTCAGAACTGCGCGCGCAGTCTCATTGTGGGCGCCCGCGAACAGACACTGGTAGAAGGCAGTCTTACCGCGAAGAAGCGACCTCGCTTTCGCATCAAATGCCTGTTCAGAGCGCACTGCATCCTCGAGGCCCGCGAGCGCCTCAGAAAGAGACTGGATCTCGTCAGCTGTTCCGCGCTCGACGAATTTCCTCGCCATCAAGCCTTCGAGGTTTGCCCGCAATTCGTATATCTCGGCGGCTTGCTTAGGCGTAGGAACCGCTACAACAGCGTTCTGCTGCGGAATGTTCTCAATGAGCCCCTCGGCAGCTAGCCGCCGGAGCGCCTCGCGAACAGTCGTCCGGGACACGCTGAAACGCTTGGCAAGACTCTTTTCAAAGATTTGCTGGCCCGGCGCTAGCCGCTGATCGATGATCTCCTGTCGTAGAACTGCTTCAAGCTGCTCGCGCAGAGGAGCAGCACTCCGGGCAAGCGGCGGAAGGTTCCCATCCAGAGGGAGGGTCGTAGGGCTGTCAGACCGTGTGATCGGCCGATCCTAGGACTACGTGACGGCAAAAGCAAGGCCGAGGCGGATCCTTGGCAAGACCCTGGCAACCTGCACAGCGCGACGCAGCCCCCCCGCGCACGGCTCGGGCCGTTCCGCTTTTGGCTCAACCATGCGAACCGCGGGTGGCTAGGCAAGCCTCAGCGGCACCTCCGGCGATCTGTCACGCCCGAGGTCGCGGCTCGAGTCCCGTCGCTCGCGTACCCGAAATGCCTGCCAACAGGGATCCGCGAGGCTGAAAGCTGCGGTGAAGCGACGAAATGCGGAGCCGCGAAGACACACGGTGCTTGTTGGCGTCACCGAGTTGGGGCGAGAGCACTCGCGAGGTCGCGGCGACTGGAGATAGCGAGTTTGCGGTAAGCGTCGCTGAGGTGCATCTCGACGGTCTTGACGCGTCGAGGGCCAACATGGAGCATTTGTGGAGCAGAGCGGTCGCAACCGTCGGCAGCCGCTAGCGAAACGCAGTCGCGCCGTACCGGCTTAGCTACTTGCTAGCCGCTGCCAACGATTGCCACTAGCTGCGACGAGTGCTGCATGGTAAGGAGGGGGTCGACGGTTCGAGTCCGTCAGAGGGCTTCTGCAAAGACGCAGCACGTCGCCGGATTTGGCGCTCAGAACGACTTGCGGCTTCAGCCGCGTGCAGTGGGTATGGAGCCGTTTATGGAGCTTTCGCGCACGCGGGACCGAGCTTCGGCGCGCCATCGCCTCCGCAACCGCGTCGAGCTATGGTCGTTCGCGTGAAGAAACGGCCGAAAGAAGGCGAGCGGCTTCTTGCTCCGCTGAGCGCAGGCGACCGAATTCCGTGGAAGCTGAGCTCGGATGGCGAGCCACTCTGGCTGACGGTGACCGAGGTCGTTCGAGAGGGCAACTACGTGGCGCGCTATCCGGACGGCAGGCTCGAGACGCTGACTGACTCGGAGTGAGCGCGGCGAAGCCGCGTGTGAGCCCGTCGGCGAGCCGCGCGACTCCGTCAGCCTCGCCCCATACGCTTGCCAGCGTGTCAGCAGTTCCGATCGTTGATCTGTTCGCAGGGGCAGGCGGCCTCGCTGAGGGCTTCCGCCAAGCCGGCTTCGCCGTGCTCGCGGGGACCGACATTGACCCTGACGCGTGCGCCACCTTCAGGCTGAACTTCCCGGGCGCTGACACGATCTGGGGCGACATCAAGTCTCCGGCGATCAAAGAGCACGTCCTCGCTGCCGCGAGCCGGGCGAAGGTGATCGTCGGCGGGCCGCCCTGCCAGGCGTTTTCGCAGGTGCGCAACCACAGCCGGCTGATCGACGACCCCCGCAACTCGCTCTACCGGGAGTTCGTCGCAGTGGTCGCTGCGGTGCGGCCGAAGGCGTTTGTGATGGAGAACGTTCCTGGGCTCGAGCAGATGGG
>Ga0134128_10007376_pt1 | contig 13287 bp, 5 predicted proteins | sample KB31754_FD_96462 | JGI IMG/M metagenome (GOLD analysis project Ga0134128, IMG submission 96462) | Terrestrial soil microbial communities with excess Nitrogen fertilizer from Kellogg Biological Station, Michigan, USA - KB3-175-4 | ecosystem: Environmental > Terrestrial > Soil > Unclassified ... | reverse complement strand
TGGCAGGGCAAGGATTTTACAATTGTTGGCGTTGTAAAAGATGCATTAATGATATCCCCATTTGCAGCGGCCGACCCAACAATGTTTCTGTGTTCTTCCGATCCGCAGGGCAACCTGATATACAGGCTATCACCAGGTATAAAAACGCAGGATGCTGTTGCAAAGCTTACCACCGTTTTTAATAAATATGAGCCGACTTATCCATATGACTATTCTTTTTCAGATAAGGACTATGCTTCCAAATTTAATCTCGAATTACTAATTGGGAAACTCGCCGGGATATTTGCTGCGCTTGCCATTTTCATTTCATGCCTGGGCTTGTTTGGATTAGCAGCTTACGTTGCTGAACAACGCACAAAAGAAATCGGTATCAGAAAAGTATTGGGGGCATCAGTGCAACAGGTTTGGTTGTTGCTATCAAAAGATTTTATTGTACTAGTGGTAGTAAGCTGCCTGATAGCTGCGCCGGTTTCCTATTACTTTTTACATGACTGGCTATCGAACTATAATTATCGCATCAGCATCGGCGCCGGAGTCTTTATTTGGTCTGCGATGGCAGCGCTGCTAATTACCATAATAACCGTGAGTTTCCAGGCAATAAAAGCAGGGATAGCCAATCCAGCGAAGAGTTTGAGAAGTGAGTAAATGCAAATGTGAAAATGTGAAAATGTGAAAATGAGAAAATGAGAACAGGAAAATCTATAAAATGAGTTATCAGCATAAAATTAAATAACATGATCAAAAACTATTTCAAGATCGCGTGGCGGAATTTGAAAAAAAATAAATTTATTTCTTTCATAAATCTCTTTGGGCTGACGGTAGGCTTAACGTGTTGTCTTCTCATCACGATTTACATTCTGAACGAATTGAGCTTTGACCGGTATAATAAAAATGCAGATAACATTTATCGCGTTGAACGAACTTTCCTGAACCCGGAAACAGGCGCGCTGTCTCTGAACCTGGGAGCAATTGCGCCACCTTTTGCACCGTTGCTTCAGAATGATTTCAAAGACATAAAAAAAATAACAGCTTTTCTTCCCGTAGGTTCTCTTCCTGTTAAATACGGTGACAAAATTTTCAATGAACAAAATATTTGTTTTGCAGATGACCAGCTTTTTGATGTATTCGATTTCAACGTCACCAAAGGCAATCCTGCAAAGGCTTTAACTGACCCATACTCCGTCATGCTGACGCAGGACATGGCAAAAAAGTATTTCGGAAATGAGGATCCGCTGAATAAAGTGATCCGTCTCAATAACAAATTTGATTGCAAAGTAACAGGCGTTTATAAACCGTTACCTCAAAATGCACACTTCCATCCTGAACTTCTAATTTCTTTCAACACCTTGAAAGACACGGCAGTTTACGGCGCAGAAGGACTAAGAACCAATTTTGGAAATAATGCTTTTTATACCTATCTGCTTTTACCCGATCATTATAATCCTAAAAAATTAGAAGCGCAATTCCCGGCTTTCCAAAACCGGCACATACCCGGCGGCGGCAAATATAAACCGACCGATTATTCCATTTTGTCCATGCGTAAACTCACAGATATTCATCTGCGCTCTCACACAGACTCAGAGGTCGAAATAAACGGCGACATAAAACGTGTTTATATTTTCTCTGCTATTGCCTTGTTTATTTTATTGATAGCCTGCATTAATTATATGAATCTTTCTTCCGCGCGTTCGGTACTGCGCGCCAAAGAGATCGGCGTGCGCAAGACCGCCGGCGCGACCAAAGGAGAATTGATCGCGCAGTTTTTATCAGAGTCTGTTTTTATTGCGTGGCTGGCAGCGATACTGGCTTTTGTGCTTTCCTCTATTGCTTTGCCCTGGCTCAATCAATTGGCTGATGAAACCTTATCCATAAGTAGTTTATTACAATGGGAAGTGGTGATAGCTATATTACTGGTTCCATTTATCGTAGGAATTCTTTCAGGAATTTATCCCGCGCTTTATCTCTCGTCGTTCGAACCGGTAAAAGTCCTGAAAGGAATTATAAAAAAAGGTGGTGGCAATATTTCTTTCAGGAAAGCATTGGTAGTATTCCAATTTACCGTTTCTATTATCCTGATCGTTGCAACTGTTATCGTATTTCAACAACTAAGTTATATACGGAATAAATCTTTGGGTTTTGATAAAAGCCATGTGATCACGCTCGGGTACAATTCAGGATTTGATCAATCCTATCAATCATTTAAGGAGGACCTGTTATCCAATTCGAATATAAAAGAAGTTTCAAGATCTTCACGAATTCCCACGGGCAGGCTGCTTGATTCACAGGATTCTCAACTCAACCGCGGCGACTCTTTGGCGCCATCAAAAGCAGACATTAAAAACGTAGTGGCTGATGAAGATTTTATTTCCACCTATGGAATAAAAATGGTTGCCGGAAGAAATTTTTCCAAAGATTTTGGCACTGATACTTCGTCCTTTCTCATCAATGAATCCGCGGTAAAGGCGCTCGGGTTAAAATCAAATGAAACCGCCATCGGGAAACAATTTAAATACGGAGACCGTAAAGGAACCATCGTGGGTGTCTTCAATGATTTTAATTTTGAATCGCTTCATCAACGGATTATACCGCTTGTTTTATATGAGTATACTCCTGCCGACAACTATGGAAATATCTCTGTGAAAACGTCAGGAAATGTTCCGGCGGCGCTGGCGCAGGTTGAGAAAACCTGGAAAAAATACCTGCCGGAAATTCCTTATGAATATAAATTCCTTGATGATAGATATGCGAAGCTTTACGACTCAGAAAATAAACAAAGCAGCCTGTTTACCATCTTTTCATGCATTGCCATTTTTATCGCTTGCCTGGGATTGTTTGGATTATCCGCGTTTACGATCACACAAAGAGTAAAAGAAATTGGGATCAGAAAAGTATTGGGCGCCAGCACGGGCAGTATTGTAGAGTTAATCTCTAAAGATTTTTTAGTGCTGGTAGTAATAGCGGCAATCGTTGCTTTTCCCGTGGCATGGTACGCGATGGATCATTGGTTACAGGATTTCGCTTACCGCATCCGGATCGGGTGGGGGGTATTTGTTATAGCTGGTATTATTGCATTATTGATTGCGTTTGCAACGATCGGTTTGCAGGCTGCAAAAGCCGCCCGAAGCAACCCGGTTAAAAATTTAAGAAGTGAATAATGCTAATGTGATAATTGGCTAATTAGCTAATTAGCTAATCTGATAATGTGATAATGAAAACAGAAAAATCTATAAAAAGACTTGTCAGGATAAAAACTAAATACAATGATTAAAAGCTATTTTAAAATCGCATGGCGCAATCTGATAAAGAGTAAAGGTTACTCTATTATCAATGTTTTAGGGCTCGGAGTCGGCATGGCGGTCGCGCTGTTAATCACGCTGTGGATTTGGGATGAGCTGACCTTTGATCATTATCACGAAAATCATGATCGCCTGGCGCAGGTAATGACAACCGAAATAGATAATGGAACGCCCGATACCGGCCCTGCTGTTTCAATGCCACTCGGCAATGAACTGCGTACTAAATATGGCAGTGATTTCAAAAGCGTCTCAATGGCTTCATGGAATTTTGGCCATATACTTTCCGTCGGGGATAAAAAAATTACCAGCAAAGGAATGTGGGTGGAACCGGATTTCCCGGATATGTTTTCTTTAAAAATGATCAGGGGAAACAGGAACGCATTGTCGGATCCGGCTTCCACACTGATCAGCGCATCGTTATCAAAAGCGCTGTTTGGCGATGAAGATCCTATTAATAAAATAATAAGATTTGATAACAAAAATGAGTTTAAAGTTGCAGGAGTTTTTGAAGACCTGCCGCATAACACCTCTTTGTATGAAGCGAAGTTATTTTTACCCTGGAACAAATATATCACTACCGCAGATTGGCTGAAAGCCGCTGCTACGCAGTGGAACAACCATTCATGGCAGGTATTTGTGCGGGTAAATGATCACGCAGATATTGAAAAAATTTCCGCAAAAATCAAAAATATTTCAATGGCTCATAAGAATGCAGTCACTGAAGGAGTTGAATCTTTATTGCTGCATCCAATGGATAAATGGAGGTTGTACAGCGAATTTGAGAATAGCAAAATAGCGGGTGGAAGAATAAAATTTGTATGGCTGTTTGGTATCATCGGTGTGTTTGTATTGTTGCTTGCCTGCATCAACTTTATGAATCTATCAACCGCCAGAAGTGAAAAAAGGGCAAAGGAAGTAGGGATTCGAAAAACCGTTGGTTCTTTAAAAGGACAATTGATCGCGCAATTTTTGAGCGAATCTGTTTTAGTGGCATTTATCTCTTTCGTGTTTTCAATAATATTAGCTGTTTTATTACTGCCCTTGTTTAACAACCTCGCTGATAAAAGTATAAAGATACCCTGGAGCAATCCAGTATTCTGGCTGTTTGCGATTCTTTTCACATTCATTACAGGCATCATTTCCGGAAGCTATCCCGCATTTTATCTTTCAAAATTCAAACCGATAAAAGTATTAAAGGGAACTCTGCATGTAGGGCGATATGCGTCGCTGCCCCGGAAGATTCTCGTCGTAATACAGTTCAGTTTTTCGATTGCCTTAATTATCGGAACGGTGATCGTCTTTCAGCAAATACAGTTTGCCAAAAGCAGGCCCGTTAACTATGATCGCGAAGGATTGGTTACGATACCGATGACTACGCCTGATCTCTATGGTCATTATGAGGCGCTTCGCGCCGACCTGTTGGCGACAGGTGTGGTAGAGAATATGGCTGAATCATCCAGTCCGACTACAGCGGTGTATGCAAACCAGATTGGTTTTAACTGGCAGGGAAAAGACCCCGGTACCTTGCCGGCATTTGGAACAATCGGAGTAACGCAGGATTTTGGTAAAACAATCGGGTGGCAGATAAAAGAGGGCCGTGATTTTTCCAAAGATTTTGCAATGGATACTTTGGGGATGATCTTGAATGAAGCGGCGGTAAAGCTGACCGGGATGCAAAATATTGTCGGGAAGCAAATACAATTTAATGACAAGAATTATTCGGTGGTTGGTGTCGTGAAAGACATGATCATGGAGTCGCCTTACAAGCCGGTAACGCCAACTGTATTTTTGTACGATCCCAATTGGGTTAACCTTGTTACGGTTCGCATGAAAAGCGGAACACCCGTTCAAAGTACGCTCGATAAAATAGCAAGCGTTTTCAAAAAGTATAACCCGGGCGCACCTTTCGATTATAGTTTCAATGATTTAGAATATGCCAAAAAATTTTCCGATGAACAACGCATTGGTAATCTGGCAACGCTCTTTACCGTCCTCGCTATTTTCATTTCATGCCTCGGACTTTTTGGCCTCGCTTCTTTTGTAGCAGAACAGCGAAAGAAAGAGATCGGCGTACGCAAAGTATTAGGGGCTTCTGTATTCAATCTTTGGAGAATGCTTTCGAAAGAATTTACACTACTGGTTGTTTGCTCTTGTGTGATAGCCATTCCTTTAGCCTGGTATTATTTACATCAATGGCTACAGCATTATCAATACAGAACAGAAATATCCTGGTGGGTTATAATCGCGGCCTGCGCGGGCGCAATGCTGGTTACGTTGATCACCGTGAGTTTCCAATCGATAAAAGCAGCCACCGCCAATCCGGTCAAATCCCTGCGGTCAGAATAACTGAGCAAAGGATAATTAAGAATTTAAGGGGAGCCTGTTAAAGGGATAACTGCAATGCACAAACGAAAACAGAAAAATCTACAAAATGGCTTTTCAGAATAACTTTTAGCTTTGAAAATAATGTAAGATGTTGCCGGAAAGATTTTCAAATGGTCACGAGGTTGTTGTCAATCCGGATAACACGCCCCAACCTGAGCAGGCATCCCAACCGCTTCCCGCGGAATAGCCTGTGCCGGCGGAAGTCGTTTTATTATCGCCTTCGGTAATATCTCTGCATAAGCCTGGCGTGGAATAGAGGATTGGATTTATAAATCCCGAGGGCTTTTGATATTCTTCATTGAATAAAGCAATAAGTCCGGCCATTAATGGCGCTACAGCGCTCGTGCCGCCGATGACCATTTTCTGCCCATCAACCAATACATTATATCCTGTGTTTGGATCAGCATTGCCGGCCACATCAGGCAATCCACGGCCTTTGAATTGGGTATCTATTTCTAACGGAACACCTGCATTGGACTGGTAATCTGCCAACGGGAAATATCCACTGACACCACCGCCGGACGCAGAGTCCGTTGAATCATTCCAAACGGTTTCCCTCTGTATCGTATCATTGCTCGCTTCAAGATGCGTACCACCACATGCAAGCGTATAGGGACTTGACGCGGGAAAATCAACATGCACTTTGCCATCCGTTTCGCCATCACGCGAACCACTATCGCCCGATGCCACACAAACGGATACTCCTAAAGCCGATGCACTTTTGAAAGCTTCATTAAAATTATCCAGTGCCTGCGTCGACCAATTGACTTCCGCAGCGCCCCAGCTTATTGAAATCACAGAAGGATTATTTCCTGTATCATGAATGGCAGTAGTTATTGCGTCTAAAAACCCCTGCTCCGTATTGGGACAAAAATAAACCGCAAGCGCGGCACCGTTCGCAATGCAACCTGCAATTTCTATGTCCAGCATCACTTCACCATCGGCGCTGTCAGCGGTCGACGGCGTATTTTTTCCACCATCCACAGAAATAGCTTTTACGGAAGGAACTGCCAGACCAAGTCCCTGGAAATAATTCGAGATATCATCGGAACGAAAACCGCCCCCAAGCTCTATAATGCCAATGCATTGTCCTTTTCCTGTATAGCCTGTAGGAAAGCCATATATTTTTGCCAGTTGATCCGCCGAAAATGATTGTGGCGATTGAGCGTGAGAAACAATTCTTCCATCATTCTTAGCGATTTGAAACATCGGTCTGGCAATAGGACGTTGGTCCATTCCAAAAACACCGGTAATGATCTCCGAAAGGGATGTGGGAATTTGAACTTCCTTAGTGAGCGCCATGAAATTATTGACGGCTTGTAAATTTGTGCTGAACGCGGTTTCGAAATCGCCAGCCGTTCCTTTTAAAATGATGCGTCTTGCAGGAAGGTTTACTTCCACAGTTGACAGCCTGTGACTGTGAGCAAATGCTTCCACCAACTCCGCATCCGCTTTTGAAGCGGCATAATTTTTTTCGTAAGTCTTACGGGAAACGTTTTTGCCTTTCAATAATCCGGACGGCAATTGTTTTTTGCGTCTGAGCATCACCGTTACTTCCACTTCCTGAGTTTTGTCGGCCTCGCTTATAACATCGTTTGGATTTAAGGGCAGGGGCTTATAGCTTCCTGCCAGTTTGAAATTTGATTGTTCTTCCATTAATATATTTTATATGATAATCATCAAAAATGTTGCCATCTAAAATCACCTTTAGGGCGTTTGCGCCAGATCAAAATCATACAGTCGTTGTATCAAAATCGAACACTTGGCGAATAATAAGAATCATAAATAAATGATAATCAATCGATTTGTTTCAGGCATTGTGTTGGATAAATGATTACCGGCTAAGCAACTCCTGGTATAATTCAGGGGAAGTTGAAGCGATGAAAAGTGAGAAATCTATAAAAGGACTTATATGATAAAAAACTATTTAAAAATGGCTTTGAGAAATCTTTGGAAGAACAAAGGGTTTTCAGCGATTAATATTTTTGGCCTGGCAAGTGGTTTGTCCATTTGCCTTTTAATCCTGTTCTATGTAACGAATGAATTGGGTTATGATCAATATAATTTGAAGGTAGATAGAATTTATCGTGTCGATGGCGACCTGTTATTTGGTGGAAATCATTTTGATTTAGCACAGGTTCCCGATCCGATGGGAGCAGAGTTAAAAGCCAATTTTCCGCAAGTGGAACAATATGTCCGCTTCAGGGATCATGGTGGGATTATGGTAAAAAAAGGAAATCAAAATATTGAAGAAGACAAGGTGATCCTGGCAGATTCCACTGTATTCTCAGTCTTCAGTCTTCCTATGATCGCGGGCAATCCTTCTGAAGCGCTTAAGCAACCAAATTCGGTTGTGATCACGGAAAGCACTGCGAAAAAATATTTTAATTCGACTGATGTGGTTGGCAAAACAATGATCTTCGGAGACACTGGTTATTATAAAATTACCGGTGTGATAAAAGATATTCCAAAGCAGTCTCATTTTCATTATGATTTCTTTATAAGCATGTACGGCCAGTTACGTCCTTATGAAATTAACCAGTGGGCTAGTAATAATTTCAATACTTACGTGGTATTAAAAAAGGGCGTGGATGAAAAACAGTTTTTAAAACAGTTAGATCCCTTCGTAATGAACCATGTGGCGCCGGTTTTCCAATCAATGAATGTTACGCCGGAGCAATTTAAGGCCCAGGGAAATTACCTGCATTATACCTTGATGCCACTAACCAATATTCATCTTTATTCCAATAAAACAGGTGAACTCGGGGTAAATGGGAATATCCAATATGTTTATATCTTTTCGCTGATCGCATTTTTTATTTTGCTGATCGCTTGTGTGAATTTTATGAATCTGTCGACCGCGCGTTCTGCCAACAGAGCTAAGGAAGTTGGCGTGCGAAAAGTGCTTGGTTCCTTACGGAAGAACCTGATCATGCAATTTCTTTCTGAATCAGTGATGATCAGTTTTGTATCACTTTTACTGGCATTGTTTATTGCTGCTTTGTTACTGCCATATTTCAACCAGCTCTCGGGAAAAGATATGACGCTGGATTTATTTTTGCGGCCGTGGCTGTTGCCAGCCGCGATATTATTAATGATTGTTGTTGGATTAATTGCCGGAAGCTATCCTGCATTCTACCTCAGTTCTTTTAAACCCGTCTTGGTGCTGAAAGGTAGACTGGCTAATGGTTTTAAATCAAGCTGGCTGAGAAGCGGGCTTGTAATTTTCCAGTTTTGTATATCTATTATATTGGTGATTGGTACTATGGTTATTTATTATCAATTAAATTATATCAGGCAAAAGGATGTTGGATTTGATCGCAGCCAGGTGCTTGTGGTAAAAAATACCAATGCGCTTGGAAATAATGCAAAAGCATTTAAAGACGAAGTAAAAAGATTACATGGCGTAAAAAATGCAACCATGGCGGGCTCGCTTCCAACGTCCGGTTGGAGAAACGACAGTCCGCTTTTCCCGGATGCAAGCGGCGACATAAAGAAAGCGGTGAGCACACAAATATGGCAGGTAGATGAGAACTACATACCGACGCTGGGAATGCAAATGGCGCAGGGCAGAAATTTTTCTACAGATTTTCCCACAGATTCCTCCGGCATCATTATCAATGAAGCAGCAGCGAAACTTTTCGGATTGCGGGATGCGGTCAATACGCCACTTTATTTCATGGCAAATTTTCCCGTAAAAGACTTCACGAAATATCATATAATAGGAGTGGTAAAGGATTTTAATTTTAAATCTTTGCGCGCGGTAGTAACACCCTTGTGTTTTATACTGCAGCCGCAAAATCAAAACATTGTTTTCCGTATCCAATCCGCTGATATGCCCGCATTAATTGCCTCGATTGAAAATGAATATAAAAAAATGGCTCCCGATCAGCCCTTTTCCTATTCCTTTATGGATGCGGATTTTAATAATCTATATAGTAATGAACAACGTATGGGGAGTATGTCTGTAAGTTTTTCCGTCCTAGCCATATTAATTGCCTGTCTTGGATTACTGGGCCTGATTACATTTGCAGCCGAGCAGCGATCAAAAGAAATCGGTATCCGGAAAGTGTTGGGCGCCGGTGGACGCGACATTATAGTGATGCTTTCAAAGGATTTTTTAAAGCTGGTTTTGATTGCTTCATTGATTGCGATTCCATTTTCATGGTGGGCCATGAACAAATGGTTGCAGGAATTTGCTTACCGCATAAAAATAAGCTGGTGGATCCTGGCGGCGGCGACTTCACTTGCTTTGATCATTGCTATGGCTACTATTTTTTACCAGGCGTTGAAAGCAGCTTTAGCCAACCCGGTGAATAGCTTACATGCAGAATAATTAAAATAATAAAAATCGTTTTATGATTAGAAATTTTTTCAAAACAGGATGGCGAAACCTAATGAAGAATAAAGTTTTTTCTTTAATCAACATGCTTGGGTTAACGATCGGGATCACGGTTTGCATGATGATCTTCCTGTTCATCGTGAACGAATACAGTGTGGACAATTTTCATAAAAACGGATCGCGCATCTATCGTGTCATGCGTGCGTTTGAAAACGAAGGTAAATCCGCCAGCGTGGCCTATTTATCCGGCCCATACGGCCCCGCATTGTTAAATGATTTTAAAGGCCAGATAGAAAAAGCTGTTCGCGTCAATCCCTCGAATAATCTTGTTACTATTGATAACAATTCCTTCAATGAAAAGAGAGTCATTGATGTAGATCCGGAATTTTTTGATGTTTTTTCTTTTCCCTTAATTAAGGGCGATCCGTCCAATGTGTTGAAAGATCCGGGAAATGTTGTGTTGACAGAAACTATTGCAAAGAAATATTTCGGAACGATCGATAATGCAATGGGCAAGGTGATAATGCTTGACAAAGAATTGCCATTAAAAGTGGCCGGGATTGCAAAAGATGTTCCCTCTAATTCTCATCTCGAATTTGATCTTGTGGTGCCTCTTGAGAATTACAAGAACAACGGTAACATGACCAAATGGATCAACAATGGGCTTTACACCTATGTATTGCTTGCTCCCGGCGCCAGCCAGGCGCGGATCGAAAAGCAGTTTCCTCAATTCATGGAAAAATACATGGGCAGTGATATGAGAAAATTTGGATTTAAATTTTCACTTTCACTTACACCCTTAAAAGATATTTATTTTGAAAATGCAGCTTTTGATTCGGTGAAGCACGGAGATAAAACGGTTGTTTATATTTTTCTTTCCATCGCAGCCCTCATCTTATTGATCGCTTGTATTAATTTTATGAATCTCTCAACGGTTCGCGCCGTAGACAGGTCGAAAGAAGTCGGTCTCCGGAAAGTGTTGGGTGCTTTGCGCCAGCATCTTGTCGGGCAGTTTATCGCAGAATCGATTATGTTAACGGCGATTTCATGTTTGCTTGCTGTGATCATATTATTACTTGTAATGCCATTTTACAATCATTTGCTCGGTTATACTTTGACGACATCGTGGAAACAGCCTGCCATATATTTATTTCTCGGCGGAGTCATTGTCGCGGTGGGGCTATTGGCAGGCAGCTACCCGGCCTTTTTTCTGTCATCGTTTTCGCCTATACAGGCGCTAAAAGGCAAACTGCGTTTGGGTAAGGGCGGCACTAATTTCAGACAGGCGCTTGTGGTTATTCAGTTCAGCATTTCAGTTTTCCTGATCATTGGCACAATCGTCATCACCAAACAAATGAATTTTGTAAAGAACAAGCAACTTGGCTACAACAAAGAGCAGACGGTTATTGTGCCGATTGACAACAACGATATTTACAATCATATTAATACCTTCAAGACAACGCTGCAGAAGGAAAGTGATGTTCAATCTGTTTCGATAATGTCTGGCGAGCCCGGTGGATTTTTTGACGGCCACATGTTTGACGTTGAGGATCATCCGGACCGCTGGAATGGAAGGACTGAATTTGCAGATTTTCAATTTGTAAAAACACTTGGACTTAAGATCATTGCCGGAAGAGATTTTTCCCCGGAATTTCCAACCGATTCAACAGACGCTGTTTTGATCAATAAAACAGCCGCTACCAAATTGGGATGGACTCCTGAACAGGCAATCGGCAAATGGATCCAAAACACTGTGCGTGACAGTGCGAGACGCAGAATAATAGGCGTCGTAAACGATTTCAATTTTCAATCCCTGAAAGATAATATAGAACCATTGGTCATATCAACGGCAAAGGATTGGAGAGTTGTGATGATCAAATTAAAATCCGGAAATATAGAGCGGGGAATTGCCACTATCAAAAAAGAATATGCTTCCGTAGCAGCCGCATATCCGTTTGATTTTAAATTCTTAGATGCCCAGTTTAATGATCTTTATAAAAAAGATCTGCGTCAGCAAACTATCTTATCAATCTTTGCGGGTTTGGCCATATTCGTTGCCTCCCTGGGTTTATTCGGGCTCGCTTCGTTCACCGCTACAAAAAGATTTAATGAAATAGGCGTGCGGAAAGTGTTAGGATCTTCCGTGCAGGGGATTGTTATTTTACTTTCAAAAGATTTGCTAAAGCCGGTATTAATTGCAACCTTGATTGCCCTTCCTGCCGGTTATTATGCAATGAATAAATGGTTGCAAACATTTGCTTACAAAACTCCCCTGAGCTGGTGGATCTTTGTATTGGCAGCCCTGGTTACTATTTTGATAGCGATGATCACAGTAAGTTTTAAAGCATTGAAGGCGGCAGTTGCAAATCCCGTAAAGAGCTTAAGATCGGAATGACGAACGGGAATGGTGAATGGTGAATCGTGAATTGGGGGAAATCTATAAAATGGCTTATCACGGATGGGATTAGAAAAAGACAGTTACTGTAATCCAGACTTGAAGATTATACTATCGGTTACAAATGATTCTGTAGAAAAGAGTTAACTATTAAAAATAAGAATAAAAATTAATCACAGCTTAAGAGACGCATTTATGTTCAAGAATTATTTTACAACAGCCTGGAGAAATCTTAAACACAATAAGATATTCAGCATCTTGAATATCTCGGGGCTTGCAGTAGGTATTGCCTGCGCCAGCCTTATCTTTTTGTGGGTAGAATATTATTTCACGTTCAACCAGTCGGTTCCTGAGCTGAATAATCTTTACAATGTAAAGAACAACCAGGTTTATGGAAAAGACATGTACACTTTTTCATCTACCCCGTTTAAAATAAAAGATGCGCTGGAAAAAGATGTGCCGGGTGTAATGAGTGTTTCCCGTTGCAATGAAAGGGGCGCTACGGTTTCGGTGGGCACCAAGTATCTATCGCAAAGCGGCGCCTATGTGGACTCTGCATTTATGAAAATGTTTGGCTTTTCAATGAAGCAAGGAGATGTTAACACGGCACTGAATCAGGATAAAAAGATTGCCATTTCAGAAAAATTAGCAAACACCTATTTTGAAAATGGAGATGCGCTTACAAAAACAATAATGGTAGATAATCAGCCTTATATGGTTTCAGCTATTTTTAACAACAGGGAAGGAAATGAGGTTTTTCAGGGAATAGACTGGCTGTTACCCTATAATGTTTTCTATGCGCCTCATAAAGATAAGCCGGAAGATAGTTGGGGTAATAACTGGACGAATGCCTGGGTGCTGATCAACCC
>Ga0134128_10007375_pt1 | contig 13290 bp, 10 predicted proteins | sample KB31754_FD_96462 | JGI IMG/M metagenome (GOLD analysis project Ga0134128, IMG submission 96462) | Terrestrial soil microbial communities with excess Nitrogen fertilizer from Kellogg Biological Station, Michigan, USA - KB3-175-4 | ecosystem: Environmental > Terrestrial > Soil > Unclassified ... | reverse complement strand
CTTGGGTGAATATGTGTCCGTCAGCAGCCAGCGCGACAGCCAGCGGGCGCTGATCGAGAAGGAGCGACGCGAGTTGGAGCAAGATCCGGAGTCAGAACTGGCCGAACTCACGGGACTTTATATGGCCAAGGGGCTTAGTCCCGCAACGGCTGGGCAAGTCGCCGAGGAGTTGACCAAACACGACGCCCTGGCTGCCCATTTGTCCACCGAATTAAACATCGACCAGGACGACCAAGCGAGCCCGTGGCAGGCCGCCTACGCGTCGGCTGCAGCATTTGCGGTGGGTGCCGTGCTGCCTCTGCTGGCCATCTTGCTCCCGCCTGCCGGGCTAAGAATCCCGGTCACCTTCCTGGCGGTTCTGATCGCCTTGGCGCTCACGGGAACGCTGAGCGCCGGCATCGGGGGCAGCTCCAAGTCCACGGCCGCCACACGGCTTGTCCTTGGCGGCGGCTTGGCACTCGCGGCGACCTTCGGCATCGGTAGGGCGCTGGGAGCAAGCGGGATTCTGTAAAGCGGGACTTTGTGCCCTGTGCCCGACAACCGCAGCACCATAGGATCAACATCATGAACGAGAACACCGTAGTTCCCAAGGCAGGGATCCTCACCCCGGGACAATGCTGGAAGCACCTTTCCGAGACGTCCGTTGGCCGCCTCGCCGTGACCGTCGACGGAAGACCGGACGTCTTCCCCATCAACTACCTTGTTGACGGGGACACACTCGTCTTTCGGACCGGCAATGGCACCAAGCTCGACGCCATTCGCGACGACAGCCGGGTTGCTGTGGAAGCCGACGCCGTGAGCTCGGAGTTTGGCGTCGCATGGAGCGTGGTGGTCAAAGGGCGGGCCGAAGTCACAACAGACTCCAGCCGGGCACTAAATGTCGCGGTGCATGGACAGTTTCCTTGGCAGGGCATCGGAAAGGACCACCTCATCCGTATCACCCCGGAGACAGTGGCAGGCAGAAGCTTTACACTCGACGCCGCCAGGACGTGGCGGGTCCCCTTGGATGAGGCAATCCGGACAGGCCTGGAATAGTCCTGCACCAGCCCATCAATCGGGGGCATTGGACGGCAACGATCTCAACGGGCACAGTGAAAACACCGCTGGATCAAGATCGCATTCCGGCATCGGCGTTGGTGAACCCCGCCACGCATCACCGGCATTGCAGCCAACGCGTCCGGGACCGGTCAGGGCGGTACTGGCCGGGCCCTGGCAACTCTCCAGGGCCCGGCAAACTTCTCACTTCCTCTGACCTGGCTTCCCTGGCCGCCTATCCTGTGCTGACCGATTCAATTGTCGGAGCCAAACGGACCCTGCTACTCCACCATATTGCGCATCGAGGTGGCCGGTTCAGGGGCCAACCATGTGGTGCCCCGGGCATGGGGCCTGGTTCCTGACCCTACCAGCGTCCGAACCGTCCAGTGGTACACACAGCGGCCAATCAAATCCCCGTTATGGGTGCAGACTGTTCGGAGTCGTCTTTTGGCACGATGCCCATCCACGTTCTGCACTTACCCTTCTCAAGATGACTTTCAACGTAACTTCTGCAGCCTTGAACTGGGTCCTCCGTGCGGCGGCACTGTGGGTCATGTTGGCGGATTTCGGGCATCACCCGGGTATTGGCCCGCCGGCGCACTTCTCACCAGGCCTGGCGCCCGCCATAACTCATGCCGGCCACCGCCCACGGCCCCGAAGTCACAGCAGGCTCCCAGATGCCTGGCGGAAAGAAATCGGGTACACCACATAAGTTCTCTCTGTGGGGTTGTGTTCCAGGGGCGGCCGAAGAGTTGCCTTTCCTACATTTCACGGAGCGGAGAATGGCAAGTGGTCAATATGCTGCGGGCGCAGGCGCTGCCACGAGCGGACAGGGTGCACGGCCGAATCAGGCGCGTCCGTCCCGCCGCCGTGTTGTGGCTGGTCTGGGCCGGAGCGGCCGCCGTCCTCAGTTTGTGGTGGTTCGACACGCCGAATGTTTCCGGGCTTGGTGACTGGCTGACCGGGGCCGGGCGGATTACCGGACTGCTGGCCGGCTATGCCGTGGTGGTGCTCATCGCCCTCATGTCCCGCATTCCCGCCTTGGAACACGGCGTCGGGACGGACCGGCTGTCGCGCTGGCATGCCATGGGCGGGCGCTACGCCGTCGGCCTGACCGTGGCTCACGGGCTTCTCATCACGTGGGGCTACGCGGTCACCTCCCACACCAATTTCCTGCACCAGGGCGTGGTGCTGGTCCTGAGTTACCCGGACGTGCTCACTGCAACGGTGGCCGGGCTGCTGCTGTTGGGCGTGGGGATAGTCTCGGCCCGGGCCGCCCGCGCCCGGTTGAGGTATGAAACCTGGTTCTACCTGCACTTCTATACCTACCTGGCCGTGGCGCTGGCCTTCAGCCACCAGTTTTCCACGGGCGCGGACTTCATCAACAACCTGCCCGCCCGCATCCTGTGGTCGGCCCTGTACATTGCCGTGGGGGCGCTGCTGCTGTGGCACCGGATCCTCACCCCCCTCCGCCAGGCCTTGCGCCACCGCATGCGGGTTGCTCAGGTGTACGCCGAGGGACCAGGGGTTGTATCGATTGTCATTTCGGGGCGCCACCTGGAGGAACTGGCCACCGAGCCCGGGCAGTTCTTCCGGTGGCGCTTCCTCACCAAGGATTCATGGTGGGCAGCCAACCCGTTCTCACTGTCCGCCCCCGCCGCATCCAACAGCGTGCGCATCACGGTGAAGGACCTGGGCGAACACAGCCACCAGCTCCGGTACCTCCGGGCCGGAACAAGGGTTGTCGCCGAAGGCCCGTACGGGGCATTCACGGCCAGGCTCCGCCGCAGCCGGAAGGTCCTGCTCCTGGGCGGCGGCGTGGGGATCACTCCCCTGCGCGCCCTCTTTGAAACCCTTGAGGGAGCGCCCGGCGAGGTGCTCATGATGTACCGGGCCAGTTCCGAATCCGATGTGCTCTTCCGCTCCGAGCTCGACTCCATCGCCGCGGCCAGAGGCACAAGGGTTCACTACGCCGTCGGTCCCCGCCGTTCCGGCAATGCCAATCCGCTCTCAGCCAGGCGCCTCCTTGCTGCCGTGCCCGACCTTGCCCACAGGGATGTCTACCTTTGCGGACCGCCTGGCATGACGGCGGAGACCATCAAGGGCCTGCGGGCTGCGGGTATTCGCCCGCGGCAGATCCACCACGAATCCTTCGAGCTGTAGGAGCGCCCCGTGAAACGCGCCATTGTCACCATAGCCGCCACCATTGCCGGGATAGTTTTGCTGCTTGGATTCAAGACACACCCCATGCCGGAAACCACCAGCACGGGACCGGTCGCGGCCTCCTCGCCCACCGCCGGCGCCAGCCTGCAACCCTCAAGCGGCCCCACGGCCACGGGGGCGCCGGCCACGGGGGCGCCGGCCACCGGGACCACCACGCTTACCGGCACCACGGTGGAAACCCAGTATGGGCCCGTCCAGGTGCAGGTGACCATCACGGGGACCAAGATCACGGATGTGACAGCCATTCAAGTCCCCTCCGGGAACGGCCGGGACCAGCAGATCAACAGCTATGCCATACCCCAACTCACCCAGGAAGTGCTCACGGCCCAAAGCGCGCACGTTGACATGGTCTCCGGCGGGACGTACACGAGCGAAGGCTACCTGACGTCGCTGCAGAGCGCGCTGGACAAGATCGGCATCAAGTGAACCCGGGAAGCAGTGCATTCGATCATGGGCCCATGCGCCGGGTGGAGCCATGCATGGGGACAGTCTTTTCCTTCGACATCCGTGCGCCGGGCGTCAGCGCCCACGCACTGCAGGGTGTCGTTGACTGGCTCCACCGCATGGACGCCATGTTTTCCACCTACAGGCCCGACAGCGAAATTTCACTGCTGGACCGCGGCGGCCTCGAGCTCGGGGAGTGCAGTCCCGAAGTCCATGAAGTCCTGGAGCTGTGCGAACAAGCTTCCCGCGACAGCGGCGGGTACTTCACGGCCCGGCTTCCGGGAGGGCTGGATCCGTCCGGAATGGTCAAGGGCTGGGCCGTCGAGCGGGCTTCCATCATGCTCCAGGCCGCCGGCTCAACCGCCCACGCCGTGAACGGAGGAGGAGACATCCAGCTCCTTGGCAAGCCTCAGGCCGGCCGGCCGTGGACCATCGGTATCGCGGACCCCTTCCGCCGTACCGCCCTGGCCACCACTGTCGCCGGCACAGACATGGCTGTTGCCACCTCCAGCACAGCGGAACGCGGGCAGCACATCATTGACCCCACCTCGGGACGGCCTGCAACGGCACTGGCCAGCATCACTGTGACGGGCAGGCACCTGACCACGGTGGACGCCTATGCCACGGCCGCACTCGCCATGGGCGAAAAGGCTAAATCCTGGATCACCGGGCTTTCCGGCGTCGAGGCCTTCGCCATCTCAGCCACCGGCGAAAGGTGGCAGACGCCGCATTTTCCGACGCCCGGCAACCCGGGGAACTGACGTCGCTGTCCCCGCGCTAGGGCAGGATGTGCTCGTGGGCCGCCTCTTCCAGTTGAGCGGCCTGTGCCCGGGCTAGTTCAGCCTCGCCGGCCACATCGATGTTCCGGGTGAGCAGCCAATAGAGAACTGCCGATACCGGTAGCCCGATGAACAATGAGATGTCGGCCCCGTTCATGGCAGCCGCCACTGGGCCAACGAAGAGCGCGCCGGCCGAGAAGAAGGGAATCATGACGACGAATCCCACCAGGTAGGCGATGATTCCGGGCCAGCCCCACCGCCCATAGATGCCGCTGGGCTTGAAGATCTCCGCGATGGCATAGTGGCCCTTGCGGACGATGAAGTAGTCGGTCAGGTTGACGGCCGTCCACGGGATGAAGAAGTACAGGACCAGCAGCAGGAAATCGTTGAAGTTGGCCAGGAAGTCGGCGGAGGCGAGGTTGGCGAAGACCAGCGAAAGCGCAGCCGTAATCAAAATCGTCACCACCCGCAACCCGAGCGTGGGCCGGATGGTCCGCACGCTGTCGATCGATGAGATGAGCGTGAGCGAACCGCCGTACATGTTCAGGGCCGTGACTGAGACCAGGCCCAAGGCGGCAATGAACAGGGCAATTGATCCGAATCCCGGGAACAGCTTGCCCGCGGTGGCTTGAATCGAGCCGATGGTGTCGAAGTTCTTGCCTGCCGCGGCGGCGATGAAGGCGCCGAGGAACATCACCCAGATGCCGCCGAGCGAACTTCCCCAGAAGGTCCACCGGAAAGTGCCACGGGCTGACGTTGGCGGCAGGTAGCGGGAGTAGTCGGAAACGTAAATGGCCCAGGAAATCTGGTAGCCGGCGGCAACGCCCAATTGGCCCAGAAAGGGCACCAGGTGAAAGCCTGCCAGATCGAAGGCCCCGGGCGGCATGGAGAGGTGGGTCACGACCGCCACCGTCAGCAGGGCCAGCATGGCGATGGTCAGGTACGTCAGGTAGCGCTCAAAGCCATGGATGAGGTCATAGCCAAAAAGGGCCACGACGACGGCGACAATCGTCACCACCCAGAACCACACGTTGACCGAACCGCCGTGGACGGATCCGGCCAAGGCCTGGCCGGCCAGCACAGTGTTGAAGATGTTGAAGCCGGCATACTGCAGATAGGCGAACAGCCACACCAGCAGGGCCCCGATGTAGCCAAACTGGGGACGGGACTGGATCATTTGCGGAAGGCCCAGCTGCGGCCCCTGCGACGAGTGGGCTGCCATGAACAACGTCCCCACCAAGGTCCCCGCGGCGATGGCAATGAGTGACCAGACCAGGTTTCCACCGGTCGTGATGCTGATCAGGCCCACGGCAAGCGTGGCGATCTGGGCATTGCTCATGAACCACAGGGGTCCAATGTGGGAGACCTTCCCGTGGCGTTCGCTCAGCGGCACATAGTCAATCGACCGTACCTCCAGCCCCCGGCCCTTGGCCTGGCCCGTGTTCGCACTCATCATCAATTCCTCTCGCCAGTGAAAGTCGGGACCTGGACGACCCGGGTTCCGGCGACGGGCTGTGTCAGGACACAGCAGAATCATGCATAAGCGTAGGCCCGCAAGGTGGGCGGCGCATAGGGTCAGGGCAGCTTTTCTGCCGGGGACAGGTCCCGACCGGATCCGTCATTTCACGGCACCGGCTGTCAGGCCCTGAACGAAGAAGCGGCCAAGGACCAGGTACAGCAGGACAGTGGGCAGTGCCACCAGGATGGCACCGGCCATCAACTCGGGGTAGTCCACGGTGGTGGTCCCAATGAGGTTGTTCAAGGTGACAGTGGCCGGCCATGCTGCCGGTGAGGCCAGGATGAAGCCGAACAGGAAATCGTTCCAAATATTTGTGCATTGGAAGATGCCTGCCACCACAAAGCCGGGAACGGAAAGGGGCAGCATGACCTTGGTGAAAGTGGTCCAGATTCCGGCGCCGTCAATGGCTGCCGCTTCGACAATGGCGTTGGGGATTGCCTCGTAGTAGTTGCGGAAGATCAGGGTCGTGATGGGGATGCCGTAAATGATGTGGACAATGATGAGCCCCACTATGGTGCCTTGGAGGTGCAGCATGTTCAGGAACTGGAAGACAGGAATGATGACTGCCTGGAAGGGGATGAACATGCCCACCAGAAGGACAGTAAAGAGGGTGGTGGAGCCCTTGAACGGGAACTTTGAGAGCACATAGCCGTTCAGGGATCCCAGAAGGCAGGAGATGATGGCTGCCGGGACCGTGATTTGCAGGGAGTTGATCAGGGAGCCGTGCAATTTTGTCCAGGCGCCCTTGAACGCGTCCAGGCTCGGCGCATCGGGAAAGGCCAGAAAGAAGTTGGGCGCCCCGTGTGAGCCCGAGAGCGCCGTGGTGACGATCACGTAGACGGGAACCAGCATCCCGAACGTGCCAATGATGCACAAGGCCAGGATGACCCACCCGCCCGGCGACTTAGGCAGGCTCCACTTCCGGGACCTGGGTGCGCGCCGGACAGGGCGCCGGTTGCTGCGGACGGCTGCTGTGGGGTGGGGTGTGTGAAGGGTTTGGGTGGCCATGATTATGCCTTTCGCTCGCGACGGTAGCCGCGCACCAGGTAGGGAACGACCACTGCCAGTGTCAGCAGCAGCAGGATGATGGACATGGCCGAGGCCTTGTCGTATCGGCTGGCGAGGTAGTTGTAGATGTAGATGCCGGGGACGTCCGTGACGAATCCCGGGCCCGAGCCGGACATGGCAACAACCAGGTCAAAAATTTTCAGGGCAACATGCAGCAGGAGCACAAAGCAGGTAATCGTTGAGGGCCAAAGCTGCGGCAGGACGATGTAGCGCAGGCGCTGCCAGGTGCTTGCCCCGTCCACGCTGGCGGCTTCCAGGTGTTCCTCGGGGATGGAGGCGAGCCCGGCCAGGTACATGGCCATGGCAAAGCCCACAAGCTGCCACGCGGCGGCAAAGATGATGGGGAGCAGGGCCACAGGTATGCCGAACTGAATCTTGAGGAAGTCGGTGCCGTTGGGGTTGTTCAGGGCACCGAGAATGGTGGTGTCGGTGGTCCAGCCGGGCGGGTTCTGGATTCCAATGGCCCGCAGGATTTCATTGACACCGGTTGAGGGCGAAAAGATCCAGCGCCAGGCGACGCCAGTGACGATGAAGGACAGCGCGTAGGGCAGCAGGAAGACCGTCCGAAAGAATGACTTGCCCATGGAGACGTGGTGAATGAAAAGTGCCGCGACCAGCCCGCCAAGGATGGCCAGGAGGAGGAACAGGACCGTGAAGACCACCACGTTGCGGATGTCCGCCTGGAAACGCTGTTCTTTGACGATCTCCGAGTAGGTTCCGCCGAGCGGGGTGCGCAGGGACAGGTCGGGGCTGGTGCCTATTTTCCAGTTGGACAGTGAGATGTAGGCAGTAATGCCGATGAATACATAGACGAAGATGAAGCTGGCAAGCAAGCTTGGCGCAAAGATCCATGCAGCGCGGCGTGAGGTTCTGACGTTGTGGGCAATCTTCTTCCTGGCCTTGGCCGGCCTGGGCGGACGAACGGGCGGCAGTGCTTGTGGCGGTGCTGCTGAGGTGGTCATGGTATTTTCCCTTCTCTCCCGGGCGGCTGCAGGGGGCTGCAGCCGCCCGGGCTGGTGAAGTGGCTGACAGGAGCGCTATTTCAGCTGCGTTGCCTGGGCCTGTGTCATGGTGGCGATGAACGCAGCATCGCTGCCACCGCCGTTGAGGGTGGAAACGGCGTCGGCATAGGTCTGTGCAAACTCCGCCGAGGCAGCCTGGCCCTGGGCCAGGGAGGAGACCACGGCCCCCGTTGCGAGGCTCTTGGCAGCCTGTTGCTGGTACTGGGACAGGCTCGAGATGTCCGCAGTGGTCATGGCCGGGATGGAGCCCTTTTTGGCGGCAAAGGCCGTCTGGACTTTGGGATCCATGAGTGTCTTCAACCAGGCCTGGGCTGCAGCGGCATGGGGAATGTTCTTGGCCGGAATGGAGAATCCGTCACCCACATAGTCAAAGATGTCGGCCTTGCCCGGGAACACCACCCAGCTGAAGTCGGTGCCCGGCTTCTTTCCGGCATTGAGCAGTTCACCGTACGCCCAGTCGCCCATCAGACTGGCTGCGCAGCTGCCGTCTGCCATCTTCTTCACCGCTTCGTCCCAGGTGAGGGCCGAGTGGTCGGTGTTGGCGAGGGAGAGAATGGTCTTGTAGTCCTGCAACGCCTGCTTGACTTCGGGTGCACCAAATGAGTATTCGTTGGTGAACAGCTTCTTCCAGTTGTCGGCGCCAACGCGGGACATGAGGATCGATTCCAGCAACTGCGAGGAGGCGAAGATGTCCTTGTCCCCGAGGCACAGGGGCGTGGTGCCCGACGCCTTGACCTTCTGCAGGCCGCTGATCAGCCCGTCAATTCCGGCTGCCGGGTCGATCGTGACGCCGGCCTTGGCGAGCACTTTGGGATTGGTCCAAAGCACATTTCCCCGGTGGATGCCGATCGGAACCGTGTAGTACTTGCCGTTGACCTGTTGGGCCTGCGCAACGTCCTTGGGAAGCTGCGCCGCCCAGTTGTTTTCCGTCCACAGTGCGGTGAGGTCGGCCACCTGTCCACCGGCAACGTAGCTCTTGAGCTGGCCGGCCGGGTGCAGCTGCCAGGTGTCGGGCGGGCTGCCCGCCTGCAGCCTCGCTGCGAGGGCCTGGCGGGCATTGGCCCCGCCACCGCCGGATACTGCCGCATTGTCAACGGTCAGCCCGGGGTCGTTCTTCTTCACTGCGGCTATGAGCACGTTCAATGCATCGGATTCCGATCCTGATGTCCACCAGGACGTGATCTCCAGCGAGTTGGCCCCACCACCGCCGCCCCCGGACGGCGCGTTGGCGGCGCATCCGCTCACGGCCATGAGGCCGCTGACCGCGGCAAGTGCCACTGCCACCCTTAGTGTTTTTGCTTTTCGCATGGCCATTCTCCTTTGAATCGACAGCCGCCCACGGGGCCGGGGCTGGTGTGCATGGGGTTGGGATGTGGTCCAGATTACACAGATCGGTAGATCGATGCAACGGTTTATCCGAACTATTTCCAAACTTAGCCAATGGGCAGGGGAAGTTGCGGGGCTATGACGCCAAATGTTGCCGCCGTTCAGCAATATTGTTGTGCCAAGAATTCAAGTAGATCGGTCTACCAATTGCCGGGAAATGATGATAGAAATGATCACAACGAATCCGAAAGGGGGTTGAAGAGTGAAAAAGGTCACGCTGGAAGAAGTCAGCAGGGCGGCAGGAGTGTCACGATCCACGGCATCGCTGGTGCTGCGCAACAGCCCCAGGATCCCCGAACCCACGTCCTCCCGGGTCCGGTCTGCCATGACGGACCTCGGGTACGTCTACAACCGCCATGCAGCCACCATGCGGCGCAGCGAATCCATGACGCTTGGACTGCTCGTCACCGACATCCGCAACCCCTACTTTGCCGGGTTGACCATGGCCATCGAGGAAGCCGCCCACGACGCCGGCTATACGCTTTTGGTGGGATACAGCCGCGATGACGCCCGGCGCCAGGGTGTGCAACTGGATTCCATGGTCCAACAACAAGTCGACGGTATCTTTCTGCTGCCGGCAGAGTCCTCCGAACTGGCTCCCATTTGCGCAATCATTGACCGGTCCGCCGTCCCGGTGGTCCAACTGGCCCGCTACTTTTCCGACCAGCTGGACTACGTGGGCCCGGACAATGTCCTCGCCGCAGCCTTGCTGGCAGGCCACGCGGGCTCCCTGGGCGTCTCCTCAGCTGTGCTCATTGGAGGCCCCCGGCACTCATCAGCCCGCCGGGAGCGGATCAAGGGGCTGGAGGAAGGTTTTGCCGGAACGTCCACGGCCTTTTCAGCCCTGGATTCAGTCCCCACCACCAACAACGCAATGGGCGGGTCCAGCGGCGTTGCAAAGGTGCTTGACGAGGGAAACTGGCCTGACTGCATCATCGCCTACAGCGACGCCGTGGCGCTGGGCATCTATGCCGAACTGAGGCGCCGCAACCTTGAACCGGGGCGGGATGTGGCCGTGGGCAGCTTTGACGACATCACCATGGCCGAGCTGCTGCTGCCTCCCCTCACCTCGGTGTCCACCTTTCCCGAACGCATCGGTGGCGCCGCCACGGAACTGCTGATTCGCCGCATCCGGGACCCCGCACTGCCTACACAGCGCGTTCTCGTTGACCCATCACTAAAAGTCCGTTCATCCACCGCCCAATGGCGCCCAAGAGCATAGGAACAACAGTCATGACAGCACTCAAATGGGGGCTCATCGGCGCAAGCGACATCGCCGCCACCCGGGTGGTGGATGCCATCCGGGCCACCGGAGGCGAGGCCGTTGGAGTGGCCAGCGGTTCCAGCGAACGTGCGCGCGCCTTCGCCGAAAACTCCGGACTGCCCCGGACGGCCACCGAGCTTGACGAGCTGCTTGGCTGGGACGTTGACGCGGTCTACATCTCCTCAACGAACCAGCTGCACTTTGACCAGGCCTGCCGGGCACTGCGGGCCGGAAAGCATGTACTGTGCGAGAAGCCGCTGGCCTTGGATGCACAGGAAGCTGCCGTGATGGTGGCGCTTGCCGAAGAGCTGGGCCTGGTCCTGGCCGCCAACCACCACCTCCCCGGCAGTCCGCTGCACGTGAAAGTGCGTGAATTGGTCGCCGACGGCGCCATTGGCACCGTGCTCTCCGCGAAAGTTGCGCATGCCGTGCTCCTGCCCGAGCGGCTGCGCGGGTGGCGGGTGGGAGGCAACACCCCCGGCGGAGGGGTGATCCTGGACATCACCTGCCACGATGCATCCGTGCTCAACCCCCTCCTGGGGACGCCTGTTTCCGTCTCCGCCCAGGCTGTCCGGCAGGCGGCATGGAACACCGGCGGACAGGCCGACGCCGCCATGACGGTGATCCGCTACGAACGGGACGGCCACCCTCCCGTCCTGGCCCAAACGCACGATTCCTTCACCGTCGGCTACGCAGCCACCTCCCTGGAAGTTCACGGCACCGCCGGCAGCATTGCCGTGGCGGACGCCATGACCCAGGACACCGCCGGCCGGCTAACCCTCACAACTGCCCACGGCAGCCGCGCCGTTGATGTCGACTGTTCCGAGGACCTCTACACCATAGGCCTGCGCGCCTTCACAAGCGCCGTCCACGGCACCGGGGTGCCAACCGCCACCGGGCGTGACGGGCTGCTGGCCCTCCGGGTGGCACTGGCCGCCCAGGAAGCGGCTGCAACCGGGCGCTCTGTCCATCTCAACCACCAGCACTAAGGGACCACCATGCAGAAAGTACAGCTTCTCACCGCCCGTGAGGCCGCGGACCTCCTCCACGACAACGACGTCATCACCGTCAGCTCCTCCAGCGCCCTGGGCTGCCCCGACAGCGTCCTGGCCGGCATTGGCCAACGCTTCGAGGAGACAGCCCACCCGGCCAACCTGACGTCGGTCCACCCCATCGCCGCCGGGGACATGTACGGCGTCAAGGGAATTGACCACATTGCCCGTCCCGGCCTGCTGCGCAAGATCATCGCCGGCTCCTACCCGTCCGGGCCGTCCAGCGCCGAGCCTCCCCTCATCTGGCAAATGATCGAACGCGAGGAAGTGGAGGCCTACAACTTCCCTTCCGGCGTCATATTCCAGATGCACCGCACGGCCGCCACCCGCCAGCCCGGCGTCTTTACGAAGGTGGGGCTCGACACTTTCGTGGACCCGCGGCACCATGGCGGCCGCATGAATTCCCGCACACCCGCCGCCCACGTGGAGACGGCCACCGTTGCCGGGGCGGAATGGCTGTTCTTCCCTTCAGTGATTCCCAATGTGGCCATTATCCGGGCCACCACGGCCGATGAATACGGCAACCTCACTTTCGAGGATGAAGGGTCGCCGCTGGGGGCACTGGACCTGGCCTACGCCGCACACAACAATGGCGGCATCGTCATCGCCCAAGTCAAGCGGCTGGCCGAGGCCGGCAGCCTCCACCCGCAACAGGTGAGGGTCCCCGGGATCCTGGTTGACGCCGTCGTACTGGCCGAGGACCAGCTGCAGACCACCCTCACCGCCAACGACCCGGCCATCTCCGGACAGCTGCGCCGCCCCATGGACACCCTCCCCCATGTTGAGTTCTCGCTGGAAAAGATCACCGCCCGGCGCGCCGCCACCGAACTTCGCGCCGGCGAGATCGTCAACCTGGGCTTTGGCATCTCCGCCCTGGTCCCCCACATCCTGGTGGAGGAAGGCCAGGGCAGGGAAGTCAGCTGGGTCATTGAGCAGGGCGCCGTGGGCGGCATCCCGCTGCTGGACTTCGCGTTTGGCTGCTCCCAAAACCCCGACGCGATCATGCCCAGCATCGACCAGTTCACACTGCTGCAGGGCGGCGGCTTCAACCGTTCACTGCTCTCCTTCCTGGAGATCGACCGCCACGGCAACGTCAACGTCCACGACCTGCCCAAGAAGAGGCACGTGACGGCGGGCGTGGGCGGCTTTGCCGACATCACCTCCTCCGCCCCGGAAATCGTGTTCATTGGCTCCTTCACGGCCGGCCGGCGGGACATCGCAGTCACAGAACAGGGCCTGGACATCCGTTCCGACGGCCCCTTCACGAAGCTGGTCAACGACGTCTCCGCCATCACCTTCTCCGGACAGCGGGCCCTGGCCCAGGGGCAGAAGGTCAAATATGTCACCGAACGCGCCGTCCTGGAACTGACCCCCGAAGGACTGGTGGTCACCGAAGTGGCGCCAGGAATCGACCTGCAAAGGGATGTCCTGGACCGCAGCGAATTCCCGCTGCTGGTATCGGACACGCTGCGGACCATGGACCCGGCCCTGTTCGTTG
>Ga0134128_10007374_pt1 | contig 13290 bp, 13 predicted proteins | sample KB31754_FD_96462 | JGI IMG/M metagenome (GOLD analysis project Ga0134128, IMG submission 96462) | Terrestrial soil microbial communities with excess Nitrogen fertilizer from Kellogg Biological Station, Michigan, USA - KB3-175-4 | ecosystem: Environmental > Terrestrial > Soil > Unclassified ... | reverse complement strand
GTCGATTGCGACCTTCTTGCGCGGCAGGTTGTCGATCGTCGCCACGACGTGCCGGATCAGGTTCTGCGGAACGAGGAATTTCTCGATGCCCGCGCCGTTCGGGATGCCGCCGAGCGCACCGGCAATCGGCTGATCGCTCTCCTTGAGCGTGGGAAGTGCCGGTGCGGCGCCCGCTCCGGATGTCGGTACGGGATGCTCGATCGCAGGCTCGCTCGGCGCGGGGGCGGCCGTTTGCGTCCGAGGCGGCGGCGCGGCGACCTGAACTGGACCGCGGACCGCGTAGAAATAGTAAAGAGCGCCGATTCCCGCCAGGACGACGGCGGCTGCCCCCCACATGATCGGCTTTTCGGATGTCATGATGATCCCTTCCCGGATGCGCGCAGGATGCGCTGCGGAGCGCGGCGGCCAGCGCCTGCCCGGCCCTGAGCTATGCGGAGCGGACTGCCGACTCGCGCCCGGCGCCGCGCGTGAATGCCCAGTCGAGAAGCCGGCTCGCGAGACCTCCGCCGAGGCTCGCTCCCGTCACATCGGCCAATCGATACTCCTCGTCGCGGAGAATGGCTTGCGCGGCGCGGAGGCCGCTTCGCACCGCAGGACCGATGCCTTCGCACATGTCGCGCGTCGCGAGCCCCGCCGCATCGCCCGTAACGAAGGCATCGTCTATCCGGACGAGACCCACGTTCCCGCGCAGATAATAACTGTAACCCGCCGGCTCGTACCGCGCGCCGCGAGCGAGTCCTCGCCCGAGCCGCTCGGTGAGCCGCGCCCAGTGCGCTTTGATGTCCTCGCCCCGCTGCTTGATCCGATCGGCCATGCCGCCGATGCCGATATTGAGCCAGCCGTCCGCCTTCGGGACGTACCAGGAATACCCAGGCAGTCCGTTCTCGAAGAACCACAGATGGCAATCGGGGTCTTGCCAGTCATACGGGAACTCGTGCTCGAGCGTCACCGTCTGCAGCTCGCTCGCTCTGGGATTGGCCTCGCGGAAGAGCGTCCGATAGACCGGGCAGCGCGTGCCGCCGGCTCCAATCAGGTAACGGCAGCGGTAGGTGTCATCGATCGAGTAGCCCCCGCCCGGCTCGCGGCGGATGGACCGGACAGTGTGCTGTTCGGCCTCGGCTCCCGAGCGTTCGAGCAGCCAGGCGTCGAACTCGAAGCGCCGAATCGAATGCTGCACGCACGGGACCTTCACGTGCAGCCCCTTCCAGTGGGCATGCAGCCTCGCGAAGGTCAGGAATCGGTGCGGATACTCGGCCGGGTCCATCTCGAGCTCGCGCACCACGTCGGGTGTGATCCAGCCGGCGCAGAGCTTCAGGCGCGGGAAGCGTTCCTTGTCGAGCACGAGCACGTCCGCGCCTGCGCGTTTCAGCTTCCACGCGGCGGTCGACCCTGCGGGGCCTCCGCCCACGATCACCACATCACGCGTTTTCACTCTGGAAGCGCTCTCGTCCGCTTGCGCGTCTTCAGGTGTACAGGTGCGCGCGCGTGGCAGGGATGTCGTTGTTCTCCCGCGGAGCGAAAACGACCTGGAAGAGTTGCAGCGTGCCCGTAGTGAATGCGGCGATCGAGCCGGCCAGGTAGAGCCGCCACATGCGCACGAACTTCTCGTCGAACATGCCGCGCACCCGCTCCGCGCTCGCCTCGAAGAGCTCGAGCCAGTGAGTGAGCGTGCGCGCATAGTGCAGCCGCAGGTTCTCCACATCGAGAACGGAAAGATCCAACGGCTCGAACAGATCCATCATCTGGCTGAGCGAGGGTGGCTCGGCACCGGGGAAGATGCGCCGCTCGATCCAGGGGTGCAGCCGCGCCGGACGATTGCGTCCGATCGAATGAATGAGACCGCGACCGTTCGGGCCGATCGAGCGCTGTGCGACCTCGCCGAGCGCCGGATAATTCTCCACACCGACATGCTCGAGCATCCCGACCGAGACGAAGGCGTCGTAGTGCCCGGAGATGTTCCGGTAATCGTCCTCGACGTACTCGATCCGATCGGCGAGCCCCTCGGCCGCGGCGCGCTCGCGCGCGAAGCGCACCTGCTCGTGCGAGATGTTGAACGCGCGCACTTTCACCCCGTAGTGCCGCGCCATGTGCAGGGCGAGCGTGCCCCACCCGAACCCCGCCTCGACGACCGTCTCACCCGCCTTCAGGCGGAGCTTGCGGCAGATGTGGTCCATCTTGGCAGCCTGCGCCTCATCGAGCGTCGTCGACTCCTGTGGGTAATACGCACACGTATAAGCCATCGTGCGTCCGAGCCAGAGCGTATAGAACTGGTTGCCGATGTCGTAATGGTGGTGAATGTTGTCGCGCGAGCCTGCGAGGGAGTTGCGGCGCGGCCGATGCAGGGCGCCGGAGAGCCTGCGCAGCAGCGATCGGCGCTCTTCGGCGCGTGCGGAAGCTCGATAGACCGCCTCGAGCAGACCGACGAGATCGCCGTCGATGTCGATGCGGCCCTCGCTATAGAGATCCCCGAAGGCGAGATGCGGATCGCGCAGCAGCGCGAGGAGCACGCCGCGATCCTTCAATCGCACGGTCGCAACGGGATCCCCGCCACGGGGCGCGATGCGCTCCCCGTTCGCGAGCACGAGCGCAACCGGCGGATCCCCGAAGGTCTTGAGCAGCCCGCCGATCAGCCGGCCCTCGGCCGAGCGTCCGCGTGGCTCGCTCGACCTGAAGCTCTCCTCCGCCGCGCTCATTGCGCGCCGGCCAGAGCGAGAGCGGGGGCGATTCTCATTGCCATTGTTCCTCTTCTTGAGCTGCCTCGGGGGCGTCCGGCATGGCGAATGACAGGGCCCGAGAGCCCGCTTGCGCGGTGCGCGGAGGCTGTAATTTTCCCCTTCCGGCTCCCAGGCTGCAACTCGGGGCCACGGCGCGGCGTTCCATCGAAAGATCGATGTAAGGAGACCGTCTACGATGAGGCTCGCCGAGCTGCGCCACGCTTTATCGCCGTTCGGGCAATTCGAGGATGCGAGCCGAGGCGACCTGTTCGCTCGAGCGGCCGCGCACCAGCGCAATCTGCGGCTGCGCGCGATCTTGCCGCGATATCTGCTCCGCTGGGGCCTCGTTTGCGCCTCGGCGGCGGGTGCGCTCCGCGGCTCCGATGCCCTCGCCTCCGGCATCGGGCGCAAACTCGACATATTCGTCGTCATGGCGGCAGGGTCCGGGTTGATCTGCGCCTGGGCGGTCTGCTCGGTGCTCGTGATCGGATACGCTTATCTGTCCCTGTGCCGCGCCGCGCAATCGGCGCGGCGGCCTTGATCAGGCAGGCTCGCCGCAACGGTCGCGATCGCGCGGTTCAGCGCGACCGTCGGGTGGCTCAGCGCGACCGCTCGTGCGGCTCAGCGCGACCGCTCGCGCGAGCCATGCCGGGACTCTCGCGAGGAGCGATCAACCGGCTGCTGAGCCGGCGCTTTCTGGGTGCTGATCCATTCGGCGAGTTGCTCGAGCTCCGGGTCACTGATCTGACTCGGCGCGAAGCTCGGCATGGCCTTCGGTCCGGAGCGCACGGCGGTCTCAATGGCCTGGGGGCTCAATCCGGCACCGCGCAGCTCCCGCGCGACACCGTCGCCGTGACAGTAGCGACACGTCGCGCGCCAGAGCTGGGCAGGGCTGCCCCACTCGCCCGCCGACTGTGCTCGCGCACCGGATGCCGCGAGCGAGGCAGCGAGGGCGATCGCGAGGACTGCCCCCCGTCGCCTCATCGGATTCCCGCCTTGCCGGGCGCGAGAATGCCGTTCGGATCGAGCGCGTGCTTGATCGCGCGGTTCACAGCGACATTTACGTCGCCGTAGGCGTTCGCGAGCGCCGTCATGTAGTCGATGCCCGTGCGGCAGAGTCCGTAGCCATTATGGAGGAATGCAGCTGCGAGCTCCCGAAAGGCCGTCCGCGCGCGCTGCAACGCCTGCGGATCGCCATGATCGAAGACGAGTGCGATCAGGTGGTGCAGGTCCCGTCCGTACACGGTCGGGGCGGCAAGGTAGTCGAAGCCATGGCGTCCGAGGACGCTGCGCGCAATGTCCCGCTGCCGTGCGGCGTCCGCGCCGCGCGCGGCCGAAACCGGATCGAGCCAAACCAGTCCCCCGCCGCCAACCCAGTCGAGCAGTCGGAATGCTTCGAGATTGAGCTCGTTCACCTGGGAGGGGTCGTGATAATCCGGATCGACACGGCCGCCGGACATCTCGAACGCGCGCGTGACGATCTCGAGATTCGGCGCGATCTGCTCGACGGTGCCGTAGAGCGTGAACGTCAGATTCCACGCATCGATCCCGTGCTGGCGCGCGGCGGCCAGGACGACGTTGTCCGGGATCGCACCGCCGTTCTGGTAGAGCTCGGCGCGCCGCATGTACGCCGTGAGCGCCAGCCCCGCATTGGAGAGCGCGCAAGGATTGGCGATGGTGCCGGCGAGGCGCAGTGGGCGGATCGTGTCCACCGCACGCTCGAGCGCTGAATCGTCCGAATACTGCACGAGAATCGTGCGATAGGAGGCCGGCGCCGGCATCAACCAGAGACCGAGCTTCGTGACCACGGCGAAATTCGATTGCGTGAACAGGCCGTCGAGATGCGGTCCGTAGCCGTACCGGTACGCTTGCCACGAGTGAGTCCCGGGCAGCGATCCCATACCGGTGCGCAGGATGCGCCCGTCGGCGAGCACGACCTCCATGCCGCAGGCGTGCGCGAAATGATCCGCGTACGGGGTGCTGCCGGTCCCGCGCTCGAGCGTGTTGCCGAGCGGACCGACGAGCGGGCCCCCGCCTGGGAAATCGAGCCAGAGCGGAAGATTGCGCTCGGCGATGTGGTCGTGAAGCTGCTGGTAGGTGACGCCGGGCTCGACGAGCGCAGTCGACAGCACGGGGTCCACGTCGAGGATACGGTCCATGCGCTTGAGATCGAGGATCAACTGACCGCGCGTTGCGGGCAGCGCCCCGCCGTACCCGAAATTGCGTCCGGTCGAGATCGGCCAGAGTGGTACCCGGTACTTGTTGCAGACGGCCAGCACGCCCTGAACCTGCTCGACCGTGGCGGCGAGAATCGCGCCCGATGGCGCGTACTCGTCCGCCGGCGCAGCAAGCATGAGCTTCTCGTAGGGGAGCAGCGCCTCGCGATCGGTGAGGACGTGCCCGGAACCCACCACCTTGCTCAGCTGGGCGAGCGCGCGGGCGAAGCTTGCACTGGAGACGCCGGCGGGCAGGACGGCGCGGCGCGGCATCGTGCCCTCCATATGATCGAATGGACTCGCGAGGATCATAGTGGACGGACCGCCGTCCCGCACGGGGCGCAAGCCGCGCGCCAGAGAGTCTCTAGCCGAGCACGTCGAGCTCGCCGATGGCGGCAAAGAGCTTGTTGAGGACGATCCAGAGCGTTCGGCGCTCCTCGCGCGTCAAGAGGTAGAGCAGGCGCGCCTGATTGCGCTGCGCTACAGGCAACAGCGTCTCGTAGAGGCGCCTTCCCTTGCCCGTGATGGTGAGGATGACGGGGGCGCCGCTCTCGGCCGAGCGGCGCGGTCCGCCGCCGAGCGTCTGCGCCGCGATGAGGCCGCGCCGCGTGAGCACCTGCAGCGTGCGGCTCGCCTGGCCCTTGTCGATGCTGCTATTCGCGACGAGCTCGGAGAAGCGCACCGGCTCGAACCGCACCGTCATCGCGAGCAGCCGCCACTCTGGCACGCTCAGCCCGAAATCGGCCAGGTACTTGCGCGTGACGTTCGCCTTGGCCGCATTCGCGAGGCGAATGATTTGAAACGTGAGGAACTGTCCGATGTAAAGCGTGGCCCCGTCGCGCTCGACATTGGCCCAGGGATTGGTCGGTGCGCGCGCGATTGCGGTGCGCCGCGGGGAACGTGCCGGGCGAGCCGCACCGCTCTGCGACGCCTTGCGTTTCGCCTTGGCCATTGGCGAATGTTGCCTGGACGGCTGCAACTCGTCCACTCAAGGCCGGGGTCTCCTGCGGGACGAGTCAGGTGTCCGCGCCTTTCAGTCAAAGCTCGTGGGTCGCCGCGGATCGCGATGGTGATCGAACATGTGCGCAATCTGCCCGGCCGTTACGCGCCCGAGCGACAGCGGCGGGAGGGCATCCTCGGCGAAGAATTCCGCTGCATCGGTTTCCGCCCACGACGCTTGCAAGCGCTCGCCGCCGGCCGTGCCCTCGCCGCCAGCCGTGCCCTCGGTGTGAGCCGCGCCCCCGGGGCCAGCCGTGCGCCGGTCGCTCCCTGTGCGCTCGGCGGTGATCTCGCACAGGAAGAACAACTTCCAGATATGAAAGACATGCGGAGTATGGCCATGCCGATTGCGATCAAAGATCGCCGCGAGTTTCACCGCGCGCACGTGGAAGCCCGCCTCCTCGAGCACCTCGCGTTCCACGGCGGCGGAGGGGCTGTCCCCGACATCCGCCCACCCGCCGGGTAGCGTCCAACCGCCGTCGGAGCGCTCTCTGACGAGCAGGATTCGATCATTGCGAAAGACTGCGGCGCGCACATCGACTTTGGGCGTCGCATAGCCGGCCTGCGCGACAAACAGCGCCTCGAGATCGCGTACCGCCTCGGCCGATGCGCCAATGCCGGAGACGATCATTTCCGCTGCCATCGAGCGGATCGTCTCGTATCGTTCCCGGTCGAACGGATCGTGAGTGAATGCGAGTCCGCTCTGAGCCAGTGCCTGCAGCCGTTTCGCCAGATCGAGCCAGTCGGGGTCCATGCACCGATTGAAGCACCGTTCCCGGGCGAGCCGCCAGCCGACGCGCTACATTCGCTGCGGACCATGTCGAGCGATGCCGTCGAAGTCTTTCGGTCCGCGCGCCGTGCGGAGTGCGAGGAACGCGCTTTCGTCCTGCTCGCGGTCGGAGTGCCGAGCGAGATCGTTCACATCTCGCCGAACGGCTATTTCGCGCTGCTCGTCGAGACCCGCGCGTTCCCCGAGGCACGCGGCCACCTGATCCGTTATGAGGAGGAGCGGCGTCCCGCCCGGGCACTGCCGCCGATTCCACCTCCGAAATTGCACCCGCACGCCTGGGTGGGCTGTCTTGCGTATGCAGCGGTGCTGCTCTGGGTCGCGTACGCGGTGAACGGCGGGCTCTGGCGTCTCGATGCTTTCGATGTCGGCGATCTGTATGCCGCTGCCGTGCAGCACGGCCAGCTCTGGCGCGCGTGGACCGCGCTTACGCTGCATCTCGATGTGGATCACATCGTCGCGAACCTGGGCGCGGGAATCTGGTTCGGCTGGCTCGCGGGCCGGCTCCTCGGTCCCGGCACCGCATGGGCACTGATCGTCAACGGCGCGGCCGCGGCGAATCTGATCGAGGGATTGCTCGCGATACCGGACAATCGCTCGGCGGGAGCCTCGACGGCCGTCTTCACGGCGCTCGGTCTGCTCGCGGCGTATTCATGGTGGGAGAGGCGCCGCATCCCGCAGCACTGGGCTCATGCCTGGGGTCCGCTCATCGCCGGAGTCGTACTGCTCGGCTGGTTCGGCACGGCGGGCGAGCACACCGATGTCTTCGCGCATCTGGCGGGCTTTTGCGTCGGAGTGCTGCTCGGCACGACGGCCGCCGCGGGCGCCGTTCGGCGCGCACTCGAGCGCCTCCCGCAGTGGGTGGGCGGTGCGCTCGCACTCGGTGCGATCGCCGGCGCATGGGCGTGGGGATTGCGAAGCTGAATCGTCAGTGATCACTGCGGCGCTCGCCTTGCGCTGATAACCGCGCTATTGCGGCACACTCGAGTCGCCGGGGCCTTTCGGGTCGTCCATGTGCGCGAAGAGATCACCGTAGACGGGGATGTGACCGATGGCGCAGCCCGGAACGACCGCGAACGGGTTGACGAGGATCACGCATCTATCGGTGATGTTGATGACGAGCCCAGAGATCGTGGGTACGAAGCGGTGCGTGGCCGCATAGTCCCAACGAAACTCCGGGGGCCGAGGTGCGGGTCCCGGCATCACGTGCTCGCGCCAGCGCGAGAGCGCCGATGCCCGACGCACAGCCTCCGCGTCACGCTCCGCACCTTCGGCGACCGCGGAATCTGCCTCCTTCTCCCAGTCGATCCACGGTCGACCGACGCGTGCGTGGTTGCGGCGCGCTTCGCGCGCTACGCTCGCTCGTATGTGCTCGCCGGACACGTGCTTCGGTCGCCCCCTCAACGAGGCCGTTATCTGTCGCCGCGGCGAAATGTGGGAGCGCGGTCGCGACACCGCAGGTCTTTCTTGACGCGCTCGCATCTCCGGAAAGAACGTGATGGGGAGCGACGGCTGCCCATCACCTCCCTCCGATGGAGGGCGGAAATCCGGAAAAAAGTGCAGCGCGAGCAGATGCGCGGCAACGACGGCAGCGAAGATCGCGCAGCGACTCGCACGCCGGCGCAAGCTCAGTACCTCGCCTCACTCGAGGGCTTGTCGAGGCGCCTGCGGCGCCTGCCCCGCACGCTCACGGCGCACCCTCGGCAGCACGGACCAGAGGAACGGGACGAGGATCGTGACCAGAGTCGCCGCGACGCGCAGCGACCCGAGAACGCCCCTGATCGGAAATCCGATGCCTGCGTTCAGCATCCCGTGCGGTGCGATCGCGCGGAATTGGAAGCCGGCATTCGTCATCGCCCCGACGAGTGCGACGAGAACGCATCCGACGATCGGCCAAACGACGGGCGTACGCCTGTGGGCGGCGAGAAGGCAAGCGACGCCGGCGGCGCCGAGGGGCGCGACCCAGAGCGCAATCAGAACGAACGTTTCGCAGACGACCCGCAGGCCCCGCGAATTCATCGGGGCGATGCCGAGGACGTGATCCCAGAGGCCGACTGCTCCGGCCATCGCGAGTATCGACGCGACGAACAGCAGCGCAAAACCGACGAGTGGAAACACGACGAACGCGGCCCACGGCCAGCGCCGCGCCCAGGACCTCAGCTCCGGTCGCGCCATGACGTCGGCGACGAGCGCATCCTCGGATCCGAGGCGCTCCTCGGCCCGCGCTTCGCTCTCGGCGCGCGAGAGTCCCGAGGCCTGAAGCTCCGTCACGAGATCATCGAAATGAGCCTCGATCTCACCGAGCAGCCGTCCGATCCGCCTCGGACTCACGCCGGCACGCAGCAGCCGCTCGGGAAGGCTCGCGAATCTTTTCGGACTCATCTGCCCGCCCGTCCGTCAAGTGCCCGCCAATACCGCCTCGACGCCGCCGGCGATCCGGCGCCACTCTCCACGCAGTACCTCGAGACGCCGCCGGCCGCGCGGAGTGATCGCATAGTAGACGCGCGTCCGCCCCGCGACGGCCCGGCTGCGCGTCCTCAGCAATCCGCGGCTCTCCATCGCGTGCAGCGCCGGATATAGCACGCCCTCCCCGAGCGAAAGCGCTTCGCTCGTCGTCTCCCGGATGGTGCGCGCGAGCTCGTATCCATACATCTCTCGCGCGGCCAGCAGCCTCAGGACCACCAGCTCGGGGATCCCCGACATGAGTGAAGCTCCGGGCTTCATGGACCTCGATCACCATACCTTGTCATACGAGGTATGGTACGAACGAATCCTGCATTTGACAACTGCGGGCGGCGTTTGTTCACGACTCTCTCGCGAGCGATCGTGACGATTGCGCCGTGAACTACGCAGGCCTGCGGTCGGGCGGCTCGCGCCGATCGCACTTGTTGCATCCGAGCACGGCACCGAGCATGCGGCGACGGCTCTCCGGTGTGATGACCCACGGCCGGTTCGTCCAGGGCGGGTTATGGCGAACGTGCTGGAAATGGCCGCAGTCGAGCTCCGCGACCCAATCCCCTTCTTCGTCCTGGTGATAGTCGACGATCTTGCGGTCCATGGCTCTTGCTATCGCCCCGCGTATCCCACGAGCTCGACGTAACCCTCGCCCGAGATCGGCTTTCCGTTCAGCGTCCCGCCGACGTCCACGTCACCTTCCCAATAGCGCGGCGTCGTCTCGAGCTCCTGATCGGCGAGCACAGGCACGGCGCTCACATCGAGTCCGAGCGATGGAACGCTCAATCTCCAGCGAGAGGGGTAGCGCGCGCCGTCCGGGCTCGTCCAGTGATCGACCACTTCGATGTGAACGTCGCGGCTGACGAGCGCATGCGCTCTACCGCTACGGTCCACCCACGTGCCTGCGCTGTGACGATCGGGCGCACCGTGCTCGTCGCGCAGCGCATAGAACATGAGCGCGCTGCCGTCCGCGAGCTGCAATGCGAACCAGTCCCAACCTGCCTGATGAGCGCCGAGCGACCCGCTGCCCCATTCCCGGTCGAGCCACGCGTTGCCATGCACATCGAGCGATCGAGCGGCGCCGCCCCCTTGCTCGCCGATTGCCTGCTCGCCGCTTGCTTGCTCGCCGACCGCTTCCGCACTGCGCCCCGGGCAGACCCCGCGCACGATCTCTCCTTCGACCGCAATGCGCGGAATGGAATAGTAGTAGCTCGCATTGCCCGGCTCGTCGGATTTGACGCTGAGACCCCGATCGCCGTTGAGCACGGGCGGCAAAAGGGGATGCAAACGAAGATCGAGTCGGTACGCGCAGTCGCCGGCGCGCAGCCTCCAGTTGCCGTCATCTTGCGCTGCGACAGACCAGCCGCCGAGCCACACTCGAAAAGGCGATGACTGCGCGCCGGAAAGTCCCAGCGCATCGCGCGCGACGCGCTGCGTCGAATCAAACTTGCGGCGACCGATGTCCGTGACCGCGAAATGCGCCACGTAGATCTGGCGCGCGCGCCATTGCGAGACGGACTCGCCGGCCACGGACTCGCCAACCGTGGACTCACCGGCCGTGGACGCCTCCGCGGACTCGCGCGTCTCGGCGCCTGCCGGAGCCAGCGCCACGCGGAAGAAGGTCACCTCGAAACCGAAGCGCTCGCCGTCCCGCGCCTGCAAATGTCCAGTGAAATACCACCATTCGTGTCTGAATGATGGATGCGGCCCGTGGTCCTGAGGGAATGCGAAAGCCCGCACGCTCTCGGCCCGCTCGAAGCCGCCATCGGACGCGCCACTGCGCAGCACTTCGAGCGGTGATGGGGCGGCCGAGGCGGCGGTGAGCAGTATCGCGCCGCTGATGAATGCCCCTGCGGCCGCGCATCTTCGCGCTCCCCGCCTCGCTCGCATCCGATTGGCCGCCGACAACATCATTCCTCCCGCAGATGGGCCGCAATCGAGGCGCGCGCACTTCGCCATGCTGGATAGACTCCGGCCGCCGCCGCGGCCGCGACGGCGAGCCACAACGCATTTGCTAGCTGCGCACCCTGCAGATGGAAGTCGATCAACCAGCCGAATGCGCGACGATTGATGACGGTCACGAGCAGCTCGGCTGCGAGCAGGCCGGCCGGAACGGCCGCGACGAATGCGACGAGCCCCATGAAAATCGTCTGCGCCTCGATCAGCGCCGCCGCGCCACCCGGTGTTAGCCCGAGCGAGCGCAGCACCCCGAGCTCGCGTGCCCGCTCGAGCTCCCAGGCGAGCAGGCTGCTCGTGAGCCCGATCGCAGCGACACCCGCCGCAAGCCAGTACAGCACGCGCGTGATGACGAACGTGCGGTCGAAGATGCTCATCGAGAGCGCCAGAATGTCGGCATTCGAGCCGATGAAGATCGCCTGATGTCCCGCAGCCGCCCGGCGCAGCGCCGCAACGACGTCGGCCGGCTCAACGCCTTGCGCGAGAGAAAGCGACACCGAGCTCACACCCTCATCGCCCCACCAGTGCCGGTAGACATCACGGTCCATGAGCACCCCGCCGCGACCGTTGCCATACTCCCGATACAGTCCAGCCACCTCGAAGCGCCGCGCGCCGGATGCTGTTTCGAGGGTCAGCGAGCTTCCGCGGTGCATGTCGAGTCGCCATGCGAGCGGCTCGGCCATGAAGACGGCCCCATGTGCGAACGCTTCCCAAGCCTCCCGCGCCGCGCGGTCCCGCTCTCCAACGAGCTCGATCCCTGTTTGCATCTGCGGCGTGAAAGAGACCGCCGCGATCGAGATGGGACCGCGGGGAGAGTCGACGATTGCATTGCGAGTCGCGGTGAAGTGCGCAATGCCCGGCACCGAGGTGAGCGCCGCGAGCACGCGCGGCTCGATGCGACGTTCCGGCCGGCCGAACCCCGGCCCCGGTACGGTCACGTACAGGTCCGCGCGCATCGTGCGAATCAACCACTCGTGCAGCGAGTCGCGAAAACTGCCCACCATGACCGAAACGCCGATCATCGCGGCGATCGCAAGCCCGAGCGAGGCGACTGCGACGCCCGTGCGACTGAGCGAGCTCGCAACCCCGCCGAGCGCGAGGCGACCGACAGGGCTTCGACGGCACACGCGCGCGCCGGCCTGTGCGACTGCCCCGAGCAGCGCGGGCGTCACGCCCGCAACGGCGAGCAGCAGCAGAAACAGCGCAACGAATCCTGCAAGCAGACTTCGGCTCGTCATGAGGACGATGGCTCCCGAGCCGAGCGCGAACACCACGCTCGCGAGCACCAGCGCCCGTGCGATTGCGGCAGCGCGCACTTCGAGGGTCGAGCGCTTCAATCCGAGCTGCGGCTCGATGCGCGCGGCCTCCCACGCGGGCAACACGGCCGCTAGGAGCGCAGTCGCAACGCCCGCGCCGACCGCCGTGGCGAGAGCGCCATGCGGCAGCGCCACGGTATTCACGGCCACCACGAAGTACAGATCGTTGATCGTGCGAGAGACGAGCGCGATGAGGACCCGCCCGAGCGCGACTCCGGCCCCGAGGCCGAGGAGGGCCCCTGCCACTCCGAGAAGCAGGCTCTCCAGCATGACGAGGCGAACGATCTCGAGCCGCGTCGCCCCGAGTGCACGCAGCACGGCGAAGGTGCGGCGCCGCTGCAGCACCGCGAAGCTCACCGCGCCGTAGATCAGAAAAAGTCCCACGAGCAGCGCGAGCAGGCTCATCGCGTGTAGATTCGTCGCGAACGCGCGCGTCATGTCGAGATTGGTGCGCGATCGCCGCCCGACCGGCTGCAGCTCGACGCCGTGCGGCAGCTGCGCTCGCAGCTCGGTGAGCGCTGCGAGACCTGCGGCATCCCGTGGCGCTCTGAGCTCGATGCTCGAGAGGCGGCCTTCGGCGCCGAGCCACTCCTGCGCCTGCGCGATGTCTGTGAGAATCAATCCCTCGCGGCCCTGCAGTCCGCTCGCATCCTCGGCAATGAGCACCGCGGTGAATGGCCGGCCACCGGCGGCGATCTCGAAGCGGCTCCCGACAGTAAGCCCCAGGCGCCGCGCGGTGCTTGCAGCCATGATCGCGGCGCCGGGCTCCGTGAGCCAGCGCCTGAGCTCATCGAGGCCGCCTAGAGCCTCGGTGCCCGGAGCGGGCTGCTGCGCCCGCGGTGCGCCCG
>Ga0134128_10007373_pt1 | contig 13292 bp, 9 predicted proteins | sample KB31754_FD_96462 | JGI IMG/M metagenome (GOLD analysis project Ga0134128, IMG submission 96462) | Terrestrial soil microbial communities with excess Nitrogen fertilizer from Kellogg Biological Station, Michigan, USA - KB3-175-4 | ecosystem: Environmental > Terrestrial > Soil > Unclassified ... | reverse complement strand
GCTTGAAAGCCATTTTCCAAGCCCTGAACGACTATCGCGACAACAGAACATCGTCGCTTGCCGACGACCCAGCCGAACTCCGGCAACGCCTGTCGGAAGCTGCAACCGCCTTCAACCGCGTGCGCCCCTACGTACCCATCGAAACCTGCTGTCTGATCGACTCATTGTCGATGGTCAGGTTCCTGGCCAAGCGCGGCCTGCATGCACACCTTGTCATGGGAATCGCCTGCGATCCGTTTTCCGCCCATGCCTGGGTGCAGCACGGTCCACTGGTATTGAACGAAACCGTGGGAACAGCCCAGGCCCATGTCCCGATCCGGGTGATCTGATGTGTTACCGCTATATCGCTTTGATAAATCACTTCATCGGCAACGCCGACGACAACGGATGTCAGCTTGCCAGCGCGCTTCGGGAAGCAGGCATGGAACCTCGAGGCTGCATGGGGCGACTGTCCCTGTTTGCGCCCAAGGAGACACCGGCCCTGTCCTTGCCCGGTGGCGGCATCCTCCTCGGCGACCTGTATGACGAAGGTGACAGGCCGGTCAGGAACCTGGCGAGTCTCCAGCATCTGCCAACGCAGTCGGCGCTTCGACAACATCTTCTCGACCATTACTGGGGTGAATACCTGCTGTTCCAGCCTACCGAAGGCGGAACCGACAGCATCACGCTCATGCGTGATCCGTCCGGCGGCATGGCGTGTGCCTACTCGCTGCAGGACGGCAGCGGATTCATCGCCTCAGACTTGTCGATCGCGTCGCGCATCGGCCTGTATCGCGATCAAATCGATTGGGACTTTGTCAGCCAATGCCTGATTTACCCGCACCTCAAGGTATCCCGCACGGGTCTTGCCGGCATCAGCGAGTTGCTCCCTGGCTGCATGCTATCCATTGATGGCAAGAAAACGTCCACCCTCCTGGCTTGGTCTCCATGGACCTTCGTCGCGCCAGAAGATCGGCAAAGCGACCCCATCACGGCAGCGCGGACGATCCGGGAGGTTACGACCTCGGTAGTCCGCGCCATGGCCGAGACTGATCGCTCCCTGCTGCTCGAGCTCTCCGGGGGACTGGATTCGTCGATCGTCGGCACCTGTCTGTCGAATGCACACGCACGAGTAGCCTGCTGCACAGTCACCACGCCGTTACCCGGCACCGACGAACGCAGGTACGCAAGCCAAATTGCGGAGCGGCTCGGCATCGAACTCCTGCAACAGCCACTCGACTTTGCAGATTCCGATATCGGCTTTGAACTGCCAGCGCACACACTGCGGCCGGCGGTCTGGATGTTAGGTCGAGCGGTCGCTCATGCCATGAACTGCGCAGCAGAGGCGCAGGGAGCGAACAGCACGTTCTCCGGGGGCGGCGGCGATACGGTCTTCTGTTATCTCCGATCCGCCGCACCCGCGGCCGACGCATTCAGGGCATGCGGCCTGGCAGCAGGCTGCAAAGCCATCGTCAACCTGAGCAGGCTGCATGGGTGCACCGTGACAAAAGCGGCGCGGTTGGCGTTGCGGAAGTTGTATCTGGCCCCCAAGGCCCCATGCAAACCCGACTACATGCTGTTGCCACAGACCGACGAGATCCCTCCTCAGGAACTCCATCCTTGGTTCTTCGCACCATCCAACGCGCTTGCAGGCGACCGCGAACGGATCTTCGACCTCGCGAGCAATCAGCTGTTCGCCGACAGCACGCTCCGGGCGAATGGCCGGCGCGTGCGTTTTCCCCTTCTCTCGCAACCCGTCATGGAGGCCTGCCTCCGCGTCCCGAGCTGGATGTGGATAGCCGGAGGCCGGAACCGTGCCATGGCGCGAGCCGCGTTTTCCGGGCAGCTCCCGCACGAGGTGCTCAACAGGCGCAGCAAAGGCACCTTCATGAACTACACCTTCGCGGTGTACCGCAAGAACAAAGAGGCAATCGGCCGCTTCCTGCTGGATGGCCATCTTTGCTCTCGCGGCCTGTTGGACTCGCGCAAATTGAGTCTCTTCCTGGAAAGTCCGCTGCCGGCCCGAGACCGTTCGTTCATGCGCATCTTCGATCTGTGCATGATCGAGAACTGGGTAAGAAACCGCGCCTAACCGGCGGCCTGTGATGGACGGTGGCCAACCGATTCCTGCCTGACATGCTCCCGCATGACACGCCAGCGCGCGTACTGCGTCTTTTTCGAGGGCATCGGATCCTCGAAGCCCTGCAACCAGAACCGGAACCAGTCCAGGTTCCTCTCGTACACGGCGAGCTTGTGCCTCGGCTGGAACTTCATGTGCGGCTCGTTCGGGAACACGTAAAGATCCGCCCGATGCTCGCGAATTAGCGGAATCTCGTAGTCCAGTGCGTACATGTATTCCTGTTCGGAATGCTGGAAGAGAACCGGCGCCCGGATTCTGTCCAATTGGAAGACGGGTGAAAGCGCTTTCCAACGCTCGGGCGTCTTGCCTGGCGAGCCCAACTGCCAGCCCTTCTGCAAGCCTTTGAAGAAGTATTCGCCCTTCAGGCTGCTCATCAGGTAGTACGACGGCGACACGACCGGATTGGCAACCGATGCGGCGGCAAGCAGGTTGGACTTCATGACCGTCCACATGGTCACCTCCCCACCGAGGCTCAATCCGCCCATTCCGACTCGCGCACGGTCGACCTCGCCTTCCCTGGACAGCAGATCGATTGCACTCTCCACCGCTGCCAGCCCTTCTCCGTATCGTGTGACGGCATCCATCGTGTAGCCGGGACGCCGATTGATACACAACGCCGAAATGCCAGCCTGCGCCAGAGAGGCCAGTGGCCACTCGTCCCCTATCCCGCCCCGCACGAAACCAGGGCAGTTGTAGTAAGTGATGAACAACGGCGCCGGTCTATTCCCGCCGCGTCGCGCCGAATAGAACTGGCCCGAGAACCATCGCCCCTGCTTGTCCTGCCATTGCAGCAGGCGCACGGGTACCTTGGCCATGTCCATGGCGAGCGCCGCATTGGGATCGAACAGGACGTGGCGCTCTTCGCTTTCCAGATCGATCCTTTCCAGCCGTGGCGGCTGATCGGCTTCCGCCGTCACGCACACCAGCACCTCGGTCGACACGCCGCAGTCCGATGCTGGATCACGCCCACCATTGATCAATCCCCGGGTCTGCACGACCGCACGCACGGCCCCGGTCCCGACATTCCATCGAAGGATCGACTGCGCCAAACCCAGACGGGGATCGGTGACGGTGAACAGCACCTCGTCGTGGCCGGGGCGCCACAGGACTCCCGTGATGGCCTTGTCCGTGCACAGCGCCGACACGCACTTGATGGCGCGCCGAGCATGCTCGGCCGGAAGCGCCGACAGCATTACGCCGGGCCGATACATCTGCCCACTGCCATCGCCAATGCGCGTGAGCCACGCCACCCTGCCGCCATCCGGTTCATGCACGGACTTCCATGGAGCGCCATCGACGCCTGCCTTGCCTGGAGCCAGCGATGGCGCTGCGGGCACACCCGAAGCGGCAAGCACCCGCTTCGCTCCTGTAGCAAGGTCAATCTCTACCCAGCGATCCGGCACATCGGCCAGCAGCGGGACGCGGTCGAACCAGATCTTGCTGAAACGCTGCGTCGCCATACGCCCCCCGACAAAACCGGAGCGGAACAGCCCCTGGCCGATCGGCACGCTGGCGTCGATATGAATGCCCTGGTCGTACTCGGCCTTCTCCGCCGACCGGACCTCCTCGCGAGTCGCACCGACGCTGTATCTGAGGACGTGACCACCCTCGCCCAATGCGAAATCGCGCACGTCCGCCGCGTCATGCGTCACGGGTTCCGCGCCCGATCCATCCGCCGCTGCGCGCCACACACTGATCTTTCCGCCGAGCAAGGCGCGGAAGTAGATCCAGCGATTGTCGGCGGACCACACTACCTTGGTAGGCAACGACCCTCCCGCTGAGTCGCGCAAGGGAACGCCGCCATTCGCCACGCGTACGGGCCATGGATCGCCGAGGCCCTGCACATACCACTCGGTGTCGTAGGTATTGCGCGCCACCGATGCCCGCTCGACCCGGAACGCCACGCTGCGGCCGTCGGGCGACATCGTCGGACTCGCGATGTCGGCCACCTCCAGCAAACGACGAGGCGAGACGACAGACGCATGGCAAAGGGACGCAGAAGCTGCGAACAAGACACCCGCAACCAGCAGGTGCCACACAATGCACTTCAACATGGACATACTTACCCCTATCCAACCGTCAGGAAGCGCTGGTTTTGCTTGGCAACCAGCAGGCATCACCAGTGTTTGGACACAGACACGCTCACAAAGCGTCCCATCGCCAAATAATTAGTCGAGTCGTAAGGCGCATAGGCCAGCGTGGTGACGGCGAACAACGGCGGCGCGCGATCGAGTAGGTTCTGTGCCGACAACTCCAGCGCCAGGTTCGACCATGCGTCGTCGCGCGCGCCGGTCTCGTAACGCAGCGTGGCGTCGAAAGTGGTGAACGAGGCACCCTTCCTGCCGTCGGCGGTGTCGGTCACCCCGCTCTTGTAGTTGCCGAACAGCGAAGCGGTGAAGCCGCCCTGCTGCCACACGGCCCCGAGCCGGCCGCTGATTTTGGCCGGATAGAAAAGCGTGCCTGCCAAGTCGTATGGACTCTGCGCGGCCGTCAGCGATTGCGTGCTGTTCAACCAGCTGGCCGAGCCACGAACCGTCAACCGCCCTCTTCCCATATCGACTTGGTACGACCCTGACAGATCGACCCCGTCGATCTGCTGCCGGGATGCATTGACATACCGGCCATCGACGATCGCCACGACCTTGCTGGCGTCGTAGGGCGCGCCCACGTAGTTGTAGAAGTTGCTGACGCTTGCGAGCGCCTTGGCCTGTGCAACCTCGGCAGGACCGTAATCGACAAAGTCCACGTAGACCGGATTGCCGAACACGTTGTACGTGGTGATCGGTTGCAGAACACGCTGGGTGTAGTCGATATCGAACCAGGTCAGCTCCGCCTCGAAGCCGGTCAGGGCCTCCGGGTGGAATGCCAGCGAGGCGTTCCACGTCCGGGCACGCTCCGGCCGCAGGTCAGGATTCCCTCCCGCCAGCCACAACGCCGTCGCATCCCTGGGGTAGCCGGTGCCAAACGTCGCCGCCGGGTAGTAGATGGCGATCTGGGTGGAATAGCGTTGAAACAGCGTAGGAGCCTTGAACGACTTGCCCCATGAGGCTTTCAAGGACACGTCGGCGCTGGGCGAATAGATCACGCCAAGCTTGGGCGTGGTCACCCTGCCGTAATCGCCGTCCTCGGTGCGGAGCGCCCCGGTCAGCTCGAGCCGCTCGATGCCGCGGATGCCCTGCTCCGGCCCGATCCATGGAAGATTCAACTCGGCGTAGACAAAGCGGCTGCCCTGGGCGCCGTCGGCGTTGATCGCGTTGCCGCTGATGCTTACGTCGAGAAAGCCGTTGCGTCGATAGCCCACACCCGTGGCCAGTCGCGCCTCGCCACCGGGCAGCGTGAACAGCGGCCCTTCCACACCCATCTCGTAAGACCGGCTCCTATTGCTGTATGCGCCGGAGCTGCTTGCGGTGACGGCTCCGGTCGCTGTGCTCAGCGTCGTCCGGGTAAAAGACGTCTTGTCCTTCCCAACGGCCCCGCCCAGCGTGAGCGTCCAGTCGCCCGGCAACTGCACATCGAGGCTGGGCGCGATCAGGGTGGTATTCGTTCCCGCCTTGTAGGGGTACCCGACTTTGGCGCTTGCCTGCGCCGTCGCGATATTCCGCTCGCTGCCGAGCGCATCCAGATGCAGTTCAACGGCATTCCCCAGCGACTGATGGAGGCTGATCAGCCCGCTGCGCAAGTCGTTGCCCTGCCACAGCGTGGAAGGCCGGTACATAGACCGGGTGTAATCGCGCTGGTCCGAATAGATCGGATCGTTGGAGGTTTTCTCCGCAGCCACGATCAAGCCGCCCGTGGCCCAGGTGGTGCCAGCGGTGGCGTCGTACTCGCGCGTGATCAGCCCGCCGTCGGTGGCACCACCATAACGCGCGCCGACGGTCACACCATCGAAGTCGCGCTTGAGGATCACATTGGCCACGCCACCCACCGCATCGGAGCCATAGATGGCCGACGCACCGTCCGGCACGATTTCCATGCGCTCCACCGCCGCGACAGGGATGGCGCTGACATCGACCATCTGCACGGCCCCTCCATAGGACAAACGGCGGCCATCGAGCAGGGTCAACGTGGCATCCGGCCCCAGGCCACGCAGGTCGAGGCTCGAGCCACCGGTCAGGTTCTGGTTACTGGGGCCGCCTGCCGCCGCGCCCGCCGCGACGCCGGGGTTCTGCCCCCCATTGAAGTTCTGCGGCACGCTGCGGATCAGCTCGCCGAGGTCGGTGAAGCCTTCCTGCTGGATCTGCTCGCTGCCGATTGTGATGACCGGCGACGGCGTGCTGCCGCCACGGATGCGTGTGCCAGTGACCGTGACAGCTTGCAGGTCGGTGGCCGCTGGCGGTGTGGATGTGCCGGCCGGTTTCTTCGGGTGCGTCTTGGCGGGCGCGTCGGTCACTGGCGCCCTGCCCTGCGCGGTCGTGTCCTTCGTGGTGTCCTGAGCCATGGCCCGCTCGCCGGGGCCGATGGTGGCCACGAGCAAGGCGATGGAAATGGCATTGCGTAGCGTGCTTGTCTTCATGCTGCGTCCTTTGCTTTCCCCTGGGTTGGCCCTCTTCGCGTGCCGGCCCAGTCGTGTTCCGGAGTGGGCACTGCCATCGGGCAAGGCCGGTGCGTGTGGCTTGCACAGGCGGCTGCCACAGCCGATCAGGCACAAATCCGCGGCCACGACCGACATGTAGAATATATACAGTAGATATATATTCTGTAGATTGCAAGACAGTAGAGGCGGAGGCTTGGTTCCATGCCTTCCAAGTCTCTGCACGCATTCCCATCAAGCGCTCGCTCTCACGTCGCGGCGAACGTTCGCCGTCGACGCGAGGCCAAAGGCCTAAGCCAAGAGAAGCTCGGTGAATTGGCTGCGCTGCATCGCACGTACGTGTCACAGCTCGAGCGCTGCAAGGCCAACATCTCTATCGACGGCCTTGAGCGGATCGCTCGGGTTCTGGGGGTGGACGCCGCCGAGCTGCTCCAGCCCCCTGCGTAGAGGAATGGCGCCTTAGGGACCCCAACGAAAGTGCCGCCACCTGGAGCGTCCACGTCCCAAAGGTTGTCTAGCCTGAGGAGACGGCCGAAGGTCGCATGCGGACATCGGGCTCAAGTCGAAGTGCAGGGGATAGATCCCTTCCATTGAAGACACCAGCCACCCGCATTGCACAGCGTGACCGTCCTATAGCGCTCGTACCGCCCAAGCGAAATGTAGAGTTAAAAGAAGTAGATTTATATTCTGTAGAACGTAAGCCGGTAGATGGTCAGGCTGGGGCCATGCCTTCAAAGTCCTCGCCGCGATCCCTGCCAAAAGCACGCGCCCGTGCTGCCGCAAATATTCGCCGCTTACGCACAGATCAAGGACTGAGCCAAGAGCAACTGGCTGAGGCAGCAGAGTTCCACCGCACGTACGTCTCGCAACTCGAACGCTGCGTTACCAACATCTCCGTCGATGGCCTCGAGCGGCTAGCTCAGGCTCTGGGAGTGGATATCGTCGAGTTGCTGCAGCCTCCGGCGTAGGAGAATGCTGCGGTTGCGTCAGATTTTCCAGGATGTCGCGCAGACGACAAACCCGCACGACCGACCAAAGACTTCAAGGTCTCGGGTAAACGCAAGCGCTGACGATCTAGGTGGCCTAGGAAATTCACCATGGGCTGCCGGAGCAGGATCGCTCAAGGTGCGAATCTGAGGCACTTGGAGTTGCGCCCCCGTCGTCGGTTCCACCTGACTTTCCGTGCCGGCTGGCTTACGCCTGGCAGCTTGGTCGGATCGGGCCAGACTTCGGGAGCAGCTTGATTCTGCCGTAGCATCGCAGTTAGCGATGTAGGAAATCCCCTCGCAGAACGTCAGCCACAGCAGGTAATCCGGCCAAGGATCAAACCAGAGGTCCGTGCGACGTACGACTTGCAACGTACAACCGAGCAGCATCCGCGAGAGCAACGTGCGTCTGTAGCAGCTGGCGAGTGAGCTGTGCGCGAGTGGCCACTATCCGAGCCGACGAGGTGTGCGCATCCACTTGTTATGTGCGATACCCGCAGTCAGGCCACGGCAGTGTCGTCAGACTCGGCGCTGGGGTGAGCATAGTGGCCCAAGCGAGTCGTACGTCCCGGACTGATCAGATCCACCGAGGTGGTTAAACCAGTTCGAGCGTGTTGATCACGCGCCAGCTTGCGCGCCTCTGTGATGGCTCGCGCCAAGGTAAGGCGGCTCGCCAAGCAGGCTTGCTCGCGGCAGATGCTCCACTGTCCACCGTCAGCCTGCTTCAGGGTGTAGACGATCATCGGTCACCCATCCATAAGAGAAAGGCCCCCTTTCGGGGGCCAGTGAACCGTGCAAGGGGGATTGCGACGGCTCGGGGCGCTCGGTGCATTGGCGAGGAACCACACTTCCCGAGCTCGACTAATCTGCAGCGATCGCGACCAAGCGGCTATCGGAAAACGATGCGCAACGACGTAGGCAAAGTCTGACGCCGTGTCTTCGTACGGACTATATTGCCCCGACGTACCAAGGGCGCTCGCTCGTCGGGGCATACCGGCAAACAGGGAAAAACTCGTGTACCGGCAACTCATCCTGGCCACTGCGCTTGGCTTGGCCTGCATCTTTGCTACAGCCGCACCTGCCTACCAGCTCGCGCCGTCCCAGCCACCGTCGCCGACGCAGCAGCGATCGACAGCACCCGCGCACGATGATCGTCTGATCGAGCCGGGAAGCTACGTCAACAAGGCCGGCAACACAGTCCACCGACCCGCGCACACCGTGTCAGGCAACGCCCCCGACGGAGCGACGGCTCAATGCAGAGATGGCAGCTACAGCTTCAGCCAGAGCCATCGAGGGACGTGTTCGCACCATGGCGGCGTATCGCGCTGGCTCTGACTTCCCTGCATCGGTGAGCCTTGGCTACCGCCGCCCAACTCGCATGTACCGTCAGCTTACTGGTCGTGCCGCTCACGCTGAGCGTCAGCGGCAGCACCGGCGGCAAAGCACGCTGACCGCGCCGGTATGCTCCATGACCCGCTACCACTCGCGTTGCAGGCCCGCACCTGATAGGCATAGCTGCCGTCGCCCGCCCGCTGGCGGACCAGCTGGTGGCGCTGCCCGATTGCACCGTGCTCCAGCCCCCGCCGTTCGCGCTCTCCTGCAAGGTGTAGTCCGAGGCCGTAGCTACCTATCCAGACCCGCGTGATTCTTCGATTTACCGAACTGACACGATTGTTGTTGCGTCCGGTTGCCGAGAGGAAACGTCATCGAAGCACTTGGAGACACGGTAGTATTCGAATCGGTAGGTAGAATTTCGGACGATCCACGTGACGTTCGCGCTGGTTGACGACTGTCCCCAGCAAGACATTAGCTTTCGTACTCCATCCGGCCCTGTAACGAACACCTCCAAGCCCTGCATGGCATTGACCGGTGCATAACCCATGTTTGCCCGTAGAGTGCATGGGTTGCTCGTGGCGCTGGCGCAATTCACATCGGTGAAATTCAGCAAGGAGCCGTTCGAATTGTCGCTGACCACACGATCTGCCAAAGGAGCGTAGTTGGAAAGCTGGCTGGTGGTATCCAGCGACTGAATAGCGGATGCCCTGATATTCGTATCGCATCCACTGCACGGTGTATCCCGCGTAATCGGCCACTGGTTCACGGCAACTAGATTGATTTGCGGGTGGGACTGGAGCGTTGACTGCAACTGACTTTCGGTCATGGAGTCGTTCTGATAGGTCTCCATCAACATGATGGGCTTGCTACCCTCCGACCCCAACGCCTGCCATGCTTGGACTAGACCAGCACCGACGTCATTGTAAATGTCGAACGCATAGATCTTCGGCTTCAGTTGTCCGTACCAGGACAAGCCTGCCAAATGGTAGGTATCGGCGATGGTGGAGAAACCAACTGTGTCGTCGTTGCCGAACGTATACGTGTAATCAGACCAAAGACGCTGCACATAAGCCTGCATGCCCGGCGCGCCAAGTGCTTCGCACCCAAGATCATACAGAACCTTTGTCAGGGACCCCTGCATCTGCTGGCTGACGAGTTGATGTGTACGTGCGATCAGGTTCCAAGCGTGTTGATACTCTACTTCTTGCCAAGTTGTTCCACCCGCATCGTAGTTGGCAAAGCGAATAATCACGGTCCTGAATCCCGCTTTTCGGATCTGACCGAGAATGGCGACAAGATTGGCTTCCTGCGTCTGGCGTAACTGCTCTTGGCTGTCATCGATCAACTCGCCCCAGAGCCAGTTATTAGGATAGCCATCATTACAGGTTCCGTTCGCTTTGCAGGTGGATAGGTCCGCCATGGCTATGTGAATGACGATGTAGTCCATTCCCGAGGCGCGCATGTTGGCTATCTGCGTATTGACCTTGTCGGGCATCAAGTTATACAAGCCAATTGGTGTCTTGAAATTTTCCCCCGGCTGATACCAGTTATTTGACGAGGATCGGACGGCCTCCGGATTGTATGTACCTAGATCGTACGCAAAGTAGACCTGCCCCCAGCCTGGAACACCAGCCAGACAGTTTGCCGCCATAAGGAAAAGTGAAAGAAATGCACCGAAAAGATATCCGAGTTTCATTGACATGCTCTCCCTATCGATATGAATGATTTATATAATTAATCTTTAGGACCAGTGATCTCCCCGACGAATTCAATTCTGAAGTGCCACACTCATTCCGGTGGCCCGCTCTGGCGAAATAACTACGTATTGCCAGAGAACTGACCACGCACAGCCAACGAAACTGACCAGAATCGACGTAAGAACTTGCCATCCTCGTCTTGTTATTTCGTCCAATTTCTCGGAAGCACCAAGTCGGAGCGATGATCATGGATCACACACATAAGTTTACGTACGTCATCAGTCACAAAATGTTTCAACGATACGTCGATGAATCTTCCTTCGCCTCGAGGCTCCTCAGCATAAATCGCGACCCGCCTGAACGGTCGCGACGCAGCGAGGATATCCCCCGGCTTAGATATTTCCGACACGACCTTTGTTATTTCGCTGTACTGGATACACACCTTTGAGCCGCCGCTTGCCTTCTGGCAAATCTCATTGTCGGTCCAATTGATTTTATATTTCAACCCGATGCAAGTCAGGATCAAGAATAGCAACCACACAATAGAGACAGGCAAAAGCAGTGCCCACTCGTGCTTTTTTATGCAAACGAACAAGACACCAAATGTCACGAGTACCAAGATGATAATTTGTCCCATGTAAGGTGCAATGGTGCGCCTGAGATATTGAGACTGTTTGTTTTTTCCGTATGTCATCAGCAGCCGCCTGTGTGATTGCAGGCCGTGGTTTTTGCAGCATCTATTGTTCCGCCGACCGCGGTTTTTCCCGCATCACCAACTTGGCTGCCGATCACTCCCTTAGCTATGGTTTTTGATGACATATTCCCGGCGTTTCCGTTCGCTATTCTTGTTTTCACGGCCTTCGCAACTGCAGCCATATTGCCTCTACCAGAAGTTATACCTGGTACTTTCGCTGTGCCTACCTTGTTGAGTATGCCAGCACTGACTGCGCCCACTGCGGTGCTGACGACTGCGCTCGTCACGCTGTAACCCTTCTGCTCACCGGTCGCAATATCGGTTGTTTGCTGGACGGTGTTGCTCACGAGACCGACAACCGCACCACGCGCCGCGACCGCCGCAACCACCGATCCACCCAGTGTTTCCGGAGCGTTGACAATGCCCTCTCCCATAAGAGCACCTCCTGCAAACGATCCCGCAGCATCACCCCACGTCATAGAGTGTCCGGTGACGAGATCCTTAGTAGCTTCGACACCGAAGCCGACCAACCCTCCTACGGCGGAGCCAACAAGATCATCAATCCCAAACGCGCGCCCATCTGGGTCGACGTTCTTAACAGGATTGTTCCCTGCATATGCATACCGATTGAAGCTGTCGATATTGCCCGCCGCCGGCTCCACTGGATCCGGACTCAAGAATCGCCCGATCGGCTGGTAGTACCGCGCCTGCATGTACACCAGCCCCGTCTCCGGGTCGTTCACATGCCCGGTGTAACCTGGCCCGTCCGGTGGATTTCCCAGCGATGCCACCGCGTTGCCGTACGGTGTGTAGTCGTAGCGAGCGATGACGTTGCCCGACGCGTCCGCCTCCACCAACGGCGTGCCCTGCGGGTCGGTATAGACGTAGGTCACCGTGTCCGTCTGCGCGTGGGCTTGCAGCCCCAAGCCCAACCAAAGGCCGAACAGGCACAAGGAGCGAATGACGCGCTGACTGATCTTCATCGTGTGTCCTTTCTCGATCGTCATGGCTGTATCACGGACAAGCAATGGCATAGACGCAGCTCGATGCATATAGACATGCACGAGCGATTAAACGTATTGCGACGCGTCATGCGCGACGCTATCGCAATGGCCTCACGCCTCGGCGACGACGTCATCATCGCCGAGGCTACTGCTGCCAACCGGTCCAAGGCGAACACCCGACGCTATTGCATGCCTCCACTCGGAAGGAGCGCAAGGGACCGTAGGCATAGCCGCCCGACCACGTTGTGCCGGATCCCGAATACATCTGCGCGATGATGGTGCCATTCTCATCTTGCACTACATACGTCGTTGCATTGGGCTCTGCGGTCCAGGTGAGCGATGCAATAATGAAATTGGTCGTATGAGTTTGTTTCACCGTGAGTGTGGGCGTTGCAGGAATCAGCGTCACCGCGACCGTACCGGTCCCGCTCCACGGCCCACAGCCACTCGCGTTGCACGCTTGCACCCGGTAACCGTAGCTGCCGTCAACACGACCACTGGCGCTCCAACTGGTCGCACTACTCGACTGCACCGTGCTCCAGCCGCCACCGTTGACGCTCTCCTGCAAGGTGTAGCTCGACGCCGTCGCCACTGCACCCCAGCTTACGGTGTAGCTGCCGTTGGTGCTGCTGCCCGGCACGCTCAGGCTCGGCGCGCTCCCTGGGGGCAACAGCACGTTGGTCGTGCCGGTACCGCTCCACGGCCCGCAGCCGCTCGCGTTGCACGCCTGCACGCGGTATGCATAGGCTCCGGTGGCTTGGCCGCTGGCACCCCAGCTCGCCGCACCGCTCGACTGCACCGTGCTCCAGCCGCCGCTGTCGATGCTAATTTGCAGCGTGTAGCTGGTCGCCGTGGCGACACCACCCCAGCTCACCGTGTAACTGACGGTGGTGCTGCTGGCTGGCACACTCAGGCTCGGCGCGCCG
>Ga0134128_10007372_pt1 | contig 13292 bp, 10 predicted proteins | sample KB31754_FD_96462 | JGI IMG/M metagenome (GOLD analysis project Ga0134128, IMG submission 96462) | Terrestrial soil microbial communities with excess Nitrogen fertilizer from Kellogg Biological Station, Michigan, USA - KB3-175-4 | ecosystem: Environmental > Terrestrial > Soil > Unclassified ... | reverse complement strand
CTGGACGATGTGGATGACCTCCTCGACCTTGAACGGCTTGAGGATGTAGTCGTAGGCGCCCTTCTTCATCGCCTCGATCGCCGTCTCGACGGTGCCGAAGCCGGTCATGATGACCGTGATGACCGGGATGCTCTCCTCGCCGATCTTCTGGATGAGCTCGAGCCCACTCAGGTTCGGCATCTTGAGATCCGAGATGACCAGGTTGTAGCTGCGCTTGTGCAGCTCCTCGAGCGCCTGCGCGCCGTCCTCCACGGCGTGGACGACGTACCCCTCCATGGTCAAGAAGTCGGCCAGGATCTCCCGGATCACCTTCTCGTCGTCGACGACCAGGATGCGGGCCGTCTCCAGCGCGGGGACGTACTCGTGGCGGTCGCTCCCGTCTCGGGGATCGACCGTCTCGGGCGCATTCTGCGCCGCCTCTGCCTTGGCGGCCGCCGCGGTCGCCAGCAGGGCTTCTCGGTCGCTGGTGCTCAAGAATTCCCTGGAGGCCAGCCTATTCCAGTGAGGTGGGGAAGACTAGGAGAATCACCCCCTTCGGCGCTCGCCTCGGCGGCGATCACCCTTGCGGCGATCACCCCTTCATCTTGGCCTGCTGCTGGGAGATGTCCTTCCATTTTGCCTCCCGCTCCTGCGTCGACTTCTGCTCGGAGTCGGCCTTCTTCTTGGCCGATTGCCAGTCGTCGTTCTTGTCCTTCCACTGATCCTGGAAATTGCCCAGCGAGAAGTCGCCGCTCGGTTTGATCCCCTTCGACTGGGCCAGCTTCGCCTTCTCCAGCTGCACCTTGGCTTGGGCGGCGGCCTCGTGAGCGTCGGCGGCCTTCGCCGAGGCGTTCAACCAATCCTGCTTCTGGTCGAGCCACTCGAGCTTGGTGTCGGAGACCTTGACGCCGAGGTCGGCGATCTCCTTGCCGTGGTGGGCGGCGTTGGCCCGGTTCTCGTCGTGCGACGCGTTGGCCGACTCCTGCTCGGTCCCCGCCTTCTCGACCTCCAAGTTGGCCTGGTCCTTCTCGTTCTTGGCGATGTCGCGCTCCCGAGCGAGCTCCTCGAGCTGCGTCTTGGCCGTCCGCTGCTCGCTGCGCGCCACCTCCAGATCGTTCTGGGCGGCGAAGACGTCGGACTTCTCCCCCGCGGGGATCGAATCGATCGAAGAGTCGTCGACCGTGTACTTGAGGCTGCCGCCGCAGCCGGCGACCCCGATCACGACGTAGAGGCCCAGGCCGGCCAGCCGGCGCGGGCGCGAAACTCGGAGCGTTGAGGTGAGGATGGTCATGATCCCCCCATGGTCGGTCGCGGCATGCGCTCTCGTCAAGACCGGACCGGGCACCGCGTCAGGGGCTTTTGCGGCTATAGCAGTGGAAACCGCAGCGCAGTATATTCGGGCCTTGCGATTCCTGGCGGATGCGGGCCCTCTTTTGCCCGCCCCCGCGGTCCTCAAGCGCCGGAGCCAGCCTATGCGTTCACCCACTTTGTCCAGCCTATTGTCTTTCGTTCGACCTCTGGTCCTCCCCCTCGGTCTGGCCCTCGCGGTCGGCTGCGCCGGCGTCAAGCCGATGTCATCGACCACCGGAGCGGGCGGTAGCGGCAACGGCAAGGGAGGCAACGGCGGCTCGTTCGGCAATGGTGGCACGGTCGGCAACGGCGGCACCGGCCCCGTCCCCATCACCCCGATCACCGGCAGCTATACCTGCACCGACTTCGACACCAGCGGCGCTTGCGCGATGTTCGACACCGGCAAAGAGGGGACGCTGGACGGGGGTGGCAGCGGCGCCGCGCCCTCGATCGCCTATCCGGTCGATCACTCGCTCTTCCCCTCCAACCTGGGCCCGATTCAAGTGCAGCTGACCACGCCCGGGACCGCGGCCCGACTTCAGCTCAGCTCAGCCGACGGCATGGTCGACGTGAACTTTTACGGCTCGTGCGAAACGGCGCCCGGCTCGGGCTGCGCCGTCACGCTGCCCCTCAACCTCACGAGGATGCTCGGCGCGGAGAGCCAGGTCGGAGACATCACGATCACCGGGCGCGTCATGAGCAGCAGCGGCTCCGTGACCAGCGACTCGGCGCCGATCACCGCGGCGTGGACCGTGTCGGGCGTGACCGGCGGCCTCTACTACTGGACGGTGCTCCCGAACCAGAGCTACTGCCCCAGCTCGACGACGGCGAGCCCGGGAACGTACTGTTTGCAGGACACCACGCTCAACCCCAAGAACGGGACTGCCATCTACCGGTACGATTTCTTGCAGGACAACCCCGCACCACAGCAGGTGTGGACTGACGACGGCGGGCCGGCCTCCACGCCGTCGTATCAGGGTGGCCCGCAGTCCTACGTCGCTTCGACCAGCCAATACGGCGCTCACTGCATCGGCTGTCATTCGATCACCAACGACGGCAAGTACATGGCGCTCGGGCTCGGGGGCTCTTCGACGTACAACGGGTCCAACTGGGCGATGCTCGACATCGCCGCCCAGGCGCTCGACATCATCAACCCGACGGCGAGCACCGACCCCAACAGCTCGCCCACCAGCGATCCCTCTGACTATTGGAAGAAGTTCCGCAAGGACGCGTTCGGTGTCGAAACCGCTTGGGGGCCGAACGACGACGTCATCGTCACGATGTACAAGGCGCAGCTCTATTTGAACTCCGTGACGCCCGGGGCCGGCACGGCGACGATCGTGCAGAACGGCCTGGCGCTGCCGACATCGGCGGCGGCGATAGATCCGTACCAGTCAGACCCCTTCTGGAGCCACGACGGGACAAAGCTCGTCTACGCATCTTTCGCCACGCCCGGGCCGGCGGACATGTACGACGTTCAAGGGCTCGACGGTGACTTGAAGACGGGCGGACAGATCGCCATCGCCGACGCGACGCCGGAGAGTATCGTGGACGACGCGACCGTGCTCGTGCCCCGCCAACCCGGGTATACGGACTACTACCCCTGCGTCAGCGAGGACAGCGCCTGGGTCGTCTACAATCAGAGCAGCTGCGGCAGCAATCCGAGCGCGGCCGACGTTCCCTATGACGGAAATAACGCCTACGGGGGGCAGGTCTGCGACGGCTACGATGATTCCACGGCCAAGCTCTGGTGGGTGTCGACGGGCGGCGGCGGGAATGTCCGGCTCGACAACGCAAACGGCAGCGACGCCAATTACGACAACTCGTGGCCGCGCTTCAGCCCCGACGTGACCAGCTTCCGCGGTCGGACCCTCTACTGGATCGCATTCTCGTCACGCCGGCCGTATGGCGTCGAGCTCAATACCGGGGCCCTCAGCGCGACGCAGCCGCAGCTCTGGTTCGCCGGTGTCGCGGTGGGCGAGGTGAACATCGGTGACCCGAGCTTCGCTCCGGTCTGGTTGCCCGGGCAGAACAACACGGCCGCAAATCCGACCGGAAGCCCGCAAGGCAACCACGTTCCGCAGTGGGTCAAGTTCGCGATCGTGATCGACCCCGGGCACTAGCAAGTCGGCAAGTCGGCAAATCGGCAAATCGGCAAATCGGATTGGCGCGCCAGCGCCCGTTCGCCAGGCGCGCCAGCGCCAATTCAAGGCACGGAAAACTTGAAGTCAGGTCCACGGCTCTCCATATCGATCGTGGCCATCGTGGTCAGCTTGGCGCCGCTCGGCGCGGGCTGCCGGTTAGATCGTGCCGGGCTGTCGGTCGTCGAGACGGCGGCGGGGTCGGGCGGGACGCTCGCCCTCGGCGGCGGCGGCGGCGCGCCCACGACGGGCGGCGGTGGCGGGGACGCGACGAGCCCTGCCGGCAGCGGTGGCCTGGCCACCTCCGGCGCCGGGGGTGGGACGGGCGGTGACGTCGTGGGCGGGGGCGGCAGCGGCCAGGGCGGCGCCGGTGCGGCGGCCGGCTCGGGGTCGGGCGGCAACGGCCTCGGCGCGACCGGCGGCGCCACCACCGGCGCGGGCGGCGTTGCGGCTGGCGGTTCGACCGGCGCCGGTGGAACGGGCGGCAGCCCGCTCATGGACGCCGGCACGACGACGACGACCTGCGGGCCGCCCGACGCCGACGCCGCCTGTGCCGCCTGCGTGAGCCAGGGTGGCGCCTGCGCGAACGGCGTCTGCACCTTCGCCTGTGGCTCGGGCTGTTCTCCCTGCACCGCCCCCATCGCCTGCCCGATGGGGATCCCGTGCAAGATCATTTGTCCGTCCGGCGGTTGCGCCGTCCCCATCGACTGCCGCGCCGCCAGCGCCTGCAACGTCACCTGTCCCGACGGCGCGTGCAACAAGGAGATCCAGTGTGGCGGATCGACCTGTACCGTCAACTGCAGCGGCACCGGCGCCTGCAGCGGCGGGGTGGCGGCGACGGGCGCGATGAACACCATCACCTGTTCGGGGATGGGCTCGTGCAAGGGGCCGATGACCTGTGGCGGGAACAACTGCGACGTCGAGTGCACCGGGCCCTCGACCTGCAGCTCGACGGTCACCACCTCGGCGGGGATGAACCAGATCAGCTGCCGGGGGGGGAATTCCTGCGCCGGGAAGGTCCAGTGCAGCGGCAACCTCTGCACCACCGACTGCGGCGGCATCCGCGACTGCGCGAGCGGCTACTGCTGCTTCGCCGCCAAGTGCCAGACGACGCCCACGACGACGCCGACCTGCCACTAGAGGCCGCGGAAACGTCCCTCAGTCCGAGGTGCCCGCGTCGGGCGGCGTGAAGTTGATGCACGAGCCGCCCGGCAAGCAGACGTTCGGGCTGCAGTAGTACCCGGCGGTCATGTACGGACAGCAGGTGGCGTTGCTGCCGCAGAACCCGGCCGGTTTTCCATTCGCCTGCGGGCTGCAGGGATCGGTCGCGGTGCTCGAGCCATTGATCCCCGCGATGGTGCAGATGCACGGCACGCCGTTGAGCAGCAGGCCGAACGCCTGATCGCAGGTGCAGAGCAGGTTCTTGGCCTTGCACTGGTTGCCCCCCTTGGTACAGGGGATGCCGACGCCGTTCTCGTTCGCGGTTCCGGGCGGACAGCCCGCCGGCAGATCGAGCTGCAAGTCGAAGACGTGGGCGTCGGTAGGTTGGGTCACGGTGGCACCCGGGTGGCACCCCGCAGCGGCCAGCGCAATCATCCCGAGGCCGAAGGCAAAAAGCTCTTTGATACGCATGCGACCAGGCTACCGCCTTCGCCGCGTCAATTGAAGGACCGACCGACGCGCAGCGTGTAGGAATTCGTCCCCACGTATTCGAGGACCCCGAAGGCGTCAGTGCCGTGCGCCAAACCCGTCAGCCCGATCCGAGCGATCAGGTCGACGCGCCAGTCGCCGAAGTGCGTCTGGATCGCCGGGGCGACCCAGGCCGAGCGGATGTTTTGAATTGGAAACTGCGGGTCGTTGACGTCGTTGACCTGGACGTCGGTCCCCAGCTCGACGGAGGCGCCGAGGATGTCCCAGGGGGCGAAGCTGAGCGCGATGTGGGAGTCCCAGAAGATGATCGTCGGCACCACGATCAGCGTCCCGTCGAGGTCCCCGTCCGGCCCCCACAGCAGGTCGATCCCTTCGTTGATGACGAAGACGAAGCGCCCGATCGCGCCGCCCAGGATTGCGGTCGGCTCGACGTGAAAATAGTAGGGGAAGGGGTCCGTCAGGGTCCCGCCATCGGTTAGGTGAAACGTGAACCTGGTCGTGTGCGTTGCCAGGCGCGTCCGCAGGCCGAAACCGCCGACCAGGCGCTCGCCCGCCAGGCGCTCGGTCCAGGTCGCGCCGACGCGCGCGTCGCCGAGCGACGTGCCAGTCTGGTGCATGTCCTGAGGCATCGGCACCTGGTTGCCCATGACGCGGGTGACGTTGAGCGTGGTCACCTGCACGAAGGGGACCTCCCCCTCGAACGAAAATCGGCGCCAGCGCCAGGCGCCTCCCGCCGCAATGCGGACGTTCGTCCCGCTCCCCTGAATTAGCTGCAGCGCCGAGAGATCGCTGCTGGTCGCGTACCCGCCGTCGAGGTAGAGGCGCGTGGGCGACTCGGGGAGCCGCAGCTCCGGCCCATCGACAGGCGGCGGGTAGTAAGTGTCGAGCACGGGTGGTTCCGCCGCCGGCTGCGCGGGTGGCGGTGTCGGCGCGGCCGGGACGACCTCGCCCGTCGCTTCGCCGCCGGCGTCCGTGCCGACGGCCGGCTCCTCGTCAGCCGCGCGCGCGTCTGGAGCGCGCGCGGCCGCGAGCAAGAAGCAAAGGGACAGCGCGGAGAGGATCGGTCTCTTCAAGTGTCCCGGTTGGTGCCCGCAGGTAGGATCAGCCTTCGATGAATTCCAGCGTGCCGAGATAGTCGCTCTTGCCGATCTCCACGCCGCCCTGGCGGAGGAGATTGTACGCCGTCGTCACGTGAAAATAGAAGTTCGGAATCTGGCGGCCGACCAGGTACTCCTCGGCGCGCAAGGTCTTCCCCGGCCGGTTCGGCCGATCGGGGAGCTTCACCGGCGTGGCCGGCGTCGTCTTCTCGAAGTCTTTCGGCGACAGTGTCTCGAGAAACGCCAGGCACTTCCCGATCCGCCCGCGCAACTCGGCGAACGTCGTCTCGTTGTCTTCGTGCTTGGGCGCCTCCTTGCCCGCCAGGTTGGCGCCCGCCATCTTGGCGGTGTCACAGGCGATCCGGACCTGCGCCGAAAACGGCAACATGTCCGGGAAGATTCGCGCCGCGAAATAGTTGGTCGCGTCGAACCCGCGTGTTTCCGCGTACTTCTGCGCTTTTTCCATGATCGCTTCCAGGTTCTTGAGCGACCGCATGAACTGCTTGACGACCAGGTGATACATGGGAGCCTCCGGGATGTGTGGGCCCCGGATCTACCCGACCGGGATCGCCCCCGCAACCGCTGGGGCCTCCCTTCCCGGCCGTCGCAAAAAAGAGCAAAATCCGCCCATGCACCCCTCATTTAGCTTTGCTATGCGGACGAAAATTCTGTTTGCGATTGGCGGGCTGACCTTGTTGGCCGCGCCGGCCGAGGCGCAGGTGTCGCAGCCGGACGGAACCGTGATGCCGCAGCCGGCGAACCCGATGGAGATTTCGTGTTGCGTGACCGGCCGTGGATTTCCGGCCAGTGCCGACACGCTGGATGGCCTCTTCGCCACCAATGAGATCAACGGCGGGGAAAATCCGCCTCTCGATTCGATCATGGACGCCCATACGACGCCCGGGACGTTCTCCCCGCAGTGCGGACTGAGCGGCACGATCGTTCTGCACGGCGGAGGGTGCAAGAACGCCCTCGGCTGGTACAACGCGACCGACCCGGCGACCGTTCCTTCGACCATCTACACGCTGGTCCCAGCCAATCTGACGCAGCCGCCACCGAACGGTATCGCCTGTGCCGACGGCGATTTCTGCCCGCTGGCGACGCGCACGACCACGCAGGCGCCCCAGCATAGTTGGGCCGATCCGCTGCCGGACTTTGCGGCCAACATCCGCGGCAATCCCAACTGGGCGGGAGGCCCGGTTGGATTTGCTCTGATGGGCGTTCCCAACGGCCAGTGTCCGCAGACGAAATACTCCCAGGCCGAAATCAACGACCACTCGCCGGCCGGGCCGCCGACGGACGGTAAGCCCTGGGTTACGACGCTCATTTACCAGTCGAACACCGACCCCAATGGGTACTACATCGCGTTCGAGGACCAGCCGACGTGCACCGCCAGCTGGCGCGGCTGCAATCCGGGGAGCGAGACCCAGGCTCTGGTGGCCCCCAACGGCAACGACGGCGACTTCAACGACTTCGTCTTCTACGTCAGCGGCATCGACTGCAAGGGTGGCGGGCAGGCCTGCGATACGGGGATGTCCGGCATCTGCGCGGGCGGCACCACCCAGTGCGCCAATGGCGGCATGGACATCAAGTGCCGTCAGGACATCCAACCGCGGGCGGAAACCTGCAATCTGCTCGATGACGACTGCGACGGGATCATCGACAACCCGGACGCGCCCGGGCTCTGCCCGTCGGGCCAGGTCTGCAGCCAGGGTGTCTGCGTCAGTCCGTGCAGCCCCACCGAGTTCCCATGCGGGCCGCCCAACGCCTGCGATCAGACCGACGGGCTCTGCAAAGATCCGGCGTGCATGAATGTCACGTGCGGTTCCGATCAGACCTGCTACCGCGGCGTCTGCATCGGCGGCTGCGACAACGTCGTCTGCCCGCCCGGCCAGGTATGCCGGATCGGAAATTGCGTCGATCCCTGCGCCGGCATCACCTGCGCCGACGGTGAGGTCTGCGAGGGCGGCGCCTGTCTCGCGAAGTGCGGCTGCCGCGATTGCCCCAGCGGAAAGACCTGCTCGAGCGACGGGACCTGCGTCGACACCGGATGCGACAAGATGCAGTGCAACCCGCCGTCGAGCGTTTGCGTCGGCGGCGCCTGTCAGGACGGGTGCGCGGGCGTCAAGTGCCCATCCGGCCAGAATTGCTACCAGGGCGAGTGTGCGATCCCCGACGGCGGCATCCCCATTCCCATTCCCGACGGCGGGATCCCGACGACCGGCGCCGGCGGCTCGTCGTCGGCCACTGGGTCGGGCGGCGCGACGGGCGGCGGCGGCAGCACGGGCACCGGCGGAACGCTCGGTACCGGCGGCAGCTCGACGGGCGCTGGCGCCGAAAGCGGGGCGCACGAAGGCGGCGTCAGCAGCTGTGCCTGCGATGCGTCGACTGCTCCGAGCGGCGGCGGCTTCGCGCTCTTGCTTGCGGGACTGGCACTGACCACGCTCAGGCGCCGCGCCGGCGCGAGCTCGGGTCGGCGCCGCAGCTCATAAATACAACGCGCGCCTCGGGTCAGGTTCGACCCGGGCGCGCGCGAACGGACGAGGCTCTCTTTTCAGTAAGCATCCGCCGACCAGTAGCCGTCCTGCCAGACCCACTGGTATCCGTTCCAGACCCACTGGGCCGGAACCCAGTACCAGCCGGGGTAAGGCGCCACCGACCAGGCGCCACCGAGCCAGACTCGGACGCCGCCGTTCCAGCCCCAATGCGGGCCGATCCAGATCCGGCCGCCGACCGGGCGGAAGCCGACCACGCGGTGGAAACCGGGGCCGACGCGGACACCCGGACCGCGGGCAGCCGGACCATGGAAGCCGCCGTGGGGCGCCACTGCGTGGAAGCCGCCGTGCAATCCGGGCGCGCCGTGGAAGCCGCCGTGGAACCCCGCGGCCGGAGCCCCATGGAAACCGCCGCCGTGGAAGCCGCCGCCGTGGAAGCCGCCACCGCCACCGTGGAAGCCGCCACCGCCGCGGGCGAAGGCCGCCGCCGGAGCGGCGATCAGCGCCAACCCGAGCACAGCCGTCAAAAGCCTCTTCATGACAAAACCTCCTATTTTCAGATGACGACCCCGACGTTCGGTTGCCGGTTAGTAGCCTGGCCCACGTCTCACATCGCGCCTTGGAGCTAGGCATCAACTCTTGATAGATCCAGCTCATGCCGGCGACGAAACCCGAGCGTGACGGGCGTGTCATGGCCGAGCCGTGGCTGTCGCCACGCGCGCGCCGCATCGTGATGGTGCTGGCGGGGATCTATGCGCTGTTCGTCTGGATGGACGCGGCCGGGCTCAATCTCCCGGACAGGATTCTGCCTCTGCCGATGCGGTTCTTCCTGCAAGAGGCGGCGCTGTTCCCGGACGCTGCGCGCGACGCCATCGAGTACCGCGCCGAAGGGTATCGCTGCGATACCGGCCGCTTCGAGGAGATCGACGTCCGCCCGTTCTTCCCGATCCAGCGCGACGACAAGGAGAGCCGGTTCTACCGCGCGATGTTCTTCCACCGGCGGCAGAAGAAGGTCCTCGAGGCGTTGGACCAGTTCATCGTGTCGCAGCAGAACCGCGCGCATCCCGACCTGCGCATCGGCGGCGTCATGCTGCTCAGCCTGCGCATTCCGATTCCGCCTCCCGGGACCCCGGAGGGGCGCTACCAGCGGCTGCCGCTCACCGACTACCCGCAGGAGGTCGAGCGCAAGTACTGGTACGTGACCCCGCCGGGCGAGCGGACGCAGCGTTGCGAAGAGGCCGCCGCGCCATGAGGCGGCCGCCGCCCGAGGTGACCTGGTGGAGCCGGCTCGTCGCCTGGGTCGACACGCCGCAGCCGATCGAACGGCTGGCGCTGGCGCGAATCGTGTTGCCGCTGGTGCTGCTCTCTTTTCAAGCCTCGCGCCTCGTGCACGCCGATCATTGGCTGACGGCGATCGGGTTTCGCGTCCCCTATCTGGGCGGCCACGACTGGCGGCAGCCGCTCTACCTCCCGGCGCTCCCGCCCTGGCTCGCCTGGACGATCGCCGCGGTCACGGTGGTGGCCGGTCTTTTCCTGTCGGCCGGGTTTCTGACCCGGGCTTCGGCGGGGCTGTTCTCCGCGCTGCTCGCCTACCTGGCGCTGGCCGATCGGCTTGAGGCGTTCACCGTCAGCAAGCTGGGGCCGATGCTGGCGCTCGCGCTCTGCCTCTCGCCGAGCGGCGCGCGCTACGGCCTCGACGCCTGGCTGCGCCGGCGGCGAAATCCCGCAGCGCTGGTGCCGACGCACGTCCGCGGGGGCGTGATCCGCTTCTTCCAAGTGTTCCTCTGCGCGATGTACTCCGGCGCCGGGATCGCCAAGCTGCGCGGCGACTGGCTGGGCGGCGACGTGCTCTGGAGCCACCTGCACGACAACTATCAGACCTGGATCTCCTGGGCGCTGGGGCGCGCGGTGCCGGGGTGGGGGTGGCAGGGGCTGCAGTACGTGTCGCTGACGTTCGAGACCCTGGCGCCGATCTGGTTCGCGCTCCGCTGGACGCGACCTTACGCGGTCATCGCGGGGCTCGGCATGCACGCGCTCATCGGGCTCATGTTCGGGCCGGTGATCTGGTTCGCGATGCTGATGAGCACGCTGCTCCTCGCCGGTTACCTGCCCGAGCGCTGGCTGCGGCGTCTGTTTCGCGCCGCGCCGATCGCGGTGAGCCCCGCGCTTACGCCGAAAACGGCGTCGGGTCGGGGATCGGGTTGATCGCTTCGGCGCGGGCGGCGTCGAGGGCGCGCTCGGCGGCCGAGCGCCGGGTCCAGCGCCTCTCGCCGGCGTGCGCCAGCACCAGCAGCGCCGGTTGCAGCAGGCGCGGGAGCACGGCCAGGATGAGCGCGCCGCCGATCACCACGATGGCCAGCGGCTTCTGCGTGTCGGCGCCGATGCCGTGCGAGAGCGCGGCCGGCGTGAGGCCGAGCATGGCCACGAAGGTCGTCATCAGCACGGGCCGCAGGCGGCGCTGGGCGGCCTCGCGGGCGCCCGTCTCGAGGCCGTGCCCGTCGTCCCACAGGCGCTGCGCGTAGGTGACGACGATCAGCGCGTCCTGCACCGAGATGCCGAAGATCGAGATGAAGCCCATCGCCGCCGAGATCGAGAAGTTGGTGCGCGTGATGAGCAACGCCAGGATGCCGCCGGTGCAGGCCACGGGAATGCCGCCGAGCACGATCAACATGTCCTTCCAATTTTTGACCGACGAATAGACCAGCATCGCGATCACCAGCAGCGTGACGGGGATGATCAGGATGAGGCGGCCGGTCGCCTCGTTGAGCTGGTTGATCTCACCGGCCCACTCGAGGTGGGTGTCGTAGGGGAGCTTCACCTTCTCGGCGATCTTCTCCTTGGCCTCGTCGATCGTGGAGGCCAGGTCGCGTCCGCGCACCGAGAACTTCACCGGCGCGTAGCGGCGATTGTCCTCGCGGTAGATGAGCGACGGCCCCTCTTCCTCGGCGATCTGGGCCAGCTGGCCGAGCGGCACCTGCGCGCCGTCGGGGGTGGAGACCAGGATGTTGCGTATCGCTTTGAGGTCCTTGCGGTAGGCGGGTGCCCAGCGGACGGTCAGGTCGAAGCGCTTCTCCCCTTCGTACACCTGCGTGACCGCCTGGCCGCCGATGGCCGCCTGTACGACCGCCGCCACGTCGCCGACGTTGAGGCCGTACCGGCCGCACTGCACGCGGTCGGGCGTGATGCGCACGTTGGGCTGTCCGAGCGAGGGAAAGAGGCCCAGGTCCTCGACCCCTTTGACCGCGGCCATGACGTCGACGATCTCGTCGGCCTTCGCCTCGTTGACCAGGAGGTCGGGGCCGACCACCTTGACCGTGTTCTCGCCCTTGACGCCGGACATCGCCTCCTCGACGTTGTCCGAGATCATCTGCGAGAAGTTGAAGATGACGCCGGGGAACGCCTGCTGCAGCTCGCGCGAGAGCTCGGTGGTCATCGTCTCCTTGGTCACGCCGCGCGGCCACTGGTTGGCGGGCTCGAGCGGCGCGAACAGCTCGATGTTGTAGAAGCCGGAGACGTCGGTGCCGTCGTCGGGACGCCCGAGCTGCGAGACGACCGTGGTGATCTCCGGGTGCGCGCGGTGCCGCAGGTCGCAGTGTTCGACGGACTCACATCCGAGGATGGTGGCCCGCATACGCCCGACGTACTTCGACGCTTGCTCGAGCGAGATCGACATCGGCAGCGTGGCGCGGATCCAGAAGTTCCCCTCCTCGAGCTTGGGCATGAACTCGCGGCCGAGCGAGCCGCCTGCCACCAGGCTGCCGAGGACCACCAGCGACCCGATGACCACCGCCGCGCGCTTGTGGCGCAGCGAGAAGGCGAACAGCGGCTCGTAGAATCGCTTGAGCGTTCGCATCACCCAATTGTCCGGCTCGTGCTCGAGGCCGCCCTCAGTCGTCTGGAAACGCCCCGTGTCGCCGGGACGGATTTCCACCCCGGGCGCGAGCTTGAGCGCGCGCTCGGCGAGCACCGGCGTCAGCGTCAGCGCCAGCACGATGGCGCCGCCGATGGCGAAGGCGTAGGTGTGCGCCATCGGCGAGAAGATCACCCCCGCCACGCCGGTCAGCGTGAAGAGCGGGATGAAGGCCACCGCGATGACCAGCGTCGAGGAGAACATCGGCGGTCCAACCTCGCTGGCCGCCAGCAGGATGCGTTCGATCTTGTTCCGCTTCCCCGGCACCGACAGGTGCCGGAAGATGTTCTCCATCATGATGACCGTCGAGTCGACGACGATCCCGAAGTCGACCGCCCCCAGCGAGATCAGGTTGGCGGGCGTCCCCGTCGCCACCATGCCGATGAACGCCACCATCAGCGCCAGCGGGATGTTCAGCGCGGTGATGAGCGCCGCCTTCCCGTGCCCGAGGAAGAGCCAGAGCACCAGCGCCACCAGCACCATCCCGGTGATTAGGTTCTCGATGACCGTGTGGGTGGTCAGCTCGACCAGCTTGGCGCGGTCGTAGTAGGTCTCGGTGTGCATCCCGGGCGGCAGGATGTGCAGCTGGGCAATCTGGTCGACCTTCTCGTGGACGTTGGCCAGCGTCTTCAGCGAGTCGCCGCCGTAGCGCATCAGCACCGTCCCCTGT
>Ga0134128_10007371_pt1 | contig 13293 bp, 13 predicted proteins | sample KB31754_FD_96462 | JGI IMG/M metagenome (GOLD analysis project Ga0134128, IMG submission 96462) | Terrestrial soil microbial communities with excess Nitrogen fertilizer from Kellogg Biological Station, Michigan, USA - KB3-175-4 | ecosystem: Environmental > Terrestrial > Soil > Unclassified ... | reverse complement strand
CCCGGGTCACGACCGGAGATACGCCATCGACGGGGGCAAACTCGAAAAGGAACTTGGCTTTAGCGTCAGCTTGGGCCTCGAAGCGGGTTTGCGACGGACGCTTCTATGGTATGTAGATAACGTCTCATGGTGGCGGAGCATCATGAATGCGAGCTACGTCCGGTGGATCGAGGCGCAGTACGGCCGAGAGGATGCGATCGCGAGTTCCGGCTGAGCCGCCGCGAACGCGCAAGCCCTCGTCCGGCGCTTGCTATCGATCTCATCGGTGAAGTTCACGTCTCGGCAGACAACAACTCGAGAATTCATGCCGCCATGGAGCATTCCGTGCAATTGACAGGCGAGTCGATCGAGCCGTCGGCCGGGCACAGGCAGAGCTCGGATCATCGGTCGCCTCGGGTTACCGTCGCGATCGTCACGTACCGCTCCAAGGCGGAGTTACCGGGGTGCATAGAGAGCATCCTGCGGTCGGATATTTCCATCAAAATTGTCGTGATCGACAATGACTCTCGCGACGGAACGTACGAGCTCGCACGGAGCTATGCGGATTCCCATCGAAATATAACGGCGCTCGCCACCGACCGAAACATCGGCCTCGCAGCGGCAAACAACCTCGTGATTCCACATATCGAGGGGACGCACGTGCTGATCTTGAATCCGGACACGGTCCTGGAACCGGACGCAATCTCCACGATGATGAGTCTCATGGACGAACGCCCAGACGTAGGGGTGGTGGGTCCGAAGAACGTCTATGGCGACGGCAGAGCGTTCGTGAGCTATCAGTACGCGTGGAATCTCGGCCACGTGGTGCTGTGGAGAGCGATGCCTTATTCGCTCGTTCGCGCGATGTACGACAAATGGGCTCGATATGATGAACGCGAGGTGTTTTACGTTTCGGGCTCTTGCCTACTGATCCGCGCGGAGTTGTTCCGAAACATCGGCGGATACGACCCGGCCTTCTTCCTCACAATCGAGGATGTCTGCGACTTGTGCGAGCGGGTTCGCGAACGGGGATACAACGTTGTATTTACTCCGAGAACCAAAGTCGTCCATTACTGCGGCAGAAGCGGCGACCAAGTCCCGTACCTGACGGTCCTGTGCGGATATCAGGGAAGCATCTATTATTTCAGCAAGCGCAAGGGGCCGCTCGCGGGCTTTCTTGCGTACCTCATCGTGACGCTAGGGTGCGCGGGTCAGCTTCTCGCATCATCTCTGAAAGTCCTTCTGCGGCGGCGTTCTGTCGATCGAACAAACCTTCGAGTGTACGCGCGCATTATGCTCGAGCTGCTCAGGCGGGGACGGAAGATCGCAGTTCGTGGTGAGAGTGATCGCTGAAACCGACGCGGGCGGGTCCGTGGGGCACATGCGGACGCGGCCGCGCACGGATTGTCCCTGCTGCGCGGGCGCCGGGCGCGTGCTCTACCGAGGCATTGTCGACGTACTCTATGGCGCGCCGGGCGAGTGGGGCTTTAGACAATGTACAAATGCAGCCTGTGGAGCACTTTGGCTCGATCCAAGCCCGGTGCCGCAGGACCTGCTGCTCGCGTACCAGAGCTATCACACACACGAAGTCCAGAAGCCGCGCTCGGGCCGCGCGCCGCTCACACGAGTCTTCCGGGCCGGCTTAGGGGCGCTAGCGGCGGCATCGGGTCTCCTGCGGGAACGACAGCGGGCGGACTCGATGTTTCTCGAGGGCGCTGAGGCAGGGCGTCTGCTCGATGTGGGCTGTGGCCAGGGGGCATTCATCGCTCGAATGGCGCGCTCGGGATGGTCCGTTCGGGGAGTCGACATGGACCCCGCCGCCGTGCGCACGGCGCGCGAATTGCACGGCCTAGATATACGCGTCGGCGGAATCGAGTCCGTGTCGGGTGCCGCGTCCGTTGACGTCATCACAGCAAGCCACGTGATAGAGCACTTGGCCGATCCGCACGAGTTTCTGGCCCATTGTCGCAGGCTGCTCGCGCCGCGTGGCAAGGTGATCCTGCGGACGCCAAATGCAGAAAGCCTGGGGCATCGGTTGTACGGGCGGAACTGGCGAGGTCTCGAAGCCCCGCGACACCTGTGTCTGTTCACGCCGCGAGCATTGACGAACGTCGCAATACGGGCAGGCTTCGCAGTCAACGGCTGCTTTACGTCGGACGCGATGTCTGAAAGCATTCTCGTGGTCAGCCAGATTCTAAGGATGGGTGGGTCGCTCGACCCGGGAACGGGATCGAAATGGGCGCTCCGGATAGCGAAGACGGCGGGGCCGCTCCTTGCGCTCGGCGCCCGACTCTATTGGCTGTGCGATCGCGGCAGCGGAGAGGAAGTCTGTGCCATTTTCTCGCGCGACGCCGGTGCGTAACCTCTATGCGCGCGGGGAGGGCGGCAGCCAGCACAGCAAATGGCGCCTGTCCATCAACGCCTTGGCGCAGATCGGAGGGCAACTCGCGCCACTTGCCGTAGCCGCGGCGGCAATTCCTCTGATCTACCGACAAATCAGCGCGAGTGATTTCGGAGTATTCACGCTGGCACTCTCGGCGCTGAGTCTCTTCGCAATGATGGACTTGGGGCTGGGGCGCGCCACCGTGCGGTTTGTCTCGGCCGCAATTTCCCGCAATGATTCAGGCGCTGCGGCCCGGACATGTGCCCAATCGGTCATTTTGCTCGGCGCATTCTCGCTGCTCCTGACAGTCTTGTTTGCGGTGGTCGTGCCTGCGGCTATGAACGCCCGGCTCCGTCCCGGGGGAGATAGCGAGCGGCACATTCGGGACGTTGTATACGTCCTGGCAGCATCCATTCCGTTCGTCGGTCTCACCTCGGTTTTCCGCTCGGTTCTCGAGGCGCAGGAGAGATTTCCTCTCATATCGGTGATACAGAGCATTTTCGGCAGCCTTTCATATGCCGTGCCTGCGACGCTGTCGCTCTTCACGAGCGACATCAGGGTGATCGTAGGCGGCGCGGTCGTTTGTCGCGTGTCGAGCTCCATTGCGTTCTTCGTGGTCGCTCGGGCCTGGTGGCTCAATGATGTGCTGGCGCGGCTCGAATGGCGCATTCGTAATCGGGAATTCCTGCGCTTCTCCGTATGGCTGATCGTGTCAAACGTGGTGGGTAACTCCGTGATTTACGCGGATCGGGGAGTGCTTGCGGGAATGTTCCCGCTCTCCACGTTGGCCTATTACAACGTTCCCCTCGAATTCCTGACTCGCATCATGATACTCGTCAATGGGTCGATCACTGCGGCGTTCCCTTACATGTCGAAGCTGGCGCGCGAGCCCGCGCACCTGGAGCGTGCCCACGGAGTCGGTGTGGCGCTGATCGCGAGTACGATCGCACCCATCCTGCTGGTTCTGAGCCTCTTTGCGCCGAAAGGCCTGGAGCTGTGGTTGGGGCCCGCCTTCCAAGCGCACAGTTCCGAAATCGTCCGGATCCTGCTGGTCGGACTTTTGTTTCTGAGTGCCAACGCGTTCTCCCTCGCAAGTCTCAACGCGCGTGGTGTCTCCGGGCGGATCGCGGCGATGCACGCGATCGAGGCTCCGATATATGTCGGCGCCCTGTACTATGCGGCACGCTCCGCCGATCTGCGCTGGATCGCACTCGTCTGGAGCGCACGAATGGTGATCGAATTCGTGTGTTACGAGACGATGCTGGCCTTGCTCAGCACTCGCCGTGTAAGGCAAGTCGTCTCGAGTACCGCCATCCCGGTGCTCGCAATACCGCTCACGGGCCTGATATTCTCCGTCAGCTCTCGGCCGAGGTTGGAGGTCGGCGCAATTATTCTCGCGGCCCTGCTTGCGGGAATCGCCGGATCGCGCGTGCTGCTCCAAGTGCGCAGTTGACTTTGTTGCGAAGCGACCGGACCGAGAGAGTATGTCGGAAACTCCTATCTCCTGCCCGCTGTGTGGGGGCGGCAACCACGAACTGATCGACGAGTTGCCTTACGACGATATCCGACACGTGTACCGGTGCCTGTACGGAATCGATCTCGAGTCAGAGGAGGCGAGCACGCTTCGATTGCTACGATGCGTGGCCTGTGACCTGCGGTTCTTCTCACCGCAGATCTGCGGTAAGGCGGAATTTTACGAGCGGCTCCAGGTCATGCCGTGGTACTACCTGCAGGATAAGGAGGAATATCATGTAGCTCGGCGGCTCATCGCCGAAGGAAGCGTGGTGCTCGAGGTCGGCTGCGGTGCGGGCGACTTCGCGGCATTTCTGCCTCGGACGTGTAGCTATCGAGGACTGGAATTCAATTCTCAGGCGGTTAGGAAGGCGCAGGGGCGCGGCCTCAACGTTCGCGAATTGACCGTCGAGTCTCTCGCGGAGACGGACGAGTCGCGGTTCGACGTGGTGTGCGGCTTCCAGGTACTGGAGCATGTCCCGAACCCCCGGGGTTTCTTGACGAGCGCCGCCCGCCTGCTGCGCCCCGGCGGCTTGCTGATCATCGCCGTGCCCAGCGAAGAGTCCTTTCTGGCCTACGAAGTGAATAATGTCCTCAATATGCCCCCGCATCACGTGACACGATGGACAGATGCGGCACTGACGAATGCAGCCAAGATAACGGGCCTGCAACTGCATCACCTGGAGCACGAACGGCTGAGCCAATTCAACGCTGTACCCTATGCGAAGGCCCGCGTATTCAAGGCTATGAGTCAGAGACTGGGAATTCAAGCGCCGACTGTGAGTCGCGCAGCGGCCTCGATTGTCGCAAGGGCTTTAGTTCGAGCAGCATCGCTGCCGTTGGAATGGCAAATCCACAGAGGAAAGGTGCAGGCCCTTGGCCATTCCGTCATCGCATCCTATCGAAAGCCCTGACGTGAGAGTTGGGGGTGCCGGGGTGATGACACGCGCGGCCGAGGCCGACGGTCGTCGCGGAATCGCGAGCGTCACAGTCGCAGTTCTATTGCCGACGAGCGTTGCAGGGGGTCATGAATACATGCTCCTGGAATGGCTGCAGCGGGCCCGCGCACGCGGCCTTCGAGTGACCGTCTGCTGTGGACCGGGTGCGGAGATATCGCAGCTGCTGGATCGATGCGGGATGCCGTGCGAAGACGCACGGTACGTTGTCGACAAGAAAGGCACGCTTCGATGGGCTCAGTGGCTCAATTTCGCACGAACACTGAGCCTTGTCGGAAAACTTCCGCGCGAAGTGATCGTGCTCCTCGCACCCGGCGCAATGCAGTTTGGGCTCGTGCATGTGCTCGCGTGCGCGCTGCAACGGCGTGCGATAGTTTGCTACGTTCCGATCACGCACTCGGCGGTCACGCTGCGTCTCAAATGGCCGTCGTTGCGCGATTGGATCGCGAGGCGGCTTGCATCGCGCGTTGCAATGTGGATAACCGTCACAGACGAGCAACGCCTGCGGTTGAAGGATTACTGGAGAATTCGTGCTCCTGTGCACGTCATCCCGAACCGCATCTCCGCCGTGTCCCTAGCGCCCATCCCGCCTGAAACGCGAGTTCGTCAGCAGGGTTGTTTCACTGCGCTCTACGCCGGGCGGTTCGACCAGAATCAAAAAGGCCTCGACTGGCTCGCGGTTCTTGTCGAGAGAGAGCGTTGGCTGCCGGAAATTCGCTTCGTTTTTCAGGGGCGGGGCGAATTCTCCAATCGCTTGCAGGCAATGAGCAGGCGATTGGGGACGGATCGGGCGCAGGTCGTACCCTGGGGTAACCTCGCTCAGGCCTTCGCATCCGCGGATGTATTGCTGCTGCCATCGCGTTTCGAAGGGCTGCCGCTGGTCGCGATCGAGGCGATCTGGGCCGGGATCCCGGTCATCGCAACTCTGGAAAGCGGCCTGCTCGAAGTGTTACCTCCAGAGTCCCTGTTCGCTTTCGGGGATGTCGCGGGGCTCGAGCGGGCGCTCGATTACGTCCGGTCTGGAGACCATCGTCGGGAGATCGTAGATTACGCACGCCGCAATCTGGCGGCATTGTTATCGGAGGAGCGGTACGTGGGTGGGCTCAACGCCGTGCTCGATGGGCTCATCTGCGTGCAGGTTGGAACGCGCGCCTGCGCTTGATGCGGAAATGTTCCTCTATCTAGCCATCGCGCTCGTGCTATTCGTGCTTGCTTTTGCACGGGCAGTCGGATGCATCGATCGACGGTACGAGCCGGAGCTCGCGCTGTGCCTTACGCTCGCCGCGTACGTAGTGTCGTTTCTGCGCTGGAACACTGGCACAGACTGGCCGAACTACATTTCAATGTTCGAGAACCTGAGGCACCTCGACGATGCCAGCGCTCAGCTGTGGTGGGGCCCCGCCTACTCGTATGCGGCCGTCCTGGTGAATTCCATCGGCGGCAGCTACACGGCTTTTCTGGCCTTGGAGGCCACGATTCTGTTCGCGGTAAAGTACCACATCCTGCTGAAGAGCTGCGCCGCACCGCTCGTCGCAATATTCGTCCTGTTCTGCGTCAACTTCTACGACATCTATTTCGTCCGGCAGCACATCGCGACCGTTTTCTTCTGGGCGTTTGTCTACTACTACTACAATCGGCGTCACCTACTCGCGTGGAGCTCGGCTCTGGTCGCGGTGGCGTACCACTACTCGGCGGCGATGCCGATTGCGATAGTGGTTCTGACCGCGAATCTTGAGTGGAAGCGCATCGCGCTCGTTACCGCATGCGTCGCGTGCGCCACTTTCCTCGTGCTCTCCCGTCTCTCTATAGGTCAAATCGAATCGCTGACGACCGTCGGGTCCTATCTCGGCACGAACTGGATCGAGGTGAAGTATACGGGGCTGAGCACGACGCTGCGGGCCTACCTCAAGATGGCGTTCTGGTTCTGGGTAATCCTTGCAGGGTACATGTGGTTCTCGAAGAGAACCGAGGAGAGCGAATACGCTGATTGGAGCGCGTTCTGCCTCCGTTCCGCCGCGGGTATCGTCCTCGTTGCGGCGGTTCTCGTGCCTATATCGGAGGTCTTCGCGCGCATTCCCGAATTCGCCGCGCCGCTTTTCGCCGTCGTATTGGCGAACTACCGCTTCCAGCTCAGGTCCGTGAGCGTGGCTGGTGCGGCATACTTGTCGATCGCGGCGTTGCTTTTCGTGGAGCTGGTGTTCCTCTATCGTGGGTTTCCGGAGCTCTATTACCCCATTCGATGGGCATTCAGTTGAAGGACCAGAGGATGGCATCTGCAGTCAGACGGCTGCTCATCGCCGAGCCGTCACGGCCCGGATGGGGACATGCGTCCTTCAATGCGGCGATGATCTGGGCATTGAGCAAGGTGGCAAGGGCCGAAGGCGCAGAGGTCACGGTGTACGCCGAGCGCGATCACCTGCTCGCTCTCAAAGAGCTCTTGAACGCACCTCATGGATTGTCGTCGCATGAGTTCTCGTGGCAGGACATACCGGTCGTCGACGGATTTGACAGAACGTTCGTGCGCAAGTTCGCAGCAGAGATTTCCGCCGTTTGGAAGCTGATGGTTCGAGCACGGGCTGTCGGCGGCAATCTTGTGCTCTTGTCGGTCTATCCGAATACTCTTGCTTGCATCATGCTTCTGCGTCCCCTGTTCAGGGACGTGCGGTTGCATGTGATTCTGCATGGCGAGCTGGAATCCGTTCTCGGTCCCGCAAGCCGGGCCGTGTGGAAGCAGGGATTTTGGGCCAGGCTCGCAATATTGCGGCTTTTCAGGGGCTCGTGGCCGATGATCTATGTGCTCGGGGAGGGGATCAGAAGAAGGTTATTGCACAGCTTCCCGGGCTGCGGGGCTCTGAAAAGCCTCAGAGCGATCCGCCATCCGTATCTTTTCAGTAGGGATCGACCGCGCGCAACGGTGAACCGAGCCGGATACCGCATCGGCTTCGTCGGTGCTGGCCGAGTCGTGAAGGGAGTCACGGCATTCTTCGAGATTGCAGCGACGTTGCGCCGGCATGTTGAAGACGGCACCATGGAATTCGTCATCGTAGGTGGTTTGGAGGGGAAGGTTGAGGGCCAAAGTAGACGTTACGTGCGTGTACTCTCAGACAGAGTGGCGGGGCTCAGCGCGTCGGATTACGAGAGAGAGATAGAGCGGCTCGATTGCGCGGTAATGCTCAGCGTGCAGAATTATGCGTTCACCGCGAGCGGCAGCATCTTTGATGCGATCGACAAGGGATTGGAGGTTTTCTCGTTGGACAACAATTATCTTGGGGACTTGGCGGCGCTCAACGTGGAAGGAGGGATCAAGTTTTTCAAGGATGTCGCAGCGCTCACCGAGGAGATCAGGCGTCGCGTGGAAAGCGGGCATGGGTTTGCCAGATTTAGGTATCCTCAGATCAGAGCTGAATATAGTGCGGATGCGGAGTGCGCGCCCGGCCGCGAGCTGATCACCGCGCTTCAATTTGACGGGTGAAGAATGGCAATGCTTGAGAACCTCGCCCGGATCGTGAAAGACACCGGGAAATACGTCGCGTTCAAATACACTCCATTCGGAGCTCCCCGGTATCCCTACCCGAACGTAGAACCGATCGAGTTGGCCATGCTCGTCAACGAGATCGAGCGACTTAAGCAGACGGCAGGCAACATCGTCGAGATAGGAGTGGCACGCGGGATGACTACGCGGTTCCTCTGCGAACACCTGGTCGCGCAGCGTCTCGAGAAGACGTTGACGTATTTTGCGGTGGACACATTCGCATCTTTCATCGACAGCGACATGAAATACGAGGTAGAAAAAAGAGGCAAAAAGCTGTCCGAGCTGCGGGCCTTTTGGTACAACGATTTCGACGTTTGGAAGCGCAATTTCACGCAATTCGGATTCGTTACGGCTGTACGGGGGGACTGTGCAGCGCTGGATTATGCGCAGTTCGCGCCGGTGAAAATCGCCTTCCTGGATGTAGACCTGTATCTTCCGACGAAACGCGCGCTCCCGAAGATTTACGACGCAATGGTGCAAGGAGGCACGATTCTGGTCGATGACGTCCGGGAGAACTACAAGTACGACGGCGCATATCACGCGTATATGGAGTTTTGCATGGAACGCGGTTTACAGCCGCGAGTGATCGGAAACAAGTGCGGAGTGGTATGCAAGGGATAGCGGCGCATTCGCCGCGAAATTCGCCAACCCGGCCTCCTCACGGCGCGAAGCGTGCCGACTTCGCGGAGGCCCACGTCCGGTAGGTGGCGCCGCGCAGCGATTGAACGATGCCTATGCCGTTGGCGAGCAACGAGGCGATGACGTCGAGGAGGCGGTCGAAGGGCTTCATTCCGGTCAGGCCCAGAGCGATCATTGCTCCAAGAGCCGCCCAGGACGTGATCACGAGCACGTGCATTCCGTGCCACCATAACGCGAGAGAGCCGAAGAGGGCGGCGCCAGCGAAAAAATAAACCGAAAACCAGCGTGACAGCTTGTGACCGAAGTACAGATACCGGAGCAACAGAGTTTGCCTGCGCAATTGCGGAGAAAGCGCGCGATGGACGTTGAATGACTGGCAAGCGATACGGATTTTCCGCGTGTACTCGTCGCCGCGATCGGCTGCAACGTTCTTGAAGCCACTAAAATCATCGGCTTGGACAACTCGGTAGCCCTTGTGGATCACTGACATCGATACATAGAAGTCATCGATCAGATCCGGAGGTACGGGCTCATGAAGGAAGCGGCGGATGGAGAACAGTGGCCCGTGTGCGCCGATCGCGGAAATCAAACGAGATTCGAGCCTGCGAACGAACGCGTCAAATGCCCAGTATCTCAAGGAAACCTCCGCGGTGCTCGAGGTCTCCGCTCGATCCTCATCGACAGTGGCGATTATGCGGCCGGACACACAACCGACCGTCGGGTCATCGAAATGCGCGCGCAGATTTGCGATCGCTTCCGGCGGAATCGCAACGGCCGCATCAGTAAACACGAGGAGATCCGCATTGGTTCGTGAGGCGAGCTGGTTCATCCCGTAAGTCTTTCCGTGTCGCTCCTCCGAAACGGTCAACGCGATCCAATGGGCATATTTTCTCAAGATATCGACAGTTCGATCCGTGCTGCCGTCGCTGTACACGAGTATCGCAACTTTGGGCGTACGGGCCGCGACCTGAAGCAGGTTCGTGATCCTCTCCTCGATGACCTTCTCTTCGTTGTGGACACAAAGGAGTATCGCGATTTTGCCAAGCGCGGCACCAGCACCGCACTCCGGCAGAACTTTGAGAAGAGCTCGAGGGAGGCCAACGTTGCGGCGCAGCCTGCAGAGCGCAACCAGCGAGAGCGGATACCCGAGATAAGGATGGAGCGCCAAAACGAGCGAGATGCCCGCCAAGATGCCGAATATGTAGGTCATCGTCGAGCCGCTGAGATGATCTGGCAGGATGGCCGAACGACGTAGAGCAGAGCTGATCACGCTCCGCCAGTCACTGCGTCATTTCAGTGCAGAGCGAATCAGGACGACAAATACGGAGACGAGCAGTCCGACAAAAAGCGCCACTCCGATCCATATGGCCGTCTGCGGGGAGGAGGGCTTCTCAGGTGCGACGGCGGGATCGATAATCTTGAATGCGTACTCGTCCGTTCCCCGGGCCAACATCGACTTGGTGATCTCACCTTGGAGAACCGTAAAGATGGCCTGTCGCGCCTCGACTACATTCGTTTTCTCGGCTTCCTTTTTCAGGTATTCGATATCTCGCTCGGCTTGATCGATCGCCTGCGTACGCAAGTAATCGTTCGTCATCTTAACGAGGCCGTTGGCCCATGCGGACGCCGTTTTGGGATCGCGCCAAGTCACGGTGAGCGTAACCAAGCCGGTCTTCGGATCGGTCGTAACGTCCCGAATGCTGCGATTGAAACGTCGGGTCGCTTTCCAGAGCGAGGGCACCTTCGTGGGATCGCTCACGCGCCATTTCTTTTCTTTCGGATCCCAGAGACTCTGGTACAGAACCGGGAGCAGATCGTTCTTCTCGATATAAGTTCGCGTCAGTTCGGCGGATTTCAAGACGGCGACCGACTCGGTTTTTTTCGAGTCCGTCGAGAGGGAGAGGCCCGCAAGCGATGCCAGGCCGCCGAACTGCGAAGCGAGCGATGTGAGCGGGCCAAGCGCGCCTTCACCTGGAGTGTTCGACACCGGCGAAAGTACCACGCTTGCCTCGTAAGTTCTGGTAGACAGCCGCGCGGCGCCTGCCGCGGCGATCACGAAAAGGAGCGTTACGATCGCAATGAACCACTTACCGTTGCGCAGTACCTGCAGGAGCTCCCGTAATGAAAGTTCTTCAGTTCGTCGCTCATCTGCGACTGGTGCGTCCATTGTGTGCGGTCGTTCCGGCGATAACTAAGAAGCGGGTTACGACTATACCCGACTCGAGTTCGTGGCCGGATCCGGCTCCCTTATGCTGCAGTGCAACAATCAGCTTGACACCCGAGCGACGAAACCGACCTGTCGACGTTCGGGACAAACTGCAGGAGCGAACTGTCCGTGAAGGGTCCACCTACCGTCGAGCAACATCGCACACGAGTGCCAGCGCTAAGATCTGTCGGTGAGGCGCTGGGGCGTATCACGGAACGATTTGCCGCGGAACTCGCTCATTCGAGCAGTGTTGCGCCCGACTGGACAGAGCTGGAATGGCGCCTCGCGCCAGCAGTTGCTGCGATGCACGGGATCTCCGCGTTCCTGGCAACGAGGCTGTGTTGGAGGGGTCCTGGCCGTTGGGCCGCCTTCCTGGCCGAGCAGCGTAGTCATTCTCTCGAGCGACACGAGCGAGCGGTACGCTTGTTGGCCTCTCTTGGCGATCTCGCCCGACGAGAGGGGATCGCGATCAATTACCTCAAGGGAATGGCGCTTTACTCGCACGGGATTTATGCCGCGGGCGAGAGGCCGATGGCGGATCTCGATCTATTGGTGCGGCATCAAGACCTGCAGCAGGTCGACGATATACTCACCGAGCTCGGGTACCACCAGGATGCCTCGAGTTGGAAGCACCGCAGCTATTCCGCGGGAGCCGCGCCGGTACCGTTCCGGCTCGGAGAACATTCGGGTACCCCCGTCAGCATCGACCTTCACACGAGGCTCACCGAAAGGCTGCCACAGCGGATCACCGACTTGACGGATCTGATTCCGACCGGTCACGCGGACCCCGGGCTGCAAGGCTATCCGACAGTAGCCGCCCTGATGATCCATCTTCTCGCCCATGCCAGCGGAAACATGATCCAGCGCGAGCTCAGGCTGATCCAGGTGCTGGATCTCGTGCGTCTCTCACGTCGGATGGGCGGAAGCGATTGGGAGCGTGTCCTCGCATTTCACGGACCGAAATGTCGGCTGTGGTGGGGTAGCGGTGTCTTGCTGATTACGTCACGCTATTTTCCACAATGGATCCCGGCGCCCGTTTTGGAGGCGCTAATGCAAGGTTGTCCATCGCGCTTGAGGCGAGTAGTGTCGAGCCGTTCCATCGCCGACTTCTCATACTCGCGCTTATTCCACGACCCCTTCCCGGGTCTGGCCTGGACGCGAACGTATCGCGAGATGCTCGATTACCTAACGGCACGTCTCATGCATGCCCGAGAGCAGCTCCGGAATCGGCGGCTTCTCGACAAGACTGAGCTGTGGGACCCGAATTCCACGGGACGGGACGGATCGCAAACTGCGCGGCTGCTGCGCGGATTCACACTCCGTTCACTACGCAAGGCAAGTACACGGACGGTGCGCGCGGCGCTCGAGCTGCCCCATGACAACTTATCAACATGACGCGAACGTAATCGCTGGCAGCGCACTCCACTGTTTATGTACGAAAAATTCGGTATACTGCCAAGGTTGAGGGAGGACGTGCGCACATGACTGCACCGGCGGGTGGGTCGGGTGCGCATGGGTTTTGTCTCTGGATCTCGGGACGCTGCCGAATCGGCACCCGTGTGGCACAGATAACGCTGCCGGCAAGCTCGACGGTCGTTTTCGATCGGGACCATTGGCCATAGTGTTCGCCTCAACGCAGTGGAAGTTTGAGACGATCACGTATGCCAGGCAGGCCCGAGGCTTGCTCCGTGGAGCCGGCGAAATCGCGGAGCAAGTCAGGTGGGCAGGACGGACAGGGACAGCACGCGCGAGTCAACTTCTCGGTAGCTTGAGCGTTTTTCTGGAGGAGCATAATAACCTCAAGCTGACAGAGCTTATCGATCGAAATGGTTTTTTGTTCTGTCGCCATAGGGCGACAGAGGGGCTTACGTCGGCTTTCTAAAGGAGAGAGCGTTGCCGCCGCAGCAAGCCAGTGAAGTTTCCGGCGCTCGTTTGCCCAAGGTCGGCGCGCGAGCCGCTCCACCTCGGCCCCATCTCGTAAGTACCGAGCATTGGCTATCACAAGATACCGATGGCCTCGCTCTCCGGGAGGTAGCGCATCCACTTCCCGTCGACAAGAGGATCGTCGGCGTAGTGGGTCGCGATG
>Ga0134128_10007369_pt1 | contig 13295 bp, 18 predicted proteins | sample KB31754_FD_96462 | JGI IMG/M metagenome (GOLD analysis project Ga0134128, IMG submission 96462) | Terrestrial soil microbial communities with excess Nitrogen fertilizer from Kellogg Biological Station, Michigan, USA - KB3-175-4 | ecosystem: Environmental > Terrestrial > Soil > Unclassified ... | reverse complement strand
CAAGTCGGACCGGGAGCCGGGCATGTGATCGCTGTGCCGCCCTGAATAAAAAAACCTAGTCCGGGCGTTAGACCGGGCGGGTTTTTTTATTTGAATTGGGCGGGTGTGGATCTCCTCCTGGAGGAAAGAAGATTGATGAAAACTTGTAGACGTGCATCCGGCGCGGATAGCGCACATGTAGCGCAGGCGGGTTTTGTTTGAGCGGTTGGCAAATGGGATTAGCCCGAAAGTTTTTGGTTGAAGGGTGGGAGGGGATCTCTTGCACGATCAACGACGGGTTTCCGAAGGAAGCCCGGCCAGGAGCGGGCAAGTGATCCCTGTGGCGCCTCGAATAAAAAGTGCGATCCTAGGCGTAGCCCAGGGACGTGCTTTTTATTCGAAAAAGGCGGGCGCGGATATCGTCTTTACCTTCCAATCTTTATTCGTACCACATCTCAACATAATTTGCCAGAATTTGCGCAAGCGGAGCATTGTCGGGGCCATTATTTTCAAAGAAAGACCACCTGTCAGAAGGCTTATAATATATAAGTTGGCCGCAGAAGTAGTTCCTATCATCACGTACCTGGAACACAGTGGGCAAAGATTCCCTTTGGAGAGGATTAATCCAAAAATTGTAATGGATACCGTTGTAGTCAAATTCAACTTTAAACTCGTCAGTCATAATCTGCTTTCAAGATGTTTTGATACTTTGCCGGCGATAACAGCATCAACGGGGGCGGCGCCGACGCGGACTGAATGGTATTGCCATCCGGATTTTGTTTTGGGGAGATGAAAGGAATAATCTTCTTTATTTCAGCCATTTTTTTTTTACCTTTTACTTCACATTTAATGGTGATCGGCTCTTCGAATGGAATAATGTTTGTTTCGATCATATCATAAAACTAAAAACAACTAATTAATTTAGCAAAATAAATTTTCAATATGTGCAATTATGTTAGAATAGTGGCTTCGCGCAGTATTAAAATAAACGATCTGGAGATTGAAGGTGAAATTGATGACCGACCAGTCCAGAGCGGGTTTGACTATCTTAGCTGGCCCGTGATAAAGCCCACTGAGTGGGGGTTTGAAATCGCTAACATGGAATGGGGCTTCCTGCCTTCCTACGTTTTTACCCGTGAGCATGCAGAGAAATTTCGAAAGGGCTACACTGATGAAAGGGGTAAATACCATGTTCCTATGACCACGCTGAATGCGAAGGGCGAAGAACTTCTTTTGCCAGGTAAAATGTATCGTGATGCGGCGCTGAACCGCAGGTGTGTCATTGTGGCCTCATCATTTTACGAATGGAGACACATTTTTCCGATAGGTAAAAAAGGCCTTCCACTAAAGACTGCAATAAAATATCCTTATTCCATCAGGTTGAGAGATTTGAATTATTTATTTATCGCTGGTATTTGGCAGCCGTGGACCGATAGGAATACCGGCGAAACCGTGGAGACACTTTCCCTGGTAACCACTGATGCTAATTCGTTAATGGCACAGATCCACAATTCAAAAAAACGCATGCCGACGACGTTGACGCCGGTGCAAGCTCTTGAATGGATGACACCGGATTTAACAGAAGGCCGAATCACCAAGCTGGCCACTTTCAAGATTCCATCTGGGGACATGATTGCTCATACAATCCGGAAAGACTTCAGAAGCATAGCGAATCCGATAGAAGAATTTATCTATCCGGAAGTGCCCGCACCTGTAATGTGACGATTCAAGGCAATCATCTATTGATAATCATCCGACCCGAAAATCGCATAATATACCTGGCCAGCATCTGGCGCACCTGCTGAAGGATTTTCATGAATAAAATCAAGGACCCGCGAGTTGTGCTTGTCGCACCACTCGTCGGCAGCCTGTCGGGCTTCATCATGATTGACGGCCCCGGATATCATTATTTTGTGATTTTCCTGGTTGTCAAATTCTGCCTGGGTAATGGTTATTGACGAATTCATTTTCGAATAATTTCAATATTAATTCAATCTTATTAGGTCGGCAAACGAATCTCCTTTCTTCAATAAAATACATGCCAATTTTTCGAAAAGAGTTTTTCATATTTTACCCAGGCGGGTGCGGATCTCGGTGCCGGCCTAAAGATATTTTGTAAAACACAAAAAAAAAGCCCCCTAAAAAGGGAGCTCACTAACAAAATGAAAACGGAAAACAGAGGACCAATGGAGAAAAGAACCATCGGGAAGAGAGAAAACGACAACGAAACCAAACACAGAACAATCATAAACATAATAGGGAAAAGACTGAAACATAGCTGACAAAATTTAATAATGAAAAAAAAAAGACAACGTAACGGTGGGAGGCAATCGAGCACCGGAAAAAGAAACATAAATGCTGGGGCTGTGCCGATGGTTTTGTGTTTATGGTTTCTTTTTTCCGGGTTGGCGCGGATCACGCAGTAAAAGCCGAATGATGTTTTAATTGATCAGGGCTGTTGAAACTGTTGCACATGGCTGGCGTGGGCGCCGATTGCCTACCTTAGTGGAGCTTGTTTTTTTTTTTTTTGAGTAAGATCTTCATTCAGGACATTTGAAAGCTGTCGACCTGGGAGCATTCAGATTTCCGCTGTAAGAGCTGAGAGATATTTTTTATAATCTGATTGAATTTGACCGGGGAGGAATTTAACCGGATTTTTAGCTTTGAATATTCCGCACCGATTTATTTCCTCGATTTGTGTGTGCTTAATATAGCGGTGCCTGTCTGATGGCTCGGGATGCGTAAAGAATTTGTTCTTTTTGAGATTCATTGAGCAATCCCAAATCTTTCCTTTGGTTTCTTTATCCTGGTCATTTTTCGCAAGATATTTTGACAAATAAGCCTGAATGTTATCGACCTTATAAACCTTGTGCACATCAGTGCTGTTGGGCATTTTAGATGCGTGTTTACTTTGCCAATCTGCCAGCATTCCCGCACCTGACATGATGTTATTCCATTCATCACGAATTGAATAATATGGAATCCATGACGGTGTTGTGATGTGGTAATGGAGTTGCCCGTTTTTTTGAAATTCAGCCTTCCAAATATAAGTTTTCATGCCGTGCTTTCTTTTCATTCGCAGAAGCCAGGGGGCTAACAATAATTTGTGACCTTCTGAAGCCGTCAGGCGTTTTTCTCCGCCCGGGATTGTTAAGGTAATAAAAGATAGAGTGTGCAGTTCCTGACGGCTCGTGACTGTGTTAGTGATCCATGTCGGCGGCGATAATTGTAATAATAGATCGACCGCCTTTTTTATTCGTTTGCTCGCCCCGGACGTGGATTTGCCGGAATAGGTTTTATAATTCAATGTGTGCCGGCTATGCGTTAGCGGCCGGGATGGGAGGCTATAAAAAATAATGCATGAGTGACGCACCTGCATAAACGGCTCCCAGAAAATTTGTTCAAATTTCTTGGCCATTATGTCAATTTAAGTGCATGTAAAAGAGGCGGGGTTGCGGTTCTGGCGGGTTAATGATATCTAACTTTAAAAGCAGATAATCAACAGTTTTTTCAATTGCTAAATACTCTTGGAAGTTGTCAGCGGTGGGATAATTTTCGTAATGTCGATGGGCTTTGCGGAGTTTTTTTACATAATAAATAAATTCCGCGATGGGCGTCGGTTTTGGCATGGCTTATAGTTTTGAGTTATAAAAAATGATCGATTGATAATTGTTTGAATTCGGGTGTATCCTGTTTGTTTATTGTTTTGATGGCTTCATCAACTTCTTTTTCCAATCTCATTGAAAGCTGGAGATCTCTTTTACTTCGGAATTGGAAATAATCCTTTTGGGCAGTGCGCATTTTTGCAATGAGCTGGAGAAAATCTGTAATGGTCATGATGTTGGTTTTATTGGTGATTAACTGTTTCTATGAATTCGATTTTTTTGCCGGGATATTTGAGCCTGGCAAATTTGCGAGCCAGGAAAAGTGGGAGGTCGTAGATTATTAATAATCTGATTTCGTCCGGGTCGTAGTAAATAAAAAAGTGATGTTCGACTAAATGTTGTTGGATTTCCTTTGTCATATAAATTTTGGTTGTGTAAGCTTGATGCTAACATTAAAGAATTAAATATGTCGAGCAATGCAACGATGGATAAACCAATAAGGGACCTAAAAAAAATTGGGATCTTGCCACAATTCGGGAGTGTCCAATATTTCTTTTCTGCTCATGAGCTCGTTTTTTACTTGCTGCCGAACGATAATGTCTGAGTGTGTGGAGTTGTGAAAGTCTAAATAAGACTTTATCAAGCCTGCTTTGATGCTGACTTTAATTTGCTCATCTGTATGATTTGCTTGGAACTGAATCCGGGCGGAATAAAGAGCATGAAGCGTTTTTAGTTCCGAAATAGAAAGGTGATGCAGTGCTAAATTTTTTCCTGTAGGCATGGTATATAAATTTGGATAGTGACGTGCTATAGATTTGGCCTACGGCCAAAGAGTTTGTTCATAATGACAATCCGTTGATTATTCGATCACGCGCGGGAATTAGCGCGGTGCATGCGTTGGATCTGAATGTGGACTGTGTGAGGCTCGATAGAACGCTGAACGGTGCTGTTGGGGTACCGTTCGGAATAAAGGAAAGATTTGTGGAGTTGGATGGCTGCAAGGTGATCGCAGCGCCTGAGAATGGCTTCGAACCGAAGAAACTTTGCGTAAATGTTTTCCGGCACCATGAAATGAGTTGTGAACTTTATGTGGCTATAACTCGGATGAGTAAAAACAATTGTTTCAGATTCAGCAAAAAATGTGATACAAGTTTGCCGGATGCAGGTGTAATGTGCATTAGTTTGGTAGGGGACCTTAAGAGCTTTTAGCAGTTTTTGGAATGCAAATTTTGGTGTCTTTGCCATGCGTCAGTTGTAATGCTCTGACGACTCAATATAAAACTTATTCCTGATGTATTCAACTTTACGAAAGATCAATCAGCGGTCGATACCGCGCTGAATTTGTAAAGTTGTTTTTCCTCTTACTCAGGTCATTTGTTTTAAATTCTACTTAACATAATATAAACCATATCCCGAGACCGGATGTATTATGTTAAGCTGACTTTTTTATGAGCCGAAAAAGCGATGAAAAAATATTGATAATAAATGAAAATACAGCTTTGATCAGATCGATAACGATCGCGTTGCGTGGGTGGCCGTAGCGTCTGGAATTGTAATCGTGCATCTTTCTGAAATTTTAACTTTGAAGAAAAAAAAATGCCGTTCGAAACTCCTCAATTCTAAACGGCTGCACATAATCACTCGGTTGTCTGTCCTATCCTTTGAGTTGCACTCCTGCAGAGCTCATACGTTCGGACGGACAAAGATTGTCAAAGTTTTCTGACATTTCCAAACTTCTCCGGGAAATAATTTTAAAAACCTCCCATTCGTTGAATAAACATTTTAGTGTCATACAACAAAAAGTCTTGCGGGGTGCCGGTTTCATCAAGTGATTGAATTATGATGCTGGCGTCATCGCATTGAGAACAATGCATGCGGGTAGTGGTATCATTCCAGTGCATGAAAGTGATAATTGTATTGGTAACGTCGATTTGAGAATTTTCAAAAATCAATTCAAAAGTACCGGGATCTATTCTTTCGAAGGATGAAATTTCGCTGATTTCGTTCGCGCGGATCTGATAAGATAATGATTCGTCCGGGTGTTGATTTAAGTTGAAAAAGCATACATGAGAAGGAGAGGAGCGCGGAACTTCGGCTTGCTCATAAACTTCATCTGAAGCGTTCCAGATTTGTATAATTTTTGAAACGAGATCAGAAGTATAGGGGAGCTCCCATGTTTGTTTGGGCAAACTAATTTTTTCCAAGGCGCCTGTTTCGGGATCAGCTTGTAAAATTATTTTGTTGCTGTCATATGCACCGTCTGGAAATTCATTGTATTTTTTGTCGGCCATAATATTTGCGTTTGTTCATTACTGATAGATTAATAAATTTCCTTCATTGTCTGTTAACCTGGAGCCGTCGAAGTCGACAATATAATTACCTCCGAAGGGTGGGAGCTCGCCAATTCTGTAAACTATCCGGGCGCCATAGAGAGAGGGCAGGAGCGCATTAGTCCAACCAAATTTTGATTGAATTTCCGCGTCTGTTTCTCCGGCTGCAAATGATTGTTTTACACGGTTGTATCTGAACATATAATCGATTGCTGATTTATCGATCGTCTGAATTTTTACAAGTGGCAATATTTTTTTCATCACTGATGTGAGCTGTCGCAGGGTTAAACCTTGGTACGGTTTGACCTGGTGTTGAATTGCAAAAATTAAATCTCCGGAGAGTTGCGAGCTGGTAAAATAGCGTGGTAAATTGTCTTTCAGGGGCTGCAAAATAATTTGATCATCATTGATATATTGCCAGCGGTCCGACTGTAATAATTCATTTGGCCGGCATCCAGTTTTATAGAGATCAAAAAAAAATGACGTGGCAACCGGGTAATAAATATAAGTGGCTGTAGAAAGATAATTACAGAGCTGTTCGAGTTCCTCGGTCGTGATTGGTACCATGGCGAAAAATAAAAAAAGGCCGCAACTTTTGACGCTGCGACCTGGTGGTTTCCACAGGCAGGATCAGAGATCTTGACCAACAATGAAACTACCTGTGAAAGAATTTTAACTACGCTACTACAACACCTGGCAACGTGGTTGAGTCGCTGCTCTTTCCGTCCACTGCGTTATAAAATCCAAGATACACCTGAATCACGTCTCCAGCAACATAGTCGTTTGGCATGTTGATCGATCCGGTTCCGGCACTGCGTACAATTTCTGTCACTTCACCATAGGCCTTGCCATCGGTTTCATTGTATACGGCAATTATCGCCAGATCACTAACGGCTTGACCTGGCTGCAGTGGGGTAGTGGGCCATGTTACCACAATTGTGTCAGCTGCTTTACTTGCAACAGCTGTCAACAGTTCTGCGGGCGCGATGGTACCTTTCGAAATTAAAAGATTCTCCGGAAGCAAAACAGCAACCGGGGGAGCGGAAAGGTCAAAAGCATTGCGGAGGTTCACGCTGGTGAAAGCATTAAACTCACTCATTTTCACAGCCAACTTTTTAAAACCGACGTTAACGACGCCCGGCAATTGACGAAAAAGGGCTACCATGATAGCAAACGCTGCACGTTGCTGAAGCTGGCGACCGGTGCGCGGATTCGCCACGCTCATGGGTTTTGTTTTCAAAACATTAATTCCTTTCCATGTTGAAAACACGGCATTGCCCATTTTTTGTTTGGCTTGGCCGATCAAAGGATTCTGAACTACTGACATAATTACAATTTTATTTCAAATATATAGTGCCTTTTTGACATAGCATAATATTTTCACTATAAATAGTCAAATTGTTCGCGTTTCTACCAGTTCGAGACGGTTCCCGCATTTTAAATTATCTGTCAACCTTAGACAACCTGGGCTTTATTACGATGCCTTTTCCGGTTAATCAGGGCAGATGGTGTGTAGCATTCTGATAGATTCTGCGAAGTGGAGTTAAATAGGGGACAAACTGGAGCTATAACCGGCTGCAATTGATCAGCCAATCCGTACTTCAATAATGAAAATAGTGAATTGGATTTTGAAATTTTACTCAGTGGAAGTAATGACTTTTTTAAGATTCTAACCTGATCCATCAACAAGAAAGAAAATTGGAGTAGCAAAGGAAGTTTAATAATGATTTTGCCTGATCAGCTATTAGAGTCAATACTTTTCGATAGCTGCATCTTCAAACGATTACAAATCTGGCGAATTCTTTCGCTTGAAAGATTGTGTTCTTTCGCGAGTTCAGATCTTGTTTTACCTGCCAGGTAGTTTTTATAAATCTGATAATTGCGTTTTATAATTGCTTTCGTTTGCAACATATCAATTTTTACATTGTGTATGATTTAGCAATATTAAAGAAGTTGCTGGCAATAATCCGGATGAAATGGCGATCAATTAAACGCTGAAGCGGCCGCGAAAATGGCGGGTCGTAGTTCTACCGTGATTACTTTGAAGCATTACTTGGTGAATGAGGAAGAACGGAAAATGGAGAAGCTTAGGAAGGTGAATAACGATTTTGCGTAACACTACGATTTATGTTATTCTACCATAAAGTTAATTTCATTATCAGGGCAAAAGGCCCAGAAACGGGAATTTATTCCTGGTATTTTGAGAACCGTATAAATTATTGTTACCATCCCAAACTAAATGAATATTCCTGTCTTTTTCAATATAATCGGACATCCAGGCTTCATCATGTGCCAACGGATTTTCGACAACTAGAATTAAAGTCGCGTTTGGTTTGTTCTCTAAATAGCGGTATTCATAAAGTTGGCTAATACCTTTGCGTACTTGTGCACTAATATTCCCCGCAGTTGTAGATTTCATTTCAAAAATATAATCATCTGGAAGTGTTGTTGCTAAATCAATAAATTGATTTGCCTTTGGAATACCGCCAGCATTTCTTATTCTTTCCGCAACAAGATTTACTAATGCTTGGTGAGCATTATTTGCCCTTTCCAATCTTGCCGCGTTTTTGTAAACCGTAATAATTTTATCTGCATTTGAAACTCGTTGCTGAACTGTTTGATATTCTTTCAAAGTTCCGGCTTTTGGAAGTATAGGAAAGTGGTCGTCAGTGACTTGAAATGTATTCGTTATTGGAGACACCATATTTTTTATACGGAAAGAGTTACCAACCTTGGCGATAATATGCAATTCTCTCAACCATGCTAGTAAGCTGCTAACTCTTCTATCAATTGTAGAATATGCAAGTGGAACGTCTAATTGAACAAGGTAATCCACAAGATCTTGATGTGTGACGGTGCCCCTTAACTCAATAAACGGCAGGACTATTTGAAATACACGCATGCCTAATATACCTGCAATTAAATGAGGATTTTGAGTAGTTGGATTGTTATAAACTTGGAAACCTGATCCAGTCAGAGTTGCATTATTATGCACGTTATTTACTAGCCCTAAAAGTTCACCAATCAAACGATAGTAACGGCCTTGCCTATCAGCAGTTAGATTTGGAATATTTCGAATTATTTCTTCATCTTTCCTTGCTCCGTTTCCAATATTAACTATTGCTTGGACAACTGATAATAAAGAATTTGCTTGTGGTACTTCTTTGCTTTCTATAATCATATGCCGATAAATAAATATTCTTTTACCCGATTGTTTTGGTTGCCGATTTTATGGTTTTGGTTGCCGAAAGAATAAGTATGATCAATCTCATGAACTATTACTTCGGATTTATATTTTCTCAACATTGATGTTAGTTCCTCTTTGTCAGGAAAACTATTTGATGAGTAAGATATAGCAATTTTTGATTTTTTATGCGTTTCAAATAAATGTTCGAAAGCGGAATAGGCAGTTTCTTTTTTAGCAAACGGCGATTTATAGCTTTCGAATTTTTTAACAACTGAATGTTCCTGGATCGGTAAGCCTTCCCAATTTTTTACAAGACCTTCAACGAAATGATATCTTCTTGAATAATCGTTATCCGATTTAGGAGTAAAATAAGGAGGATCAAAATATACCAAATCGGCTTTTACCTTCAGATTTTCTGATCTTTTGTTATGAGACTTATTTTTTTTACCATTGTTAAAAACGGCCCTATTAAAAATTTCAATGCTCTCTTTGAAATGATCTTCGATAGTCCTTTTCATATCTGACCTACCATCATTGTATCGTTCACCCACGAAAGTGAAAATGCCTCTAGATCTTTTTTTGATGCAAGCCCTAACTAAAGCAGACAACGCTAACGCTTCTTTATATTCGTTTTGAAGTTGCGAAATATTTTTCCTTACTCTGTCGAGAAATTGATTTTCCTCAAGTGAGTAGAAAATATCTTTAAAGGTCTTTTCGATGAAGCCATTGTTTTTATTTTTCTTTAATAAAAATTTCAAATCTGATTCCGTTATTTGTTCGCTAGAATTTTCAATTATTGCTTTCGAAGTTATGTAGCTAAATGACATGAAATCATTTGTGATAACTTTTTTGTTCTGGCATTTAAGGAAATAACCGACCACATTGCTGCCGCCAAATGCATCAAGTACACTTTCAAATTCAATATTCTTTAATTCTTGCCAAAGGGGTAAAATGATTTTGTTTTTACTTCCCATATATCGGGTGCCAGGGAAGTAATGAAATTGTTCTTCGATTTCATGAAATGTCACTTGCATAATTAAAGGCCGCCTAAAACGATAATATCGATTCCGGTTCTAGTATTTGGGTTACTGCTGATCAATCTTTTTGTTTCAATTGTTTCAATATGATAATCTTTATAAAGATCGAGGATAAATGGATGATCAGAATTGGTTAACATAACAAAACAACCCTTATTTGTAAGGTGTTTGAAAATATTGGCTAACTCAATTTGATCATTTTCATAAAAAAACTCTTTTGTGTATCGTTTAAAATCCGAAAATTTACCTACTGGTTGATAAGGTGGATCTAAAAAAATAAAATCTCCTTTTTTCGCAAACTTTATTAAAGTTTCTTTATAATCCGAATGGAAAATTTCGGTCTCCTGCATGTATTTGGAGGCGCCGATTAGATTTTCTTTATTCAAAAATGGGCCGGTTCTTTTTCCATAAGGAACATTGAAATGACCTTTTTTATTGACTCTGAAAAGTCCATTAAAACAGGTCTTGTTTAAATAAATAAGTCTGGCTGCCCTTTCAGTATCAGATAAAGAAGAAGGCGAAATAGAGCGAACCCTATAATAAAATTCTTCCGTATTTATATAACTATCCAATACAAATATTACATCTTGAACATTTCTTTTTACTTGGTTGTAAGTTATTACAAGCTCCTCGTTAAGATCTGAAATTATTGATTTCGGGTGATTAATATTAAAATATAATGCCCCGCCACCAACAAATGGTTCTATGTATCGATTGAATTTTGGAGGTGCAAATTTCAATAGGTCAGAAATCATTTGGGTTTTCCCTCCAGCCCATTTTAAAAAAGGCTTTTGAAGGGAAGGAACAGGAAACAATTTTTGAGTTCTAACCGGTGTAACAGTTTTTGAATTTATTATTGAGAGTACATTATTTGACATTAAAATTCTATTGTATATGGAGCTTGTTGTTTTCTTTTGCAACTTAGAATATAATCGTCCAATGATAAAGAAAAATTTTCTAACAAAAAGTGAATAATGTCTTTATTCAAATTGAAAACAATAATTTTCGCTAACGGTATTGGTATGTTCAGGACATGCAATAAGCTTTCAAAAAAGCTTCAATTGCTTTTCAGCAAATAGATTCTGATTAAAAAGAGATCCGGAAACATGTTCCAGGCAAACAAGATCCATCCGGGCACCGGGTCCGGATCTTTGCAAGATCATCGTTCCATAACCTGCAAAATTTCTATCTGGCTCCTGACCACAAATTTTACAGCAAGTTGTCACTTCGTGAAACTCACAGTTTTTGCCATTGGGCCAACACTTGCCAAAAATCGGATAAGAATAAATGAAAGGTTGGTGCGTAAAATAAATGTAGTGGTGCCGGTCAGCCAACTTGTAAAAATTGTTTAATAAGCATCTGTCACTGGTAATCTGCCAGGCAATATTTAATGTCAAATTTGAAACTCTCATAATGATAAAAAATTTTCGTGAACAAAATATTTTTCACCGGGAAGGCTGGAAACCTGATAATAAAAGCTGTCGTTGATTTGATAGTAAATTACTTCATAAATAACTGCTTTCAAATCGCCCAGGCCGGTAAAATTCCCGGAAATAATCACTTTTTGAAACGGTTGAAATTTTGATTTTTTTTCCATGATGTGAATTTTGATTTTAGAAGAAAAATTTTAGAGAAAAAGCAAAGCGGCCATTTCTGGCCGCTAAATTTTTAGTACTCACAAGGCAACATGATGCAGGCATCAACCAGCCAAAAAGTGGCAACGTCATAAGGGAAATCACTGAAGGAAATTTCCTGGCTGGTAACTTTGTTGTGATTGCCATCGGTGGCAATGATGATAAAGGAATTATTCTCTACCCTTTTTAAATCCCACACCTGGAAAGGCTCCTTTTTCACGACATCGTGAATTTGATGGCTGATGATTAAATCAATCAGCCAATAGGCCTTACAATGACGCGCCAGCGATTTTACGCCGTCGGTGTAAATGAAATTTGTAAAAGAATAACGGTAGAAATTTTCTGAGCCGTTGTGCGTTCCGAAGAAATTGTTTGCATTTTTCATGATAGAAATTTTAACGGGTTAAATGAATAGGAAGCGCAAAAAATTCTTTTACGAACCATTCAGGAAATGCTGCTTCAAGTCTGTGCATGTTGTCCTGATCTGCTACGCGATAGGCGTTTAAAATGAAAGTTTGAAAACTTCCAAAATTGGAAATGGTTCCTTCGTTCCAATGCTGAAACAGTGTTTTACAATTTTTGTTCATGATGTTTAAATTTTAAATGAGAAATTATTTTTAAAAGAAAAAAAGGAAAAAAAGAAAGTATTGTGTGGACGTTGCTGCAAACTTTTTCCAAAAGGAAACGGAATAAATGATGGGGCTGTGCGGTTGGGCTGTGTTTATGCCGTAAGCTTTTGGAAAAATAAAGAAGGTCTTGCGCGCTGCTTGCAGCAACGTATCTTTTTCTTTTTTTTGCCCGCTTTTTCGTTTCAAACAAAAAAATCAGAAAGGATCCGGATGAATAAATAACACTGATTTCCAGACTGCCGGAATATCAAAAATCGATCAGAGATCCCGCGTTTTCTTTTGCCTGGTTGAGTCAAGGAAGAGGGCGGGCCACGGCGGTTTCGCTGCTGGGACGGCAGGTAAAGGGCAGATTGCGCCGAGCTTCCGACGGATAAAAAAAGATATAAATGTTTGCCTTGTGCGTTGGGGCTGTGTTTATGCTCTTTTTTTTATTCCGGCGGAAATAGCTTTTTGCATGGGTCTGCCCGACTGCCGCCGGGCGCTTCAAGGTTTTGTGCTGAAGGCCAGCGCCCCCCAGCAGCGACGCAGGCCCGCCACAGGGAGCCTTCGTTTTTTTTGCGTGGATTTTGTGCGTTTGCTGCTTTCAAAAAAACGAAGATCAGCGACCGGGCTAAAAGAGACAGGCAGCGAGGAGGCACCGCTTTTTTGCCGGTTTTGTGCTTAGCAAAAAGCGGGGCAGGGAACGCTGACTGACCACTGAAGCCAAGCCTGTTGAGGATATGTACCAAAGCTGAATAGAGAACGGCGAAGCCACATGTAGCGTTGGCTGTATTTGTTTGAGCGGTTGGCAAATGGGATTAGCCCGAAAGTTTTTGGTTGAAGCGTGGGTGGCGATCTTATGCACGGAAAACGGGCCGCGGCGGAGCAAGTCGGACCGGGAGCCGGGCATGTGAT
>Ga0134128_10007368_pt1 | contig 13298 bp, 7 predicted proteins | sample KB31754_FD_96462 | JGI IMG/M metagenome (GOLD analysis project Ga0134128, IMG submission 96462) | Terrestrial soil microbial communities with excess Nitrogen fertilizer from Kellogg Biological Station, Michigan, USA - KB3-175-4 | ecosystem: Environmental > Terrestrial > Soil > Unclassified ... | reverse complement strand
CGATCCCTGCCCGGCTGAGTTGCGTAGGTCTTGATGTTTCTGTCTCCGGCATCGAAGGTGCACCCAATCATGCGTCCCGCGCCCGACTGTGCAAATGCCAGCATCCCGTAATACTCGGGCGCAGCCCAGTAATGCGCCTGCTCGTCGTCGCCGATCGGCGAGTACGAACTGACGAAGCCGCGTTGGTTGACCCCTGTTTCCATGTTCACACCAGCGCAGCCTGCGGAAGCCAGTGTAAACATGAAGTCGAGCACCCAGAGAGCCGCGGCGAGTGTGTCGCTCACCCCGGGCTTGCCGCCGCCAGAAAACGAGTTTGTCTCACAGATGCGGTAGGGTAAACCCCAGGACCCCGACGCGGCCCTCATGGCCGCGAGAATAGGACCGAGCTTTGGATCGGTGTGCAGAAGCTTTTCAATTGTGCTGGTAGGATTCTCGCCTTCGCGGTAGTAGTGGTGGGTCAGAAGCCTGATGTCCTTGCCTTCGTCACTGCCAAACTTTGCCAGCCAATCGGTCGCGCCCGCCACGTCCGGCCCGGCGAAAGCAATATCCGGGATGGCCTTGCGAAGCGCGTCCCGCCAAGTGCGATACTCACGCAGGTAGTCATCATAACCGTAGCCGGGTTGGCGATGACCCCCGCGCAACGGAAAGAGGTCAGGTTCATTGCCGATTTCAAAGCCCAGCAGATGCTTTTTCGTTGCCGTGGCAACAGCGTTCGCCTCTTGAATCGCGTTTTCCAGCGTGCCATTGCCGAGGTTCAGTCCCCAAATGAGTTTCCATCCGGTCGCATCGAGAAAGGCGCCAAGATCGCGCAGCACCGCCTGGTTGACGACGGACCCCGCCTTCCCCTCAGGCGAAGAGAGGGGCTGCCCGGTTTGGTCGTAGGAAGCATAGTCCGAAGTATTTCCACCGACGCGGATGACACCCTCTGCCCCCAGCGTCCGGACGAGTTGGACGTAGACCGCGTTTTGAGCACTGAGGAGACCTCGACGCGCTACCGAAGAGATCTCGTAGCCGAGACCCATGAAGTCCGGCGGGACAACTGCAAGAGTCAGCGCGGGATCGACTGTGACCCTTGCTTCTAGTCCACTCGACGCAGCCTGGAGTCCGGCAGTGAAGCTCGACTGAGCGATCGCGGCGGCGACCACACTCGTTGCTCGGCTCAGAAACTTGCGCCGGTTCATAGTTTTCAGGCCGAAACGATTCCAAATAACCGCAGTCTCCTTACAACCGCGCCTGGGGCGCTTCACTGGGGCGCGAACTCGTGTTCCCATGAGTTTGACCGACCGGCGAAAGAGTTGCCGGCTTCGTAGAGCTAGTCCAGATTCTTGCCGGCAAAAACGAGATCGGTGATGGCTCGTTGTTCGAAAGAGTTCAGGATTCTGGCGCCGCGGCTATTGACTTCACAGAATTGAACGCCGCTCGGAGTCGCGTAATAAACCTGGCCTGCGGAACCTTCGATCGCTGCCTGGACGCCACTCGTCCATCCCGCTTCTGGCATTTCCAGACCATGGTAAGGGTCGCGATTCATAAGCGAACCGTCAGGCGCGATCTGAAATGACCAGCTGAATGTGGGCCGAGTGCGTAGTCCTCAGCATAGACCACGGCCGCTACAAAGATTAACGAGCTTTTTGCTGTAGCTCCGCGATAAAGTCGTCGGCGTATTTCTGCATCGCTGTGCCACGGGCCAGTTCCGATGCGCTCTGGAGTGCGGCGATGGCCTCGGAGACATGCCCTTCGCTGGCGTAGGCTTCCGCCAAGCGATAATAGTATTGGAAGGTCGGCTTACTGGTCGAGGAAATAGCGGTTTGGTATTCCGCCACGGCCTTCTCGAAATGTTCGTATTGCATCTCCTCCATACCCAGGGCGAAGTGGGCATCCGCGGCAAGGGATCCTTTCCGCGCCCGGAATTGTTGGTCGGTCTCATCCGGCCTCTTCTGCAACTTCTCAAGAAGTGCCAGGGCTCGATTGGCGTCCGTCGCTGCCTCCGAGAGCCGTGCCGCAACTTCATTTGCGCTTCCCTTCAGCAACTTGGGTTGGGGCAGAACCAACGCCATAATGATCAAGGAAAAGGTGTTGTCCGGATCGAGCTCTAGACTCTTCCGGCAGTATTGGACGGCTTCGTCAAGCGCGTCGTTCTGTTGTTGGGCTTTGGCTGCTTCCGTATAGACATAAGAAAGGAGTGGACTGCTGGGAAATTTTTTCTCAAATGCATCCACCATTCGAAGGCGGCGGTCAGGAGCGCCCTCGTTTTGAATTTCCTCCAGGGCCATCGCCTCCCCGGCAGAGGCCTGCACATCAATACCGGTCGGACTGGTCAAGAGCGCCCTCATGCGTGCCTTGCCGCTCGGTGTGACCTTCCAAACGTCAACGATTAGCTCGTCATCCGCCCCTGCTTTTCGCAGTTTTTTCACGACCTTTTCTTCCACCTCAAAGGCAACACCTCGTTCCGCAATAGCGGAAGCTACCGACTGCGCATCGCTCTTTTTCTCTTTAATCAGTCGTATGACTTCATCCAGGGTCAGAGGCGAAGGGGCAGATTGAGCGATCGAAGCAGATTGATTCGATTGAGGATGAGGAGCACGTGCTACCAGCGGGGAAACGAGATTTCCAACCAATAAGACGGCAACTGCAAACTTTTTGAGCACACTACCATCCTCTATTGTATTTTGGATTAGATCCAGCCCTTGGTGACAGCCGGCCTTAGGAATTCTCGTGCCAACCCTATACGAGGGCACATCACGACAGCTTGCGTCCTCGGCAGAAAAATAGCGGCAGGCCCCCTCGGGATCCTGCCGCCGCCTGCGAGAACTCTACGTGAAACCGCGGCTAAAACTCCAATCTTAGCCCGAACTGGACTGTCCGCGGGATATCGCACTGGGCAGAAACTTGCCCAAATGTTGGATCGCTGAAGTTGGTATCCGGATTGCACCACAGATGGCGATTGAATATGTTCCCGATATTGGCCTCAAAACGTACATCAACTCGTTCAGTGATTGGGGTCATCTTGGCGATGGCGAAGTCCTCATTGAAATAGTGGGGACTACGAACGATTGGGTCGTTTTGCGAAGCGTTTCCGAATTGCAGCGGGCCGGGGTCGGCCCATCCGCTCTTTACCAGATACTGTTCGCCAGGTCTGACACCGGACGTCTTTCCATAACCTGACACCCCCGCCACCCGGTTCGGACGCTTCAAGTTGGTGAAAAGGAAGCCGCAGACGTCGCACGCCATCGTAATACTGAGTGGACGCCCCTCGTCGTAACGTTGTGTGGCCGAGACTCTCCAGCCTCCGACGATTTTGTCCATCGCTCCGGTGAAGTTGTATTTTTTTCCCTTACCGAAGGGCAGCTCGTACGACCATGCGAGGATTAAGGACTGAGGAATGTCGTCCCGGCTCAATGCCCGCCTGTCTCTAGCTCCTAGAAGCGGGTTTTGGATGCCTGGGTCATCCCCTGCGAGCACGTCTTCCGCGCCACTATTGATTAACTTCGAATTGGTGTAAGCGATGCGCCCGAAGAGTCCCCCCGTGAATCTCTTGTCCACTTGGGCAGTGAAAGCATTATAGGTGCTGTATCCGAACGGAACACTCAGGACGTTGAGGTTCTGGAATTGAGGCCATGGACGCAGAGCCTGGGCCACATCTCCCGTAAACCCAGCGTAGGGCAAGGGTATTCCAGCTGCTATCGCCTGCGGTGAATTAATGTCAGCCCCGAGAAGAGCAGCCCCCAACTTTAGGACGGACGGATTGTTCATGTTGTCCAGCAGTCCCAATGAGGCGGCATTGGCAGGCAGCCGGGTCCCGTGATTTCCAGTGTAAGAAGCTCTAACCACGATACTGGCACCGAGCTGACGTTCCACCGTCAGAGAGTAGTTCTGGTATCTCGGCAGGTCATTTCTATTGGTGGTGATCCACGTCGGACTCCCGCCATTGGCTACGCTGGGATCAATACTTGGGGGCAGCTTGATCGCAGAGCTCGGGAAGCCGGTGTCCCAATAGAAAGCGGGGGAGAAGCCATTTGTGACATTGGGAACTGTTGGGTTAGTGGAGAAACCGAGTTCGGCTGTGCCGGAAAACTGGTTGGCCGGGATACCTCCGTAATACATTCCGTATCCACCCCGAATGGAGGTTGCATTGTCGATTCGATAGGCGAAACCAAGGCGAGGCCCAAAGGCATCGATCGGAGGCTTCTCAAAACATGTCTTCCCAGTCCGACCCGTCCCCTTGCCGGCGAAGATGATCGCCCCCAGGCGACCACCCGCCCCTGGGTTCGGAGTGAGGGGATCGAAGGTTGACTGGCTACCATGTGCCTCCGACAGACAGCCCTGATAGTCAAAGCGCAATCCGATGGTCAGGGTAAGGTTCTTAGTCGCCTTGAACTCGTCGTTGAACCAAGGAGAAAGGTATTGCTCGTTTTCCAAATGGCGGAAATTAACATTGAAATTGGCGTTGTCTACCTGTCCCAGCAGGAAGGAAGCGACAGGGTCTCCAGTAGCCGTCAACTGATTGCCAGTCGAGTCCCAGCCTGCCGTCTCCCTATTGCTGAAGTTATAGCTGCCCGTGGTATTCGAGTTACCGATAGTCGGAAATTGATGGTGCCGGTATTCGAAGCCGGCTTTCAGCGTGTGCTTGCCTTTGACCCAGGTAACGTCGTCCAGAAATTGCCAGCGGTTCGCAATACATCCCTCGGCAACGGTGTCGGCCTCACCATACTGGGAATAGGGAATATTCGGACTATTAAGGAAAACATACGGCGCACCACCTGTGTCAACAATGGGCCCCACAAGTCCCAGGCGCGACACCCAGTGCTGGCCCGCAGAGATCGGTTTCGCGGGAAGAACCCAGCGGTCGAATGAAACAGTCGTGTGGTTGAACAAATTGGGCTTGATGATCCAGTTGAACTGCTGATGCACAGTCCGCGTGGTGATGTCCTGGAAAAACCCTTGCCCGAAATAGGTCGAGGGGTTTGTGAAATTACAGCCCTGTGAGAAGTTCGCGCACTGCCTCAACGACGGCCGCGTGTTGGCATTGACCGAAGTCGACATGTTGAAATTGTTTCCGAATGCCTGGTCAACCCTGACAAACAAGGTCTTGGGGTTAATGTATTTGTTCCCGGCGGGCTGAAACGCATTATGAATAAGACCCGCCTGGTCGGGGGGAGGGATCAAGGGCACAAGCTTGGCCGCGATCTGGCTGCGCAGAGGATCATTGGCCGGGATAATATTTGCCTGCCCAGCAATGGGCAATCCTGTCACCGGATCAAAGCCGTAACCGTCCCGCACGGGAATGCCGCCCACTGTCCTGGTGGTGGCGGGGTTGAAAATCTCTCCCGCGTAAATGGGCCGTCCAAGAACGTCGTCTCCGATTGGAGTCGTGGTATTCAGGAGGAGGGGACTTGAAAAATCCCCCTGCAGGAAAGAGGTCAGAGGCGCGGTATTGCCGAAACTCGGCAAGGTCCCCTGGTTGAAGTAAAGCTGGTCTAGGTTGGCGAAGAAGAAGGTTTGGCGCTTCCGACCGTCGTACACCTTGGGTATTACAACCGGTCCGCCGATAACAAACCCCCAGTTCTCGTTGCGCGTGGGAGTCTTTGCCTTAATCAGCTCTCCTGTGGCATTCAGGCCTTGATAGTTGTAGTAGTTGTAAGCGCTTCCGTGAAAGGCCGAGGTTCCCGACTTGGTCGTGTACGCCACGAAGCCGCCACTGGTGCGCCCGTACTGCGCGGAGAAATTATCGGTAACGATCTTCGTCTCCTGAACCGAATCAAAGGGGACAGATCGCTCCTGCGTGTTGTTATGGTCAATAGCGCTGCCAAAGGAAGCTCCGTCGAGGTAATTCTCCATCGCCATGGTCTGGCCGCCGTTCATACGCGACTGGAACTGGCTCCCACGGAAGATGGGGCAGCCGTTCGGCCGCATCGGAACGTAGCCAGGCTGCGCGGCAAGGAGGGACTCTGCGAGTCGGATATCAGCACCCATCACGACTGGCAGGTCGCGGTAGAACTTCTGGCTCAGAACCTGCGTGACTTCTGGATTTGAAACGTTAATTTCAACGTTCCCTGCCTTTACCTCCACCGTTTCCGTCACCTGCCCCACGTCCAACGCGGCATCCAGCCGAATGGTTCCGGTGGCAACCGCCACGGCGGGGGCTACGAACGTCTTAAAGCCTGCCTTCTCCACCTCCACCTTGTAGTTGCCAGGAATCAGAGGTGGGGTTGTGTAATTGCCCGCCGACGAGGTCTCCACCGCGACTTTGTCGCTCGTGGCTACGTTGGTGACGGTGACCATCGCCTGCGTAACAGCGCTGCCCGTTTTGTCGGTTACAAGCCCAGTGATGACACCTCGGTCCTGACCTTGACCGAAAAGCAAACTTGCAAGAGCCAGCACCGAAACACTTGTCAAAACAGTGGAAAAAAACACGCGATGATACTTCATTTACGGCCTCCCGTCTTGGGGTCACCGTGGCAGCATTTAGGGGGGAGCCACACTCCCCAGCTCGAACGTCGTTGCACAACAATTCCCTCTGGGCACCAAATGTTCCCGACGACGCCCGTAATGTAAGCGATTACAAACGTCGTGACCCTTATATTCTCCCCTAGGCAAATCCCGCAATCCCTCGTTTCGACTCTTCTTGGGTAATACATTTGTACTAGGTTGGCTTTAGGACGGACTGCAGGGTGGCCCGCCGGAAGTTAGGTGTTTGATTTCGCAGGCTTACATTGTTGGGCTCAGCGAATTGTCGATAAGATTTCGCTGATGTGATTACTGGATCGCTCCCCGGATCGCGACTCACAGTCGCTGAAGCGTCAGAATCCCTCTTTGGTCGGGAAGATCCAGGAGATCAGAAGAGAACTTTGCTCCCCGGTGATAATCCGCTGCTGCTGCGCTTGGGCTTTTTCCGAAGGCTACGTTTGAGCTTTTTCTGAACGGCGAGTGCGCGAGCGGCCTCATTGGCCTGAAAGTCAAGGGCTCGGATTGCACGAAGAACTCGGGTCGCGGTGGCTGGAGATACCTTGGCGGCACCCGTGATCACCCGCGACACGGTCGCCGTAGAAACGGACGCTCTCTTGGCAACCTCCCGAATCCCCATGTCTTGTCTACACCCGTCCAAAACACGCTTTTGGAGACATGTCGTACCGGCAATTCCTTCTAAACTTCCCCTGCTGTTCGAAGACGATTGGTCAAGTTCAGCCTGCGGTCGAATACCAGAACCTACAATCGATCACGTTTCCTGTTTTTTAATAGTACAAATGTCTTAGTTCTTGGCACCGGACCTTTCTCGTTATACCGGCATGTTGCCGACTTCGCAGTGTGACCACGTGCCCTTGATTTCGGATGCGCGCCAAACAGAAGAGCGTAAGCTATCCGCTCGGGGTCACGCGTAAATGTTTGCATCGCTTATTCTCGCGCGGAGTATAATGCGCTTCGCGAGCCCGCAATGAGAGTGGCGCCAGACAGGCCGATTCGCGTACTGATCGTGGATGACCACGTAGCGATACGCGTTGGACTGAAGAGCATGCTGGAAGCCCAAGGTGGTATCGAAGTGATGGGGGCGGCGGCAAGCGGGTTTGACGCTCTGGTATGCCTGGCGGCGGGCGTTCCGGACATCATCTTGGTCGACCTTCGAATGCACGGTATGAGCGGGTTTAGTCTGATCCAAGAAGTGCGGCAACGGTACCCTGCCGTCAACATGATTGTTCTCACAAGCTATGAGACTGATGAGGATATCTACACCGCGGTCCGCGCAGGTGTGCAGGGATACGTTCTGAAAGATGCGCCGGAGCAAGAATTACTGGATGCAATCTTTGCCGTTTACGCCGGAGGCCGTTATTTTCCCGCGCACATCGCGTCGCGACTTGCCGACCGACTTCAGCGGTCCAGCCTTTCACGTCGAGAGCTCGAGGTACTAGGGATGCTATCCAAAGGTTTAACTAACAACCAGATAGCTAACGCTCTCTATATAAGCAGTCACACAGTTCGATGCCACGTAGCTAGCATTACTGACAAATTGAAAGTATCTGATCGAACAGAGGCAGTAACAGTGGCGTTCAAGAATGGAATCATTCAGCTGGAGTGACTGGAGCCGGTCTCGTGGCGATCTCTCTGCCTCGAAAGTCCCGGAAGGTCTCGAGTTTTCGATGAAGCTACGGCCCTTTCGCCTGTCTAGTGGCATAGTGAAAAATCACCGCCGCCATTCCTGTAACGGACAACAAGCAGCGTCTCTCGTTCTTCTTTTCTTACTGCTGTTCTCTACTAGCTGTGCACAGCAACTTCGAACAATAGCATTTCTCCCCAGGGATACTGCGGATGATCTTTGGGAGCCAGCCCATAAGGGCGCCATGAACGCGGCGCGTGGGAGCGGATTTAAAGTCTACTGGAATGGGCCGACTCGACCCGATGATTTTCAGCGGCAGATTTTGCTCCTTGATCGTGCGATTCGCCGAGGCGATCAAGGCATTGTGATCGCTCCGGGCCAGTCACTGGCTCTGATGACGCCCGTGCTCCGCGCGATTTCCGCTGGCGTTCCCACGGTAGTTCTGGGTTCGCCACTCCCGATGCCCGCAGCCGGCACACTGTCTTATGTGCTCAACGATGAGGATGAGGAGGGGAGCATTGCTGCTGCACGCTTGTGCGAGCGATTGCATGGAAGGGGCTTGGTCGCTGTGCTGGGAGTAGACCCGAGTACTCCAGGCTTAGTTCATCGCCTGCACGCTTTCCAAACGGCAATACACCATCAATGTCCTGACATCGCAATCGTCGCGGTTCGCATGGGATCTGAAGACGCAGGTCAAGCTGAGCACAGTGCGCAAGAAGTCTTGGTCAGTCATCCACAATTGAACGCGATCTTCGCATTAAGCGGAGCAGCGACATCAGGTGCGTTTCGTGCTCTACGGGATCAACACAAGAGCCAACAGGTACTGCTTATCGGCTGTGACCAGCAGTACGGGCAACTCTACTATCTAGGCCAGGGTGCGATTGATTCCATCATCGCTCAGAACACTTATGAAATGGCAGACCACGCGATCAAGATGATCATTGCCCAGACGAACGGTCAAAGTGTGCCTCGTCTTGTTTTTGTAAAACCCGTTCTGTTAACCCACGACAACCTATACGAGCCCCAGTTTGCACCCCTTCTCACCTACTGGAGATCCGCGTCTTGAGCGCTAGGAACCTAGCGTCGCGAAGGGTCGTGTTTACGGGCTTGAGCCTGTGTGGCGTCGTGACGGTTGGATTGCTTCTCTTGTGGCGGTCGTCCGGATATCGCCAGTTGCCCTATCACGACTCATTCTCTGTGGGCAAAGCAGATGAATGGGAGAGTTATGACGGTACCTGGAGAGTCGTTGACAGCGCGGTTCGCAATGATTCAGACGCTCGCGGCTCGAAATTCATGACCGGCTCTCCCAAATGGACGGACTATTTAACGGAAGCGGACCTCCAACTTCTGGGAGATAGGGGTGATGCTGGGCTGATAGTAAGGTCAACCGACGAAGAGCAGGGGGTCGATTCCTACAGCGGGTATTACATAGGGTTGCGCGCCCAGGATGGGTTTCTGATTATTGGACGGGCTGATCATGGGTGGTCAGAGTACCAGGATTCACGAATGCCCGGGGGAGTACAGCCTTTTCATTGGTACCATCTGGAAGTTGTGTCATTTGGGTGCTCTCTCGCGGCATCGGCAGTCGATCCAAGTACAGGCGCGACCACTACCGTGACTCTCAAGGAGGATCAGGATTCATGTGCCTCCAAGGGCCGCATTGGGTTGAGATCATTGGACACCGGAGGAATTTGGAAAAATGTCCGGGCTGTTCCCGCTTCGATCAATGATCTGACGAGCCTGGCGGGGGGACACGACATTCCCCCATCCAAGCTGGTGACTCTGTCCATCAAGCAAACACTTGAAGTCCGTAAGGGTACGATTACGTCGCCGGAACGTCCGGCAACCGGACAGGAGGGTTTGAGTCCAGTCGGGCCGTTGAGGAACCTTCTCTTGGAGGCCCCTCATCAGAACTCGATCTTATCCGCCCGCGGCGTGGTAATTCTGACCGAACCGGTCTTGTACATCCAGGATCCCACCGGGGGCGTTTCAATACCAAACGCCAAAGGCCCACTCTTGAAAGTTGGGGATGAAGTCGAAGCTACTGGAACGGTCGAACCACACGACTTTAGTGCTAGTCTGGCGAATGCTACTGTTCATCTTCTGTGGGCAGGAATTCCGGACCCTCCTTTGGCCGTCACAATTTCTCAAGCAGCGACCGGAGTCTTCGATGCGCGCTTCGTCGAATTAGAAGCCTATCTTGACGGAATTGACGAGTCGTCGAATGAGAACTTGATTCTTAGCCTCCACAACGGCGATCAGCGCTTTCGGGCAATCCTCAAGGGTTCGTTGGGCAGTGTAGCGCGAACATCTTTGGCTCAACACAGCCTACTGCGGGTTCGGGGCGTTTGTTCTACTTTGCCAGAATACACCAGCAACCGCACCCCATTTGTCCTGCTTCTTCGTTCGATGGACGACATAGAACGGGTCGCGGGCCCGCCTTGGTGGAGTGCTCGCAATCTTATCGCAATGGTCGTAGGCGCAACTTTTGTCTTGCTCCTCGCGTACTTGTTCTATATTCGCGCTGAACACTGGAAGCTTCGCGCCGTAATCGAGGAACGACAAAGACTGGCTCACGAGCTACACGATACTCTGGCCCAGAGTTTTGCCGGAATCGGTTTCCAGCTAGGAGCAATCCGTAAACGACTGCCGACGAGTCTTCATGCACTCCATAATCAGCTCGATGTTGCGTCACAACTGGTTACGCAAGGCCATCAGGAAGCACGGCGCAGTATTTCCACTCTCCGTCCAAACTGTATCGAGTCAATCGAACTGCTGCCCGCTCTAACCCGCTCGGCTGCAGTCATGGTTTCGGATAACTCGGTTGCTGTTGAAGCTTTTACAAAAGGTAAATACCGCCAAATACCCCTGAAACTCACTGACGTTCTGTTCCGAGTCGGCCTGGAAGCCATTGCGAATGCTGTCCGCCATGCTCGTGCGAATCACATCAAGGTGACCGCAGAATACACTATCCATACTCTGACTCTTACGGTTGAAGACGATGGAATTGGGTTCGCGCTGGACGAGGTTTCGGACAGTTTCGGCTTGCAAGGCATGAAGAAGAGGCTGGAGAGCGTCGGCGGTTCGCTTCAGGTAAGCAGCGAACCGGGCATTGGAACTCGAATTGAAGCCGAGGTCCCGCTTCCGCGCTTGTATCGGTTCGGCCTCCCTTATTTTGGCCGAGGACCTAAGCAGTCGCAAGAGGACCCGCCCTTTGTGACCACACCACCCCGATCTCGATAGCGTCGTCGATTCGCGCGTCCTTGCAACACCTTCACTGTCTGATGCCCCCCTACATTGCAGCGAAATTGAGTCGTCATAATAGTACAGATGGCCTATGGAAGGCATAGGACTTCCAAAAGTACACTGCCTTGAGGTGCGAGAGACAACTAAGGATGTTGATACAAGCCCTCCATTCCAACTTGCTTCGAATTTGCTTTCCGTTAAAGAGGGTTGTGACGCACTAGTGCGGAACCATCAGGTTATGCAGCCGGGAACCACTCTTTTCTGAGCGCCGTGCGCGGTTTTTCCCATTAGAGGAACGTAAGACATCGGAGGGCATTCGGATGCGATCAAACTCGGTAGTACTTACTGTGTTGCTGGTGTCACTGCTGCCTGTGTCGATGTACGCCAAGACTCAAAGATGGTCTGAGGTGCAGGCAAACGCGTGGTATACGGACGAGCCTTGGCTGGTGGGCAGCAATTTCGTGCCCGCAAACGCTATCAACCAGCTTGAAATGTGGCAGGCAGACACATTTGATCCGCAGGAGATTGATAAGGAGTTCCGCTGGGCGGAAGAGCTGGGTATGAACACCATGCGCGTTTTTCTGCACGACCTCCTTTGGCAACAGGATGCCCCCGGCTTTCAGCACCGGATCGACGTGTTTCTTCAAATTGCCGACAAACACCATATCCGCCCCATGTTTGTCCTGTTCGATTCCTGCTGGGAACCGACCCCGAAGCTTGGGCCACAGCATCCGCCGATTCCAGGGGTACACAACTCGGGATGGGTGCAGAGCCCGGGAGAACCGGCGCTGCAAGACTCTTCGCAGTACGCAAGACTGAAAGCATACGTAGAAGGAGTGGTGGGTGCATTTGCGAATGACAAGCGCATTGTGGCGTGGGATGTGTGGAACGAGCCGGCGGGAAGCAAAGAAGTGATCGCATTGCTGCCTCAGGCGTTCGAGTGGGCACGCGAGGCAAACCCTTCACAACCGCTGACAAGCGGTATTTTTCAGGACAACTTCACGCCAGGGGATAAGCCTACGCCGGTAACGGCAATTCAGATCGCCGAGTCGGACGTAATTTCATTTCACAACTATTCCTGGCCTGAGAACTTCGAAAAGGAAGTGACCGGGCTGGAGCAATACCATCGCCCCTTGTTGTGCTCAGAGTACATGGCAAGGTCGATGGGCAGCACATTCGACACGATTCTGCCGGTTGCAAAGGCGCATCGTGTCGCCGCCATCAATTGGGGATTCGTCGCGGGCAAGAGCCAGACATATCTGCCGTGGGACTCCTGGGATCGACCATATATGAAGACGCAGCCCCCGGTGTGGTTTCACGATGTGCTGCACGCGGACGGGACGCCGTATCGGAAACGTGAGGCTCAGATTCTTCGCGAACTGACAGGCAAGAACTCGAAGGCGACAACCAACCAAAGACACAGCGCATCTCCAGGTGCAATCGCCGGAGTCCGGGAACGGTGAAATCCGGTGCCACTCGGCACGTATGTATGAGATTGGCTAAAGTTCCATCATGGCGGCTGCAAAGCTTGGGACTTCCTCCCCAAACCCTTGAGTCAAAGGTCTCCTCCCCTCTGTCGCATGCTCGCAAGATATCTAAGCCGACTCTTTTAGCTCAGACGGAAACGCAATAACCTTTCCACGCTGCTCCTGGGGCACCCACCTCACTCTCGCTTTAAAACGCGCGGGGATGTAAAACTCAATCACCTGTGCCATAACATTCTCCGATCATCTGAATTAGCTTTTGGTCCTTTCGTTCCACGAACGCTTAGAGAAGTAGCAAGCAGAATTCCAAAGTGGTTGGGAGGCGGAGCGACACTGGCAAGGAGGTTCATCGCAGCCATGACTAACACCTCTTCCAGCGTGAAGCCGCGAGTTGTGATCTTCCACATGACCGCCTCACAATTGATTCGAATCGTTGCATCTCTCTCCAAAGCAAGAGCCATGCCAAACGTCGTGGCACACGT
>Ga0134128_10007365_pt1 | contig 13299 bp, 11 predicted proteins | sample KB31754_FD_96462 | JGI IMG/M metagenome (GOLD analysis project Ga0134128, IMG submission 96462) | Terrestrial soil microbial communities with excess Nitrogen fertilizer from Kellogg Biological Station, Michigan, USA - KB3-175-4 | ecosystem: Environmental > Terrestrial > Soil > Unclassified ... | reverse complement strand
GACTGCATGCCCCGCATCGCCGCGATCGCCGATCGCATCCCGGAGATCGAGCGCGTCGTGGTAGTGCCTCGCGCGGCGAGCAACGAGACAGGCGCGGGATTGAACGCGGTCCGAGGCGCAATGTCCTGGTCAGAGTTCGTCGGCGACGCCGCTCCGTCGACGATCGCGTTCGAGCAGCTGCCGTTCGACCACCCGCTCTACATCATGTACTCATCCGGGACGACGGGACTTCCCAAGTGCATGGTGCACGGCGCCGGCGGTACGCTCCTCCAGCATCTCAAGGAGCTCGTGCTCCATACCGACCTGCGTCGCGAGGATCGAATCTCTTACTTCACGACCTGTGGGTGGATGATGTGGAACTGGCTCGTATCCAGCCTGGCCGTGGGCGCGACGGTGGTGTTGTACGATGGCGCGCCCATGCTGCGCGAGCGGCCCATCTTGTGGGATCTCGCGGCCGGTGAGCGATTGACGGTGTTCGGCACCAGCGCGAAGTGGCTGGCACTCTCCGAGAAAGCAGGCATTCGACCGCGCGACTCGCACGATTTGAGCGGGCTCACCTCGATCCTCTCCACCGGCAGCCCGCTCGCCGAGCACAGCTTCGATTACGTCTATGCTGAAGTAAAGCGCGACGTCCGTCTGAGCAGCATCAGCGGGGGAACGGACATCATCTCCTGCTTCGCGCTCGGCAATCCAATCGGGCCGGTGTACCGGGGCGAGCTGCAGGCGCGCGGTCTTGGCATGCGCGTCGAAGTGTTCGATGATGCGGGTCGTTCGCTCGTCGGCGCGCCAGGCGAGCTGGTGTGCACGGCGCCCTTTCCGAGTATGCCGGTGCGCTTCTGGAATGACCCGGATGGTGCGAAATACCGCGCGGCCTACTTCGAGCGGTACCCGAACGTCTGGCGTCACGGGGATTGGGCCGAGCTCACGCCGCGCGGTGGCATGATCATCTACGGCCGAAGCGACGCGACCCTCAACCCGGGCGGAATTCGGATCGGGACGGCCGAGATCTATCGGCAGGTCGAGCAGCTTCCCGAAGTCGTCGAGAGCGTCGTCGTCGGCCAAACCGTGCCGCACGACGGCGCGGACGACGTGCGCATCGTGCTGTTCGTGCGCCTCGCGCAGGGCAAGACGTTGAGCGAGGAGCTTCGTGAGCGAATCCGCTCGCGCATCCGCGCGAACGCGAGCCCGCACCACGTGCCAAAAAAGATCATTCAAGTCTCCGACATTCCGCGCACGATCAGCGGCAAGATCACCGAGCTCGCGGTGCGAGACGTCATTCACGGTCGTCCCGTGAAAAATGTCGACGCACTGGCCAATCCGGAGGCGCTCGACCTGTTCCGTGGCCTGCCGGAATTGGCCAGCTGACGATCCGCGGATCTACTTGGCCGAAGACGTCCCGTCACACGACGACTGCAGCGGGTCGACGACATCAGGCGGCGGCGAGAGCCGGTCGAGCGGCAACTTGGCGAGCAGTGCAGCCCGATCGGCGCGGCACTGGTCGAGCAATCCAGCCGCGCGATCGGCATCGAGCAACGCGATCAGACCGCCATAGGCCTGCATCCCGAGTGTTCGTGACACGCCATCGAGCTGCACGTTCGAATCGGCATACCCTCGGTAATCGGCGCGAACGATCACATTCTCGCGCAGCAGATGGGCGTCGACCGGCGCTTGGTGCACCGGCACGATGCGAGAATAGAGACCGTCGAGACGCCCGAAGGGAGCGAGCCACTCCATCGCCGAGGCAGTGCCCGTCGTCGCGAAGGTCAGCGGACGCCGCCAGTCGTTGGTTCGCACGATGTCGAGCAACACCACTTCCGCGGGAATCATTCGCCGGCCGCCGCTCGGAACAACGCGCAGTGTGATCGAATCAGGCAGCGGCGTGCCGGCGGCAAGACCGAAGCTCTCCGGGCGGCCGTGGACGGGCAACACGACCACTGAATCGGTCCACGCCGAATCGACGAGGGCGTTTCGCTGCGCCGCGTTCAGCGACATCGGCAGCGCAGGGTCGCGCCGCCGGAGACGCTCCGGCCAGCCCGGCACGTTGGCGACCGACAAGTTGATGTTCGTCACGTCCCGCCGAACGCCCTCGACGGCCTGCAGGTACATGATCGGAAAGGTGTCGTTGTCGCCGACCGTGAAGTAGATCGCGTTGGGCGGGAGCTGCTCGAGAACGTTCTTGGCGTAGTCGTGGGTGAAGTAGCGGCGCGACGCATCGTGCGTCCGCCAGTTCATGACGAGTTGCCCGGCCGGAACGAGCAGGACGAGCGCCGCGAGCACCGCGCCCACCGCGCGCCGGCTCGATCTCACGGCGGCAAGGGCCGCCTCCGCAGCGGCGCCGACCCCGCACGCCGCCAAGACCCCCGTGGTGACGACCACCGGCAGATAGTGCCGATCGAGCGTACGAAAATAGTTGGCTGGAATATTGAAATAGAGAACCGTGAAGGACGCCTGCACCACCAGCAGCGCGAGCGCGGCCGCGGCAAGTCGTGGCCGGCGCCGGCCGATCGCAACGACTCCGCCGAGCGCAGCGAGTGCCGGAAGCCCACCAAGCCCAAAGCCCCATCGCCACCGCGCGAAGTCGTCACGCAGCGTTCTCAGGAGGTCGATGGACTGCGACGACCAGATCGGAGATTTCCGCGGAAAGAGCTGCAGCAGAAAGGATCCGCCGAGCTGCTTGATCGTGACGTAGTCCCAAAGGCTCGACAGCGTGCTCGGGTGGTTGAAGTCGAGCGGGGAGTGGTCGAATGTTGCGATCGGGATGAGCAGCAGCTGCAAGGCGAGGCCCGCAGCGAGGAATCCGATCCCAGCCACGATCACCCGGCGATCGATCAACGTCCGCGGCCGGCGAATGGCGATCCAGACCAGCGCTCCGGGAATGAGCAGGGCGTTCGTGCGATGCACGCTGAAATCGACGCCGAAAAGGAACGCCAGCAAGGCCGCCCAGCGCCAGGCGCTCGGGCCGTCGGCATCTTCCCACCACCGCACGAGGACGAGCAGGATGAGCGCGGTGAATACCGGCGTCAGGATGTACGGTGTGAACGCCGACGCGTAGCTCCACAGCGTATCGCTGAAGCCGAGGGCCAGCGCGCCAAGCGCGGCGCCGGTGACGGGCGCGGCATTGGAGAGGTCGGCGGCTCGACTCTGATCTGACGAGACGCGGAGGAGCCGCGTCGCGACGACGACGACGAGCGCCACAGTCGCCGCCGCGAGCGTCGCGGCCAAGAAGTTCAATGCTCGCGCCGCCGCTGCGCCGCCGGCGATGTGCGCGACGGGCCAACCGAGCAGTGTGAGCAGGAGCGAACCGGGCGGTGAATACACACCCAGCGTGGCGGCGGCCAGCGAGTATCCACTCGAGTCCCACCAAGTGATGGTTGGATAGGCCGTGTACCAGAACACCAACGCCGCCGCAACGAACGCGGCGCCCGCAGCGGCGGCCGCCGCTGCGGCCGCGAGGAAGCGGTGCGATCTCGGACGCGAGGTGGCCATTGGGATAAGATTTTATCACCACGAAGCCGGCCCGTCAATGCCGTCGAGCTCGGACGACCATCGATGAATCGTCGACCCGCCCGGATACCCGGGATACAATGTACGATGTACGATCGCGCGACAGCATCCGTCGGTCAGCTCTACGGCATTCACCCTTTGACCTTGATCGGCAACACCCGTAGCATTTCGAGAGCAGGCCGGTCGCGCGTCGTCGAGCGCGCTCGACTGGTCGCGCGCTCGGCTTCGAATTCATCCGTGGAGCATCCATGGCGACGCAAACTTTGCCGGTCGGAACGGAAGTGCACGACACCTTTCCCATCAACGGCACCGACTACATCGAGTTCTACGTCGGCAACGCCAAGCAGTCCGCACTCTACTATCAGACTGCGTTCGGCTTCGAGCTCGTTGCCTATCGCGGTCCCGAGACCGGCGTGCGCGATCGCGTCAGCTACCTGCTCCTGCAGAACAGGATTCGACTCGTTCTGACGTCGCCGCTCGGCCCCGACGGCGAGATCGCCGCGCACGTGCAAAGACACGGCGACGGCGTGCGCGACATTGCGCTCTGGGTCGACGACGCGCGCGATGCCTACGCCAAGGCTGTCGAGCGCGGCGCCGTGTCGGCGTACGAACCACGCGTCACCCGCGACAGCGCGGGTGAGGTCGTCACCGCGGGAATTCGCATCTACGGCGACACGATCCACTCGCTCGTCGAACGGCGGAATTACCGCGGCGCGTTTCTGCCCGGGTTCGCACCGCGATCGGCCCGCCACGCGCCGGCTTCGACCGGACTGCTCCACGTCGACCACTGCGTTGGCAACGTGGAGCTCGGCAAGATGAACGTGTGGGTCGGCTTCTACGAACGGGTGATGGGCTTCAAGAATCTCGTATCGTTCGACGACGAGGACATCTCGACCGAGTACTCGTCGCTCATGTCGAAGGTGATGGCGAACGGCAACGAGCGGATCAAGTTTCCGATCAACGAGCCGGCGCAGGGGAAGAAGAAGTCGCAGATCGACGAGTATCTCGAGTTCTACGGCGGACCTGGCGTGCAGCACCTCGCGCTCGCCACCGACGACATAGTCGCCACGGTCGGCGCGCTGCGCGACCGCGGCGTGGAGTTTCTGTCGGCGCCCGAGTCGTACTACGACGACCTCGCGGGACGGGTCGGCAAGATCGACGAGCCGCTCGACCAGCTGCGCGAGCTCGGCATTCTGGTCGATCGCGACCCCGATGGATACTTATTGCAGATCTTCTCCAAGCCGGTGCAGGACCGTCCGACTCTCTTCTACGAGATCATCGAGCGCAAGGGCGCGCGCAGCTTCGGCAAGGGCAACTTCAAGGCGTTGTTCGAGGCGATCGAACGCGAGCAGGCGCTGCGAGGCAATCTCTGACCATGCCGATCTACCACACCCTCGGCGAAGTCCCGAAGAAGCGGCACACCGCATTCCGGAAGCCCGGCGGCGGCATCTACGCCGAGGAGCTGATGGGGCACGAGGGGTTCACGGGCACGTCGGCGCTGCTGTATCACGTGCATCCCCCGACGACCGTCAAATCCGTGCGCCGCGTCAAGGAGACCGCGCTCGAGGCGGATCCGGATCAGGCGCTTCGCCACCGCCACTTCCTGACGGCTCGCGCGAAGAAGGGCGGCAGCCCGACGATGGATCGGATACCGCTGTTGTTCAATCAGGACATCTCGATGTCGTACGTCGAGCCGGATGAGCAGGACGCGCACTTCTATCGGAACGCACAGGCGGACGAGTTGGTCTACGTCGCGAAGGGCAAGGGAGTGCTCGAGTCGGTGTTCGGCGAGCTGCCCTTTCACGAGGGCGATTACCTCGTCGTGCACCGCGGCATTCTGCACCGGTACAAGCTCGACATGAGCGGCGACGCTCCAAAATTTCTCATCATGGAGAGCCGCGGCCACATTCGCTGGCCGAAGCGCTATCGGAACGAGTTCGGTCAGCTCAAGGAAGGCGCGCCGTATTCCGAACGCGACATCCGGCGCCCGCTAGAGCTTCGGACGCACGATGAGATGGGCGATTTCCGTCTGCTCGTGAAGCAGTACGACGGAATCAACGAGCTGATTCTCGACCACCATCCATTCGACGTCGTGGGCTGGGACGGATACTTCTACCCGTGGGCATTCAACATCAATGATTTCGAGCCGATCGTCGGACGGGTGCATCAACCGCCGCCCGTGCATCAGACGTTCGAGGGCGACGGCTTCGTCGTCTGCTCGTTCTGCCCGCGCCCGTACGACTTCGATCCCAACGCCGTACCCGCGCCGTACAATCACAGCAACGTCGATTCCGACGAAGTGTTGTACTATGCGTCGAGCGAATTCATGAGCCGCAAGGGGATCGAATTCGGAAGCATCACGCACCATCCCGACGGTATTCCCCACGGCCCGCATCCCGGACGCGCCGAGGCGTCGATCGGCGCGAAGGAAACGAACGAGCTCGCTGTGATGATGGACAGCTTCCGTCCGCTCAAGGTCGCGAAGCAGGCGCTAGCGATCGAAGATCCGAGCTACCACATGAGCTGGCTCGATGCGCAGCATGCGAGTTTCAACCCGCCGACGACGTAGACACACGCGTCAGTGATTTCGCACGGCGACGTTTCGTGTCGTGCGATACCGCGCAGCATCGCTGCGTGATGTTATCTGTTCTCCGCGTGACGTTCTCGACGCGAGGGTGGTGACCGCAATCACATTTGTGATCGTGTGCCCACTTCTTGCACGGCTCGGCGCCGAAGCCGAGCCAACCCATCACTGAGGAGACAGACATGCGCGTCCACAGCGGAGTAGTTCTGGTATCCGCGGCTGCCGTGCTTTCCGGGTGCGCGACGACCGGCGCCCTCCGCCGGGCAACGCAGCAGCAGCAAGCAGCTCTCGCCCAGCAGCAGACAGCCCTCAACAACGAACGCGCCGAGCGGATCGCCTCCGACAGCGCGTTGAGTCAGAGTCTCGGTCAAGTGCGGGGCGACGTCGCGTCGCTGCGTACGGACCTCGACGCAATGAAGACGGACTTCGGCGCGAAGATCAGCATGCTCGAAGATGGTCTTCATTTCATGATGCCCGTCAACTTTGCGTTCAACGACGCGACGGTGCAGCAGCAGGACACCAGCGAGCTCGCGCGCTTCGCCAGCGTCACGCAGAAGTACTATCCGGGCTCACGCATCACGATCGAAGGGTTCGCCGATCCGGCCGGTTCGGCGCGTTACAACCTGAACCTGTCGCAGCGGCGCGCGCAGTCCGTCCGCGACTACCTCGTGTCGCGCGGCCTCACGACGACCGACCTCAACACCGTCGGCTACGGTAAGTCGCGGCTCGTCACGCCGGGTGCCTGGGGTGACATGCCCGGCGCCGATCTGAACCGCCGCGTCGTGTTCGTGGTCGAGACCAAGGGATCGACCGGCGTCGCGATGGTGCCCGCCACCGACTCGACGCAGCTGCCGTAAGCGTTCGATCAGCAATTCCGAACGGTCATCGCGCGCCGCTTGCAAAGCGCGCGATGGCCGTTCGCGCATGCGATGACAGCACCAATGTGCCGCTCATCGCGGCGCGTTCCTCGAGCAGTTGCGGCCATGCGTCGGTGTCCCGCCAGGTCGCACGCTTGATTCGCGCGACCGCGTCGGGATTGGCCGCGGCCAGCGAACCGGCCATCGCGTCGACCGCGGCATCGAGCGACGCGACGTCCGTCGTGACCCGCGCGTAGAGGGAATGACGTTCCGCCCACGCCGCGTCTCGCCAATCGGCATCGAACGCCATCGCGCCCAACGCGGCGCTTCCCACCTTGTGCTCGATCACCGGTCCGACGACGAACGGGCCAATTCCCACGGCGAGCTCGCTCAGCCGCACCGCGGCCGCGCCCGTGGCAATCGCGTAGTCGGCCGCCGCGGCAATCCCCACGCCGCCGCCGACCGCCTTGCCGTGCACACGCGCGATGATCGGCTTCGGCGAGCGGATCATCGCCAGGATCACGCGCGCGAAGCCCATGAAGAACTCTTTGCCGGCGGCGGCGTCGCGAATCGACGCCAGCTCGTCAAATGACGCTCCGGCACAGAACGCTCCCGTGCCATAGCTACGGAGCGTGATCACGCGAACGTCGCTGCGCGCGCCGACGGCCTCGATCTCGCGTGCCAATCCCTGAAGCACCTTCGATGGAAGCGAATTGCTCTTCGGGTGGCCGAAGCAAACGTCGGCGACGCCGCCTGCGGCGACGGCGGAGACGGTTCCCTCCGGCGCGAGAGGAGCGTGCGTCGTCACGTTGCGAGCTCGCGTCCGTCAGGGACGGTCAGCGGCCGACGCGAACGCGCAGTCCGCCGCGCACCGTACCGAGCGCGATGTTCTTGAGCACGTCGCAGCCGTTGTTCGATTCCGCGCAGGTGCCGCGCGGGGTCGTGAACCCGGAACCGAGTGATGTGAAGCCGTAGCCGTATGTCGCTTCACCGAACAGCGCGTACCGTCCAACGAGCTGGCGATCGAGAGCACCGCCGATCGAGATCACCGCGCCGGTCTTCTGTTCCTGCGCCGTGGTTGCGTCGGCCGTCGTCGCCGTGGCGTAGTGGATCGTGCTCGGATGAAAGTTGATGTAGCCGAATCCGAACAGGATGCTCGGCATCAAATACGGCACGGGCAGTCGATACCTGAGCTGTGTCTCGATGGTCAGCAGCCAGGCGTCGGAGGCATGGGCCGTTGTAGCCGGCACACCGCCGAGGGTCTGGAAACGCGGGAGAAACTCCGCGGCGTCGAACGGAAGCATCGCGTACGTCGCGCCGATGGCGAAGCCGAGGCGGCCGACACCGCGCATGCCATTATCCCAGTTCTCCCAGGTGAGCGCGAACGCGTTGCCTCCGTCCCAATCGCGGTACGCGCCCGATGGATTGAGCGGCGCGGTGAATCCCGCGCTTGCGCGGAGGTAGTTGCCCCCGATGAGCCCTCCCGCGTAGGGATCGGCCGATTCTTCCTGCGCGGCAAGGCGGCCGGACAGCGCGGCGACAAGGACGACCGCGGCGAGTGCTGCAGTGAACGGACGAGAGCGCATGCCGACCGATTCCAAGGGTTGTTCGACGCCGCAATCTATCCGCCCGGCCGAGCGCGGCACTAGATTTCAGCAGCAAGATTTGCGGGCGCTCGACCCCGCGCCCGCCATCGGAGAGACACGCGTGGCCACACCATCCCCCCGTCCCGTCGAGACATCCGACGATCTGGCGCGAGTCGCCGAGTTCGAGGCGCGGATCGCGCGCGGCGAGAGCATCGAGCCCAAGGACTGGATGCCGCAACGGTATCGGAAGCAGCTCGTGCGGATGATGTCCCAGCATGCGCATTCCGAGATCGTGGGCATGCTGCCCGAGGGGAACTGGATCACCCGCGCCCCGAGCCTGCGCAGAAAGATGGCGCTGCTCGCCAAGGTGCAGGACGAAGCAGGCCACGGTCTGTACATCTACTGCGGCACGGAGACGCTGGGCGTCGATCGGCAGGAGCTGATCGACCAACTCCTCGCCGGAACCGCGAAGTACTCGAGCATCTTCAACTACCCGACGCTGAGCTGGGCCGACATCGGCTGCATCGGTTGGTTCGTCGACGGCGCGGCGATCGTCAACCAGACGATGCTCGCCAAGGCGAGCTACGGGCCGTACGCGCGGGCCATGGTTCGCATCTGCAAAGAGGAGAACTTTCACAAGCGCCAGGGCTACGAGATCATGGCGACGCTTGCCGCCGGCACACCGGCGCAGCGCGCGATGGCGCAGGACGCGGTGAATCGCTGGTGGTGGCCGTCGCTGATGATGTTCGGGCCGCCCGACAGCGCGTCGTCGAACTCGGACGAGTTGATGCGCTGGGGAGTGAAGAAGAAGAGCAACGACGAGCTGAGGCAGCGCTTCGTGAATCTCACCGTGGCTCAGGCCAAGGCGATCGACCTCGCGCTTCCCGATCCGGCGCTGCACTACGATGAGGCCACACAGAACTGGACGTTCGGCGCGATCGATTGGGACGAGTTCTGGCGCGTGGTGAAGGGCGACGGGCCATGTAACCGCGAGCGCCTTGCGGCGCGCCGCAAGGCGCACGACGACGGTGCATGGGTGCGGTCGGCGGCGCTGGCGCACGCCGACAAGCGCCGCCGAGCGAGCGACGCGGCATAGTCGGCGAGCGAGCGAGTAGAGCGGCGGCCCGGCATCGGGCCGCCGTCTTCACGACGAGGTGACAGTGGATCAACACGCACGAAGCGGGAACCGACGGTGAACGGCGAATCGACGATGAGCGAGGGACGCGACACGCAGTGGCCGCTGTGGGAGGTGTTCCTGCAGCCGCCCGAAGGCGCCCCGCACGAGCATGCCGGGAGCGTGCACGCCACGACGGCGGAGCAGGCGCTGCAGAACGCGCGCGACGTCTATGCGCGGCGTGGTGAGGCGGTGAGCATCTGGGTCGTGCCGAGCGCCGAGATCACGGCGTCGACCCCGACCGACATGGGCCCGTTCTTCGACCCGGGGAACGACAAGCCCTACCGGCACCCGCAATTCTACAAGGTGCCGCGCGGTGTTCGCGTTTTCTAATCGAATCTGCGCGTGACAGACGCGAACCCGCTCGTCGCCTACCTCGTCCGGCTCGGCGACGACCGACTCGTGCTCGGCCACCGGTTGTCCGAGTGGTGCGGTCACGGACCGATTCTCGAGGAGGACATCGCGCTGGCCAACATCGCGCTGGATCTGATCGGCCAGGCGACGGCGCTGCTGCGGCTCGCGGGCGGCCTCGAAGGGGCCGGCCGCTCGGAGGACGCGCTCGCCTATTTTCGCGATGCGGTCGACTATCGAAACGCACTCATTGCCGAGCTGCCGAATGGAGACTTCGCATTCACCATCATGCGCCAATTCCTGTTCAGCCAGTGCGCGTTGTTGCAAGCCGAGGCGCTCACGCGGAGCTCGAACGAGACGCTTGCCGGCATCGCGGCCAAGGCGGTGAAAGAACACCGTTATCACGTGCGTCATTGCGCCGAATGGGTCGTGACGCTGGGTGACGGGACGGACGAGAGTCACACGCGCGCGCAGCGCGCCGTAGATGACCTCTGGCGCTACACCGGCGAGTTGTTCGCGGCGGACGCGGTCGACGTCGAGGCGGCGCGGACAGGCGTTGGCGTCGACCCAACGACGCTCGAGGCGCCGTGGCGCGCCGTCGTGATGGACGTGCTCGGCCGCGCCGGACTCGCGGTCCCGGATACCCGGTACATGCAGCGCGGCGGCCGCGACGGGCGGCACACCGAGCATCTGGGTCATCTCCTGGCCGAGATGCAGATCGTTGCGCGCTCGCACCCGGGGGCGGCGTGGTGAAACGCGCGGCGCCTTCGCGCGACGAGTTGCTCGCCATCCTCGACGAGGTGAAGGATCCAGAGGTGCCCGTGCTGAGCGTCGTCGAGCTGGGAATCGTCCGCGACGTGTCGGTGAGCGACGGACGCGTCATCGTCACGATCACGCCGACCTACTCGGGATGTCCGGCGATGCACGAGATCGAGCGGTCGATCAGCGCGGCCCTCGCTGAGCACGGATTGGGTCCAGCCGAACTGCGGACCGTCTACTCGCCCGCGTGGACGACCGACTGGATCGCGCCGGCCGCGCGGGAGAAGCTGCGCGCGTACGGGATCGCGCCGCCGGGCCGCGCCGCGGCGTCGGAGGAATTCACGCCCCTGCGCAGGCGCGCCGCCGTCGTCGCGTGCCCATTCTGCGGCGCAATGGACACCGAGCAGCGAAGCGAGTTCGGATCGACGGCGTGCAAGTCGATCTGGTACTGCCGCTCGTGCCGTCAGCCGTTCGAGGAGTTCAAGGCGATCTGAGTGGGGCGAGGCGGGGGGGGGGACGGGTTGACGGGCGAAACGCCTCAGGGCTCTGGGCGCGGAGCCACGCGCGACGTTCAAAGCTCAGGTCGTGCAATTCATTCAATTCGTGCAACTCGTGTCTCGCGTGTTCCAAGCATGACAGCCGCATCTGCCCGGCGCCGAGAACCGCCGCTCGGGACGCTCCAACATTTGTGAAACACGAATGACGCGAAAACGCACGAATGACCGCAAATTGCTCGTTCGGGCGTGACGGCTCGAAACGCCAGAGCCGCAACAGCTTTAGGCTCGCGGTGCTAAGTACAGCTGGACTAGATCAGTTCATCGTCGGGTCGGAGGCGCCCATCGCCCGCCGCTCCTCGCCCAACGCGCCACCGGTTACTCCGTTCGGGAAATTTTCTCGATTGACGGAATTCTGCGCCGATGACACTATAGGCGCCCGATCACGGAAACGGTCTATGCCGCGATCGGAAACGCTTCGACGGGACGCTGTCGGGGCAGCGTGGGTCGGCGGTTCGACGCCGTCACACCGGTCGGGAGGTTGCTGGCCACGACCGTACGCTTTGTAGAATTCCAGAGCACCGGTTCGGACCGATACGAATCGGACAAAGGGAAGTCGATCAGACCACGCACGCCGTGGTGTCGAACCAATCGATCGAATCCCGCCAGCAAGGATGAGCCCCTCAGGCAGCAGCGTGCTGCACCTGAGGGGTTTGTCATTTCTTTCCCACTCGCTGCGGATTTCTCCCGCGCTCTACGGCCGCCGCAGCGGCGGCGGGACCAGGCGCACGGTCATCGTCAGGTCGCGGCAATCCGCGCTCTGCATCGCGTTCGTCGCCGGCAGCGCGGTCATCGTCAGCTCGCGCGTCAACCCGCCTGTATCCGGGCGAGTCCAGGTGCGGCGAGCTCCCGGTTCGGTGGAGGCGCCCTTCCAGCCCGAATCGCCGAGCTGTCGCGCGAAATAGTCGAGCAGCTGTGGCGGCGACAACGACGTCTGCAAACGTTCCGAGGTCGCGGAGCTGAGCGAACCGATGCCGGCGAATTGCAGGCAAGCCTGCGTATTCATCTGCGAGCCGTCGGGATTGAACACCGTCGGCGCTCCAGGCGGAGGCGTCGGGCGGCCGCCGATGTTTTGCTGCTGCAAGCCGCACCGCGATCCGCCGAAATTCTGGACGGTGGCGGTGATCTGCGTGACGCCGCCGGTCGAGTAGCTGGGAGCGATGCGGAGCGATTGCCCGATGTGGCAGTACTCGTAGCCGTCGCCGCTCGAACTGGTGCCCGGCGCCGGCATGAAGCCCCACCCGCGCATCGCGTCGTACGACGGCGGCTGCGTCCATCCGAGCTTCGGTTCCTCACGCGCGTAGACGCTACGCACCTGCTCCGACGCCATCGGGACCGTGAATACCGCGATCGTCGTCGTGGGCGTCTCGATGCCGCCGATGACGTGGGCGTTCGCCGGGATGTAGAGATAGGGTGCCAGCGAAGGCGGCACCTTTCCGACGACGAAATCGCCGCCGCCGTTGAATGAGAACCCGACGTACGGCCGAAGCAGTGCCTCGGCCAACTCGCGCGGGATCATTTCGGGCCCGCCGGCCGGCGCATTCTGCGCCGTCGCAACAGGAGCAAACATGCACGCGAACGCGGCGAAAATCGGGCGAGCGGAGAGAGAGAGCGTTCGCATATCAGCGATTCCTCAACGTGGTGACTTCGAGCGATCCGGTGCGGCACATCGGCGCCGTCGGCGAAACACCGACCGTCAGCGTCGCGAGCTCGGTCACGCCCGTCGAGTCTCGGCGACTCCATGTTTGAGTCACCATGGGAAACTCTCCTTGCATCGGGGACCAGCCTTGGGTCTCGAGCTGCCGTCCGTAGTGCTGCAGCAACTCCGCGGGGGTCATTTCGACGACCAGCTGCGTCTGCGTGGCCTGGCGTGCACCGGTGCTGAAGCAAGAGCCGCTCACCGTGGCGTTCGGCGGGTTGTAGAGGATCG
>Ga0134128_10007363_pt1 | contig 13303 bp, 16 predicted proteins | sample KB31754_FD_96462 | JGI IMG/M metagenome (GOLD analysis project Ga0134128, IMG submission 96462) | Terrestrial soil microbial communities with excess Nitrogen fertilizer from Kellogg Biological Station, Michigan, USA - KB3-175-4 | ecosystem: Environmental > Terrestrial > Soil > Unclassified ... | reverse complement strand
CGTGGCAGAATGGTCGACGCACCGGACTTAAGCCATTGAGTGCCCAGCAAGAAATTGCTGGAGTAGAACTGCCCAAATTCGGGGAAACCTTCGCTGGCAATCCCGAGCCAAGCCCCAACTGGGGAAGGTGTAGAGACTAGACGGGCAGCACCTAACGCGGCGACGCCACGGTGAAGGGATAGTCCAGACCACGAACGCCAGGTGGCGGCGGCGAAAGCCGAAGTGGGATGAAAATCCGTTGGGCTGAAAGGCCCGTGCCGGTTCAAGTCCGGCCGCCCGCACCACACTTACGGCGCTGCACGGCGCCGTCTTGTTTGCGCCGCACGGCGCACCTTTCCCCAAGACGAGCCGAACGGCGAGGACCACCCGCCCGAACGGGCATGGGCCGGTCATAGATACTGCGAATACTCAGGTGCGGGCGATTGTGCTATGAAGGTGTCGATGCGGGTGAGTCCCACGCGACGAGGTATGCCATGCCTGTGCCAGTCAACTTGTTCGAAGCTTCGCTTCACCCGGCGGGAGAGGTTCTCTCCGTTGGCACAGGGCCGGAACATTTCGGTCTCCTCACCGGGCGACAAACAGTGATTTCCGCTTCCAAAGTTCACGGAAGAATCGTCGAAGAACCGTTGTGGCAATTTGCTGCCGGGCAGCAAATCTTTGCGCATGGTGTTTGGAGCAATCAACCGCCGCAACAGACGATGAATATCGCATTTTCGCAATTGGGCCAACCCTACCGACTGTTCAACAATAACTGCGAACACTTTGTCCGGTACTGCCACGGTTTAGAACGCAAGAGTCCGCAGCTCGCCACCGCCATAGGTGTGGGACTCGCAGTCGCCGCCGTCTGCATTTACGCCAATTCACTGAGCAAGAATGCCCCGCGTGCCGCAGTCAGGTGGATCTAGTACCACTTCCGCAATGACCATCATGCTGGCGGAAATTTTTTAGCCCGCCACCCTAGGATTACTTGCGAGCTTTGGTTTTCTTTTTGTTTTTACTGATAGGGCGCGCTGCGGGGGGACGCAGTGCGGCTAGCTCCGCGTCGGGCACACGGAAGACGCCCCGGATGCAGTTGGGGTCTCGTACTGCAATTTGAATGTGTGTCTTCGCCTCGATGTGGGCGCCAGGAAATAACTCTCCGCCCTCGACAAATACGCCACGGACAGTTTGAAATTTTGGCGCCGGCATCGATTCATAAAGGTAGTTCAAGACCGCACAATCGAGCGGCCTGCGAAGCTTATCGATGTTTTTTGGCATCTTTTCGCGAAGAGCATCGCTCACGCGCTTGCGACCAAAATAGGCTGTTCGGATGACATCTAGAGAAGATTGTTGGGTCAGATCCAAACACAGCCCCAGTTCGATTACAGCACCAACGACCGCTGGCTCTTTTATTGTTTTGCCACGTTGCGAAGCCATTTTAGCCCACTGCAGGCCACGTAGAGCGTCATTTTCCCAAAAATAGATACCCGAGCCCAACCAGTCATAGTCATTCGTGCTTATTTCGAACGCCTGACCATTTACCAGCCCGTCCGCGACCGCAGCCTCACAGCCGTGATAACCCAAAACGAATCCGGCTGTCGCGCGGCGCACTTTATCGCTGATTGTTTCCAGGCGCTCCAGGTTGTTCCGGAGCTGCCTCAGGCGTCGTACGCTTCAAGACCTTACGCGCCTTCTGAACGTTCTTGATCAGTCTCGTGGTGTAAGCGTCTATCTCGTCTTGGACGTCCTTGACCTGCCGGCCGGTGGGTCGACCAAACAGGGGCGCGCTGGAGGCTCGTTTGTTTGCCATACAAACATGATATGGGCCTAAATGCTGCTTTTCAAGGACTTTTGCTCGAGAACGACCCGAGAACGGGCGTTTTCAACCCCAGATTAACCACAGCCCGTGCAACCTCGGGGGGCTTCCGTCAGTTTTACAAACCCGGTCATATCTGTAACAGCTTGGTCAACTGCAGGGTGGCAGCCGTGACAAACAAGTCAGAAAATGGCCAAAAAATGGGCTTGCTCAAGAACATTGAAACCAAAGACCTGACCCCTAGCGGTGACCGTTCGGGGGTACAGCTGGTGGATCTGCGCGCCATTGGCTTTACCGGATACGTCTCTGATGCCGCATTGAACGAGATTGAGCTAAACGAAGTGCGCGCCAATCTCGTCTTGACGACGGCAACGAAGTTCGCTTTCCGCTAAGACGCTTTCAGGACTGCGAATACATCCATGAGACTATCCCTCACGGGATTCCGGCTGGATGAGGCCGGCGCCCAGACACTCAAACGCATGTTGGCAGGCGACCGATCGAGCCCGTGCGCTGAGGCATTGGTCGCTCACATCGTCGATACCGGTGCCAGCTTCGCAGTCATGGAGGAGCCTTACACCGACCAAGACTACAGCTCAGATTATCTGGCCTTCTACGCGTCGGCCTTCAAGGACCATCAGCGCGACACGCGCCGCGTCCACCTCTTTTCCAAAGACGTCAGCGGCTGGTTCGAGAAAACTCTTGCAGAACAAGTTAAGGACGCGGAAATCCAAGACCACTATCTCGGCTTCGTGGTCGTGCGCCCCATTCGGCAGGGCGCAATTGGACGCACGTTCTTACGCTTCCCTGACCTTAAGGCTCCCCTTTGTGTACGGGTCGCTGCCCGCGCAACCTGTCATTCCCACATACTGGGAACGAAGCTTGAGATTGTTGGTGCACCATTCATCCAGCAGGACCGCAGGCTGGGTGCCTGTGCTCAGGCTTCAATTTGGATGGCATCGCGGCCGGTACATATGCGCCATCGGCGCACCGCCTGGCATTCCATTGCCGAAATTACCCGACTCGCGACCACGCCAACCGATGGCGAACTCAGCCAAGAGCTTCCCGCCGGCTCATCTGGTCTGAACCCTCTGCATATCATTCGCGCTCTTAAGGCAATGGGGCATCAGCCGCTACAGCACGGCTTCCGCGATAGTGACGGCAAGCCTACAGCGACTAAGGCCTGCGAAGTGGCAATGCGATATCTGGATTCTGGCCTTCCAGTTATTTTGGGAATGGCGGGCGTTAACGGCGAAATCGGTCATGCCATCGCTGCGATTGGGTATATCGAAACTACCGGAGACGCGATTAAGCCGGGCGACAGCTATGACAGCTTTGTGCGCGCCTTTGTAATCCATGACGATCAGAGCGGCCCGTACCGCTATCTTCCGTTGACCGACGAAGACGCGGGCCACCTTCCGCGCGAACGCCTGCTATTTAAAGATAGCAAACCCGTCACTGTCGAAGGGTCCGTCACGCACATGTTTGTACCGCTCCCGCCACGCGTTTTCTTACGCGCAGAACGGGCAGATATCGTCGCGCGCGACTTTCTAAATTTGCAGGCGATGATTAGCAACAAGCTGTCACGTGAAGCTAGCGATCCCGCCGTCGGCGCAGCGATTGAAGCCTTCTTCGCCAAAGTAAAAGAGGGCAAGTTTATCCGCCGCACCTATTTGACGACCGCTGGCCGTTATCGCCACCACCTGGCCAAGGGCGATTTGAACGAGCTCATTAAAATCGAGCTCGTCACCCGTCAACTGCCACACTTTATCTGGGTGACAGAGCTTATGGAGTCTTCATCTGAACAGGTAACGTTCAAAGGTGCGCGCAACATCGTTGGACACATGGTGGTCAACGCCACTAGCAGCACCGAGCCAAGCAATGATCTGCTGGCCGCACACTTCCCGCACTTGCTCATCCACCGCAACATCAACCCACCGCGGGACAAAAGGGATGAGCTCGATTTTGAAGAGAGCGCCGAAATTTATCCTCAGGACGCGCCCTACGGCGGGCGCGTCAGATTGGACCTTTGACCTCCGCCGACCGGCGGAAGCCTAGACGAATCAAATCAGGCCGTTCAAAATCGTGGATCACAGCTCTGCCCGTATTGCGCAGGCTAACATCGATCAGATCGCTGTAACGTCCACCTGTGGCTATATGGCGGCAGACTTGGGTCAACTGAAGCGCGGCCGCGGCCAGTGCGGTTGCCGGAACACCAACACTCTTGCCAGCGATCGTCATTGCACCGCAATCATCTAGACGCCCCTCGTCTACCAGCGCCTGATAAGCAGCAGGTAGTTCACCTGGCGCAGCGAGTGGTGGTTCGGGCCATGCGCGATCCGGTGTGCGGGCACCGGGAAAAGCATGTAATCGAATATCAAAGGCCTCTGGGCCGGTGGCGCCCAACCCCGCATCCGCCACAAAATCAAAGCCTGCGGCGGCAATATGGCGTCTGCCTTCGAGATTATCGATGCCTACTAACGCGATACGTGGCTCCTCTGCTCCAGGGCCGTCGCCAGCCCGGAAGCGGCGCTCACATAGTGTCGTGGAAAAGCCTCGCGCCTCGGCCCAAGCAGCCGCCGATCGTGCTTTACGTTTGCCGATCCAATCATAACGAGTGAGGACCTGGACGGGAAGATTCTCAGGACCAGCCACATCATCATCCTGTAGAAGGAGCTTGACCTCGCTGGTGTCGTCAAACGGAAGTAGACCCAAAGTGAATAAAGTAGCCTGACCCAGATTGCCCAAGCCGATCAGCCATAGTGCCGAGGGCAGATAAGTTATAGCTGTCTCCTCTGCGTCTGGCCAAAGAGCGAAGCTCTGCGGCCGGCGGCAGGCTAACAGGTCATTCAGTACAACTTTGCGGAAAGCCTCAGTCACCGCCATCGCGCCGCACAAAGCGCCCGACAGCGCATTGCCGTGCTTAGGAACGATTTTAGACGCGTCAGGCGAAACCACTGCGGTCCAGCCGTCCGCCCAGCAATACAGCTGCGCCTGGCCTTCGATTGGGTCCGCGCCGACATGTAGACGCAACGCAGTGCCTGGTGGCGTCTCAGCTCGACAGCCAGCGTCGATTAATGCCTTGGCCAGGGTGGTAGGCCAGCGTTGTCCAACGCGAAGAGGCTGGGTTAAAGCCGGATCGACGAAGACGCCGCCACGGAACATTCGTGTAGCACAAGCTGCGATGGCCAGCATAGCCGCCTGTCCCCAATGCTCGTTGCCAGCGGTTTGGGAGGTCAGGAAGAGGCTTGCGCGCTCCAGTCGCAGACGGGCCTCGTCAAAGCGCAGCGTCTGATCGCTGGCCAGCACCAGTTGGGTACCTCGATCCGCTTGGATATCTAACTGTGTCATGCGTCGACTACCGCGAAGAAGTTCGCCCCGGCTTTACTGTGGACCTTCCAGTCCTCTTTAAAGCCACAAAATTCGTAGATGCCAATTTTGCCAGGAAAATAATCATGATCGGCAAAGTTGGGCACGATTAGCGCGATATGACCCTTTTCAGGGATCATCGGATTGGCCTGGTCGGTGGGACTTTGGCCATAGCCCCAGGGGTGAGTATGGACGTCGGCAACAACTTCAAGCTGATGCTTGCGACAGTGGTTCCAAACCACATCCATTTTGGAGCCGTCGAACATGATCATCCCTTGCAGGGCATTGGGATCGACGTCGTCATACGCCAAGAACTGGGTGACGCACCGCTGGCCCTCTTTCCGGACGCCCAGCAAAAAACCACCGCTCTCGATCTCACCGCGGCCACGCGTGCGTAGTTCAGACAGGATCTGCCGCCACAGTTTCGCCGGGCAGGTAAGCCGCGGCGGCTGGAGCTTTGGCTGTGAGATACTGGGGATCGTTGAGAAGGCCATGTACAGTCTCCAGAAAGTAGGTGATGTCTTTGCCCGCCGACCAGGCCAACTCCGGGTATTGATTAGGCCAATGTGCGCGCGCCATCCGGTCGATCGGATGATAGAGACAGGCCTGCCACTGGGAGAAAGCGATCAGAACGCCGGCCTTGCCATGCGGGCGCTGTTCCAGCGGGATGGCGCAGCCAAGTTGGCCATCCCACAGCTGTGCCGTCGGAGCTACCCCAGGATAGCCACTGCAATCCAGACGCAACAGGAACCAGGGCGGCCCTGCCGCACGCGTTGCCGCCCTGACCCGCACGTAGAGAATGGGAAATTCCAAATGCACAACTTGCCACTTTCCGCGTCGTTCGCCGACGCGATAACCGCAAGAATCGAGGTCTGCCCGGAGGGCCTGCTCGTCGGGTCCCATGTCTTAGCCCTGCGGTTTGACCTTAAACACCAAGGTCAAGGTCACATGCTTGTGGCCCTTTGCGACCTGGCCTAGATGGGCGTCGGCGGGCAAGACTTCGTTGCCATCCTTCAGCTGAAAATCTTCCGGACCGCCCTCCAGATTGAGCTCCTTCGGCGAGATCGCCCACTTGATGATGCGTTCCATGGTGGCGCTGGGCTTGAACTCGCGCTCCACCGCGCGGGTGGCGTAGTCGACTTTGACCTTGATATGGCCCTTGCTAGCGACATGGATGAGCTTGAAACCCACTTCCAGCAGTTCGTGGATGCGCCTTTCGCCAGCGATGGGCTCATCTTCATCCTCCACCAAAACCTCAACCAGTTCCCCGCGGCCCGTCTCGCGGACGACAAGGGCAACGAATTCCGTAATGGTCGAATCACGGGGGGCAGAAACGCTGCGGGGATTCCGCTCACCTTCGACGGCGAAGAGAATTTCGGGGGGCCGGTCAGACATTGGCGCGTTCCTGTGTGTGCGTTACATCACCACAGTCTCACAAACAGGGCCGAATGTCAACAATACAAACGTTACAGAATGGCAAAATTACAAACCGTTGATATTACAAACATTTCGCTTGCTACCGTCGCTGACATCACATACTTTTGACCAGAACCTCACACGGGACACGAATGCCAGACCCACTTTATCAGTTATTCGGGGATCGGGTCCGAGAGTTGCGGGAAGAGAAAAACGTGACCCAGGAAGAACTGGCGCGGCGCGTAGACCTATCCCGAACTTCCATAACCAATATCGAAAAAGGCCGTCAGCGGATTTTGCTTCACCAGCTCGTGGAAATCGCTTCGGCGCTCGACGCAAAGCCTCAAGATTTAATGCCCGCTGAGCAGGTGAAACCAAAGCCTGCGGTGAGCAAAGACGTCGCCCGGGTTCTCAACATCCTTGATGCTGAGACGAAGTCGGAATCTTGAGTACCGACCAAATCAACTATGCGCGAGTGCGAAAACGCGCTTCCGAACTCTTGGCAGGCCAAGTCGCGCCGCCAGTAGATTTGGAGCGCATCGCAAAAACGCTAGGCGCGGAAATCCGAGAATTCGATCTGGAACCGGATGTCTCAGGAATCCTTTATCGCCAGGAAGGCCGCACAGTCATCGTCTACAACAAGCGGCAAGCTGTCACTCGCCAGCGATTCACAATTGCTCACGAAATTGCTCATCTTGCTCTGCACAAGGGTACGCCGGTGCACGTTGACCATCAATTTCGGATCAATTTGCGTGATCCCAACTCTGCTCGGGGTACAGACATAGAGGAGATCGAGGCTAACGCCTTTGCCGCCAATTTGCTGATGCCCGCTATTTGGCTTCGCCAGGAGTTACGCTCCGGTCTGGTCGATATGGAAAACAGCGAGGAAATCACGGCCCTCGCGGATCGTTACCAAGTGAGCCTCCAAGCTATGGTGGTTCGGCTAACTTCTGTATTTTCAACGGCCAGCCCGAAAACTGAATAAAGCTTGGGCTCGCTGTCGGCACGCGAGCAACCACCTAGAAAACCGCGATAGGCTTCATTCCTATGAGCCAATGCCCCTCCAAATGTAGCGCCGCTAAGCCGCCCCAACGGGATGCTACCGAAGATGAGCGATCAGCGCTGAATATTCCGAGGGAGAAGTCCGCCTCCACCTGCACCTATTGTGGTTGTGTCTATACGATGGAGCTTTCCGGCACCCCCCGTATTTGGAAACCATAGAATCTCCTAAAGAAGTCCGCTCGGATCGGAGACCGTCGGTTTGCTCCGTTTGCCCTTGGCGGCGCGTTCTTCCTTGCTCATGGTCCAGCGCACACCTTCCACTGTCTTGAGGCAGCCTTTCACCGCGTCCATACTGGCGGGCACCTCGCCCAGCCAGGTCCCCCAATCCGCTTCCGCCAGTACCGCCGGCATCCGGTCGGTCGGCAGGGTGGCGATCAGCGCGTTGGCCGGCACTGTGACCATGACGCAGGCGCGCAGGGTGCCCGGCAGGTCTTTCAGCTCGAAGGACTTCCAGATCATCGCAATGCCGATCACCCCGGAATTGCCCGGGGTAATAATGTGCTGGACCGTGGGGCCGGGCACATCGGGGGCTTCATTGAAGGTCCGCACCAGCACGATACCGCGCTGCCCGGCCATCACGCAGCGCGCGAAAGGCTTTTTGGGATCATCGATGCTTTCGGCCCGGGCGTGGATCGGCTGGGGTATCCTCCAGTCCTTGGGATGGGGCCAGCCCCATCGCATCGACACCACCTTCCGGCGGTGATTGGCCGCGTCCCAGACAATGACCGGGATATTGCCCATCACCCGGAAAGTGATGATCCGGTCATTATCGCTTTCCTTCACATCCTCCCGAGTCAGGGGCTGGGAAAAGGCCACCACCTCGGCCCAGGATGCCATCGCTGTGAACTTGCCGCACATTTGCGCTGGCCCTGGGGGGCCTCCCTCAAACTCTGACAGGGCGTCGCCGGAAGGATAGCGCGCCAGATAATCGGCGCGACAGCGGATTTCCGCGTCATTGCAGGATTCTGGGATCCGCCGGCGCCCGCCGATCCGAACTGGCTGGTCCGGGAAGGGGTTGGTGACGCGGGTGTGATGCTCGACGCCAGGGTGGCTGAAATTTGCGCCGCGCTTACCGCACATCGAGCAGACGAAATTGCGCGCCATCTTCTCGCCGACATGATCGCAGTCCCACCAGCGGATCATCCAAGGCATGTAGGGCATGGCGCGGGAATGCCCGCACAGATAATCGGTGCAGTAGACCCAGACCCAGGAAACCTCCATGGCGAGTCGGCATCACGCCATGCGCGCAAACAGGGGGGCTTCCTCGCCTTGGCGGCGCGCAATATTGCGGCGACGCTCGAAGTCGCGAAGATGCATCGCCACATGGCCGCGCAGCCGGCCATCGACCGCTTGCGCAATCAGATCATGCTTGGCGTCATCGGGCTTCTTGTAATCGGACAGGATGGGGTCCGGATTGCGGTCCGGCCGTTCAACATCGGTGAGAACCAGCGCCCAGCCGGCTTCGCTGCGAGGCTCGAAATAGTACTGGTAGCCGCAGCGGCAGACGATCTGGGCGAAAGCCTGTTCCAGGCTTGCGACTGTGTGGGGCCGGATATCGGCCACCTCCTCCAATTCCTCGGCGAATACGACATACATAGGTGGGCCTCCGGGCTATTTGAGATGAGAACAAATAGAGAACGATTCAGCCGAACGAGTCCAGCCCCTAGGGCTGGGACGCTTCCGAGCTGCAGCCAAGGAATCCAGTCACTTGCGCCGGTTCCTAGTGTGGCTGCCATTGGCTAGGCGGTATAATTGGCCGCCGCTGAGTCTGAATTATCCGACGCCGGCAAAACCCGCCCCTACTTCAGAGAGACACCATGAAAATCGATCAGGACTATCTCAAGGGGCTGCTGCAAGCCTGCCAGGCGTCGGAAACACCCACTTTCAATATCTACGATTTGAAATCGGCCGGATTCGATTACGACGATCCGAGATTTGAATTTCACATGGCAATTCTCTGCGACCAGGGGTTCGTCGAGCAGGATGACGGCGATTCCGGCTTCGGCCTCTCCAAAGGTGCGGACGGACATCTGTCATGGTCCGTTTTGCCATTGCGATTAACTGCATCAGGTCACGACTTCATTGAGGCTTTGTCAAACAAGGAAGTCTGGGCAACCATAAAGTCCGGCTTTAAGGATGCCAGCATAACAACCCTCAAGACTGTCTCGCTCAAGCTGCTGGAAGGTTATGCGAAGAAGAAGATTGACGATCTTCTTGGCCAGTAATTTCGAGGACCAAGACCGATGTCTGCGATTGGAAAAAAACAAGAAGACATCGAGGTTTTCGCCAATCACTGCGTCTTCGTCCTTTCCATTTACCACCACCTTCGCCTCATATACGAAACCAGCAGCGCCGACGACCACGCCCGCCTTCACAAGGCAGCCAGTATCTTTTTCGGGGATCTACACCAGATGTTGGTCGAGTACGTCGTCCTGCAAGCGTGCAAGATTACGGACCCCGCAAAGGACATTCGGAACAACGAGAACCACACGGTTTCATTTCTGCTCGACCATTACGGCCTGCGCGGAGATGCCGCCCTCGGACCGCAGCTGCTAGCACTCGAGAAATCGATATTGGATTTTCGCAAGAAAATACTCCCGGCGCGCAATAAGTTCATCAGCCATGCCGACAGAGACGCAATTCTCGCGGGCGCCCCCCTGGGGGCAACCGGGCCTGGGGACTGGAACCAATTCTGGGCTGATCTCGACCAGATGGTGAATTTGATTCATCAAAAGATTATAGGAACTGAAATGAAGCTGTCTGACGTCGCGATCATATCGGATGCCGACGGCTTACTAAAGGCGCTTCAGTCCGCGGCGCACTTTGAATCCCTTCTGGGCGATGCCAATCCTGTTGTTTCGCAAAGAGCCGCCGCGCTCGCGCACGGCGCCTGAATAATTTGCGGAAAAAGCCCAGGTCGGCAGCCTTGCTGACTAATGGTCGTAATGAGCGTCGACGCGCTGATGGGTGCGTGGATACAAATCTTCCCATATCCCGGTTTGACGAAGCCCGGTTCGTATGTCGGCCCTGGTCGGACCGCCCGGCACCTCATCGCTGGTGCCCCGGGCGAAATCGAATAGCGCGCTGCAGCGGGCATATATGTCCGCCCCGTCGATCATGTAGGTCTCTATATTCAGAGCCGTTATTGAATGATCGTCGTCATAGCCAGCTTTAAGATGCGTCACCATGGAGCCGATCCGCGCCACCTGTACTTGGAGCTGACCAATTAGCCGTTTCACATTTCCGCGGAACGGCTCGTCGGAATGCTCAATTATGGCGCGGAGATCGTCGATGACTCCAGAGGGAATTGGAGGCGGAGGCGAGGGCGCGGCTTGCTTCGGAATGTTTTCCCCGGCTTTGGTCGCGTGGATCGCCATCAGTAGCTTATTGCAACGAATGGCGTACTCGGATAAGGCGCTGAGTATCAGCGGCAGCACGGCCCGCGCCGCGTCAAACTTGCGCTGTCTGGCCTCAATTTCCGAGGTCTTTGCGGCGCGTATTTGGCGGTTTATGAAAATCCCGCCAACGATCGCAGCCAGAATTGCAAGCGACCCGGCAATGAGGGTTTGCCAGTGGTCAATCCAGCCCTGATCCCGGAACTGATGCGCGAGCCAATCCGTAATGCCCTTCAAGGGTAAAAAGCTGCGCGACCTTCGATCCATTTCTGGCGGAGTGCGATTCTGTCGGCGACGCGCCGGGGTCCGGTCATCGCGCCGATGCGCGTTTCGTAGCTGGGACCACTTCCAGCCTGAAACAGCAAACCGCCGAAAGCAGAGAGCAACCATACTGAAACGTGGCCATTGTCTTTGGCCTTGCTGCCTTCATAAACAAACGCGCCGTTCCCCACATTGCGGTTGGCGCGGGCGGCTGCGCCCAGCGCCAGATGATGGCGGAAGATGGGCTCACCCGCGTTGGCGGTAATCGTATGGATCTCGACAAAATCATCGCGGCCAAGGGTTTCGCCGAACTCAAAACGCATCAAGCCGCGAATGACGTATTCGAAATATTGCGTGAAGATTTTATCGTCGAAAGGGATCGCCATGGTCGGAACGACAAGTCCCGATCCATCAGGCAACCAGATGCGCTCCTTGCCGGCGATGAGTTTGCGATGGAGCGCAGCGTTTCCAGCCAGCCGGCGCTCGCCTTGGGCAACAAGGTTCTGGTTCGCATGGGCGTGGCGCCCGCCAAACAGAAGAACGGTCGTGAGATATGCTTCCAGTTTGGCCTTGGCGCCGTTGCACGCCTTGCAGGCGGGGACTTGGGGCAGGTTGGCGCGTTCCAACACCGGGAAGAACTCCCGCGCGAAAACGTGATCGCCCGACTCGGATATCCCGGTCGGACAATACGCGCAAGGCTTGCCTTTGAATCGCTTACTCATGCACTGAATTTACGCCGCCGGTTTATTGTTGACCATGCCTTGAACGACGTTCGCCGTCCCGCGGCTTGCCGCGGCCGGGTGCTCGTGAACGGAGCCCCGCTTCGCGGGTCTCCGCCCTGCGGGCTTCGCCCCCTGACGTAAGGAAGCAAGGGGCAGGGAAGAAGTAGCTGGACGGCGGCCCGATGGCCGCCGGCTTTGTTTGAGGCCGTCCCCCGGAAAATCGGGGTGGGCGGCGCTCCCTTGTAGGCCCGTCCCGGCGGGCCGCAACCGCCTGCGGCGGTCCTCCACTTCGTTGCGGTCCCATCCCCGCGCGTCACACGCGCGCGGGGCCCCTTGAGGATGCCCCCCGCCTCAGAGGCCGGGCCTGCCGGTCGCATTCCGCCGCCCACCCCGCTTTCCGGGGTTCGGGTGCGGTTTTTTGCGAGCGAGGCACCAGCACATGCGCGAACACAATCAGCAGCAACATCCGGCACAGCGACCGGGGCTTTATCAGGAAATCACCGACAAGATCATTGGTCAGATCGAAGCCGGGATATTGCCATGGGTGCAGCCATGGGCCGGTGGCCCGGCGCTTTCCATGCCGGTCAATGCCACCACGCATCGCGGTTACAGCGGCATCAATATCCTGTTGCTTTGGGACTCGCTGTTTCAACGCGGTTACTACCGCAACCGCTGGCTGACCTTCAAGCAAGCGCTTTCGGTGGGCGGCAATGTCCGCAAAGGCGAACACGGCACGACCGTGGTTTTTGCCGACCGCTTCACGCCCAAGGGCGAGCAGGAAGCGCCGAGCGGCAAGGATGGCGAAGCCCGCTCTATTCCGTTCCTGAAGCGCTTTACGGTTTTCAACATCGACCAATGCGAAGGCTTGCCCGCCGACATGACAGCGACCCTCGCGCCGGTCTCGCATCGCTTCCAGATCGAAAGCGCCGAACTCTTGATCCAAGCGAGCGGCGCGGTGTTTCAGCGCGGCGGCGAGCAAGCCTATTACCACATCGGCGGCGACTATATCCGCATCCCCGAACAGGACAGCTTTTACGAGCCGATCAATTTTTACCGCACGGCGCTGCATGAACTGACCCACTGGACCGGGGCAAAGCATCGCCTCGACCGCGACTATTCCAAGCGCTTTGGCGACGAAGCCTATGCGCGCGAGGAACTGGTTGCCGAAATGGGCAGCGCGTTTCTCTGCGCCACCTTGGGGATCGTGCCGACCGTTCGCCACGCCGACTATATCGGCAACTGGCTGGCCGTCTTGAAGAACGACAGCCGCGCCATCATCAACGCCG
>Ga0134128_10007362_pt1 | contig 13305 bp, 7 predicted proteins | sample KB31754_FD_96462 | JGI IMG/M metagenome (GOLD analysis project Ga0134128, IMG submission 96462) | Terrestrial soil microbial communities with excess Nitrogen fertilizer from Kellogg Biological Station, Michigan, USA - KB3-175-4 | ecosystem: Environmental > Terrestrial > Soil > Unclassified ... | reverse complement strand
TGGCTTCCGGGCCCGACCTCGCGGATGGCATCGAGCGCCTGGCCGCGCTCCGACATATCCATGCCCTGCGCGAGGCTCTGCATCATGGCGCACTGGTCGGCGTCCATCACGAACTTCTCATAGCCTGCCACCAGCCCGCCTTCGAGCCAGCCCGCCGCATGCGTCACCAGATTCACGCCGGCGAGCAGGGTGGGGAGCAGCGTGTGGGCGCTCTCGTACCCGGCCTGGGCATCGGCAGTCTTGGCTGCGCAGAGGGAGCCACCGCTGCGGCAGGGGACCCCGAGGCGTCGCGCCAGCTGTGCAGTCGCGAAGATCATCTGCGTCGCCTCCGGAGTGCCGAAGGTCGGTGCCCCCGTGCGCATGGAGATTGCGCCGACGAAGGAGCCGAGAATCACCGGCGCTCCCGGCCGTACCAGCTGCGTCAACGCCATCCCGCACAGCGCCTCGGCGAGGAGCTCAGCCATGCATCCGGCGGGCGTCACCGGACCCATGGCGCCGGCGAGCATGGCGGGCACGACGATGGTGCCTTGATTGTGCCCGGCAAACTGGCGCAACGCGCCGAGCATCCGTCCGTCGAAGACGAGCGGGGAATTCGAGTTGATGTTGCCGAGGACCACGGGGTGGGTCTCGAGGTAATCGGCGCCGAACAGAACCTGCGCGAGGGCGACGGCGTCCGCCGCATGACCGGCGGTCTCCGGGGTGGCCTCGCACCCCTGATCCGAGTAGCGGAAAAAGGCGTACTGCACGTCGAGATGGCGCTTGTTGGGCGGGATCTCCATCGGCTCGCACATGCTGCCGCCGGAGAAATGGATGGCGGGCGCCATGTGAGCGAGCTTGATGAAGTTGTGCAGATCCTCGAGCGTGCCATAGCGGCGGCCGCGGTCGATGTCGGTGACGAAGGGCGGCCCGCCCACGGGAGAAAATACGGTCGCGTTGCCGCCGAAGCGGACGTCACGCGCCGGGTTGCGGGCGAAGACGGTGAATTCGGCCGGCGCGGTCGCGAGCAGGCGGCGCGCGAGGCCTCGGGGGATGCGTACCCTTTCGCCGCGCACGTCGGCCCCTGCGTCGCGCCATAGGCGCAATGACTCCGGGTCCCGGCGCAGCTCGATACCGATTTCCTCGAGGATGGTTTCGGCGTTCGCCTCGATGATCTCGATCGCTTCCGTGCTCAGGAGCTCCACGGGGCGCAGATGCCGGCGGATATAGGGATACTTGGCAGGTGGCGTGCGCGCGCGCGCGCGCCTGCTGTCGCGGGCGCGACGGGTCGGGGTGGCGGGGTCGCTCATGAGCGTATTTATATCTCTATTTAATTCCGTGCGGAAAATTTATATAGTCATATAGACGATGGCAGTGGCTGGTGCTATCGTTGCCGTCAAGGGGGCGTATGAAAAATCCTCGAACCGTGCCTGCAAGCGAGCGTGCCCGATCCGACGGGGCTCATAGACGCTCGAAAATCGCCGTCGCGGTCGCAGCCGCCCTGTACGGAGTGGCCGCAGGTCGCGTCCCCCTCGCGCTCGCCGCTGACCCGGCTGTCGGGAGTGATCCCGCCGGACCCCAAGTCCTCCAGGAAGTGATCGTCACCGCGACCAAGCGGGAGGAGAACCTGCAGAGCATCCCGGAAACCATCCAGGCCTTGAGTGCCAGTGATATCCAGAACTTGGGCATCACGCATTTCGAGGACATCGTGCGCGCGATGCCGACGGTCTCCTACGAGAGCATCGGGCCCACGGATCAGATGTTCTACATCCGCGGCGTATCGGACGGCAGCAGCGCGAACGCCTCGAACATCTCGACCACCGGATTTTTCCTCGACGACGCGTCCACGAGCTATTACGGCTACATTCCGGACCTTCATCTCTACGACATCGAGCGGATCGAAGTGCTTGATGGTCCGCAGGGGACGCTCTTCGGCGCCGGCGCCATGTCGGGCGCCATCCGCGTCATCACCCAGAAGCCCGACGCGCACGCCTTCAGCGCCGGCACCGACCTCGACTACGGCAAGATCGAGCACGGCGGCAACAACACGACCGCCCAGGCGTTCGTCAATATTCCCTTGATCAGCGGCAGTACGGCGCTGCGGCTGTCCGGTTACGTGGTCCACGAGGGCGGCTACATCGACAACCGGCTCGCAACCCGAGACTGGGTGAACGGGGTCGTATCGACCAACGCGCAGTGGGCCCGCAACGACTACAACACGGAGCGGCAATTCGGCGGGCGCGCGGCCATCTCCCAGCGGCTCGGCGACTCCTGGAAGGCCGTCCTCACGGTGAACTATCAGCGGCAGAACACTGCAGGATCGTGGACGCAGGATCCGGACCGTTATGGGCTGCGCCAGGTGGCGCATTTCGGGCCCGAGGGCATCTCCGACTCCTTCACGGATTACAACCTGAACGTCGAAGGGGACGTTGGAATCGGCGATCTGGTGTTCGCCTCGACGTACTGGTCGTACCCCTACCACTTCGTCACCGAGTATTCCGAATACGTCCAGTACAATCCGTTCCCGGACTACTATCAGATTTCGCCCCCCCTGCTGCAGAGCCTGACCTGCCAGACCGGTCCCACGATCGAGGGTGGAACCGACTCGTACGGCGGCTGCCAGGCGCCGAACATGTATTACACGTACGACCAATGGACGCAGCAGTGGTCGAACGAGCTGCGCCTGCAGTCGAAGCCGGGCGGCCGCCTGCACTGGCTGGCGGGCCTCTACTGGCAGAAGACCCGACAGATCTGGGACACCTACTACCTCATGCCGGGGCTGCAGCCCGATGGCGAGGCCTACCAGAGCGCGCTCTCGTTCTACAGCTACTACTACACGGGCACCGCCGCGCCCCTGCCGCACGAGTGGTACAGCAGCCTCAACCGCAATGACTCCCGCAATACCGCGGAATTCGCCGATGTTAGCTTCGACCTCACCAAGCACTGGACCATCGAGGCGGGGCTGCGCTACTTCAACTGGGATTTCAGCTCGAGCGATCAGTGGGCGGGGTACTTCTGGGCACCGAAGACGCCGTCCGGCCTGACCGACGTCTCGGGGCACAAGCTGAGCGGCAAGGCGAGCATCTCCTACAAGCCGACCTCCAACGTGCTTCTGTACGGCACCTTCAGCCAGGGGTACCGCCAGGGCGGGAGCAACGCGGGAGCCTCATCGTCCTGCTATCAGAACGGCGTGCCTCTCACTTATGAGCCGGATACCCTCAACAACTTCGAGGTGGGCTGGAAGACCGGGCTCCTCGACGGACGCATGCGGTGGAACGGCGCGTTCTACTACATGCGCTGGGACGGCTACCAGGCGCCCATTTTCGATGATTCCATCTGCCCGACGACTTTCAATGCAAATTTCGGCAAAGCGCGGATCTACGGCGGCGAGACCAACGTCGCCTATCGGATCACCGAGGGCCTGACCCTACAGGCCACGGCCAACTACAATGATTCGCGCCTCACGAGCGTACAGCCGAATTTCTCGGGCGTGCTCACGCAGATGATCGTGCCGAACGAAACGCTGCCCTTCGTTCCGTACTTCAGCTACAGCGCCAACATCCGTTACGACCGATCCCTCGGCGCGCAATTGCGCGGGTTCCTGGAATACGACATCGCGCACAAGGGCGACAGATGGAGCGACCTGCGCGCGCTGGCCAACCCGACGCTCGGCAGTAGATCGGGCTCGGCACGCGTCATAGAGCCTGAATACAACATCTCCGACGTGCGCGTCGGTGTCCAGAGTCCGGATGGCGCCTGGACCCTGGAAGGGTATGTCACCAACCTCTGGAACACGAACGCGATCATCCTGGTCAACACGGGCAACTACGACCGCCGCGAGACGACTAACGAGCCGCGCGTGATCGGCGTGCACGTCAGCTACAACTTCAACGGCAAATGACGCGGCCTCAATCGAATGAGCCGAAGCGCGCGAGGCAATCGCCGAGGGCCGCTCGCAGCGGCTCGAGCTCGCCGGCGAACCGCTTCCAGTAACCCACTCCGGAGGCGTAGAGCGGCTGGCGCACCTGCTCGGCGCTCGCCGTGCGCACGGGGCGGCGGTTCTCGTGAAAGCTGAGCGTTGCCGCCTCGAACGGCAGCCCGCAGTAATCGAGGAGATGCCGGACGACAGCCTCAGGATCGCGGATCAGTTGCTCGTACTGCAGGTGCATCACTCTGCCGGGGAGCACCTCGTCCCAGTGGTCCATCAGGGCGAGATAGCAACGGTAGTAGCGTCCGAGGTCTTCCAGGTCGTAGCTGAAGGACTGGCCCTGTGCAAAGTACTGCTTGTAGTTGCTGAGGCAGGTATCCATGGGATGCCGCCGGACGTCGACGATCCGGGCGCCGGGCAGCATGGCGTGAATGAGCCCGATGTGACTGAAGTTGTTGGGCATCTTGTCGATGAAGCGTGGCTTGCCGGCGCGTACGGCGCGGGTGTCCTCGACATAGCGCCGGCCGAGGCCGGTGAGCTCCTCTGCCGAGAGTGCACGCACGGTTTCCGGATAGCCGTCCCGATCCGCGCCCCGATGGTCGAGCTCGCGCACGAGCGCCGGGATGTTGTGCAGCTCCATCGTGCCCTCGACCAGCGAATGACTCGCGAGGATCTGCTCGACGAGCGTCGAGCCGGACCGGGGCAGGCCCACGATGAAAATGGGCGCAGCATCCGGAAAACCCGCCGCCGTCCGCGAGGAGAAGAATTCGCGGTCATAGCACGCGGCGATGCGCCGGGACTTGGCCTCGAAGGTGGCGATCGAGAACGGCGAGGTCTTCTTGCGCAGGGTGTTGCCCGCGGCATAGTGGCTGAACGCCTCGGCGTAACGGTCGCGCTGCTCCAGGGCTCGCGCGATGGCGAAATGCAATTGCGCCTGGTCGGTGCTGGCCGCCGGAGATGCCAGGAGCTCCTGCATCGCGGTAAGCTCGGCGTCGCTGAAGAGATAGTTCTTGAGGTCCGCGAGGCTCCAGTACGCTTCCGCGTACTTCGGATTCAGCCTGAGGCACTCCCGATAGGCATCCTCGCACTGCGCCCGCCGTCCCAGTGTCTTGTTGACGTGCCCGATGGCGAGTCGGAATGCGGCCTGCGAAGGATCGAGCCGAGCAGCCTCCTCGTAGGCGGCCAGCGCCTCCTGCTGGCGCAGCAGGCGGATGTACACCGACCCCAACGCCGCCCAGTTCTGCGGGTTCTGCGGCTCGAGTTGCATGAGGTCGCGGAAAACCTGCTCCGCCTCGGTGAGCCGCTCCGCGGCGAGGAGAGTATGACCCCACGCGCGCCGCACGAGCGGGTGGTGAGCGGAATGGCGGCGGGCATGCTTAAGCAGCCGCTCGGCATCCTGTGTATTTGCGGACCGGATGGCCACGGCCGCAAGCCCCGCGAGCGCCGCGAGGTGACTCGCATCGCTCTTCAAAACTTCACGGAACATTCCTTCCGAGGAACGATAGTCGCCGCCTGCGAGCGCGGCCGTCGCTGCCTCGATGCGCTGGCGCTGCGGATCGAGGAGCCGCGCCTGCTCGAAGGCGTAGCGCGCCTCCGCGAGCCTGTTCATGTCCACGAGGACATCGCCGTAGGCGAGCCAGGCGGGCTCGAGAGACGGCTTTTCCTTCAACACCCGCCGCAGCTCCGTGCACGCTGCCTCGAGGCGGCCGTCCTGACGATAGGCCCGTGCGAGATCGATACGCGCGTGCGAGAAGCCGGGCGCCTCGGCGATGACGCGCTCGAGGATGACCAGGGCGGGTGCCAGCTTGCCCTGCGAAAGGAGCGCCACTCCGAGGAGGTGCAGGCTGTTGATCTCGCCCGGGCTCGTGCGTTGGATTTCCCGCAGCTGACGCTCAGCCGTCCCGAAACGCCCGAGCCGCACGGCCTCGAGAGCACGCCAATATGCGGTCCGAACGTCCTCTTTACTCTGCTGCGGCACGAGATCATTGTAGTTGCCCCGGCGGTGGGTTGCCATGCGCGGGCGCCCCGGTGAGATACGTCCAACTGACAGCCGCCGCATGGCTCGCCATCTCGGCCATGGGCCTCGCCGGACTCGCCACGGCTCGTGCCGGGAGCTTGAATGCACTCGGTTTCGCCGACACCCTTCGCTGCACTCCCGACCCACAGGCCGCATCGACCGTGCCGGGGTGGAATATCGTCTCGGGAAGTCCCGCGCTGCGCTGCGGCAGCGCCTTACCTGCGATCTGGCCCTCGCGATCCACACCGCGGGCCGTCATCGCCAACGGGCCGTATGGCGCGAGCGTTCTCGAGCGATTGATTTCGCTCGGGACCCCGGCATCCCGGGGTCGCCGCTTCACCCTGTCTGCATCCTTCGGTGCGTTCGGCCGCGGCTCTGAGCGTGCAGCTCTGATGGGGCGGTTTCTGGGTGCATCGGGTCAGCGCCTCGGCGCTCCGGTCCTGCTGCGTGGGCCGCGGGCTCATGGGCGCAAGGTCCCGGTGCGCTTCGAGCCGCGTAGCGTTGCGGGAGCCATTCCGGATGGCGCGATCGGGATCGAGCTCCGCCTCGAGTTGGGTGGCAGGACTGGAGTTGCGAGGAGTTACATTGGAACGATGAGGCTGGAGACAGAGCCGCCCGTGTCCTTCACGCGGCCAGCGCCGCCGCCGGCGCGGGTCCCGCATTTAGATCATGTCTTCCTGATCATGATGGAGAACACCGACTACGGGCAGTTGATCGGCGATGCGAAGAACGCGCCGTATATGAATGCGCTGGCCGCTCGCGGCACCCTGTTGGCGAATTACCAGGCCCTTTACCATCCGAGCGATGAGAACTATCTTGCGATCGCGGGTGGGGACACCTTCGTCGGCGGTGGCGTTTATTACCCGAAGATCCACATCGCGGCGCGGCACCTCGGCGATCTCATCGAGGCGGCTGGCAAGGGTTGGAAGTCATACCTCGAGGGGATGGGGGCGCCGTGCAACGTGACCACCCGATACGATCAGAATTTCGAGCCCGATGATGCGCCGTTCATCAATTTCAGCAACATCCAGAACGATCCGGCACGCTGCCGCGCCCACCTCGTCGATCTGAGCGAGTGGTTCAGGGACCTCGAGCGCACCGCAACGACACCTGCTTTCGCGTGGCTCGCGGCCGACGATTACGATGATGGCGAGATATCCGGCAACGGATCGCCCAAGAGCCTTCGGGTGCAGGACGCGTGGCTCAAGCAGACGCTCGATCCGCTCTTCGCCTCATCGGCATGGCGTGAGCAAAGGAGCCTGCTCATCCTCACCTGGGACGAGTCCAACACGGTGGCGAACAACCACATTGCGACGATCGTGGTCGGCTCGCGCGGGACGGTGAAGGCGGGTTTCGTAAGCCACCGACGCTACGATCACTACAGCGCGGCGCGGACCATCGAGGCCGCGCTCGGCCTGCCGAGCATGACGAGCAATGATGCCTACGCGCCGGCCTTTAACGATGCGTTCGCTCGCGACTAATTCGCGATCACGCCGCGCAGGCACGCAATACGGGCTACTTCAGTACGACGGTTCGGCTGCCGTTACGAAATACGCGCCGCTCCGCGTGCCACTTGATGGCGCGATTGAGGACCACCGTCTCGAGCTCGCTGCCGACGACGGTGATGTCTTCGGGCGACTGGGTGTGGTCGACGCGCGAGACCTCCTGCTCGATGATCGGTCCTTCATCGAGATCGGTCGTCACGTAATGCGCCGTGGCGCCGATCAGCTTCACTCCCCGGGCGTGCGCCTGGTGGTAGGGCTTGGCGCCCTTGAAGCCGGGCAGGAAGGAGTGATGAATGTTGATGGCACGGCCTTCGAAGTACCGGCACGCCTCGGGGGTGAGCACCTGCATGTAGCGGGCGAGCACCAGGATCTCGGCTTCGACCCGCTCGAAGAGCTCCATGAGCCGCCGCTCCTGCTCCTGCTTGCGGTCGTCGATGATCGGGAGGTAGTGATAGGGTACGCCATGCCACTCGGCGAGGCTGCGCATGTCCTGATGATTGGACACTACGGCCACCGCCTCGATGGGCATCGTGCCGGTGCTCCAGCGGTGCAGGATGCTGTTGAGGCAATGCCCCTGGCGCGAGACCGCGATCAGCGCGCGGCAGCGGCGCACTTCATTGAACTGCCACTCCATCTGGAATCGGCGGCCGACGGCCTCGGCGAACTTGCGATCGAGCTCCTCCACGGACGGCATTCCCTGTCCGTTGTCGTGGAACACCGTGCGCATGAACGACGTGCGGCTGTAAGGGTCGTCGTAATGCTGCGCTTCCGCGATCGTCGCGTTGTGCGCCGCCAGGAAGCCCGCGATGCCGGCAACGATTCCCGTCGTGTCCGGGCATCGTGTGGTGAGGATGTAGAGGCGCGGGGCGCCGGCAGAGCGCTGCGCCGCACCGGCGGGTGCTGCCGCTCCCTGCTCCTTGCGGACAGGGGCGGGCGTCAATTCTTCGAGACCTGTGGACATGTGTGCTCGCTCCAGCGCGCAGCGATGAGCCGATCGTGGCCTTTTACGGATGGTAATGCCGGGCCGCCTGCGCGGTCGGTGGATTTGCGACATAGGCGTGCCCGAGCGCGACAGGGGGGAGGGTGGACGTATCCCGGCAAGTGGATGCCGCAATTCGATTAGCCAGCCGGATAGCCGGCAGCCATACTTTGTCCAAGCGCCGCCACGGCAAACCCTATGATGCGGAGTTCCCATGGACGAGCAGCCAGCCCAGACCCTACGCTCTCGCCGTCCTAGCGGGCGGGACGCCAAGCGAGCCGCGCGTACCGCGCGCAGCCACTCTTCGGTCCCGTTCATTACCCGCAACATTCCCTATTACGAGGTGCTCGGCACGGAGGGTCTCGAGTTACTCGAGCACAATGCCGATACGATTCTGGAAGAGATCGGCATCGATTTTCGCGATGACCCTGAGACCCTGAAAATCCTGCGCGACGCCGGCGTCGACGTACAGGGCGAACGCGCACGCTTCCCCCGCGGCATGTGCCGGAGCATCGTGACTCGTTCGGCTCCGAAGGAGTTTACGCAGCACGCACGCAACCCTGCACGTAGCGTCGTAATCGGCGGTGGTCGCACCGTCTTTGCGCCTGCTTATGGGTCGCCCTTCATCCGCAGCCTCGACGAAGGCAGGCGATACGCACGCATCGAGGACTTTCGCAACTTCGTCAAGCTCGCCTACTCGTCAACGTCCCTGCATCACTCCGGCGGTACGATCTGCGAGCCCGTCGACCTGCCCGTCAACAAGCGGCATCTCGACATGGTCTACAGCCACATGAAGTACAGCGACAAGCCGTACATGGGCTCGGTGACGCAGGCGGAGCGCGCGGCCGACACCGTGGAGATGACGCGGATCCTCTTCGGGGACGAGTACATGGACCCGGCTACGGGCAAGCCGAAGACTTGTGTCATGAGCCTGATCAACGCCAACTCCCCGATGACCTGGGATGCGACCATGCTCGGCGCGTTGAAGACTTATGCGCGTGCGAACCAGGCGACGATCGTCACTCCGTTCATCCTGGCGGGCGCGATGTCGCCCGTTACGGTCGCCGGCACGGTCGCGCAGACCCTTGCCGAGTCGCTCGCGGGCATGACGGTGGCGCAGCTCATCAATCCCGGCGCGCCCGTCGTCCTCGGAAGCTTTGCCTCCTCGCTCTCGATGCAATCGGGAGCGCCCACGTTTGGAACTCCCGAGCCGGCTCTGGTGCTCTACGTGATGGCGGCCCTGGCGCGACGGCTGGGTGTGCCGTTTCGCTCGGGTGGGGCGCTGTGCGCCTCGAAGATCCCGGATGCTCAGGCCGCCTTCGAGTCGGCCAATACGCTGGTGCCGACCTGTCTCGGCGGAGTCAACTTCGTGCTGCACACTGCCGGCTGGCTCGAAGGGGGTCTGGCGATGGGCTACGAGAAGTTCGTCATGGACGCCGATCAGGCGGGCATGATGCACACGCTCCTGCAGGGCGTCGATCTCAGTGACAACGGCCAGGCGATGGATGCGATCCGCGAGGTCGGACCCGGCAAGCATTTTCTCGGCTGCGCCCACACGCAGGCCAACTTCGAGACCGCCTTCTACCGCTCGCCGCTCGCCGACAACAACAGCTTCGAGCAGTGGCTGGCGGAGGGCGAGACGGACATGGCGCAGCGTGCCAATACGCTGTGGAAGAAGCAGCTCGCCGAGTACGAGGCGCCGCCGCTCGATCCGGCGACGGACGAGGCCCTGCTCGACTATATGAATCGGCGCAAGGCATCGTTCCCGGATTCCAATGTTTAGCGCCGTCGGTTACCGTACGGGCAGCGGCGATACCTGAGCAGTGAGCGGTACGGCAATCCTACTTGACGGCAAATCCGTCGCCCGAAAGGTGCGGGACGAAGTAGCGGCGCGCGCCGCGGCTCTTACCGCCCGGATGGGCCGACCCCCGGGGCTCGCTGTCGTGCAGGTGGGAGAGGATCCCGCCTCCAGCATCTATGTGCGCAACAAGCGCAAAGCCGCCGCCGAGGCCGGCATCGTCTCCTTCGCCTACGACCTGCCGCCAACGACGAGCGGCTCGGACCTGCTCGCGCTCATCGACCAGCTCAACCGCGACGAGCGGGTGGACGGCATCCTCGTCCAGTTGCCGCTGCCCAAGGGCCTCGATGCAACCCGTGTCATGGATGCGATCGACCCGAGCAAGGATGTCGACGGCTTTCACGCGGTCAACACGGGCCTCCTGGCGCAGAAGCGCCCGGCGCTGCGTCCCTGCACGCCCTATGGCGTCATTCGCCTGGCCGCCGAGTACGGCATCGCGCTGCGGGGCCTGAGGGCGACGGTGGTCGGCGCTTCCAACATCGTTGGCCGCCCGATGGCGCTCGAGCTGATGCTGGCTGGAGCAACCGTGACGGTCTGCCATACCGGCACCCGCGACGTCGAGGCCGAGGTCGCACGCGCGGAGCTCGTCGTCGCGGCTGTGGGCAAACCGCACTTCATCCCCGGTGACTGGATCAGACCCGGAGCTGCCGTTTTCGACGTTGGCATCAACCGCGACCCCGCCGGCAGGATGGTGGGCGATGTCGGCTATGAGCGGGCGGTCGAGCGCGCGGGCTGGATCACTCCGGTGCCCGGCGGCCTGGGTCCCATGACGATCGCGATGTTGCTGTCGAACGCGGCAGAAGCCGCGTCCCGCAGGGCGGAGTCCAGGCGCGGGTGAGCGGCGAGGTCTGGATCGGGCTCGACACGGGCGGCACGTATACGGACGCGGTCGCATTGGAAGGCGGCCGCCGGGTGATCGCCAGCGCCAAGGCGCTCACCACGCACTGGGACCTTTCGGTGGGACTGGCAGCGGCGCTGCGCTCCGTTCTGACAACGCTGCCCGAAGGCACGCGGCAACACATCTCGCTCGTTTCCGTTTCGACGACGCTCGCGACCAACGCGGTCGTGGAGAACCGCTTCAGTCCGATCTGCGCGATGCTCGTGGGCTTCAATGACCGCATGGCCGCAGAGACGGGCATCGAGAGGCACCTGGGAGGCATCGTCGTACGCGTGCGCGGCGGACATGATCCAACCGGCGTGGAGGAACACGCGCTCGATGAGGCAGCAGTCGAAGCGGCGGTACGGGAGCACGGGCCGCGGGTCGAGGCGTTCGCCGTAGCAGCGCAATTCTCGGTGCGTAACCCGGAGCATGAGCTACGGATGCGCGAGCGCATTCGGGCCCTGTGCGGCAAGCCGGTCACCTGCAGTCACGAGCTGAGCGCGCAGTTGAATGCGCCCAAGCGGGCGCTCACTGCCGCGCTCAATGCGCGCCTGGTGCCGCACATCCGGCACCTGCTCGATGCCGTGCGGCAGACGCTCGAGCGCGAGGCGATCAGTGCTCCGTTGATGGTCGTGAAGGGTGACGGGACCCTGATGCGGGCGAGCGTCGCCATCGACTATCCCATCGAGACGGTGCTCTCGGGACCAGCGGCGAGTGTCGTGGGCGCGGCCTTCCTCACGGGTCTGAGGGATTTTGCGGTCGCCGACATGGGAGGGACGACCACCGACGTGGCGATCATCATGGACGAGCGTCCCGTAGTGAGGCCCGACGGAGCCGTGATCGGCGGCTGGCGGACGATGGTCCAGGCCATCGACGTCCACACCAGCGGTCTCGGCGGAGACAGCGAGGTGCATTTCGATCGGGAAGCCCGTTTGAGCGTCGGGCCGCGCAGAGTCATGCCCCTGAGCCTGCTCGCGCATCAATTTCCCGAGGTGCTGGCGGAGCTCACCCGCCTGGCCGCGGCAGAGCGACTGCCGTCGTTTGCGGGGCAGTTCGGCCATCGCAATCCCGGCCGCGAGGCGGGGCCGGATCTCGATCGACTGGAGCTGCGGGTCTGGCACGCACTCGGCACGACACCGCGGCGGCTCGACCAGGTCGCGCACACCGCCCAGGGCGTCGAGGCGCTGCGTCGGCTGGTGGACCGCGGGCTGGCGACTCTCGCGGGATTCACGCCGAGCGATGCGCTGCACGTCCTGGGTCGCCAGGGCGACTGGAGTTGCGATGCGGCACGGCTCGGGGCGGCCATCCTTGCCACTGAGGAGCGCAATGTGACCGCGCGCAATGGCAAGGACACCCCCGAGGTGTTGTCCGAGCGTGTTCAAGAGCTCGTGATACAGCAGGCGGCGCGCGTGGTGTTGGAGAGTGCGCTCGCGCAGGATCCGGGTGTCGAGCCGCACAACGGACGCTGGGGGCCGCTCGGCATCCTGATCGATCGCGTGGTGGAGGGCCGCCCTGTGTCGAGACTCCTCGATGCCCAGCCGCGCCTCGCGAATCCGCTGGTGGCCATCGGCGCTCCGGCCGCGGTGTTCTATCCCGAAGTTGCGCGCCGCCTCGGCGCCCGGCTCATCGTTCCCGCGCACGCCGCAGTCTGCAATGCCGTGGGCGCCGTTACCGGCGTCGTCTCAGAGACGGTCGACATCCTCGTGAATCAGCCGCAGTGGCAGGTGTTCCGTGTGCACGATCCGGCGGGCATCCGGGATTTTACCGCGGCGGATGAGGCAATTGCCGCGGCAAAGGTCATCGCACGGGAGCTCGCGCTCGCGGCCGCCCGCCGCGCTGGCGCAACCGATCCCCATGTGGAGACGTCCGTCACCGAGCGGCGCGCCTCGTCGAGCTCCGGCGACACATATCTTGCCGAGGCCACCGTCCGTGGCCGGGCAACGGGACGCCCGGCAACGGGCGCTCGCGTCCCCGAGGCGGGCTGAGGGAAATCCGAGACCGTCGGGTTGCGCGGCAGCGGCCGCGGCCAGCAAACTACCCCTCTCGCCTCCCGATGCTGGAGCTCCGCGATGGCTAAGACCGACGTTGGGCCTAGGGGAACCTCTGTACCCGTGCCGCGCGATATCGATATCGCGCAGAGCGCGACGCTGCTGCCCATCGGG
>Ga0134128_10007361_pt1 | contig 13306 bp, 10 predicted proteins | sample KB31754_FD_96462 | JGI IMG/M metagenome (GOLD analysis project Ga0134128, IMG submission 96462) | Terrestrial soil microbial communities with excess Nitrogen fertilizer from Kellogg Biological Station, Michigan, USA - KB3-175-4 | ecosystem: Environmental > Terrestrial > Soil > Unclassified ... | reverse complement strand
GCCAGTGATTGGGCGGCGGCGCTTCGTGCAGCGGGTAGCCGCCGTCGTCTTCGTGCGCGAGCGCGGGCTCTCCCGCCAGCTCCGGCGCAGGTGCCCACAGCGGCACCGAAGTGGGGCCGTCCAGATGCGGACGCAAACTGTCAAGCAATGCGTCGATTTGGGCGCAGACCCCTTGATCGGGCACCTGCTGGGTTTGCGCGTAGGGGCCGAGCGTCGACTCCAGCGCCAGCAGGCGTTCGCCCAATTCGAGTTGACCGTAGCGCCCACAGGCACCCGCAAGGTTGGCGACCTCGTCGAGCACCAGTTGCAGCACGTTGATATCCCACCCGCCACGGCTCTGCGCGCGTGCGCGCCGCAGCAGCGTTTTCAACCGCTGCGGCAGATGGTGGAGGAACGCATCGCGCAGTTCCGCGCTTTGATCCCGCTCGGGCGCTAGCACCGACATTCAGCTTTCCCCTGGACTGGCCCGAACTATACAAGTTAAGTGAACTTGTATGGCATGCACCGGACGTGCCTGACGGCGTTTTGCTGTTGAGCCGGCGCGTCGCGGACGAGGTGGCCGGCGCAGAAGTCGCGCGTGAAGGCCAGTGATCCTGTTCAGGGTTTGACCACCGCCAGGAGGACAATTCCGAGCAGCAGCAGTGCCGGGAGTTCGTTGAAAATGCGAAGCGCGCGCGGGCTCCAGCCGCTGGCATCGCGTGCGAAGGTGCGCACCAGCCTCGCGAGCACCCCGTGATAGATGATCAGCAGCAACACCAAGCCCAGCTTGATGTGCAGCCAGCCGGCCTGACGGAAGTAGTCCGGCGCAACCCGCTGCCAGGCGCCCAGTGTTGCCATCCCGAGCAGCAGAGTCAGCACCGCGCCGATGTGCGTCATGATCAGCAAGCGGCGTTCCATTACCTTGAAGCGTTCGCGGATGGCGGGCTCGACGGCTTCGGCGTGATACACCAGCAGGCGCGGCAGGTAGAACAACCCGGCGAACCAGGTCACCACCGCGACGATGTGGAACGCTTTCAGCCACAGGATGAGCATCGCGTCAGGCCGGTGAACGTGAGCCGCGCAGTATAAGTGCGCCCGAGGAGCGGCCTTCAGCGGCCATCAATGAACATCGGGTCAGTTGCGCGGTCGAAGTGTCGCGACTATAAGCCAGTCGCAGCTTTCGCATGAACGACTCCTCTCCCAAGCCTCGGCTTTTTCGCCTGCGCGTATTCATCGCGCAACGCCGGCGTGCGCTGGCCGGGTTGCTGGCGGCAGTGGTCCTGCTGGGGGTGTTCGGCCTGGGGGTGCTGGCCGGACATCGCGCGGCGGTCTCCAAAGGGTCCGCCGCACGCGCATTCGCGCTGGCCCGGCGCAACGAGGATTTGCAAAACCAGTTGGCGATCCTGCAGCGCGACCGGCAGGTATCGCAGATCGCCGATCGCGTGCTGCAACGCAATCTGACCGGGCGCGACGAGGAAATCCGCAGCTTGCGCGCCGATCAGGCGTTCTATTCCAAGCTGGTCGGCGCCGATACCCAGCCCGGTGCGCTGGCCGTGCACGGCATTGCGTTAAAGCCCATCGCGCGCACCCGCGCCTACAATTTCGCGGTGACACTGACCCAGAGCGCCGAGGGCGGCAAGCAGATCCAGGGCAAACTGATGATCGCCGTGGAGGGCATCCGTGCCGACAAGCTGGCGGTGCTGGACTGGAGCGAACTGGGCGGCCCGGCCGCCAGCGATGGACTGCCGTTTGCGTTCAAGTATTTCCAGCAGGTGCAGGGCACCCTGATGCTGCCTGGTGGGTTCACGCCCAATCGCATCCGTGTGACGCTGGAGCCGCAGGATGGCGCCGCGGTCACCCGCAGCCTGCCCTGGAGCCAGGCATTGGAAGGTGCGGGCGCGATGCCTTGAGCACCTCGGCGAAGCTGCGGGTTCGATCTTGCCGGTAAATGAATCGCGCCGCTTTACGCGGCTCTTGCGTCCGGCTGCGTCTTGCCCCATCTTCCTGATATGTCCAGCACACCCGATTACCGCAACCAAGCCCAGGCCCCGCTGCTGTTCACCGACGCAGCGGCAGCCAAGGTGCACGAACTGATCGTCGAGGAAGGCAACCCGCAACTGGCGTTGCGGGTGTACATCCAGGGTGGCGGCTGCTCCGGATTCCAGTATGGCTTCAGTTTCGACGAAAGCCGCGCCGAGGACGACCTCGCGGTGGAAAAGGCGGGAGTCACCCTGCTGATCGATCCACTCAGCCTGCAATACCTCACCGGCGCCGAAATCGACTATTCGGAATCGCTGGCCGGCGCGCAATTCGTGATCCGCAACCCGAATGCGAAAACCACTTGCGGCTGCGGTTCCTCGTTCACCGTATGAGCAAAGCGCGCGTGTGGCCGGACAGTTCCGCCGCGCGCTCGCATCGCAACACCTTCGCCGCGCTGAACCTGGAGCGCAGCGCCGAGAGGCGCGACGATGCGGATTGGCTGGCGATCCAGCGTGCCTCGCCGGCGGCGCGTTTCGTCATCTTCGACGCGGAAGGCCGCGCGCCGGTTCGCAATGAGCAAGTGCTTTTGCTGGATGCCGGCGCGGTAACTCCGACCGCACCAGCATCCCTGCTCGGGCTGAGCGGGGACGCGCCCATTTTCCTGTTGCGCGATTCCTGCGCGATCGAAGCATTTCCGGCGGACGAGTGGATCGGGTTGCGCGAAGCGGGCGTGCGCTTGCCGGCTGCGGATGCCGGCCTGCTCGCCTACGCGCGCGGGCTGGCCAATTGGCAGGATGCGACGCGCTACTGCAGCGCTTGCGGCGGCCCGTTGACACTGATCAGTGCCGGCCATCGCGCCGCGTGCACGCAATGCGAGCGCCTGCATTTTCCGCGCACCGATCCCGCCATCATCGTGATTGTCGAACACGAGGACGCCTGCCTGCTCGGACGGCAGGCGTTGTGGCGCCCGCACCAGTATTCGACGCTGGCGGGTTTTGTCGAGCCGGGCGAATCGCTGGAAGACGCGGTGCGCCGCGAGGTGCGCGAGGAATCCGGCGTCGAGGTGCTCGATTGCGATTACCATTCCTCGCAACCCTGGCCTTTCCCGGCCTCACTGATGCTGGGCTTTACCGCGATCGCCGCAGCGCGCGACATTCATCTGGCCGACGGCGAACTTGAGGACGCGCGCTGGTTCACGCCGGCGCAGATCGTGGACGGCTTGCGCGGCGGTACGCTGCGCGCCTCCTCGCCACTATCCATATCGTACCGGCTGCTGGAGCACTGGCTGCGTGTGCGCGCGCAAATCGAGCTGGACGAAATCGTGCGCGCAACATTCACGAATTAGCACGCCATCGCTGCGGCGTAGCGATACAATTCCATCCAACAAAGTTGCTTGCGCAGACATGGCCATCCGACTCGTCGCCGCGCTGATCGTCTTGCTGCTGGCGTTTTCGCAGGTGGATTTCACGCGCGTGCGTGAGTTCGCCTGGTTCCGTTCCTGGCTTGTGCAGTTGCATTTCGCCGAAGGGGGCGGCCGGATCGCGATCGCGCTGGCGCTGCCGGTGGTTGCATGCGCGCTGGTGCAACGCGCGCTGTATGGCTGGGGCTTTGGCCTGGCGGGTGTGATTTTCGCGGTGCTGGTGCTGATCTACACGCTCGGTCCGCGCGAGCCAGAACAGGATATTGACGCGGTGCTGACCGCCGCCGATGCGCCGTCGCGCGAAGCCGCCGCGCAATTGCTGCGTGAGGATGCGACCGCGGCACCGCTGCCGTTCACCGCGTCCGCGCTGGTGGAAGCCGCGGTGCTGGCCGGCTTGCGCCGTCGCTTTGGCGTGCTGTTCTGGTTTTTCGTGATCGGCCCGGCCGGTGCGCTGCTGTATCGGCTCGCGCAGATTGCCGCTGCCGACAACGGAGCGCTCGATCTGCGCGCGCGCGATGCCGCGCGCCGGTTCGCCGCCGCGCTGGATTGGCTGCCGGCGCATTTGATGGTGCTGGCGATGGCGCTGGTGTCGGATTTCGAAGCAGTGCTGCACGCGTGGCGCGCGTGGCACACACAGCCCGGCCGTTCACCGTGGGAACTGGAGCCGGGCTTTCTCGCCGCGGTCGCGCGCTCGGGTGTGGATGCCGACATTGAAGCCGGCGACGGCGGCATGGTCGCCGATACCAGCGATCCGCTTGAAGAACTCGCCGACGCGCGCCGGTTGTTGGTCCGCGTCCTGGTGGTGTGGCTGGCAGTGGTCGCGTTGATCGTGCTGGCGGGGTGGATTGCGTAGCTCTTTCCCCTTTCCGCCGGCGGAAGCCGTGTTCGCGCGATCGCCTTCGCTTGCACTCCTACAAAGCCGCTTTGCAGGAGCCTGCTGGCAGGCGACACCGATGCAGTAGCGCCAATCGTGCCCGCAATTGCCACAGTGCGCGCGCGAGGCGTGCTTCCCAAGGGCTGGTGCAACTCGCAACGGTGACAAGGCCATGGTTTTTCATGGCTGTGAGCTCACGCCTCCACACCGCGCAATGCGCGCACGCGTTGCTCCAGGTCGGCGGCGCTGGTTGCCGCGCCGTCCACGATCGCTCCCGCAAACAGCGCGATGTGCGCGCGAAACCGCCGCGGCAATCGCGCGCGGCCGAGTTTCGAATCACGCCGACTCCACATGCTGCGCCACAAGCCGCGCAACGCCAGTGGCACGACCGGCACCGGCCGTTGCGCGAGAATTTTTTCGACACCGGGACGGAAGGCGGATATCTCGCCGGTTGCGCTGAGGCCGCCTTCCGGAAACACGCAGACCAGTTCGCCTTCCGCCAGTGCTTGATCAATCCGCACAAATGCCCGTTCAAGCAAGGCCGGGTCTTCCTTTGCGCCGGCGATCGGAATGGCTTTCGCGGTGCGGAACACGAAACTCAGCACCGGGATGCGGAAAATCTTGTAGTACATCACGAAGCGTACCGGCCTCCGCACGCTGCCCATGATGATCAACGCATCCATGAAGCTGACATGGTTGCACACCAGCAGCGCCGGACCTTCTTCTGGAATGTGCTCCAGCCCGTCGCGATGCACGCGATAGAACACGCTGATCAGCAGCCAGTCCACGAAGCGCATCAGGAACTCCGGTACCAGCAGGAAGATCCACAACGTCACCGCCGCGTTGAGCAACGCGGTAACCAGAAACAATTGCGGAATCGTCAGACCGGCCTTGAGCACGCCGATGCCGAACAGCGCGGCGGCGACCAGGAAGATCGCATTGATGATGTTGTTGCCGGCGATCACGCGCGACAGTTCGGCGCGTTCGCTGCGACTTTGCACCAGCGCGAACAGCGGCACGATGTAGAAGCCGGCGAACAGGCCGATCAGTGCGAGATCCAGCGCGATGTGCCAGTGCCCGCTCGCGCGCAGGAAGGCGATCGCATCCAGTCCATGCGTTGTGGCCAGTGCGTGCTGCGAGAAATACAGGTCAATGCCGAACACGGTCATGCCGAGCGCGCCCAGCGGCACCAGCCCGATCTCGACTTTGTGGCCCGACAATTTTTCGCACAGCAGCGAACCCGCGCCCACTCCGACCGAGAACAGGGTCAGCACCAGGATTTCAACACTGGCACCGCCGCCCAGGAACAGCTTGGTGTAATTGGGCAATTGCGCGGTGACCACGCCGCCGAAAAACCAGAACCACGAGATGCCCAGCACCGCGTTGAACACCGTGCGATTCTTGGTGACGAAGCGGATCGCGCGCGCACTTTCGGTGAACGCGTTCCAGTTGAATTTCAGATCGGGCGCGGTCGCCGGCACGCGGGGAATCGCGCAGCTTGCGGCGAACCCGATCAGGGCGACGCCGATCACCAGCACGGCGGAAAGCCATCGGCCCGCACCGACGTTCGCCATCGCCGCGCCACCGGCGATCATGCCGACCAGGATGGCAATGGACGTGCCCATCTCGACCAGGCCGTTGCCGCCGACCAGTTCATCCGCTTGCAACACCTGCGGCAGGATCGCGTACTTGATCGGTCCGAACACGGTCGAGTGCAGGCCCATCAGGAACAATACCGCCAGCAACAGCGCCGGGCTGGCGATGAAGAAACCCCACGCCGCCAAGCACATCGCGCCGATCTCGAACAGCTTCACGTAGCGAATCAGCTTCTGCTTTTCGAATTTCTCCGCCAATTGTCCTGCGCTTGCGGAAAACAAAAAGAACGGCAGGATGAACAGCGCCGGCGCGAGGTTCGAGTAAAAACCCACTTTTGCATCCGACAGGCCGAGCTGGAATGCCACCAGCACGATGGTCGCATTGCGGAACGCGTTGTCATTGAACGCGCTCAATGCCTGGGTCGCAAAGAACGGCGCGAAGCGGCGCGTGGCGAGCAGCTTGAACTGGTTCATGGGTGGCCTTTATTCGACCGCGGCGCAGCGCAAAAAAAGCAAAGCTACTCGCGCGTCAGCGCACGATGCCCGATATCCCTTCTGAAAAACGCGCCGTTGAAGCGGATCTTGCGTGCGGCCACGTAGGCGCGGTCGCGCGCCTGTGCGAGATCGTCGCCCAGCGCGCAAGCGGTCAGCACGCGGCCGCCGGCGGTGACCACCCGGCCTTGTGCATCGAGCTTGGTGCCGGCATGGAAAACCTTGACGTCGCCTTGCGCATTCTTCCCAACGGGCGCGGCATCCAATCCTGAAATCACGTCGCCGTTTCGCACCTTGCCGGGATATCCCTCGGCCGCGATCACCACCCCAAGCGAGGGGCGCGAATCCCATTCCGCCTGTATGCGGTCGAGTCGACCGTCCAGCGCGGCTTCGATCAGATCCAGCAGATCTGATTTCAGCCGCAGCAGGATCGGTTGTGTTTCCGGATCGCCCAAGCGCACGTTGAACTCGATCACTTTCGGCGCGCCGTGCTTGTCGATCATCAAACCGGCGTAAAGAAAACCGATGAACGGCGCGCCTTCTGCGGCCATGCCACGCAGCGTGGGTTCGATGACGTCGTGCAGGATGCGCCGTTCGACTTGCGGGCTCACCACCAGCGCCGGAGAGTACGCGCCCATGCCGCCGGTGTTGGGGCCGTTGTCGCCTTCGTCGCGGCGTTTGTGATCCTGGCTCGATGCCATCGGCAAGGCGCGGGTGCCATCGGAGATCACGATGTAACTGGCTTCCTCGCCGTCCAGGAACTCCTCGATCACCACGCGCGCACCGGCGTTGCCGAATGCATGCGCGCCGAGCATGTCGTGCAACGCCTGTTCGGCATCCGCCAGCGTCAACGCCACCACCACGCCTTTGCCGGCGGCCAGACCATCGGCCTTGATCACGATCGGCGCGCCGTGCGCACGCACGTAGGCGATCGCGGGGTTCAACTCGTTGAACACCGCGAAGCGAGCGGTGGGGATGTTGCGCCGTTGCAGGAAGGCCTTCGCGAACGCCTTGGAACCCTCCAGTTGCGCGGCGATGCGGCGCGGGCCGAAGCAGCGCAAATCTGCGGCGCGAAACTTGTCCACGATGCCCGCCACCAGCGGGGCTTCGGGACCGACCACGGTCAGATCAACGCGCTCGTGATGCGCCAGCGCGAGCAGGCCCTCAATGTCGGTCGCCGCCAGCGGAATGTTGCGCATGCGCTTTTCGCGCGCGGTTCCGGCATTGCCGGGCGCGACCAGCACCTGGCTGACGCGCGGCGACTGCGCGAACTTCCAGGCCAGCGCGTGTTCGCGGCCGCCGGAGCCGATCACGAGGACTTTCATTGATCGGAACTCGGAACTCGGGATCCGGGACTCGCAAAAGCATTCATCGAAAGAATTCGCCGGCTTCGGACAAGCAGAGCATTATGCCGATGCTGGCGCCTGGCGACCAATCCGCAATTCGGAAACCGCGCGGCAGATCAGGGACCGCGCTTCTCCGAGTCCCGAGTTCCGGCGCCTGAGTCCCGCTTCAGCATCTCAAGCAGCGCTGCCCGCGGCAGCTTGCCGGTTTCGCTGCGCGGCAATGCATCCACCAGTTTCAGCGGGCGCGGCAGGAACACCGGATCGATCGCCTGCCGCAAAGCTTCGAGAATGGCGCCGCCCGTAAGTCCCGGCGCCACTGCCAGCGCGGCGATGCGCTGCACGCCACAGCGGTCGGGTTCCAGCTGCAACACCACGCCGTCGCGCACCCCGGGAACTGCCAGCAGGCGCCGGGTCAGATCGCCCAAGGAGGCGCGCTTGCCGGCGATCTCCAGCAGATCCGCATTGCGCCCGCACAGCCGGAAGCGTCCGCCTTCGGACAATTCGACCAGATCGGCGAGCACCACCGCTTGCATCAGTTGCGGCGCGTCCACTTGTGCGCCGTCCGGTTGCGGATGCAACGTGACGCCGGGATACAACGTGAAACATTCCTCGACAGCGGTGCGGCGATGCGCGATCACGCAGGTTTCGGTGGAGCCGAACACTTCCTGCACGGGTGCCGCGAACAGCGCTTCCGCCGCGCGCGCCAGCTCCGGCGGCATCGGTGCGGTCGCCGAGACGATCGCCGCCAGCGCGGGCAGCGGCTGTCCATGTTCGACCAGCGCGCGCAGATGCACCGGCGTGGTCACCAGCACCCTCGGTGCGGGCACTTCCGCCAGCGCCCGCGCGATGTCGCTGGGATAGAACGGTTTGGCCGCATGCACCGCGACATCCGCCAGCAGCGGCAGCAGCACTGAAAACTCCAGACCGTACATGTGCTGCGGCGGCACGGTCGCGATGATGGTGTATGCCGCGCCGGCCAGACCACGCAGCAAGGCGTCGTTGTGCGCACTGCTGATACCGAGTTTGTCCCGGCGCTTGGCGTTGGGCTTGGGCACACCCGTTGAACCCGAGGTGTAGCCGATCGCGACCGTGGTGTTCGAGGCGACGGTCAAATCCGATTCGGCATTACCGTTGATCGCCTCGAACGGATCGAAACGCAAATAGCGCGGCGGAGGTGGCTGCAGATCCGCATCACCGAGCGTATAGCTGCCCGGGTGCGCGGTCAGCACTTCGTCGATTGCATGCGGTGCGCGCGAAGGCGGCAACAGATTGGTCTGGCCGCGCACGACCAGTGCCGCAAATGCCACCAGGAAGGCGTAGCGATCCTCGCACAGGTTGATCGCGGCGGGCGCGGCGGGCAGGCGTTGCGCCAGCGCCGCGACTTCGGCCAGAAATTCGGCGACCCGCACCGCGCGGCCCTCGCGCCACGCGATCACGCGCCCGGGCATCGCCGCGCCGAGCAGCGGAAGTGGAATCTGCTCCGCACGCGGTCGTGCGGTATCGAATACAACGGCCACTACACCCTCCCCGGGATATTTATCCGGAAACGCCCCCGCGCTTCCTATGCGCGAATAATAGCGCCGGTCAGGGCATCGGCAATCGGGGTAGGCCGGGTCGCGGCGCCGGTCGGCCCGTGCAAAATGCCATCCAGATCCTCTCTGAACATGGCTTCGACCGCCTGCGCAGAACGCGCGGGCGGTTCGCCATGCCGATTCGCGCTGGTGGAGACGATCGGGCCGCCGAATGCCCGACACAGGTCCGCGGCCGGCGGATGCGCGGTGACCCGCAGCGCGATGCCGCTGTGCGCGCCCGCGATCCACTCGGGTACGCGGGCCGAGCGCGGAAACACCCAGGTGTGCGCGCCAGGCCAGGTTGCCCGCGCGCGCTCAATCGCCTCGACAGGCGCGTCGATCCAGCTTGCCACCTGCTCGAAATCGGACGCGATCAACAGCACGCCCTGTTCGGGCGGACGCTGCTTCAACGCGAAGATTTTTTCGAATGCGCGACGGTTGTCCGGGTCGCACCCCAGCCCGAACACCGCTTCGGTGGGATAGGCCAGCACGCCGCCAGCGCTCAGCAGCGCAGCGGCCTCCACGGTCTGGGCGAGGCTAAACTGGTGCATCGCTCAGACTTCGAACGGCGGTGTCGAATCGCTCGCCGGTGCGGCCTTCCTGGCGACCGACTTTTTCGCTGCGGATTTCTTCGCGGTGGTTTTTTTTGCGCTCTTCTTGCGCGCGGTTTTCTTCGCCGCCTTGCGCGGCGCCTTGCCCGCGCCGTCGGATCGCGCGGCCGGCGCCGGCGCTTTCTTCGTGGTCGCTTTTTTGGATGCGCCTTTTTTCGCGGCGAACTTCTTGCCGCCGCGCCGCGGCCGGTTCGGCGCTGCTTCCAGCAGCGCCTTGCATTCTTCCAGCGTCAGGGATTTCGGCTCGCGCTCCTTCGGAATTCGCGCGTTCTTTTCGCCATCGCTGATGTAGGGGCCGTAGCGGCCGTTCAACACCTGGATGCCGCTGCCGAAATCGGTGATCACGCGATTGGCGATCAACTCCTGCTTCTCGCGGATCAATTCCTGGGCACGCTCCAGCGTGATCGTGTGCGGATCGTCTTCGCCTTTCAATGAGGCATACATGGCGCCCTGGCGCACGAACGGGCCGAACCGACCCATGCCGGCGCTGATGGTTTCGCCGGCCGCCGACTTGCCGAGTTCGCGCGGCAGCTTGAAAAGTTCGAGCGCCTGCGCCAGGTCGATCGTGTGCATGCTCTGGCCGGGCAGCAAGGAAGCGAATTGCAGCGTCTCGTCGGTGTCCTTGTCGCCGAGCTGCGCGTAGGCGCCGTAGCGACCCAGCCGCACCGAAACCGGCTTGCCGGTTTTCGGATCCTTCCCGAGTTCGCGCGCGCCGGAGGCTTCGGCGCGATCAACCGTCTCGGTCTTGTCCTCGACCAGCGCCTTGAACGGTCGCCAGAATTTCTCCAGCAAGGGCTTCCATTCCTCCTCGCCGCGGCTGACCGCATCCAGTTCGTCTTCGAGCTTGGCGGTGAAATCGTAATCCACATACTGGGTGAAATGGCCGGACAGGAATTTGGCCACCGCACGGCCCACGTCGGTCGGCTTGAATCGGCGCGAATCCAGGGTGACGTACTCGCGCGCCAGCAGCGTCTGGATGATGCTGGCGTAAGTGGATGGTCTCCCGATGCCGTATTCCTCCAGGGTTTTCACCAGGCTTGCCTCGGAATAGCGCGGCGGCGGTTCGGTGAAATGCTGGTCGGTGACGATGTCGGAGAGCGGCACCGCTTCGCCGACGCGCAGCGCCGGCAACTTGCGCGCTTCCTCGTCGTCCTCGTTCTTCGCATCGCGGCCTTCCTCGTACACGGCGAGAAAGCCCGGATCCACCACCGTGGTGCCGGTCGCGCGGAACGCGGAATCCTTGCCGCAGGGAAACTCGATCGCCACGGTGTTCAAGGTCGCGGGCTTCATTTGACACGCGACCGCGCGCTTCCAGATCAATTCGTACAATTTCAATTGATCGGGCGTGAGAAATGCCGCGACCGATTTCGGCGTGCGCAGGGCGGACGTCGGGCGGATCGCCTCGTGCGCTTCCTGCGCGTTCTTGGATTTGGCCTTGTAGACCATCGCGTGTTCTGGCAACCCTTGCTTGCCGTATTCGCGTTCGATGGTCGCGCGCAATTCGCCAATCGCCTCACCCGAGAGATGCGTGGAATCGGTACGCATGTAGGTGATCAGGCCGACATTGCCTTCCGCACCCAGTGCCACGCCTTCGTACAGCCCTTGCGCGATACGCATGCTGCGACTGGTGGAGAGTCCAAGTTTGCGCGCGGCTTCCTGCTGCAAAGTTGACGTGGTGAACGGCGGAGAAGGCCGCCGCTGGCGCTGCTTGCTTTGCACGTCGGCCACGCTGAGCTGGCCGTTGGCGCCTCTCAGCAAGGCCTCACGCGCCGCATGCGCGTCCTTGGCGTTATCGAGATCGAATTGCTCGAACTTCTTGCCGTGCAGTTTCACCAGTCGCGCGACGAACGCGCCGTCGGCATGCGCGAGCTGCGCTTCCATCGACCAGTATTCGCGCGGTTTGAACGCCTCGATTTCTTCCTCGCGCTCGACGATCATGCGCAGCGCCGGTGATTGCACGCGCCCGGCGGACAGCCCGCGCTGCAACTTGCGCCACAGCACCGGCGAGAGATTGAAGCCGACCAGATAATCCAGCGCGCGCCGCGCCTGCTGGGCGTCCACCAGATCGTGCGAGAGCTTGCGCGGGTGCGCGACCGCCTCCTTGATCGCGCGCGGGGTGATTTCCGAGAACACCACCCGGTGCACCTCGCGATCCTTCAGCAAGCCGCGCTCGCGCAGGATTTCGCTGATGTGCCAGGAGATCGCTTCGCCTTCGCGGTCAAGGTCGGTCGCGAGATAAATGGTATCGGCGGCCTTCGCGGCTTTCGCGATCGCCTCGACGTGGCGCTCGTTCTTCTCGATCAGCGCGTAATCCATGGCGAAGCCACGCTCCGGATCGACCGCGCCTTCCTTGGGCACCAGATCACGTACGTGGCCGTACGAGGCCAACACGTGAAAGTCGGCGCCGAGATATTTGTTGATCGTCTTGGCCTTGGCCGGCGATTCAACGATGAGCAGGTTCTTGGGCATCAGTTGGCGTAAAAATCCCGGGCCGTCGGAGGCCCTTCCTTTTATAGTGGACGCACGTCAGCCCGCCCGCTGTCAAGCGGAGGGCACAAAAAGCCTTTGCCAACGGCCATTTACAGCCGGCCCGACAGCGCCTTCCAGTTCCAGCAACAGCAACATCGAGGACAACGCGGCCGGATTCAAGCCGGTCCGCGCCGCCAATTCATCCAACCCCGCCGGTGTCTCGCCCAACGCCGCAAGCAGTTTGGCGTAATCCGGGTCGTCGGCCCGGGCAGAACGGGGGTCGGAAGACGCGTCCGCCGGCGCGGCATCCAGTCGCGCGCGCAGTTCCGCGCCGAGCGCATGCGCGCCGGGCGCCAGCGCCTCGATCACTTCCTGCGCGGTCTCCGTCAGCCGCGCGCCATCGCGGATCAGCCGATGGCAGCCGCGCGCCAGCGGGTTGTGGATGGAACCCGGCAAGGCAAACACCTCTCGGCCCATTTCGCCGGCCAGCCGCGCGGTGATCAGCGACCCGGATTGCAGGCCGGCTTCGACAATGAGCGTGCCCAGCGCCAGACCCGCGATCAGCCTGTTGCGTTGTGGGAAATGCTCGGCGCGCGCCGGTGTGCCAAGCGGATATTCGCTGACGATGGCACCGCGCTCGACGATACGGTGGCTGAGCTCGCGGTGTTTGCGCGGATAAACGAGGTCGGCGCCGGTGCCGATCACCGCGATGGTGACACCGCTTGCATCCAGTGCGCCGCCATGCGCCGCGCCATCGATGCCGTCGGCCAGCCCGCTGGTGACGGTCAGGCCGGCGCGCGCGAACACGCGCGCGAAACCGCGCGCGTTCGCCAGCCCCTGCGCGCTGGCGCTGCGCGCACCGACCACCGCGATCTGCGCGCCGAGCAGCAGCGCCGGGTTGCCGGCCACGAACAAGGCTGCCGGAGGCTGCGCGATTTCGGCAAGTTGCGGCGGGAAATCGGCGTCGCT
>Ga0134128_10007360_pt1 | contig 13306 bp, 7 predicted proteins | sample KB31754_FD_96462 | JGI IMG/M metagenome (GOLD analysis project Ga0134128, IMG submission 96462) | Terrestrial soil microbial communities with excess Nitrogen fertilizer from Kellogg Biological Station, Michigan, USA - KB3-175-4 | ecosystem: Environmental > Terrestrial > Soil > Unclassified ... | reverse complement strand
GTTGAGATAGCGGTGAAAAATAAAAAAGATTTCGAACAGCTTGAGCCTGCGGGTTATCTGGGGAAAGGGAAGTTGCAGCTGGACGGCCTGTTTTTGCGCGCCCCCGACAAAAACTACGTCCTGCTGCGATTGGATGCCGAAGGCGATCATCCCTACGCCACGGTCTATCACGAATATACGCATCTGCTTACCAGCAAGGCCGATGCATGGATGCCCCTGTGGCTTACGGAAGGCCTCGCCGAATTTTTTGAAAACACCACCATTCATGAAAAAGATGTGCTGCTGGGAGAACCGAGTCCCGGCAACATTTTCCTGCTGCAACAGAAGCGGCTGCTTCCGCTCGCTACTTTGCTTTCTGTGGATCACAACTCGCCCTATTACCATGAGGAGGACAAAGGAAATATTTTTTATGCGGAATCATGGGCATTGACACAGTATTTGAAGGTTTCTGACTTTCGCGCGAATACGCATCATCTCAGCGATTATGTCGGACTTGTCAGCCAGGGAGTGAACCCCGTGACTGCGGCCCAGCAGGCTTTCGGAGACTTGCAGCAGGTACAAAAGCTGTTAGACGCTTATGTTCGGCGGGATGGCTATAGATACTCTTTTAGGCTCGCCGCTCCCATAAATGTGGACGAGTCGGTTTTCAAAGCTCAGTCCATCACTAATTCTGCCGCGGATGCGCACCGTGCGGACCTCATGGCGTATGAAAGCCGCTACGATGATTCCCGCTCGCTCGATACCGAAGTCTTGCGGGAAGACCCCAACAACACTCTGGCGCATGAAACCATGGGCTATTTGGAGTTCCGCCAGAACCATTTTGATGAAGCTCTCAAGTGGTTCCGCGAAGCTGTGAAGCTCGACTCGCAAAGCTATTTGGCAAATTACTACTTTGCGGCAATTTCGATGAATAAAGGCGGGATGGATTCTACTCAGGAATCAGAAGTGGAGAAGAGCCTCCAGAACTCAATAAAACTGAATCCGTCATATGCGCCCTCTTACGATGGATTAGCGTTGCTTTATAAAAGGCAGCACCGAAATCTGAACGAGGCGTATCGGACCGAGCTTCAGGCCATAGAACTGGATCCAGCCGATGTGAACTACAGAATGAATGCGGCCGGCATTCTCGTGGATATGGAGCAATATGCGAACGCGATCAATGTCATCAAAGCCGCGTTAAAGGTGGCAAAAACTACGACTGATCTGGCCCAGGCCCAGCTTTTTCTCAGCCAGATTCAAAATGTGGAGGAAGAAACAGAACGTCAAAAAGAAATGCAAAAAGAAATGCAGGAGAGCGCGCGAGCTTTATCGGACCATTCCGGCAGAGGCGGCGCTGAAGATGAATCCGCCGATTCGTCACCCCCAGTGCTAAATCGTAAGCCGGCGCCCGCGCTGCATGGAACGCGCCATTTTATGACTGGGGTTATTAAGAAAGTGCGGTGTTCAGAGCCTTCCATGATGGAGTTCGACCTGGACACCGGGAGTAAAGTTCTTAAGTTCTATTCTGCAAACTATTACCACATCGAATTCACCGCGCTAAATTTCACTCCTAAGGGAGATTTGGAACCTTGCACGCAACTTGAAGGTGTTCGCAGTAAAGTTGAGTTCGTAACGGACAATGGGGCGCCAGCCAGGAACTACGCAATTGCGATTGAAATGCAACATTAATTGCATGGGGTGAAATTTCCTTGGTAGACAGCACGGCAAGCGGTAAATCAACAACTCTATAAACTCCCAACCATAGCAGCCCGTACAATACCTCCATGCGCGTTCTCATCTCGGCGGGTGAAGCTTCGGGAGAAATGTATGGCGCTGGGTTAATCCGGGCGTTGCGCCGCCTGCAAGCGTCCCAACTGCAACCAGGCCAACTGCAACCAGGCCAACTGCAACCGCCCATGGAATTCTTCGGAGCTGGCGGCGAGCGAATGCGCGCTGCCGGATGCGAAATCGTCCTCGATTGCAAAGACTTGTCGGTTGTGGGTATCACGGAAATCCTTGGACGCCTGCCCAAAATCTATAAGCTCTTTCATCATTTAATTGCCCAAGCAGACCAGCGCCAGCCGTATGCGGCAATCGTGATTGATTCTCCTGCTTTCAATTGGCGTGTTGCGCGGGCAATTAGCAAACGCGGCATTCCCGTGATTTATTATGTCGCGCCGCAGTTCTGGGCGTGGCGGCAGGGCAGGGTGAAGCTGCTGCGCAAATACATAAAAAAAGCCCTGGTGATATTTCCCTTTGAAGAGAAGTTTTACCGCGATCGCGGCGTGAATGCTGAATTCATTGGCCATCCTCTGGCGGATTTGCCCCAACCTCAAATCTCGCGGGGAGACTATGCGGCACAAAACCAGCTCGATCCGGCGAAACAGTGGGTCGCCATCATGCCGGGAAGCCGCCCAAAAGAGGTACGGATGAACCTGCCGGCGATAGTTGAGTCGGTAGCAAAGCTCGGCAATGGTTATGAATATCTGCTTCCGGTTGCGCCCACATTAAACCGGGACTTCTTGCGCGCCATTTTGGCCCAATATAACGCAGCTGCATCGGTTCATCTCGTTTCGGAATCTTTGCCCGCCCTGCATCATTCTCGGGCCGGAATCATTGCCAGCGGCACGGCAACGGTTGAGGCCGCGATCATGGAACTGCCGTTTGTCATGGTCTACAGGGTTTCTCCATTAACATATTTGTTGGGCAAACCACGAGTGAAGGTGCCGCGGTTTTGCATGGTAAACCTCATCGCCGGGAAGGAAGTGGTTCCAGAGCTGGTACAACAGCAATTTACCGCAGAAAACGTGGCCGCAGAGCTGCGCAAAATCGTGCCGGACGGTCCTGCCCGCGGAAAGATGCTAAGTGACCTTAAGAACGTGAAGACCAGCTTGCGGGGAGGGGTCGAAAGCCAGATGCCCCCGGCAGACCGGGCAGCGCAAATCATCTGCGAGGGCCTCAAAAGCGGTGCTTTCCGGCCTTAAGCGGCGCTATAAACCCTGAATGCAGGATAAAAAACGCTAAGCCTTGTCCTTACAGCATCTTTTGGGCGACAATCTTCATCATAAATTTAAGTGGTATTTTCCAGAGTGGCATTTCCAGGAGACAGCTTTTAATGATCTTCCCACGACCGCGCCGTTGGGGCTTTCCGGTCTGCATGGCGCTTTTATTGTTTCTTAGCGTGCCTTTTTACGCACAAACTTCCAGCAACCAGAACGCCAAGTTCCAGGTGGATGACTATCAGATAGACGTCCAGCTAATCCCCCACGAACACAAAATCGTGGCCCGCGCCAAGGTGAAATTTACTGCTCTGGAAGATCTGAATTACGTGAATTTTGAGCTGCACAATGCCTTGCGGGTGAACAAAGTTCTGGATGCCAATAACAAGCCGCTCATGGCTGATCGCGTTCCGCAGGATTCCGTGGTTCGAGTGCAATTACCGGAGACGATGACCAAGGGTACGTCGAGCACCATGACATTTGATTACGACGGAATTCTGGATTCAGCCGATGAAAGCCCGGTGCAGGGTTTAAAGCTCGCCTTGATCGGCGATGACACCAGCTACCTGCTTTACGCCGGACGCTGGTTTCCGGTAAATGCCTACGGCATCAACCGGTTTACCTCAACCATCAACATCACCGTTCCGGCCCACATGCTGGTGATAGGCAGCGGCACCGAAACTGTTACCGGGGTGCAGCCCGCCAAGAAGGGCAGCGCAGAAGGACTTCCCACCAAGACCTTCACGTTTGTTTCCGATAAAGCCAGCTTTCCGGGAACAATCATTGCAGGAGTTTTCCAGGAATATAAGAGCGACCAGGCAGGCATGGACTTGCATGTGTTTTTCAAGCCCATGCATCAGACCCTTGCTGCCATGTACGGCGACACCGCAATAAAAGAATTCACCTACTACGTGACACTTTACGGCCCATTGCCCTCCACAACGTTACGGGTAGTTGAATTGCCGGACGACACAGTCCCAACCATCTGGGCTCCGCAGATTGCCGGAATAGCCAGCCGCGCCGTCACCTCCAAGGTGAATTACCAATTGCTGGCCGATACCATCGCCCACCAATGGTGGGGAGTTTCGGTGAGCCCGGCATCACGCGCGGACTGGTGGATCAGTGATGGCTTTTCGCGCTATTCGCAGGCCCGCTATGTGGAGCAGGCTGCCGGCCCCGCCGCTTTGCAGGAAGTCGTGAAAGACATGTCTGTGGGCGCGCTTGCCTACGATACAGTTCCGCTCGGCAGCGCGGCCAAGCTCGATATGTTTTCTCCGGAGTTCCAATCGCTGGAGACCGACAAGGGCGGAATGGTTCTCCACATGCTCCGCTGGGTGCTGGGAGACCAGAAGTACGATCAGGCGGTCCGAAATTTTGCCACAGAGTTTGCCGGGAAATCAGCATCCCTGGCCGACTTCCAGAAGATTGCCGAGCAAGCTTATGGCGACCAACTGCAATGGTTCTTCACGCAGTGGTTTGATTCAACGGGCGCGCCTGAATTTAAGGCGAAATACACAATCTACCGGTTAGGAAACAATCAAGGGTTTCGCGTGGTGGGGCAAATCACGCAGGACCTCGATCTCTTCCGCATGCCCGTAGAGCTGAAGATTGATACCGACGGCAAGACTGAAGACAAGCGGATTGAAGTGATTGGTACGGCATCGCCATTCAGCATTGAAACTTATGGGCGGCCGCGAAAGATCAGCATTGATCCCGACAACCATGTGCTGAAAAATTCGGAAGACATCAAGTTGCGCGCGGCCATTGAACGCGGACAGGGACTGGTGCAGCAGAGCGACTTTGCCGGGGCGCTTTCGGAGTTCAACAAAGCTCTCCAGATCAACCAGAACAGCTCATTGGCGCATTACCGTATCGCCGAAGTATTTTTCCTGCAGCACAATTATCAGGCTTCAGCCAATGCCTACCGCGACTCATTGAATGGGGACGGCGAGCCGCGCTGGACCGAGGTTTGGAGCCATATACAGCTCGGCAAGATTTTTGATGTGACCGGCCAGCGGGAGCGTGCAACCAGCGAGTACCGCCAGGCGCTACAGACCAACGACAATACACAGGGCGCACTCGATGAAGCCCGGCGTTATATGCAGAAGCCCTACGCGCAGCCTCCGCAACAGAGCGGCGGATAAGCTTCCCAGCAAGGGCAAAGTCTCTGGACTTATTCGTAGCGTAGCGCTTCAATGGGATCAAGATTGGCCGCGCGCATGGCGGGGATCATGCCGCTGCAAATTCCCACAAGCGCAAGAATTACAGTTGCGATGAGCAAAGTTTGAGGCGCCACGACCAGGCGAATATCTGCTGCCTCCGCGTGTTTAGCCAGTGCGCTATAAAACGTCAATCTCCCTACGCTAAAAGAAACGGCATAGGAAAGCAGTATTCCGAGAACGCCGCCGATCCCGGTAATGACCATTGCTTCGGCCAGAAACTGAAACAAGATATCTTTTTTGCGCGCGCCGAGCGCTTTTTCCACGCCGATTTCCCGCGTACGCTGGGTCACGGAAACCAGCATGATGTTCATGAGCCCAATGCCGCCGATGCCGAGCGTGATGGTGCCAATGAAGCCCAAAAGAATTTTCAGGCCAAGCGTAATAATGCCAAACTGCGAGAGTTGCTTTTGCGCATCAAAGATGAACACCGCGCGCTGGTCTTCTACTTTGAAGCCATGTTCCATGGCCAGTGAAGTGCGGATGGTTTTGGTGAGCTGATCGTGGTCCAGGCCGGAAAAATCCAGCCAGCTGCCACCGAGATAGTAGTTGTTCTGCAAAACATCCATCGCGCTGTAGGGAATATAGACGACCCGGTTGTCGTCATTATCGGCCTCCTGCATGCGGGGATGCAGGACTCCCACAATCTGAAATGAGACCCCATTGACGCGAATGCTTTCTCCCAGCGGAGACACTCCCGAAAACAGCTTTTCCTGCGCTTCCGAACCGAGGACGGCGTAGTGTCCGTGGGAGTTATCGTCTTCTTCATTCAGAAAACGCCCCTGGTCCACCTGAAGGTTCCAAATATCAAGAATGCTGGGATCAATGCCGACGATGGGAAAACTGAAGGAGCGAGGCCCATATAGAACAGTTGCCTGCATGTCGGACTCACGCGAGATGTGCTGAATCAGCGGAGCGACATTGCGCAGCAGTTCCACATCTCGCTTGGTGAAGCGGACCGCGACGCCGGCTTTGTTTCCTCCATCTTGTTGCGAGGTGCGTCCCGGAAACACTCCCACCGCTTTCGATCCAAAGCTGTCGAAAATGGCGTGAATGGCATTTCCAAAACCGCTGCCGTAGGCGAGCAGAAGAACGACAGTGGCAATGCCCCATGCCATGCCAAGAATGGTGAGGACGGTCCTGCGCATATCGTGGCGCATGGCAGCGTAAGCTTGCTGAAGTAAGTCTTTTTTCATGCGCTACTCCCTGCGTAAGGCTTCAACGGGCTGTAATTGTGCCGCTTTATGCGCTGGATACAGGCCCGCTGCGACTCCAGCGACTGCGAGGCAACCGATGGCCATCACCGCCGTCCATGCGACCAGCTTCGGCGGATCGAATCCGGGTGGGGAAGGCAAGGTTCCCAGGGCGGCCATGAGCGCGGCCGCGCCGCCCATCCCAATGCCGCCGCTCAACAATGTAAGGAACGCGCCTTCGAGAAAAAATTGAAACATAATGCTGCGGTTGGTTGCGCCCAGAGCTTTGCGCAAACCAATTTCGCGGGTGCGGTCCGCCACAGCCACCAGCATGATATTGATAATGCCAATTGCGCCGAGGGCCAGCGTCACCAACCCTACGCTGCCCAAAAACATATTCATGGCGTCGAAGATTTTGCCAATCTGGTCCACACTGCGGATAGTGTCCCACTCATCAAACGCCTCGGGGTTGCTGTAATCAAAGCCATGGTTCCGGGCGATGATCTTGTGGACTTCGAGCTTCGCTTTTTCGTGCAGTTCGCGTGTTTTCGGCTGGTAATTTAAATAGTTGACGGCATCCGTCAACTCGCCGACATTCAGCGGCGGGAAGTATTGGCGCATGACGGTAAAAGGAACGAACATGCGCAGGTTGACCGTGCTATTGTCCCCATGCCCAATGCGCTGCAATGTGCCCACAACCTGAAAACGAATTCCGTTCATCAGCACGGTCGCCCCGATGGCTGGACGGCCTGGGAACAATAGCCGCCGCGCTTCATCGCCCAAAACAACGACCGCTCGCTTATCTGCTTCATCGGAGGGATTCAGCCACCGACCTTCCGCCATGGGCAAATAACGGATCTGATTGATTGCAGGAGGAGAGCCAATCAGCTGCCCGCTGCTCTGGAAAAAATCGCTGACCGCGCGGACGTCGTTTCGCTGGATTACAGGTTCTACCAGCTTCACGTCTCTTGCTTCGGTGGCAATGTCCTGGTAATCGCGATAGGTCAAGTAATACCAGCGCAGGCTGGTGAAACTGGAGTTCAGGGCCGGAGCGCGCCCGCCCCAGATGAACATCACATTTTCGCCTAATTCATCAAATTGCTTGCGGTTGCCCGAGCGGAAACCTTCGCCCAGGCCTACCAGCAGCAGCAATGATCCCACGCCCCAGGCAATGCCGAACATGGTAAGAAAAGAACGCAGTTTATGCGCCCAGAGGCTCCGCAATGTCTGGGAGATGATTTCGACGACTAGATTCAAGAAAAAAACCTCGGCTGCCTTGCTGCTTTCTGCCTCGCTGTTTTAATGATACGTGAGATGCGTCCGGCAAGTTCCAGCGGCTGCTTTTATTTTCCCGCAGGCGGCGCATCTTGGGTATTTTGTTCCGGCCGAAGTAGCGGGAAAAGGATCACATCGCGAATGGTGAGCGAATTTGTGAGTAACATGCAGAGGCGGTCCACACCCACCCCTACGCCGCCGGCAGGAGGCATGCCATAGGAGAGCGCCCGGACGTAGTCCTCGTCGAGCTGGTGCGCTTCATCGTCCCCGCGTTCGCGCTCCTGCAACTGTTGTTCGAACCTGCGCCGCTGCTCTTCAGGATCATTTAATTCGCTGAAGCCGTTGGAAATTTCCATCTGTCCGGCATAGATTTCAAACCGTTCCACCCAATCCGGTTCTCCCGGCTTGTTTTTCGATAGCGGAGAAATGGCGGCCGGGAATTCGTAAATAATTGTAGGCTGCGTGAGGTGCTCTTCCGCTGCAGCTTCAAAAAGTGCGGCAATGGTTTTTCCTGCAGGCTCCTGCGGATTGTAGGCCACGTGCGAATGCCCGGAGTTGAACCGCTGCACCACCTTGGCGACTGAATCATGCGTGGCGAAGTCCGCTATCTCCGGCCTGGCTCCGGCTTTTTCCGGCCAATAATGAATGATGGCTTCGCGCATGCTCATGCGTTTCCAGTTGCTTGCCGCCCAATCTATTTCTGTTCCGCCCCACTTGGTTTTCGTAGTGCCGGTCACATCGGTTGCGGCCTGCTCGATGAGCCTTTGCGTCAAATCCATCACCATGCTCATATCGGCATAAGCCTGGTAAAACTCAAGCATGGTGAATTCAGGATTGTGCCGGGTGGAAATTCCCTCATTGCGGAAGTTGCGGTTGATTTCGTACACACGGTCCAGCCCGCCCACCATGAGCCGCTTGAGGTACAGCTCGGGCGCGATGCGCATGTAGAGATCGATATCGAGCGTATTGTGGTGCGTGATGAACGGCCGCGCCGCCGCTCCTCCGGCAATGGATTGGAGCATGGGAGTTTCCACTTCGATATATCCGTGGCCATCCAACGTGCGCCGCAGCGACGTCACCAGTTTGCTGCGCTTAAGAAATACCTCGCGCACCTCCGGATTCATCACCATATCCACATAGCGCTGACGGTAGCGCAGTTCAACATCGGTCAGTCCGTGCCATTTTTCCGGCAAAGGCAGCAGGTCCTTGGCAAGGAAGGTGATTTCCTCGACATGGATGGTTAATTCGCCGGTACGGGTACGGAAGAGATATCCACTGACGCCAATGTGGTCGCCGAGGTCGAGCAACTTGTAAAGCTCGAATCCCTTTTCCCCCACAGCATCTTTCTTCACATAAATTTGCAGGCGCTCGCCGCCTTGCTGAAGGTGCGCGAATCCGGCTTTGCCCATCAGGCGGATGGCCATAATGCGCCCGGCGGCGCGGACGTTCACGCGTTCTTTCTCCAACTCTTCGCCGCTTTTGCCGGAAAAACTGGCCAGAACCTGCGGCACAGTATGGGTGAACTCGTACCGGCGCGGATAAGGCTCCTGGCCGAGTGCCGCAATTTGCTTCAGCTTCTCCCGCCGCAGATCATAGATTTTTTCGTCGAGGGCCAAGATGTTCCTTTGTTTTCCGTATGATAAGTGAAGTTTCCCGGACCGCAAGATCCTTGCTGTTACCGATTATATCCAACTGCCGACGGAATGCTTAAGACGGAAGAAGTGAGCGCTCCGCCAGTCTGGAGTATCCGCAAAAGCTTTACAGAGTGGGCCGAAAAGAGCCTGTCCGCGACAAGAAAGTGACAAAATTTCATGTACAAATGTGCGTGAAAGTCGCGTGATTTCTGGCATCATAGAGCTACGAAGTTCGGCTCCCAACGGACGATCCGGGCGATGTTGGCCCCGGCAATTGTTTGTTCCCAGGTGATGTATGAAGCTGGCTAATCTAAGTTTTCCCGCCGCGGTGGTTCTGGTTGCGTTGCTCTGCGCCGTGGGAGGCCACCGGAACGCGGAGGCGGAACTTAGATGGCAGACCGCCAAGCGCCAGCCAATACGCGTGCGCTTGGTCGCGATGGAACTCTCCGAGCGGCGCTCGTCGTTTTTTTCCAGCCACGAAATTTTTGTGGCTGCGGAACAGATTGGGCCCAGCGAACTCCGGCTGGTGAAACTGGTGTATGAGTTCCTGCCGTATCAACCGCGTCTCTCCGAATACGGTCTCGATTATTCGACGCTGCACGAAATTATGGCGGTAAGAGACCCGGGCTGCGACGAGACGCTGGAGCAAATCACGCACCAGGATGACAATCGGGTGAAATTGCCGTTGGAATACTCCACCGACGCGCCGGAGTTAAATGCCCGCCGCCGCCGCAATGCGTTGCCCTGCTATGAAACCTCGGCGACCGACTATACAAAGGGAATTCACGAACCTGCGGGCAAGGACGAAAAATTCTGATCCGGCCAACATTGCAGTCTTTTGAACCGCCCCGCAGCATTGCAATCCCATTGTCTGGTTTATAATCTTGTACTTGCACTGTTCTGGAGTAACAACAAACCATGATTCGATTCCTGCAAACCCCCGGTCCCATTAAGAAAGTTGTGTTTGGAGGCCTGCTCGTTCTGCTTTCCCTGGCAATGCTGGTTTACCTGATTCCTGGCGGCATGCTGGGCTCGGACACGCCAGCCACTGGCGTAGTGGCGACGGTCGCGGGCCAGCAAGTCACCTCGGCCGAGGTCGAGCGCGAAGGCCAACAACTACTCCGGCAGCAGTTTCCCAAGGGCGGCGAACAGGCCGCCATGCTCCAACCCTATTTCTACGGGCAAGCTGCGCAGCAACTGATCAGTCAGCAGGCCCTGATTGCGGAAGCCCAGCGTCTTGGTTTGAGCGTGACGGACGCGGAAGTCGCGGATGAATTGCAGCACGGCGCTTACTCTGCAACATTTTTTCCTAACGGGCACTTTATCGGGCAGGAGCAGTACCAGGAACTGTTGCAGAATGCGGACCTTACGGTCCCGCAATTTGAAGGGCAGGTAAAAAAACAGATCCTCATAGATAAGCTGCGCAATTTGATTTCGGCCAGCGCCTTGGTAACTGATGCCGACGTGCAGAAGGATTTTGAAAATAAGAATACAAAAGTAAAATTCGATTACGCTTATTTCACAAAGGACGATATCGAAAAATCGCTGCATCCGGCCGATGCTGAGTTACAGGCTTTTTACCAGCAGAATAAAGCACGCTACGCAAATTCCATTCCTGAGACGCGCAAGCTGCAATACGTAGTTGTGAATGCAGATAAAGTCGCCGCTCAGATCCCCATCTCGCAGGATGACTTGGAGCGCTATTACGAGGACCATCGCGACGAATACCGCGTTCCAGACCGCGTCAACGTCCGCCATATTCTGATTAAAACGCCGTTGCCCGGTCCGGATGGAAAAGTGGACCAAAAGGGAGCGGATGCGGCGCGGCAAAAAGCGGAGGACATTTTGAAGCAGCTAAAGTCCGGCGGCAACTTTGCCGCGCTGGCAAAGAAATATTCGCAGGACCCCGGCAGCGCCGCCAATGGCGGCTCCCTGGGCTGGATCGTAAAGGGGCAGACAGTCCCGGAATTTGAAAAAGCCGCGTTTTCCTTGGCCAAGGGCGAGACCAGCGGCGTGGTGCAGAGCAGCTATGGCTTCCATATTATTCATGTGGATGACAAGCAGAATGCTCATGTGAAATCGCTGGACGAAGTGAAAGACCAGATCACCTCCGCGATACGGCAGCAACAGGGAACGCAGGCAGCCGATACTGAGGCGCGCGCGATTGTCGCCCAGGCGCGGAGTTCCAGCCTCTCCCAGGCTGCCGCCGCCAAGGGGTTGCAAGTGGTGACAACCGATTTTGTGGGCCGCACGGACTCTTTGCCGGGCATTGGCAGCGCTCCGCAGTTTATGGACACCGTATTCAACGAAAACGTAAAAGGGCCGGCGGATGAAGCGCAGATTCCGCAAGGGTTTGTGATTTTTCAGGTGCTGGATGATAAGCCGCCAGCATCTCCCACGTTTGAGCAGATTCGCGCCCGCGTAGAAACAGATTTCAAAGATCAGCGCGCCACCGCGCTCCTTCAGCAGAAGACGCAGGAACTCGCGGACCGAGCCAAGTCCGAACACGATCTTAAAAAAGCGGCGAAAGCGCTCGGCGCTCAGGTGAAGAACAGCGACTTCGTATTGCCCGGTGGGCAGGTCCCCGAACTCGGTTCTCTCACCGGACCAGCCGCTGTAGCTTTTAGCCTACAGCCCGGTCAGATCAGCGGCCCCATTGACAATGGCAACGTGGGAGCGGTGCTTTCGATTCTGCAGCGCCAGGAACCGACCACCCAGGAATTTGCCGCGAAAAAAGACGAAACCCGCCAGGCATTGCTGGAGAACAAACAATCAGAGATCTTTAATGTGTTTGTATCGAACCTACGTGATCAAATGGAAAAGTCAGGCGCGATCAAAATCAACCAGAATGAATATAAGTCCCTCATCCGCATGCAAAGCGGAGATGAAGGCGAATAGCAACCGCTCACGCTAAAGTCAACATCTACGGTTATTCGGCTTTCTGCGAGACCAGTTTCTGCGAGAAGCAATGTCATTTCCCCGATTGAGTGGAATTCTGTTGCACCCCACATGCCTGCCATCGCGTGGGGGAATTGGCGATCTGGGGCCGGCGGCTTATGCCTTTCTTGATTTTCTTTGCGCTGCCAAGCAAGGCCTATGGCAGGTGCTTCCGCTGGGAGAGCCCGCCAATGGGCACTCTCCATATTCCTCAACCTCAGCCTTCGCCGGCAATCCCATGCTCATTAGCCTGGAAAGGCTGGCAGAGCGTGGATGGCTGGATGGCCGCCTGATTGACGGCTTGGATGGTGAACAGGGCCCGGTAGACTACGAGGCTGTTTTCCGCACCAAAAATCCGCTTTTGAACCGCGCGGCGCAGAATTTTGTGGAGAGCGCCCCGGAGCCTGCCCGTGCCCGCTTCTTAAATTTCTGTACGCAAAATAACTGGTGGCTCGAAGATTTTGTCCTCTTTGCGGCCTTGCGCGAAAAGTACGACAACGCCCGGTGGGACCTTTGGCCTGGCGCGCTGGCGCGGAAGGTTCCGGAAGCCATAGAACAAGCCCGCACAGAACTTGCTGCAAACCTGGCGATTCAGCGGGTGCTGCAATTTTTCTTTTATGAGCAATGGAACGCCATTCGCGCTCATTGCGCGCGCTTGTCTATTCGCATCATCGGCGACATTGCAATTTTCGTGGATTACGACAGCGCGGACGTTTGGGCGCACCGCGAACGGTTCCGCCTGAATGATGATTTGCAGCCGCAAGTTGTCTCCGGCGTTCCCCCCGATGTTTTCAGCGCAACCGGCCAGCGTTGGGGCAACCCGCTCTATGACTGGGACCGCATGCGCGCACATGGGTTTGAATGGTGGGTGCAACGGCTACGGTGGGCCACGCAGAATTGCGATTACATCCGTCTTGACCATTTCCGCGGGTTTTCGCAGTTCTGGGAAATACCTGCCAGTGATCCAACCGCGGTGGGTGGGCGGTGGGTGGATGGTCCCGGCGACGAGCTATTCAACAGGCTTTGCGCGGAACTGGGAGGGCTGCCATTTTTCGCCGAGGATCTCGGCT
>Ga0134128_10007359_pt1 | contig 13307 bp, 12 predicted proteins | sample KB31754_FD_96462 | JGI IMG/M metagenome (GOLD analysis project Ga0134128, IMG submission 96462) | Terrestrial soil microbial communities with excess Nitrogen fertilizer from Kellogg Biological Station, Michigan, USA - KB3-175-4 | ecosystem: Environmental > Terrestrial > Soil > Unclassified ... | reverse complement strand
TGCCGGCAGCGGCCTGGCCGCCGGTCAGCGCTCCCAACAATCCGCCCAGCTTGCTTTGCCCCAGTTTGCTTACCGCGTTGCCGATGGCGTTGGTCAACACGTTGGCGGCCAGGTGCGCCACCATGTTGCAGTTCAGTTGGCCGGCGGGGCTGATCACCGCGTCGCCGGAGAGCGTGCCCAGTGCCGGCACCGTCATCAACAGGTTATGCAGCGCCGTTCCCGCCGCATCCACCCGCACCGCCGCGCTCAGCATCTGGATGACGGTCTCGGCGTTGTTTTTGCTGTTTAGGCCGGCGAAGGCTGCCAGCGCGCCCAGGTTGCCGCCCAGGTCAAAGCCGCTGAGCCGGGCATTGGTCAGCTTTACCGGGCCGGCGATCACCAGTTTGTCCAGCGGGCCGGAGACGCTCAGGTCGGTGTCCAGCGCCCCCGACTGCAGCGCCGCTCCGGAAGGCAAGGTGACGCCCAGGGCGGGGAACACGCCCTGCAAGTCGGTCGCCGGCATGGCCGTGCCGTGCAGCTTCATGTCGAGCGCCGCCACCGCGCCGGCGAGGTTGTAGCCGCCGGTCAGTTGCGCCCGCGCTCTGCCCACGCGCAGATCGCCCTGCGTCAGCGTGCCCGCCCCGCTGCGCAGGTCGTAGCGGGTCGCGTATGCGATGCCGACCGGCACGGCGGCGGGTGTGGCGTTGGGCGCCAGCCGCAGCTTCTCCGCCTGCACCGTGCCTTTCGACGTCGCCTGCCGGCCGTTGGAGGTGAGGGTGCCGTCGAAGTTGACCACACCGCCGATGCCGGCCGAGGGATCGATAATTCCCGTGGCGCCGAGATCGAAGTTCTTTACGTCGAGGGTCAGGTCAAACGGGGTTAGCGAGGCGTCGGCGGTTTGGATCGGCCCCGCCTTGCCATCCAGCTTCACCGAGCCGCCGCCGGGCGTGGCAGCGGTGAGTTGGAACGGAAACGACGCCGCGTAGGAGACGTTGCCGGCTTCCAGATCCACGTTCGAATATTGCCGCGTGCGCCGCTTCCCGGCTTCGCCCACGGTGATGGTGCCGTCCACCAGGTGCAACTTGCCCACCGAAAAGTTGTTGGCGGCCGATGCGCCGGAGGAAGGCGCGGCCCCGGCGTTCGACGACGCGCCCAGGCTGGAGTAATTCCATCGCCCGGAGGCGGCGCGCAGCAACGTGATGCGCGGGTCGGTGATGGTGAGCGAGGTGATCTCCAGCTTCTTCGAGAAGATCAGCGGCACCAGCGACACGCCCGCGTTCAGCTTTTGGGCGGTAAGGAAGGGCGCCGAGCTGAACGCCGGGTCATCGGCGACCTGAAAGCTGTCCACCGCCACGCTGCCCGACAGAATCGAGAGGCTGATGTTGCCGATGGCAACCTTGCGCCCCAGCGCCTGGGTCAGGTCGCGCTCCAGCATCGGCTTGAACGTGTTGGCGCTGACAAACAGCGGCACCGCCAGCGCGATAAGGATCAGCAGAACGACCACGGAACCGGCGATGATCAGCCCTTTTTTCATGAGTGCGCTCTCCAGACGCGGGGGCCGCGCCGTTGGCACCGTGGGCCGAGTCGGCACGGAAGGCGGCGAAATTCACGCAGTGGCGGCCCGCCCCCGGCAAACAACGAGGTGGCCAGAGCCAGCCAGACATGAATGTCAGGGAAGCTCAAGGAGGTCATAGAGCTTGTCGTAGTCGGGCGCCAATTGCCGACCGGCGGGGCGGATCATCGGCGGCGTCAGCCTCAACCGCAGCGCCGGACGCTCGACACTCTCCAGAATCAGCTTGCGCGCTGAGCAGTCGCGGGCGCGATCCCGGGCACGCAAACGGCGATGCAGGTCGCGCGGCAGGTCGAGCGAAGTGCGCACGAAATCATCGGCCATGCCGTCAGTATATGCGGAAGGCGCGTCCCCGCGCGGGGCGCCCAACTCGCACCCTCAGCCACCCCGGAGCGGCGCTCGCGGCGCCGGCCAGGGGCGCGCTTAAGGAGCGTATGGGCCGCAGCGACATGCGCTACCATTGAGGGTTGCCCCACGAAAGGATGCCGCACCCTATGGCCGCGAGCGACGCGAAAACTGAAAACTCCTACGATCTGGCTGTTATCGGCAGCGGGCCGGGCGGATACTGGGCCGCCATCCGCGCCGGCGAGTACGGCCTGAAGACGGTCTGCATCGAGAGGGACGAAAAGCTGGGCGGGACCTGCCTGCACGTGGGCTGCATCCCCACCAAGGCGCTGCTCTACAGCGCCGACGTGATGGACACCTTCCGCAATGCCAAGGAGCTGGGTTTTGACGTCACCGGCGTGGCCGTCAACTGGGCCGCCATGCAGGCGCGCAAGAACAAGATCGTCGCCAAGCACGCCAAAGGGATCGAGTTCCTCTACCGCAAGAACAAAGTGGAGTGGGCCAAGGGCGCGGCCAGTTTTGCCGGCCCCGGCCAGCTCGACATCAAGGCCGCCGACGGCTCGACGCGCCGCATCCAGGCGATGAACATCATCATCGCCACCGGCTCGACGGCGCGCATGCTGCCCGGCCTCAAGGCCGACGACCGCATTCTGACCAATGTCGAGATCCTGGCGCTGCCCGAGATCCCCAAGAAGCTGGTGATTATCGGCGCCGGGGCGGTGGGGGTCGAGTTCGCCTCCATCTACCGCCGCTTTGACACCGAGGTCACCATTCTCGAGATGCTGCCGCGGGTGGTTCCGGTCGAGGACGAGGAGATCTCGAAGGAGCTGGAGAAGGCGCTGCGCAAGCAGAAAATTGATATCCAAACCGGCGCCAAGTTCGAGAAGGTGGAGAAGACGGCGACCGGCGTCAAGGTGACCTATACCAACACCGAGGGCAAGGCGCAGGTGATCGAAGCCGACAAGCTGCTGGTTGCCGTGGGCCGCGCGCCGGTGACCGAAGGGCTCAAGCTGGAGAAGACCAAGGTGCAGACCGAGCGCGGTTTCCTCAAGACCGACAGCTACATGCGCACCGCCGAACCCAACGTCTACGCCATTGGCGACGTGGTGGCGGGCTCGCCGCAACTGGCCCACGTGGCCTCGATGGAGGGCATGGTGGCGGTGGCGCACATCGCCGGCAAGAGCTTCCGCGCCATGGACTACACCCGCGTGCCCAACTGCACCTACTGCGAGCCGCAGGTGGCCAGCGTGGGGCTGACCGAGCAGGCGGCGCGCGCCAAGGGGCTGAACATCAAGGTCGGCAAGTTTCCCTTCGTGGGCAACTCCAAGGCGACGATCCTGGGGATGCACGAGGGCTTCATCAAGATGGTGGCCGACGCCAAGGATGGCACCCTGCTGGGCGTACATATGATCGGCCCCGTCGTCACCGAGCTGATCAGCGAAGCAACTCTGGCGCTGCAGATGAACGCCGCCGCCGAGGAGCTGATGGAGACCATCCATGCGCATCCGACCGTGTACGAGGCGATTCTGGATGCGGCCAACAGCATTTACGGACTGACGATCAACGCGTAACCACAGTTGCCGGTTGCCAGTGACCAGTTGCCAGTTCAAGGCGTAGGGGTGGGAGCGGGCGATGGGCGGTACAGAACCGACGGGGCGAGCTCCCCTGGCAGTAATTCGTGCGGGGCGGGTGGGGTATGCGGCGGCCGAGGAGCTGCAGAAGAAGCTCGTGGCGCGGCGGCAGGCGGGGGAGATTCCCGATGTGCTGCTGCTGCTCGAGCATCCGGCGGTGATCACGCTGGGACGCAACGCCAAGCGCGAAAACCTGCTGTGGGACGAGGCCGCGCTGCAAGAGCGTGGCGTCGAGGTGGCCGAGTGCGACCGCGGGGGCGATGTCACCTTTCACGGGCCGGGCCAGTTGGTCGGGTACCCGATATTTGACTTGCGCGGTTGTACGCGGCCGGCCTTTCTGCCGGCGCGCAACGGACGGCTGGAACTGGGGCCGGTGGATTTCGTGCGCGCCCTGGAAGAGGTGCTGATCCGCGTCGCCGCGGCGGCGGGCGTGGCCTGTCAGCGGCTGGCCGGGTTGACCGGGGTATGGACCGGCGACGCGCCGGAACGGAAGCTGGCGGCGATGGGGATTCATGTGGCGCGAGGGGTCACCAGCCATGGCTTTGCGCTGAACGTGAACAATGATCTGGCGGGGTTTGACGCCATCATCCCGTGCGGCATCCGCGATCGCGGGGTCACGTCGCTGGCGCGGGAAACCGGGCGCGGCTGGACGCTGGACGAGACGGCGGCGTTGGTGGAGCGCGAGTTTCTGAGCGTGTTTGCAAGGAATTTGGCAGACACTCGGGAATTGTGGGACGATACAAGGTTGTAACCAAATTCCATAACAACGAGGAACGAAGCATGCCAGTGGACGTCGTGATGCCCCAAATGGGCGAATCCATCTTTGAGGGCACGGTAACCAAGTGGTTGCGCAAGCCGGGTGAGTCGGTGCGCCGCGACGAGCCGCTGTTCGAGATCTCGACCGATAAGGTGGATGCCGAGATCCCCTCGCCGGCCAGCGGGGTGTTGAAGGAGATCAAGGTTCCCGCCGGACAGACCGTCCAGGTGAATACGGTGGTGGCCATTCTCGAGGAAGGCGCGGCGGCCGGCGCCGCCGCTCCCGCTCCCGCCGCGGCGGCCGCGCCGCCGCCGCCGCCCAAGCCGGCCCCCGCCCCCGCCGCTCCCGCGCCGGTCGCGGTGGCGCCCCCGCCCCCGCCCCCGCCGCCCGCCGCCGCTCCGGCCCCGGCCGCGCGGGCTGCCAGTGAGGTTCGTTCCTCCCCGCTGGTGCGCCGCCTGGCGGACGAGCACAAAGTGGATCTGTCGGCGGTGCCCGCCACCGGCGACGGCGGCCGCGTTTCCAAGCGCGACCTGATGAACTACATCGAGTCCGGCGCCCCGGCGGCACGTCCCGCGGCCGCCGCGCCCGCCACCGCCGCTCCCGCGGTGGCCCCCGCGGCCCCGGCCGCTCCGGCTCCGCCGCCGGTGCACTATGCACCCGGCGCGGTGACCATCGAGCCCATGAGCAAGATGCGCAAGATCATCGCCGAGCACATGGTGATGAGCAAGCGCACCTCGCCCCACGTCTACAGCATCTTCGCCGTGGACGCCACCGCCATCGCCAAAATCCGTGAACGCGACAAGGCGCGCTTCGAGGCCCAGACCGGCGAGCGGCTCACCTTCATGCCCTTCTTCTGCTCCGCCGTGGTGGGCATGCTGCGCCAGTTCCCGGTGATGAACTCCTCCATGCAGGAGGATTCGATCGTGTACAAGCGCGACATCAACGTCGGCATCGCGGTCTCGCTCGACTGGGGGCTGATCGTGCCGGTGATCAAGCACGCCGAGGAGAAGAACTTCCTCGGTCTGCAGCGCTCGGTCAACGACCTGGCCAACCGCGCCCGGACGAAGAAACTCCTGCCCGACGAGGTGCAGGACGGCACCTTCTCGATCACCAACTACGGCATCTACGGCGGGCTGATGGGCATGCCCATCATCAACCAGCCGCAGGTGGCCATCCTCGGCATCGGCGGCATTCACAAGACGCCGGTGGTGATTGACGACGCCATCGCCATCCGCTCGATCGTCTATCTCACCCTCAGCTTCGACCACCGCGTGGTGGACGGCGCCACCGCCGAGCAGGCGCTGGCGCACATGCGGGACCGCATTGAGAATTGGGATACGCCGATTCTGTAGCTGACCGCCGTCAGCGGTCGGCGATCAGCGGCTGAGTTGCTGGCTGAAGGCCGCGGTCTTAGTGGCCTCCGCCGGACGAACCGGTGCTGGCAGCGGCAGCGGTAGCCTTCGCCGGAGACGTCTTCTCCTGGAACTCGCGCATGTACGCCTCCATGTCCAGGGCGCTCACGCCGTGGGCGTACCAGGCGGGCATGGGGGCGCCCTTCAGGTAGTGATCGAAGAACTGCATCATGCGGATGGTGTAGTCCTTCTGGTCGGCGCGCTTGGAGAGGGAGTGGTTCTGGCTGGGGTAGTCGAGCAGCACCACCGGTTTGTGCAGGCGGCGCAGGGCGTTGAAGTACTCCATGCCCTGGGTGAAGTCCACCGCGCCATCGTCGTAGTCGCTGAGCATGAGCAGCGGCGTGGTCACGTTCTTGACGTTGGCCACCGGTGAGTTGCGGGTGTAGACCTGCCATAAATCCCACGGCGGGCCGGTGAAGCGGCCCTGTGAGGCCTCGAAGATCTGGCCGTTGGTTACGCCCGAGTTCTTGTAGATCACCCCGTACATGCTGATCATGTCGGTGAGCGGCGCGCCCGCCATGGCGGCGGCAAACAGATGGGTCTGGGTGATGACGAAGGCCGTCTGGTAGCCTCCCCAGGAGTGGCCGTGGATGCCGATGTGTTGGGGATCGGGCACGCCGGTGGCGATGGCCGCCTCGACCGCATTGATCAGGCAGCCGGCGGAGGAGACGCCCGGGTCATCCACCTTGTAGCTGATGTCCGGGTCGAAGACCGCATAGCCGTTGCTGTTGTAGAGGGGAATGCTGAAGCCGTTGGCGGTGGGGCGGATGAACTGGTAAGCGTTCTGCGACATCTTTTCGTAGAACTCCACCATCATCGGCACCTTTTCGCCCTTTACATAGTTGGGCGGCAGGTGCAGCGCGCCCTGCAGCTTGTCGCCTTTGTAGCCGGTATAGTTCACCAGGATCGTCCCGCTGGACCACAGGAACTGCTGCATCTGCGCCGCGAAGTCGCTGAGCTTGGCCGGCTGCGCCAGCGCCGGACCGGCGGCATAAAAATCCGGCGGCTGGTTGTAGGTTTCCCGCGTATAGACATATACCGGTGCGTTCTCGGCCTTGGTGAGGCGGTTGTAGGCGGCCTCGTCAAACATCAGGCGGTGCGCCCCCGGCGCGCCCGGCTGGATGACGGCGATGCCCGCCTTCTTGGTCCACTCGCCGTAGGCCGCCACATAGAGCGGCTGCGTCAGGTCGAAGCCGTGCCGGGTGGCGTCGAAGCGCTGCTCGAAGTTCTCCGGGTTGCGGTAGCGGATGCCGTCGCGCTTACCATCCTGGGTCAGGTTGACCGCGGCGCCGCCCGCGATCGGCACCTTCCACAGATCCCAGTTGTCCGACAGGATCAGGTCGCGGCTGTCGCGCGACCAGCCCACCTGGCGCACCGGCGGGCGATCGAGGTTGTGGTCATCCTCGGTGTCAATAAACGAGGTTGGCACTTTGGCGGTGACATTGGCCTGGGCGCCGGTGGCCATGTCGTACACCCAGTAGTTGCCGTCCTTGTAGAAGGAGAAGTGCGTGCCATCCGGCGCGGCCTCATCGCCCCAGCGGGCCTTCGGAATGGCCAGCTTGCGCCCGCCGGTGGCCAGATCGGTGACGTAGAGGTCCTCGTAGGTCTGTCCGTCGAGGTGGCCCTGCAACTCGTAGGGCGCCACGCCGGCGCCGATGGCGTAGCGGTCGTGGGGCGCGACGGTGACGGTGCGCACGGTGTCGTCGGCCAGGCGGATGAACTTGTGTTCGGCGGGCCGGTACTCGGCCAGGTAGCTGAAGCTGCGGTCGCGTCCCTCTTCCTTGATCTGCTCGGTCTGCAGGCGCGGGTCCTGATAGTTCCAGATCACCAGGTCCACGTCGTCGGCGGCGTCCGCATCCTCTTCGGCATTTTTGTCCGGCGCCGGGCGCAGGGTATGGATGCCGAAGAACAGCGCGTCGCCCGTCTCGCTCCACTCCGGCGCGCGGCTGGGGCTGAGCGACATGCCCGCCGGGAAGGAATGGTCGTCGGCGGGGTTGAAGGCCACCCGGGCCGGAGCCGCGCTGCCGCCGATGCCGGTGAAGCCCAACAGTTCGTAGTTGTAATCGAGCGATTTCTTGTTCTCCGTACCCTTGAGCACCGCCAGGGCGTTGCCGTCGTGGTTCCAGGTGAGCTGCCGGTAGACGGCGTGGTTGTCGCTGTCGAGCGCGCGGGTCGCGCCGGTGGCCAGGTCGCGCAGCAGCGCGCCGTTGCCGCTGCGGTCTTCGGCGGCGATGGTGTAGGCGAGATAGTGGCCCTTGCGGTCGAAGGCGAACTCGTCCACGTGGCCGAGGTTGTACTCGGCGCCGGTCGAGAGCTGGCGCAAGATGACGTCGCTGCCTTTGGGGTCGGCCTCGGGCGTGTCCTCCGGGCTGCGATGGGCATTGCCCCGGCCACTGCCGGCGCCCGCGGCGGGCTCGGGCCCGTACTTCTCGAAGGCGATCCAGTCGGGGTTGTCGCCGGAGAACTCGAACCTCCGCACGCGCGGGAACTCGATCACCTTGCCGGTGGCGAGATCCACCAGCCCGGCGTGGGTCTCGAGCGGCTTGTGCTGCTTCTTCAGCTTCGCAGTCTCGGCGTGGGTGGGATCGGCGATGAACGCCGCCCAGAGGCCGTCGCTCGACATCTCCTGCGCCCGCGGGCTGGGCCGCTGCCCGTAGGCGGTGGGCGCGGGCTCCTCGCCCACGTCGAAGTGGTACTGTTTGTCGCCGCGAGTCTGGCGGAAGTAGACCGCGCCGTCACCCTCCATGGACGTGGCGCGGTAGGCCAGCCAGCCGCCGTCACGGGAGAGGGCGTCGCCGGCGATTCCCTGGAAGTGCATGACGTCGGGGATGGTGAGCGCGTGGGGGGCGGGCGCCTGGCTGAAGGCGGCGAGCGCCAGACCCAGGGCCAGCGCGGGGATGCGAAGGGCGAAGTGCCTCATGGGCGGAATATAGCAGAGCAGTTGCCAGTTGTCAGTTGCCAGTTGCCAGTTAAGGCGCGGGGAGTGGGCGCGGGGGGAAGGCCTCTCAGGCGGCGAGTTTACGGCGGAGATAGGCGCGGGCGGGCCGCTCCAGGCAGTAGTAGCTGAGCAGGCTGAGGGCGATGGCGCAGGCCAGGTTGACGGCAAGGAAAACGACCGTGCCGGTGTTCCAGGCCGCGGGCAGCCAGCCCCGGCGAATGGCCTCGGTCCAGAAGTGGCCGGTGTACAGCCAAGCGGGCATCTGCAGGATGTACAACCCATAGCTGGCCTCGCCCAGCACCAGCAGAGGCCGGCGGGCCAGCCAAGTCCGGCCGCCGCCGGCCGCCAGGCCCAGCACCAGGGCGCCGAAGAGCACGCTGCAGACGCTGTATAGCCGTTCGGTGGGCCAGGCGCCGCCGCACAGCAGCCCCAGCGCCGCCAATCCCGATGCGGCCGCCAGCATCCGGCCATAGCGGAGGGCGGGGCGCCACTCATACAGTCGCGCCAGCAGCATGCCCAGCAGAAACAGCGGCAGGTACCGGAAAGGATCGTACCAGGCGCCGGAAAGCATCTGCGGAGGGTTGAACAGCAGAATGCAGACGGCCGCCAAACCGCAGCCGGCCGCCGCGTCGCGCCAGCGCAGCCGGCCCAGGCCGGCCAGCAGCGGAAACAGCAGATAGAAAAGAGCCTCGACCGACAGCGTCCAGGCCGCCGCGTTCCAGCCATTGAAGCGCACCGGAAAAAAGCCCTGTACCATTGCAGCGTCCAGAACACCGGTGGCCAGGGAAATATGGCTCAGCGGCGAGATATGGTCGCGCAGCATGACGCCGGCCCCGCCCAGCAACAGCGCCGCCAGGTAGACGGGATAGATGCGGGCGAAGCGCGCCCCCCAGAACGCCCTCCGGGCGAACCGGCCTGCCCGCGCGCGCGGAAAATAGTTGTAAGCCAGCACGAAGCCGGAGAGCACGAAGAACAGCGGCACGCCCACCGCTCCATGCCCCACCAGCATGCGCAGCGGGGCAGGGAAGCGGTCGCGCATGGGCGCTGAATAGTGAAAAACCAGAACCGCGAAGGCGGCCAGAAAGCGCAGGCCGGTGAGCGCCGGAAGTGGCGCCAGCCGCATGCTTTCCCGGGCCGGAGCGGCGCCTGCGGATGTTGTCACCGGGCCCGTGGATCCACCAGCTCGGCAAACTTCGTCAGGTCAATGTTGCCGCCCGAGGCGACCGCCGCCACCCGGCCGCCGCCGGCGCGCCCACTCATCGCGGCCGCCACCGCGCACGCCGCCGCGCCCTCGAGGATGACACGGTTGCGCTCGGCCACCAGGCGCAGGGCCGCCGCGGCTTCGTCGAGGGTTACGATCAGGCTGCCGGCCAACAGCTTCTGCGCGTGGGCCAGCATGGAGGCGAAGACTTTGCGGCTGCCGATGCCGTCCACGAACGAAGGTTGATACTCCACCTCCACCGGCTCGCCCGCCGCCAGCGCCGCCGCCAGCGGGGCGGCGGTGGCCACCTCGGCGGCGTAGACCTTGATGTGCGGCGCGCGGCGGCGCAGCTCGGCGGCGATGCCGCACGCCAGGCCGCCCCCGCCCCAGGGAACGACCACCGCCTCCAGATCGGGCCGGTCTTCGAGCAACTCGCCGGCGATGACGCCGTTGCCGGCCATCACTTCGGGGTCGTCGAAGGCATGGATGAAGGTGGCTTCGACACCCGGGAAGCTGCGGGTTTCAAAGCATCGCCACCAGTCGGCGAAGGGGACCTGAATCACGCGCCCGCCCAGCCGCTTGATGGCGGCTACCTTGGTCTGGGGTGCGGTGTCGGGAGCGATGATGGTGGCTGCAATGCCCAACTCACGCGCGCAGTAGGCCACCCCCTGCGCCATGTTCCCGGCGGAGGCGGTGAGCACCCCACGCGCCAACTGCTCCGCATCGAGCGCCGCCATGGCCCGCGCCGCGCCGCGGATCTTGAACGACCCGATGGGCTGCAGGTTCTCCAGCTTCAGCCAGACCTCGGCCGCCGCCTCCGGCGCCGATGCCTGCAACTTCACCAGCGGCGTGCGCAGCGGCAAGGCAGCCAATCGCTGTTTTTGCCCGGCCAGTTGCGTGGGGTTGGCTGCCATGACGCATCGTAGCACTTGATCGGCGCGGGACCCCGAGTGGCTTCGCCACTCGACCCGCTTGGCGCTCGACCGGGCCGGGGGCCCCTTGAGCCCCAGCCCGGTCAGAGCCTGGAAGTGTTAAAGTAGTGAAAATCACTACTGGAGTGCAGGGTGGAGAAAACCATTACCGCGACCGAGGCCAACCGCAAGTTTTCCGAGATGCTGCGCGGCGTGCGCGCCGGCTACAGCTATCGCGTCACCAGTCACGGCAAGGTGGTGGCGCGCCTGGTCCCGGGCCACGGCGATGCCGCCGAGCTGCGCCGCCGCGAGCGCGCCAAGCGTGAGTTGCTGGAACATCTGCGCACCCGCAAGCCGCTCAACCTCCCCCGGTTCAGCCGAGACGAGATGTACGATTGAGGGCGGCTCTCGACACCAACCTGCTGATCTATGCCGAGGACGTGAACTCGTTCCAGCAAGGAATTGCGGCGCGGGAATTGATTGCGCGCCTTGCGCCGGACCAGACGGTGGTCTCCCTGCAGGGCCTGGGCGAGCTGTACAACGTGCTCACCCGCAAGGCCGGCTGCAGCGGCGCCGAGGCGCAACGGCGCGCGTCCGCCTGGGCAGGCCTGCTGGAGACCGTCCCAACCGACGCCGCCCTGCTGAACTCCGGCATGGAACTGGCCGCGGCTTCAGGGTTGCGCATTTGGGACGCCATTCATTTGGCGGCGGCGGAACGGAGCCACTGCGCCCTGTTCCTTTCCGAAGACCTGCAGCATGGCTTCCGCTGGCGGGGCGTGACCGTGGTCAATCCCTTCGTCCTGCCCCGCCATCCGCTGCTGGTGGAACTTTGCGGCCCATAAGTTTTGCGGAGCTTGCATTGTGTTACGGGCGGGATATGATTCCGGTATGCGGAACTTTCTGTTGGGCATTTTGCTGACCGTGGCCGTACTGGCGGTGGGCGGCTACTTGTATTTCGCCCTCGGCATCGCGCCCGTCGCCACCGCATCCCAACCGATGCCGTTTGAAACCCACATGGCCAAGCTGGCGCTGCATGCGCGCATCAACAAGGAGATGCCCACCGTGGTGCCGGTGGCCGCCGATGTCCACGCTTACACCGCCGCCGTGCCGCTGTACCGCGCCCACTGCGCCGTTTGCCACGGCCTGCCTGGCCAGCCGCAGAGCGCCGTCGCCCAGGGGATGTTCCCCGATCCGCCCAAGCTGTTCCCCGGCAAGGGCGTCTCCGATGATCCGGCGGGTGAAACGTACTGGAAAGTCACCAACGGCATCCGCCTCACCGGCATGCCCTCATTCGACAAGACCCTGTCGGAGACCCAGCGCTGGCAGCTGAGCGTGATGCTGGCCCACTCGAATGAGCTGCCGGCGCAAATCATGCAGGCGCTGTCGGCTCCCCTGCCGCAGCAGCCTTAGTCGCAGCGGTGGTAGACTTCAAGGTAGTGAATTCACTACTCCGAGGGCCGTGCCATGGCAATCCACATCAGCGCCACCGAGGCCAACCGTAAATTCTCGGCCATTCTGCGGGGCGTGCGTGCCGGCAAGCGATACGTCATTATCAGCCGGGGCGTGCCGGTGGCCGAAATCCACGCCTCCCAGGGTGCGTCGGCCAAGGAGGTGGCCCGCCGCCGCAAGGCATGGGAGAAGCTGAAGCAGGACCTCATGGCCCAGCCGGTGCGCGATCTGCCCCACATCACCCGCGATGAGATGAACGAGCGGTGACGGCGGCCGTGGACACCAATGTCTTGGTGTACGCCGAGGGCCTGGGCGATGCCGCCCGACGCCGGCGGGCTACGGAACTTCTGGGCAGGTTGGCGGTCCGGCTGGTCCTGCCCGCGCGGGTTCTGGGAGAGCTTTATAACGTTCTCACGCGCAAAGGCGGTTGGACACCGGAACAGGCGCGTCAGAAGGTTCTGCGCTGGCACGATATCCTGGAGACGTTTGAGCCGCCCGGCGACGGCATTCTGGCGGCGATCGAAGTGGCCGCCGCCTACCAACTGAATGTTTGGGATGCTGCTCTGCTGGTGGCGTCCGACGCTGCCGGATGCGACGTCCTTCTCTCCGAGGATCTGCAGGAGGGCTTCCGCTGGCGGGGCGTCACCGTTGTCAATCCTTTTGCGGCGCGCCACCACCCGCTGTTGGTTACACTGCTGGCGGATGCCTAAGTCGGTTCATTTGCCCAGCAGTTCCTCCTCGTCCTTGCCTTCGGCGCTGAGTTTGATCAGCACCGAGTAATCCTCGATCGTGGTGGTGTCGCCCTGGATGCTGCGCGTGGTGACCAGCTCGCGCAGCAGGCGGCGCATGATCTTGCCGCTGCGGGTTTTGGGCAGGCCCTCGACCAGCCGCACCTCCTCCGGGCGGGCGAAGGCGCCGATCTCCTGCGCCACCCAGGCGCGCAGTTCGTGGGCGAGTTCCTCGTTGGCCTGGTGGCCGCCCTTGATGGTGGCAAACACCACCAGCGCCTGGCCCTTGAGATCATCGGGGCGGCCAACGGCGGCGGCCTCGGCCACCGCCGGGTGGCGCACCATCACCGACTCCACCTCCATGGTGCTCATACGGTGGCCGCTGA
>Ga0134128_10007357_pt1 | contig 13307 bp, 12 predicted proteins | sample KB31754_FD_96462 | JGI IMG/M metagenome (GOLD analysis project Ga0134128, IMG submission 96462) | Terrestrial soil microbial communities with excess Nitrogen fertilizer from Kellogg Biological Station, Michigan, USA - KB3-175-4 | ecosystem: Environmental > Terrestrial > Soil > Unclassified ... | reverse complement strand
TCTGTTTCTGCCACATCTGTTTCAGTCACATCTGTTTCAGCCATCTCCGCATCATGGCGCTAGGTACTGACAGTCCTGGCGCGGCGTAGGGTGCGGTGATGGGTTTCGGTGATCCCGATTCACGTGAGCAGGCCGAACGCACGATACGTGCGCTCCGCGCCGCCGGGCGCCTGGCGGAGGCTGCGGGGCTGGTCAGCCGCCTTGGCCCGTATGGCGTCGCCGAGGACGCGACGGCGACGGCTTCGCTCGGCGCGGCCGTGCTCGAAGAGTACGGTGATCAGCTCGCTGCCACTGATCTGGCGGCGGCCGACGCCGCGTACCGGCAGGCGGCTGACGATCAGCGCCTGTTCGCGGGAGGCGCGACCTCCGGCGGCGAGGGCATCGCCAGGATGATGGAGGCCGACCGGATCGACGCCAAGCGTCAGCAGCACTGACCGGGCTGCTAGCCGATCAGGGGCAGCCGGTTATCTGAGTGCTCGGCCCGGCCCGACGCGGCCATGATCCAGGCCAGGTCGTCGGTCAGGTCGGCGGGGCGGCTTCCCAGCGTGCGCCGGGACAGCAGGTCGTCGAGGATCGCCGCGGTCGCGGCGATCCCTTCCGGCGACGCGATGGTCTCGCGGCCGAGGGCCAGCGTCAGGTCCAGGCCGTGTACGACCGCCTCGACGATCCGGCTGGCGGCGAACTCATCGACCCGCATCGGAGCGAAGTACCCGGGCCCGACGGTGTCGGCGGGGACCGACCGGCATCCCTCGACGGTCTTGGTGAACGTCTGCGCCAGCACGTCCGGCATCTGCTCGGGAGTCTTGCCCTCCACCATCGTGTACGCGTAGGTGTAGACGACCGGTCCGGTTTCCGATCGCGGGTTGATGAAGAAGCTGGTCCGGTCGCGGGCGGGCTGGCTGTCATCGCGGCCGTCGATCAGCATGTTGGTCAGGCCGATCGCGATGTCGAAATGGCCGGCGAGCTCGAACAGCGTCCAGTGCGGCAGGTCGGGGTCGACGGGCACCAGCTTGGTTTGCGTGGCCCAGTCGCTGGCCGACAGGCCGCGGAAGGTGTTTTCGACCTGGGACAGTTCCTCGGCGAGCACGTTGACGATTCCTTCGTAGTTCTCCATCCGCTGATCATGCCGCCCCGGAATCTTCGCGGACAAGGACGAAGTTCATTTCGGCAACGTAGCGGACGTCTGGTGGGTCGGCGGGACCCGGCGGTGCAAACTCCCGGATCAGCGAATCCTTGACCCCGAAGACGGCATCGCGGTGCAAGTACTCGTTCTGGGCATCGAAGAGGTGAGTCGTCACCGGTCGGCAGCCGGGCGCCGAGACGATCGCGTGGATGTGGGCGGCCCGCCAGTGGTCGCGTCCGCTCGCGCGGAGCAACTCACCAACCGGCCCGTCGTCCGGGATCGGATAGCTCACCGGCCGCACGGTCCTGAACTCATACCGGCCATCGGCTCCGGTCACGAAGACGCCGCGCAAGTTGAACGGCGGCTGGTCGCGATCCTGGGTGTCGTACAGGCCGTTTCCGCTGGTCTGCCAGACGTCGATGGTCGCCCCGGCCAGCGGAGCGCCTTCTACGTCGGTCACCAGGCCGCGCACCAGCGCGGGGTCGCCGTCCTGGGGCCGCCCGATGTGCTCGCCCATGGCCCGGCGCGGCGCTCCCGGCCGGTAAAACGGCCCCAGTACCGTCGACTCGGTCGCTCCGTCGGCGGCGTTCACCAGGTCGACCAGGGAGGACAGGCCGAGGACGTCGGACAGCAGGATGAACTCCTGACGCCGGCTGTCGCACTTCTGACCGGTCGCGGTGAGGAACTCGATCCCGGCCAGCCACTCCTGGGCAGTGAGCCCGGTCTCGACCGTGAACGCGTGCAGGTGCTTGATCAGCGCCGCCAGCAGTTCCCGCAGCCTCGGGTCCTGGGTCATCGAATGAGCTGAGAGCACCTCGCTGGTGAGATCGCTCGCTGTCGTCGTAGTCGTCACGTCCTCCTCCTTCCCTCCGTCCAGGGTGGCAGGTACCGACCAGGGAAGTACCAGCACGGCCGGCTGGCTGGTGTTATCGACTTCGGGCTCGCCCGCCTGGACAAGCTAGACCCAGACCTGGCGGCGGCTGGTGGTGTAGTCGGCTTGCTCGGCACTGGCCTGGGCGGCGGCCTCGCGGCCGGCTTGCGACCGCTGCGTGAATTGCAGCTCGGAGGGGCCGAGCCAGCGGGTCCAGGCGGCGTGGTAGGCCTCGGCGCGCTGCTTGGTCCGGCCGAGGTCGGCCGGCACGGCCGCCCAGCGGCGGGCAAACGGCGGCCGGCGGGTCGCCATCCTGAGCAGCGCCCGGGTGGTGCTCGTTCGGCCCGGCACGAGCCGGGAGACCAGGTAGCGGGGGAAGTCGGGCGGGCAGAGCACATCGTCGAGCGCGATGGCGAACAGGTCGTTCTCGGCCGGGGTTGCGCCGGTCAGGTAGCAGCGCAGGTAGCCGGCCGCCCGGGGTTCGATGGTCAGGGAGCCGGCGGCCTGTTCGCTGAGCTGGCCCAGCTGACGGTAGGCGTCACAGATCGCGCGGGCGGTCAGGTCGAGCGGCAGTACGTCGGCGAGTTCGTGGCGGACCCGGGACAGCCGGGTGACGGCCAGGACCGAGGAGCCGGCCGCGAGCGCGAAGCCGGCAAAGTCCGCGGGGTAAATGCTGGTTAGCAGGCCGAGCACGAAGACGAGCAGGCCGCCGATCGTCATGAGGGCCGGGGCGCGCTGGCTGACCGGGTACCGGGGAGGTTGGGCAGTGTTTGCCCATCCAGTGGCGGCCAGTTCGGGCTTGGATGCCCGCGGCCGAGGCTGCTTGACCTTGATGACGAGCGTCTGGACGCGAGAGCCGGTGTAGGGCTCGCCGATCCGCCAGCGCTGGAGGGCGAGCTCGCGCTGGGCGGTGCGGTCGGCCATCGCGCGGTTGATCTGCGTGAACTCGGAGTCGGCGGGCGGGGAGAACGGCCCGAGGCTCGGATGCACGTGCGACGGCCCGGCCTCGATCGCGCCGTCCTCCGACGGCGCGAACACGTGCAGGTGCTTGCGCACGAATCGCTGGTAGTCGCCGGTGCCGCGGGCCAGTTCGGGGGCGACGCAGATGATGTCCCAGTTGGAAGCGATCTTGGCGGGGTCGGCCGGGTCCAGGCGCAGTGCCCGGCCCCGGCTCTGCTGCACGAACACCGCCGTGCTGGCCGAGCTGAGGTCGACCAGGCAGTTGACGCAGGGCGCGTCCCAGCCCTCGCCGAGCATCGCTCTGGTGCCGATCAGCGCGCGGGTCGTTCCGGCGACGAGCACCGCGGTGGCCAGCTCCACCCAGAGCCCCGGCTGCCAGGCCGATCCGGCCGCGCTGAGCCTGACCAGGCCGGAGTCGGAGGGTTCCGCGCGCCAGCCGTCGAGTGGACCGGCCGCCTGGGCCGCCGCCTTGGCGAGTGCAGCTAGCAGCGCGTCGGCGTCTTCCGTAACGCAGCGGAGGCCGCGGCCGGTGACCAGCAGCGGTCGCAGGGGCTTGGTGCGCGGGTCGGCGGCGACCGCGTGGAGGGCAGCCGGGGCCGAACCCGCGTCGGCGGGCAGCAGGTCGGCCAGTCCGCGGCCGGGAGCGGCCGCCTGCTCGGTGTCGGTCAGGACCAGCGCCCGCAGCCACACCCCCCGGGCATCGAACTCGCAGGCGAGCACGTCGGTCAGGGCGATCGCCTTCGCGGCCGAGTTGGTCAGCAGCCGGTCCACGTCGGAGGCGCCGCGCCGGATGCCCTGCCTGGTCAGCGAGAACCCGAGCGCGCGCAGCGCCTCGGCGATCGCCGCGTACTGGGCGGCCGCCGCCGCTCCGTCGGCTGGGGCCAGGCAGTGCAGCGTGTAGTCCTCCAGCAGGACTAGCCAGTCGTCGAAGTCCGGCGGTTCCCGGTAGCCCTCACCGCGCGGGATCCCGGCCGGCAGCTCGAGCCCGCTCGAAGCGATGAACCGGGCTCCGGCCCTGGCCAGCGCGGGATGGGAGCGCTGGAACCTGGTCCAGGGAATCTCGGCGTCCGCGCCGGGCTTGCGTCCGCGCTCGCGCAGCCGGACCAACACCCATTCGGGCAGGCTGGTGACCCCGTCCTCCGCCGCGTGCAGGCGGGTGATCAGCTCGGTGAAGCGCAGGTCGTGCTCGGCTAGCCAGGCAGTCTCGGCCGCCAGCGGCCGGGTGAGCCAGGCCAGCTCCTGGTAGGGCGCGAGGGCCCGTTCGCGCACCAGAGCCGGGGTCGGGATCGCGTAGCTGACCGGGCCGAGCAGGCCGGCGTACAGGTCGTGTTCCTCGGTGGTCAGCGAATCCGGCGGCGTCGCGGTCAGCGCCACCACGTGTACACCGGGGAGCTGGGTCAGCGCCGCCCTGACGACGTAGCCCCACATCGAAGCCAGATGGTGGCACTCGTCGAGCACGACCGTCCGCACGCCACCTCCACTAAGTGCGGCGATGCGCTCCCTGGCACCAGGCCCCAGGAGCTGATCGAAGTCAACGGTCGAGTCGTGGCCCTTGGCGATCTCGCGCCGGATCGCGGCCATGATCCTGGACAGCTCGCGCCAATGCCGTTCCCGGGCCGCCCCGGTCCAGCGGCTGGCCTCGCGCAGCACCTCCTCGACCGACGCCGACTCGCCGGTCGCCCGCGCCCGGTCGGCCGCCCACCGTCGCTCCGCCTGCCCGCGAACGGCGGCGGCCGGATCATCGAGCTGGCACAGCGACTGATACGTCAGGCACGCGATCGGCGCGGACGGATCGGCGGCGGCGACTCCCGGCTCGGCGCCGAACGCGCCGGCGGTCCGCAGCCACTGCGTCTGCACGGCCGTATTCGGCACCAGGACCAGGGCCCGCGTCCCGAGCCGGCGGACGATTTCCATGCCGAGCAGCGTCTTGCCCGAGCCGGGCGGGGCGACGATGTGAGTCTGCTGCTGCCCGGCCTTACGGCCGGCCTCGAACGCATCGAGCGCCAGCTGCTGGTAGCCACGCCAGGTGCCCTTAAACGCCAGCGCGGCGAGCGCCGGTTCGGAATCCGCCGTGGTCACAGATGCAGGGTAACGGCCGGTGACCAGCTATCGCAGCATTCGCCCCGTGTCGGTGACGTTAGCCGGGGTAAGCAGGAATTTGTGGATCCGACCCAAAACAAAATCGGAAGGGAGACACATGAACAGGCTTGAAGAAGATCGGGACAAGATCACCGAGATCATGATCGCCCAATCGCAAGCCGAGCACGGCGGGTTATCTAGATCAGAGTTAGCCCACGGTGTTAGCGAGTTGCCGCTTCGAGTCGTCTACGTCGATGAGGCGGCTCAGAAACTCGTGATCGGGCTCGCCGAGGATGCCTCCGAGCACAGGGCCAGGCACCTCGAGCGATTGCTGGAGATCGTGGGCGAAGTCGACCTCGATCTGCGCTACGTGAAGGTGGAGACACACGCGTGTCCGAATAAGACCGGCGATTGCCGGCCGATCCGCGCCGGAGTGCGGCTCAATACGTTCGGGACGCTGAGCATGGTCGGCATCCATAACGTCAGTGGCAGTCGGGAGCCATTTACGATCGTGTCGAGCCATGTGGTGGGGCCCGGTACGAATCAGGCCGTCGGCCAGCCGGCCGCCAGCGCTCCTTACGGGCGAGTGACCGTCAACCCGTCGCTGGTCAACCGGTCGAGCGACGCGGCGCTGACGAACATCAACAACCATCGGATCGAGTACCTGAAGTACGCGGTCTGGGCCGGCGCCAACGACGAGTATTTCGCGGTGACCGGCTTCGACGGGGCCGTAGCGGTGGGCGACGACATCGTCATGCAGGGGGCTCATTCGGCCGACCTGGCCGAAGGTCAGGTCACCCAGCTCAACGTCACCGTGAACGACTCGTTCGGAACGCTCACCCATCAGGTGTATGCCGACTATCCGGCCGAGGGCGGAGACAGCGGAGCGCCGGTGCTCTCGATCAACGAGACCGATAACTCCGGCGTCTACGTCGGCATTCACTGCGGCCGCGTGATCGACACCCAGACCGGGCAGCAAACGCCGTACTTCAGCACGTGGAACTACATTTCGGCTGAGCTCGGCGTCAACCCGATCGACATCTAGGCAGTAAGCAACTACGCCGGGGTCCGGCCCGCCGTTGCCGCGGGCCGGACCTCGGGTCCGTCCGACTGGGTATGCCAGCCAGCCGGAGGTCACAGGTTGATGGCTCGCTTGCAGGCAGCCGTCTACAGCAAGCGAGCCATCGGGGTGAGCCTGCGCCTGGCGGACCGATCGCCACAAGTTGTTTCAGCCAGCACTGAAACCTTCGAACCGGCTGGTCTGGCCGGCGGGGCGGCTGGCGCTGGACCGGCGGACGCTCACATCGGCCTCGGGCGAGGCGATGCAAGCCCGCGCGATGTGTTAAAAATGTTGGGTCATTCTTTTAATTGGAGATTTTCTGTGACTGATGAAGGTTTGCCGCCCGGCCTGGCCTCGTCGCCGCAAATCGATACGTCGGTGTCGCATTCCGCGCGGGTCTGGGATTATTGGCTGGGCGGAAAGGATAATTACCCGGTCGACCGGCAGGTCGGTGATCGGATCTCGCAGATGCTGCCGGATATCGTCAAGCACGCGCGGGCCGACCGGATGTTCCTCGGCCGGGCGGTTCGGTATCTCGCCGGCGACGCCGGGATTCGGCAGTTTCTTGATATCGGGACCGGGCTGCCGACCGTGGACAACACGCACGAGGTCGCGCAACGGGTCGCGCCGGAATGCCGGATCGTCTATGTCGATAACGACCCGCTCGTGCTCGTGCACGCGCAGGCGCTGCTGACGTCGTCGCCGCAGGGAGTCACCGACTACCTGCATGCCGACCTGCGTGATCCGGCCGACGTGCTGGCGGGCGCGGCGCGGACGCTCGACCTGACCAGACCGGTCGCGATCACGATCCTGGGAGTGCTCTGGCACATCACCGACGGCAACGAGGCGCGGGCGATCCTCGGTCGGCTGATGGCGGCGCTGCCGTCGGGCAGTTACCTGGCGGTCGCGCACCCGACGCTGGAGGTGACCGGAGCGAAGATGGCCGCCGCGATCGACTACTGGAATAGCCACGGCACCCCGCCCGGCACGCACCGGACTCCGGCCCAGATCGCCAGCCTGCTCGACGGCCTGGAATTGGTCGAGCCCGGCGTGGTCTCCTCGACCAGGTGGCGGCCGGAGGCGACCCCGTTCGGCGAGCCCGAGGCGATCGACCAGTTCTGCGCGGTGGGGAGAAAACCGTGATCCCAGCTCGGCCCGATGGCACTTTCTGAATGGCCGGAGCGTTGATCCCTGCGTGTGTGAATCCCATATTCGTGAATCCCTTGCCGCCGGCGGGCGCGACAGGTTAGAACACTGGGCATGAACGAGTCGTTCTCGCCCGAAGTTGATGCTGCGCCAGGTCGGGCCGGGGCGACGGCGGCGCGGATGGTTCTGGGCACGGCATTGTCCAGGCTTCGCACCGAGGCCGGCCTTTCCGCAGGTGAGGCGAGCGCGGTGACCGGCGTTCCGGCGCCGCTGATCACGGACATGGAGCTGGGACAGGCGAGCGTCAGGCTGTGGGACGTGGCCGGACTGTACTCCGCGTACGGGGTCAGCGACCTGGCCGCGCGGACGACGCTGCTGGGATTAGCGCATCGGGCGAACGGCTCAGAATGGTGGCACTCCTACCGGGACGTGATCCCGGCGTGGTTCGAGCACTATCTGGGACTTGAGCAAGCGGCGAGCCTGATCCGCTGCTACGCCGGGCAGGTGATCCCGGCCCTGCTGCAGACGCCGGACTACTCGCGGGCGGCCGTGGCGGCGAGCCATGCCGACGCGACCGAATCCGACCGCAAGCGGCGGGTTGAGTTGTCCCTGCGTCGCCAGCAGATCTTGCTGGGGGAGTCGCCGGTCAGGTTGTGGGCCGTGCTTGATGAGGCGGCACTGCGACGATCACCCGGGTCGGTTTCCGCGATGCGCGGACAGCTACGGCGGCTGATTGAGCTCTCTGAGATGCCGCATGTGACGATCGCGGTGCTGCCGTTCCGGGCCGGGGCGCATCCCGCCATCTCCGGCGGGCCGCTGGTGGTGCTCCGGCTGCCGGACCGGGAGTTGCCGGACGTCGCTTACCTTGAGCAGCTCGGCGGGAGCAAGTACTTCCAGGACCCGGCTTACCTGGACTTCTTCCGGCACATCCTGAACCAGCTGGCCCTCCAGGCCGAGTCGGCCGGGCCGGGTGAGCGGATACTCAGGCAGATCCTGGACGAGATCTAGGCGTCGCCGCCCACGTTGACCCCTTCGGATCAGTAGGATTCTGCCTTGGCTGCCCATTGAGGGCCATAAGCAGGGGGGTTAGGGAAAGACAGGTTAGTGCGTTCATGCGGAGTGGTCCAGATCGTCACGGAGAATGACCAGATGGGCACGATGAAGGACGAGTTCCTCGTAGCGCTGCGCGAATTCCAGGCCGACTGCGGCGGGCCGTCTTTCCGCACTTTAGCCCTGATCTCGCAAACACTGAAAGCCCTCTATCTGCCTCCTGTTGATCCCGTGTGCGAGCTGCACGGACTGTCGCCGGCCACGATGTCCGAGGTGCTGTCGGGCAAGCGCCTGGGTCCGCCGTCGTTCGACTGGGTCGCGAGCTTCGTGCTGTCCTGTCAGCGGTTCGCCGTGCGGGATCGTCCCGGCCGACGGGACCAGGGCACCACGATCCTGGCTCACTGGGCCGCCATTTATGCGGCGCACGTGGGGGAGTGGAGCGCTGTAGCCACTGCCTCGGCCGCTCAGGCCTCTGGTGGATGTACGGCGGCGGCTTATCGGGTTCCGGCCGATCAGGAGGAGTTCGTGTCGAGTCACGGGCCGCACGGCCAGGTGTTGCTGGCCCGGGCCAGGCGCGGTCATCCGCACGCCAGGTACTGCGTGGCGCTGTTGCTGGCGAGCGACCCGGTCCGGATCGAGGAGGCGGCCTGGCTGCTGATCGAGGTGGCTGGCACCGGGCATGCGCTGGCCCTGGACCTGCTGGACGCTCGTCGCGACGGGGTGACGGTGGACGGCCTGGGAGTGGACGGCGTGGGAGTGGGCGGGGTCATCGAGGACGCGGGCATCGGCTCGCCCGGCGCCGACCCGCTCAGCCCGTCCGCGCTTGGCGATCTGTCGCCGTATGCCGCCGCGCAGCACGCCTATGAGCTCGCGTGCAAGGCGTGGGATCGAGGCGCCGACGACGCGGCGTACACGTTCTGTCGTGCCGCCGCACGCGGCGGCGTCCCGCAGGCGACGCTCGGGCTGGCCCAGTCGTTGCTGGCCGGAATCGACCCCGAGGCCGCGACCTGGCTCGGCTCGCTCGGCACGGAGCGGGCGGTAGGCCGCCACCGGTCGGACAAGGGATAGCGCCGCGCTGGCTGGCCGTAGCTGCGTCGGCTGGCGGAATCGGTGTGCGGGCTGCATCGAGGCTTGACGGGCTGGGTAATGAGTTGGCATCGGCCGGATTCAGGCGGTGGGCTAGGACTCGCCGCGTGCTCCCGCCGGTTTTCTGCCCGGTCCCGTCCCCCGGAGGAGGCAGCGATGGCCAGCAATGCCGTCGTGCAGTCGGCTGAGGTCGAGCCCGATCGGTCGTTGGCCGGGGTGAGCGTGCGAACCGTGCTGGCGCTCGGATCTGCGGGTGAGCTTGGCCTGGTCCGGCGGCTGGTTGACGTGTCCGCCGGGACTGTGTTCTGTGGCGTTGCCGGCGCTGGCGGCGAGTTGTGGTTCGTGATCGAAGGGACCGGCCGGCTCGACTGCGGCGACCAGGTTGGCCTGGAGTTCGGGCCGGACTTCGGTTTGCTGGTGCCGCCCGGACTGGAGTACCGGCTGGTTTCTGATCCCGGCGCCGGCGTGCGACTCGATGTTGTCGCGCTGCCTGGATCGGCGGCGATGTCGGAGTCGCGGTCGCCGCTGGTCAGGGAGCTGGCCGACTGTGCCGTCGAAACTACGGGTGACCGGCGCTTCCGCGTGCTGTTCGGCCCTGGAGCTGATTGCTCGGTCGCGACCCAGTTCGTGGGCGAGATCCCGCCGGGCCGCGCGCCGGCTCACAGCCATCCCTACGACGAGACCGTCCTGGTGCTTGAGGGCGGCGGCGTGCTGCATCTGGGCGGCGAGAGGTTCCCGCTGACGGCTGGGACGTGCACCCACCTGCCGCCTGGCGGGCCGCACTGCCTGGAGAACACCGGCTCGTCGATGTTGCGCGTCCTCGGCGTCTTCCATCCCGCCGATAGCCCAGCCTCCAAACTCCCGTCGGCGTCTTAGCGACTCGTCCTGTCGCCGTCCGTAGCCTGCTCGCCTTGCTGAGGCGACGGCCCTCGCCGCTCGGTTGGATCGGGTCGGTAATGTGGCTAACGTTGCGAATGGGATCTCAGTTGTTCTTGTGACGGACTTCGCTGCCGCACGATCCGGTGAATTTGCATATTCATCGGATTTTTTCCAGGTGAATATGCAAATTCACCGGGAATGAAAGATGATCTACGCTGGCTTGCGTGTGACTGGTGATAGGCCAGGTGAGGGTGAGTCGAGAGTGACGACTTGACCTTACGGGACGTTGGCCGTCGCGGGCACTGCGGTCACAAATGGCTGCTGATGGCGCGGGCGAGTTCGGCCTGGGACAGGTCGTCGACGTCCAGGACGCCGTTTTCCGCCATTAGTGCGTGGTATTGCTGGCGGTCATAGGGCACGCCCGGCGGGAGCGGTGCGACGTGCCAATGCAGGTGAGCGTTGCCCTGCTGGCTGCCCAGGCTCAGGCAGTACATCCGCTCGACCGGCACGACCGCGGCTATCGCCCTGGCGACGCGGTGCACCATGCGCTGCAGCGCCAGGTACTCGTCCTCGCCCATGTCGCCGACCCAGTCCTCAACGTGCCGCTTCGGGGCGACAATGCAGTAGCCCAGCAGGATCGCGGGCCGGGCCAGGAACGCGATGGTAGCGGCGTCCTCGTAGACATCGTGATGCGGATAGTCCGGATCCCCGGCCAGAATCGCGCACACGAAGCAAGGGCCTTCACGGGAACGCTGGGCGTATCGCGCGAGGTCAAAACGGCACGCGAGGAATCTGAGCATCTGCCACTAAGGCACTATATCCCGCCGAAAGCCCCGGTCAGCCTCAGCCCGGGACGGGACTGGCGAGATACTGCCAGCGTGATGGATGCGGAGGCGGAGGCGGGCCCGGAGGGTGGCGGAGGACTAGTGCTGGGTGTCCTGGCGATCATTGCCGATGATCAGCGGTCGGCTGAGGACCGGGTGACTGACCTGGTGAAGGTGCTTGACCGGGCCGTCTTCGATGCGCTTCTGGGGGACCGCGATCACGGGATCGAGGAGCAGATTCTGGTCCGGGCGGTGGTGGCGGCGGGGCGTCCCTTGCTCAAGCAGGTTCGCGTGCCGACGATCGCGGCGACGTTGGCGGCGGCCGAAGTTTACGCACGGGCTCCTGGCGACGAGACGAAGCAGGCCTACTTCAAGTGCGCTACCAGTTCTTATCCGTATGGGTCGGGCGAGGGGCACTATGGCCTGGCGGAGAGTTGCGAGCCGGGCAGCGGTTGCATTACTGGAGCCGGAACTTTGCTTTGCGTTGGCCGGCAGGTTGGGTTCGAGGTTGTGATCGAAGCGCTGGCGGCCGAATTGGTGCCGTGGCTGCACGCTTGGGCCGGGCAGGTGGGTACAACTGAGGCGTGAGAACTGACTTGCCTATTTGTGCGACGTGCGGGGTGCAGTACGGACAGGCCCGGGAGGACTGCCCGATCTGCCTGGACGAACGGCAGTACGTGGGGTGGGGCGGGCAGCGATGGACGTCGCTGGCCGAACTGCAGGCGGCCGGTCACCAGGGCAAGGTCGACGAGGAAGGGCCGGGAGTAATCGGCATCGGCGCCGACCCGCCGACGGCGATCGGGCAGCGGGCGCTGCTGGTTCGCACGGCGGCCGGCAATGTGCTGTGGGACATGATCAGCTACCTCGACGATGACCTGGTCCGGCAGGTCCAGGATCTGGGCGGGGTCAGCGCGATCGCGGTCAGCCATCCGCACTTCTATGGGTCGATGATCGAGTGGGCGCATGCGTTCGATGCCCCGGTCTACATCCACGAGGCGGACCGGCAATGGGTGGCCAGGCCCGATGACTCCGTCGTGTACTGGAGCGGCGTCTCCCGCTCGCTCGGCGACGGTGTCACCTTGATCAACGCGGGCGTGCATTTCGACGGCGGGCAGGTGCTTCACTGGGCCGACGGCGAGGAAGGCAGCGGAGCGTTGTTCTCCGGGGACATCTTTACCGTGGTGAGCGACCGGCGCTGGGTGAGCTTCATGTACAGCTACCCGAACCACATCCCGGAGCGGCCGCGCATTGTCCGCCGCGCTCTGGAGGTGATGGAGCCCTACAGCTTCAGCCGGGTCTACGGCGCCTGGTGGAACCGCATCGTCGACGCCGACGGAGCCGCCGCGATCCGGCGGTCCGCCGACCGGTACCTGGAGTTCGCGCTGGACGACGGATGAGTTCAGATGGATAAGCAGAAAAAGTGGGCGCGTGGCCGACCCGAGCCAGGGCGTGTGGTAGCCCTCTCGAATTTGGTATTACCGCTTACTTCCTACGGAAGACGAACAACGTAGGTACTCAATACGCAGTACGACGAACACACCTGCTGAGTGAGTGGTAGGCGGATAGACCAACAACCGATTACCTGCAACCTGTTACGAACCGACACTTTGGTGAATCGGCCACGACGCTTGCTCATTAGTCTAGCTCGACTAGTTCCGTCTTGTTTGCCTGATTAATTGCCTGCTTGACGCGCTGGGCGAACTCACCGATCCGGTCGATGTGGTCCCACTGCTCACGCCGCGGCAGGCCGTAGTCGGTCACCTCGACGACATCGTGACCGAGCAGCTCGATCTCCTCGACCTTCAGGCCCTTGTCGCTGAACGACTCGTGCTTGCGCTCGACCTTCTTGACGACCCGGTACTTCACCCAGTCATCGCCGGTCTCGTACACGCCGACATCGTCGGCCCGCAGCGGGACCGCCCGCGCGGCCTGCTCCAGCTTCGGGATCGCGTCGTCCTTGAGCACAAGCAGCTCGGGAATCGACAGCGTTCGGACGGAACCGTCGAGATCCTCGATCTCGGCCCTGGCCGCCTGGTTGGTCCGCGAGATCCGCAGCGCGAGCATCTGGTCCTCGTGGAGGATCTCGGCGATCCGGTCCCGGCACTCCTGGACCGTGTACTGGCGGTTGGTCGACTTCTCGGTGCCCGGCTCAGGCTGGTAGGCCTGAGCGCCCTCAAGCACCTTCGTCCGGTACGTGCGCCGCTCATTGCCGGCGATGCCCAGGCGGTT